>Ga0208980_10002978_pt1 | contig 10269 bp, 8 predicted proteins | sample WetSurMetagenome_3_FD_187993 | JGI IMG/M metagenome (GOLD analysis project Ga0208980, IMG submission 187993) | Wetland microbial communities from Twitchell Island in the Sacramento Delta, sample from surface sediment Aug2011 Site A1 Bulk (version 2) | ecosystem: Environmental > Aquatic > Marine...
ACCGTTCAGTCGGAGGAAATGCCCTCAGGGCGGCAGTGCTGGGCGGAAACGATGGCCTTGTTTCAAACTTCAGCCTGGTGATGGGAATAGCCGGAGCAACTTCAGGCCAGACCGGCGTTTTGCTGGCCGGCATTGCAGGTCTCCTGGCAGGCGCACTGTCGATGGCCCTGGGCGAATGGATATCTGTAAAAAGTTCCCAGGAACTGCATGAAAACCAGATGCAACTTGAACTGGACGAACTGGAAACAAATCCGGAAGGCGAAATGAAAGAGCTGGCCCTGATCAATATGGCTAAGGGTGTACCGGAAGAACAGGCCCATAAGATGGCTGCAGAATTGATGAAAGATAAGGATCATGCCTACGATGTACTCGTGAAAGAAGAACTGGGAATCAATAAGGAAGAATTAAAAGGCTCAGCTATTGAAGCGGCCGTCTATTCATTTGTATTATTCAGCGTGGGAGCTGTCATCCCTGTCATTCCCTTTATTTTCATGAAAGGAATGCCGGCTATTGTTTTAAGCGTTGTGCTGAGCTCGATCGGTTTGTTTTTGATCGGCTCCGCCATTACGCTCTTTACCGGCAAAAGCATCTGGTTTTCAGGGTTCAGGCAGGTGATCTTTGGTTTAGCCGCTGCTGCTATTACATTTGGGATTGGAGAATTGATAGGGGTAGGGATAGCGGGGTAAGACACAACTTTCAACATTAAAATCGTGAGCTGATAAATGATTATATTTGCCGTCAATCAAGGGGGCAATATGATAATCATCGATTCTATCAAAAAGAAAATTGAAAAACTGAAATCCAAAAGATCGCTGCATGATTACGGATTCCAGGTTAAATCATTTGACCTGGCAAAGGAAGGAAAAGTTGAATATGCCCGATGGCTGCACCCTTATGAGCAGCCGAAGTCAATCACACAGGGCATGGTCAATTTTTTCAGGCAGTATTCAAAAAGCGGGGGTTTGGCCATCGATATTGGCGCCCATACCGGCGATACCACTGTGCCTATGGCGCTGGCAATAGGTCAAAAAGGGACTGTACTGGCCCTTGAGCCAAATCCGCATGTTTTTAACATCCTTCAGAAAAATTCGACATTAAATAAAAGTAAAACCAATATCGTCCCGCTTTGTTTTGCTGCGACCGATCACGACGGGGAATTTGAATTTAATTATTCTGATGCTTCGTATTGCAATGGAGGGTTTTTCCAGAGCATTAAGAACCAGAAACACGGGCATAAATATGTTTTAAAGGTCACCGGAAAAAATCTTGAGGCTTATCTGGGTGCAGCATATGGAAATTTGCTTCCCGGGTTATGCCTGATCAAGATTGATGCAGAAGGTTATGATAAAGAGATTATTAAGAGCTTAAGACCTCTCCTGTTAACTTACAAACCCATGATCATTTCCGAATGTAATAAAAATCTGACTCCTGAAGAACGGGTTGAGTTGTATGATGTATTAGACGGCATGAATTATTCCATAAAAAAACTGGAAGGCTTTAGTGATGAAATCAAGCCCTCCAGTATTAATAATTCTTCGGAAATGATGAACTGGCAACACTTTGATCTGGTTGCCACTCCCAAATAACAGCTAATTTATCGTCTTACGACAAATTTCCTGGTAAGCAGCAACTGATCATCAGCTATCAGGGAGTAGAAATAAATTCCATTGACAAGGTCTGCAACACCAATCCGGGCCTTTCCTGACCGGTTACCCAGGTTGACTTCCCTTACCTTCGAGCCAAGCATATTTGTTATAACAATCGAGGCGCTGTTGACTGATTCAGGAATAGTATAATCAACATAAACCACATTGATCGCCGGGTTAGGATAGGCGTCCGAAAACTTCACGAGGCTGATAAGATCATCGCTTATTATAGCAGGGCTGGCATTGTATTTTACCAATACCGCAACAGAATCATTGGTATTGTTAACATCAAAAAAGACATACATGATCTTCGATGCACCGTAAACGTTCGTTGGGTTATAATCACCAAAAAACTGGTCGCAGGTATCGCCAGGCTGAAGAGTTTGAGAGATCGGGCTTACGTAGGTAGTTGGCGGAAAGCATAATCCCCAGCAGAAAGTATTCACAGTACCGGCGAGTGTATCTCCCGCGTTGATAACTTTTTTCACTTTGACATCTTTAGCCACATCTGAATTATTTTTCACCAGGACAATAGCCTGGATAACATCATCAGTCGGTTCACCGACAAACATAATGGTAGCACCCGGGCTTATAGCCACCCCGTTTGTATCAAGTAATGAAAAGCTTTGGGCAAAAATGCCGGAAAAGAATAATAAGCACAGTAATGAGAGTAAAATTTTCTTCATGTCGATATGGTTTTTATAGTTCAATTTAAACGAGTGCAAAAATATAAAAAAAACGCATAAATTTTCTTATTTTTACACCCTCAAACAAATTCAAAAACTATGCCAATGAAAAAGCAATTATTTACGATTATTTTTATTTCACTCATAACGTCAATATCTGTTGCTCAGCAGGTTCCGCGTAATTTAGTGGTAGTTGAAATCGGAACAGGCACCTGGTGCCAGTATTGTCCGGGAGCGGCAATGGGCGCCGATGATCTGATCGCCAATGGTTACGATGTGGCTATCATTGAAAATCATAACGGTGATTCTTATGCCAATACTTATTCGAATGCCCGCAACAGTTATTATGGCGTACCTGGTTTTCCGACCGCTTATTTTGACGGGCTAAATTCTGTTGTTGGCGGAAGTCATGATCAAAGCATGTTTTCATATTACTTCCCTAAAGTCAACCAGCGGATGGCCATTCAATCCTCTTTTACCGTCGATGTGACAGGGACCCATACTTGCATGACCGACTTCAATGCCCACATAACACTGGAAAAAGTGGCTGCAAATTCAAGTACAAACCTTAAATTGCATGTGGTTGTTACCGAATCCCATATCGCCGAGTACTGGCAGGGAATGGATGAGGTCAATTGGGTATGCCGGCTGATGGCACCTAACCAGAATGGAACTGTTGTCAGTTTTACAGGCGGTGATACACAGGAATTCGATATCCCTTTTATAGTCGATCCCAGCTGGGTTCTGGAACAATGCGAAGTGGTGGTATTCCTGCAGGATCAGAGCACCAAGGAGATCTTCCAGGCAACAAAACTTCCCTTGCTTGATTTCACACCGGAGTATGATTTTGATGCGACCGTTAAACAATTGTTTGACCTGCCTAAATCTTCATGCTCAGGCAGCTTTACGCCGGAAGTGAAAATCCGTAATGTCGGCGGCCAGACCATGAATTCAGTTGAAATCAAGTACCAGGTTAACAATGGCACACTCCAGGCCTATTCATGGGCAGGTTCGCTCGATTACCTTGGTGAAGAAGTTGTTTCACTTCCGACCATCACTTTTACCGGGGAGGAAGAAAATGAACTGCTGGTCTACACCTCTGGTCCTAATGGCAACAGCGATGAATGTCCGGCTAATGATGCAAAGACTGTTACAATTCCTGATGCCACACATACGCCGAATACGGTAAAGCTCATCCTGCGCACCGACGCTAATCCCGGGCAAACGACCTGGGAACTGAAGAATTCCGCCGGCGAGGTACTTTTCCAGGGAGGCCCGTACAGCACTTCAGGGCAGACGATACAACAGACTTTTGATCTTGCCGATGAAGATTGTTTCACTTTCATCATTTATGACAGCGGCGGTGACGGCTTTGTGACCCCTGGTTTCTACATGCTTTATTACGGAAGCAGTACCATGATTTCACAAGGGATCGGTTTTGGCTCCAGAGAAATGGTTGATTTCAACACGGTTGATGTTGTCGGAGTTGATGAGAATACAGATGATGTTTCCGTTGAGGTTTTCCCGAATCCTTTAAAAGACAAGGCAGTTTTTGCAGTTTCACTGGAAAAGCCAGCACAGGTTAGTATAAAGGTATTTGCTGTTACCGGCCAGGTGATGATGAATAAAAATGAAGATGTACTGGAAGCCGGAAAACACGGAATCTTAATTGATGCGACTTCATGGAAGCCGGGGCTGTACCTTTACCAGGTCATGGCCGGCGGGAAGGTCTTTTCCGGAAAGCTGACCGTCAAATAAAAAACCGGTCAATCAGCTTTTCGTCTGCCATATTCGGCAAGGTGACTTTTAACTTCGGCTCTTTTTCCATGGCCCTGTTGATGGCATAAACGGCTTCGTCGTTTCTTGCCCAGCTTCTGCGGGCAATGCCGTTGTTTACATCCCAGAAGAGCATATTCTTCAGGCGCCTCGAAGCATCAGCGGAACCATCCAGCAGCATACCGAAACCGCCGTTGATCACTTCACCCCATCCCACACCGCCTCCATTATGAATAGAAACCCAGGTGGCGCCCCGGAAAGAGTCACCGATGACATTTTGTACAGCCATGTCGGCCGTGAACTGTGAGCCGTCATAAATATTGGAAGTCTCGCGATAAGGAGAATCCGTTCCGGCAACGTCGTGATGGTCGCGGCCAAGGACTACCGGAGCCGAAATCAGTCCTTCCCGGATAGCCTTGTTAAATGCTTCTGCGATCCTTATGCGCCCCTCGGCATCAGCATAAAGGATGCGGGCCTGGGAGCCGACGACGAGCTTGTTCTCATCTGCTGCCCTGATCCACAATAAATTATCGTTAAGTTGTTGCTGTATTTCGGCAGGAGCAGAAGAAGCCAATTCTGCCAGGATATTGCCGGCAATCAGGTCAGTCATGTTTAAATCTTTCGGATTGCCCGAGGTGCAGACCCAGCGGAAAGGGCCGAAACCGTAGTCAAAGCAAATCGGCCCCATAATATCCTGGACATACGACTGGTAACGGTAAGTCCCGTCGGATTTAAAAACATCGGCCCCAGCCCTGCCCGATTCCAGCAGGAAGGCATTCCCATAATCCCAGAAATACATTCCCTGCTCAGACATAGCATTGATAGCAGCCACCTGCCGTATCAGAGACTTTTTCACCATTTCCCTGAAACCATCAGGATTTTCAACCATCATCCGGTTGGAAGCGTCAAAACCAAGACCGGCAGGATAGTATCCTCCTGCCCAGGGATTATGAAGCGAAGTCTGATCGGAGCCAAGTTCAATCTTAACATTTCTTTGTGCAAATTTCTCCCAGAGGTCGACGATATTCCCCTGAAAAGCCAGCGACACAGCTTCTTTATCTGCCCTTGCCTTTTCAATCCTTTCGATAAGTTCATCGAGATCATGGTAAACCTCATCGACCCATCCCTGTGAATGCCTTTTTTCAACTGCCTTCGGGTTGATTTCGGCCAGAACACCTATTGCACCAGCGATAACTGCAGCTTTTGCCTGTGCACCCGACATGCCTCCAAGACCGGAGGAAACGAATACTTTCCCCGCAAGACTTCCGCCTGAAGGATCAAGCCGTCTGCCGGCATTGAGTACAGTTATGGTCGTGCCATGAACAATCCCCTGAGGGCCTATGTACATATAGGAACCGGCTGTCATCTGTCCATATTGCGATACACCTAAGGCATTGAATTTTTCCCAGTGGTCCTGGCTCGAATAATTCGGGATGACCATACCATTAGTAACTACTGCCCTGGGGGCGTCGGGATGCGAAGGGAATAACCCCATCGGGTGCCCGGAATACATGGCGAGCGTCTGCTCATCAGTCATTTCCGCCAGGTATTTCATCGTCAGCAAATACTGGGCCCAGTTCTGAAAAACAGCGCCGTTTCCGCCGTAAGTGATGAGTTCATGCGGATGCTGGGCGACTGCAGGGTCGAGATTGTTCTGGATCATGAGCATGATGGCGGCCGCCTGCAAGGAACGATGCGGATATTCATCGATAGGCCTGGCGTACATAGCGTAAGCAGGCCTGAACCGATACATATAAATCCTGCCGTACTTTTCCAGCTCTTCTGCAAATTCACCCGCAAGTTGTTGATGATGCTCAGGCTTAAAATACCGGAGTGAATTTTTCAGGGCCAGGCGTTTTTCCTGCAATGATAATATGTCTTTCCGCCGGGGTGCATGACTTACCGAGCCATCATAAGGCCTGTATTCGGGCAGATCATCACCTATGCCCCGTAATATCGCAGATTGAAAATCACTATTATCCATAAAAACTCAGCGTGTCATAATGACCAGGAACCTTGAAGATTTCCAGAAATCCTTTGGATTGATGATCTCAAGTCCTTTGATCATTTCGTTTTCTTCCAGAAACTTATAAGATCCTTCCGGATGTATTGTCACCAGTTCGGCTTTACTGCTTTCGAAAGAAATGATGGACATATTTCTCAAATCGGAGGTTGTAAAATAATCCGGGTTGATCATTTCACTCATTTTCATATTACCACTGAGCAAACCGCCCGCCTTTTCAATGATGCCCTTCTCAGACAGGTCCTTCTTAGTCCCGACGACATACCAGATCGTATTCATCTCCCCCAGCATGGCGTCCTGCTGGCTGATCACCTTGGATTGCAATGCGGTTTCTTCACGCAGCGTATCAACAGTAGCATTCAACTCTCCAATCTTGAAATTAAGCTTCACAAGCTGTTCTTTCAACCCGGAGATTTCCTGTTCTTTTTCTTCCAGCCTTACGGATAGGAGTTTAATGGTTTCTTTCAGGGCAGCTGTATTAACGTCTGATTTCTTCAGTTGGTCCTTAAGAACAGCCAGCTGTTTTTTATTCAGCTCAATCATATTGTTTATGGAAATGATTTCGTCCATGATCTTATCGCGGACATCCATATTCATCCTTTTTTCATCAACAGGCGCATCTGTGATCAGCTTCTCTCTGGCTGTAATTTCTGACAGGTTATGCTCAATTTGATTGATAGAGCCAAAAAGCTCATTCAGCAAAGAATCCTTCTGGCTGAATTCCGCCTGCAACTTTGCATTTTTTGCCTGTAAATCAAGTATTTGCTGTTCCTTCTTTTTTCCACAGCCTGTAATCAGCAACAGTCCTAAAAGAAAAATAACGGTAAGCTTAATGGATTGCATATTTTGAAAATTAAAGATTTAACTTATTCAAAATAACTCAATTAATCTGAGAATATTGCAAATTTCTATAAAATAAAATTAATAAACAGGGTGTTATTCTTCTTGCAAATTATCACGGCGGTTTTTCAGGATATGATAAAGAAACTCCCGGGCTCTGAACAGCTGTGCTTTAACTGTACCAATGGGAAGATCCAGTTGTAAAGAGATTTCTTCATAAGAAAGTTCCTGATAATATCTTAATTCAATCAGCTGCTTATAATGCGGTTTTAACTTGCTGACAATATCTCTTAATGCTTCTATTTTCTGCTGCCTGATGATATCTTCTTCCGGTGTACGTGAAGTTGTGGGAAGGACATCCGCCAGGTCATCTCCCGTTTCCATCGGATCACTGAGGTTCAAGGAGACTGACTCATTCATTTTCCGTTTACGGATGAAATCAATACAATTATTCGATGCTATCTTAAAGAGCCAGGTGCTAAACGCAAAATCGGGCGTATACTGCCGAAGGTTTTTAAAAGCTTTCCCGAATGCTTCGATGGTGAGATCATCTGCATCCTGTGGATTATTGGTCATTTTCAGCATCATAAAGTAGAGTGAATCCCGGTAATTTCTCATTAATTCAGCATAGGCACTCTGTTCACCTCTTTCCAGAGCAGCTTTCACAAGTTCATAATCCCTTTGTGCCTTCCCGGTGAGCCTGAGGTTTATTTCCATTTTTCCTGTTTAATAATTAGATTGGAAAAATATATGACAGGGCTCAATGCCAATAAGATTATTTCCAGGATAGGTGAAAGAACAGCCAGGTCATTTTCTTTCATTTTGTTCGTGCTCATGGCCAGGATTACCCAATGGCTGATAAAAAATACTGAAAAAACGATCAGGCTGATCAGCAAGTTATAATTCAGAATAAAAAGAGTGACAAAAGACAGGTAGAGGAAGAGTTTAGAGATATAACCAAGGGAAAGCAGGAATTTACAACCGGGGCGATAATATCGTGCCGTGGTGTAATGTCTTCTTTTCTGAAGGATCCATTGCACCAGGCTTGCTTTGGCTGTAGAGACAGTCTGGGCATCAGGTGATATCTCTATCCTGGTATTATTACGGTTTGCGGCCCGGTTGATAAAAAGATCATCGTCCCCCGATTTCAGTTTGTAATGCGACGTAAATCCTTTTGCCCGGTAGAAGAGGTCTCTATTATAAGATAGGTTCCGCCCCACTCCCATATAAGGGCTTCCGGAGAGCGCGAATGAAAAGTATTGCATCGCTACCAGGAAAGCATCATAGCGGATGAGCTGGTTGAGAAATCCCACTGTTTTTTTATAAGCGCCATAACCAAGGACGATTTCTGTCTGGCTGTTATAATTTGCCTGCATCTTTCTGATCCAATGCGGGCTGGCCGGCTGGCAATCCGCATCGGTCAGCAGGATGATCTCGTGCTGCGCTGATTTGATCCCCAGTGACAGAGGGAATTTCTTGCCGGAAAAAAAATTCAGGTTCTTTTCCAAATCGAATATCCGGAGATGTTTGTATTTCCTGGCAAGTGAATTGAGCAATTCAATACTGTCATCATCTGAAGCATCATTGACAACAATCACTTCAAAATCAGGATAATCCTGTTCCAACACAGCAGGAAGGTTATGCAGGAGGTTCTGGTACTCATTCTTGGCACAAATAATAACGGAAACCGGTTTGGTACCGGATTCTTTGGCCTTTTCACGATAAAAAGCCAGGCGGCTATACAGGAACCAATAGTAGATCATCTGTATCAACCATGATACGCCAAACAAGATAAAAACCGTAAAAGGCAATATCTGTAGAATGGTAGTTTCTGAAGGAAATTCAAACATATTGCAAAAACAAAATTATTCATTCCACAGGGAATTAAATTTATCTTTGATCACATTTTATTAACAATGAAGTTTACAGTTGAATCAACTGATCCTCAATCTGATGCACGTGCTGGATGCCTGGAGACCGATCATGGGTCAATACAAACGCCCATTTTTATGCCGGTCGGCACGGCAGGAACTGTTAAAGCATTGCATTTCAATGATTTGAAAGACATTGTCCGGGCCCGGATTATCCTGGGGAATACTTATCATCTTTATACGAGGCCAGGCATTGAGATCATCGAAGAGGCAGGGGGACTGCACAGGTTTATAGGCTGGGATAAGCCTGTATTAACGGATAGTGGCGGATACCAGGTATATTCACTGGCTGACAGCCGGAAACTTACGGAAAACGGCGTGACTTTCCAATCGCACATCGACGGTTCGAAACATACTTTCACTCCCGAATCCGTGATCGATATCCAGCGGTCGATCGGGGGCGATATCATCATGGCTTTTGATGAATGTCCGCCTTTCCAGTCGACGCGGGATTATGTCGATAATTCCATGCAGCTTACTCACAGGTGGCTGACCCGGTGTATGACGCGGTTTAACGAAACGGTTCCCCGGTATGGATTCGGACAATCTTTATTTCCGATTATCCAGGGTGGTGCGTTCAAGGACCTCAGGGCCAAATCGGCAGAGACCATCGCGGAAGCAGGGGCTGATGGAAATGCCATCGGCGGCCTGTCAGTCGGGGAACCCGAAGAGGTGATGTATGAAATGACCAGCCTGGTTTGTAAAATCCTTCCTGAAGATAAACCCCGTTACCTGATGGGCGTTGGCACCCCGGTCAATCTCCTGCAAAGCATTTCCCTTGGGGTCGATATGTTTGATTGTGTCATGCCGACCAGAAACGGACGAAATGGCATGATCTTCACAAGCCATGGGATCATGAACATGAAGAATGAAAAGTGGAAACATGATTTCAGCCCTGTGGATGAAGATGGTGTCCTTCCACCGGAAAGGACCTGCAGCAAGGCATTTCTCCGTCACCTGATCATTTCCGGTGAAATGCTGGGCGCCATGCTGGCAAGCCTCCATAACCTTGCGTTCTACCTCTGGCTCATGGAACAGGCCAGGGAAAAAATCGCAGCAGGTGAGTTCAGCCACTGGAAAGAGCGTATGATTAAGGAATTATCACAACGGCTCTGACAATTTTTCTACATTTACTGCGTATATTGAAGAAAATTACCTGTGAAGACCATCGATTATTATATTATTAAAAAATTCCTGGGTACATTTTTCTATTCTATTTCCCTCCTCATCCTGATAGTTATTATTTTCGACCTGTCCGAAAACATTGATGAATTCATTTCCAAGAAGGCACCGCTAAATGCTATTATTTTCGATTATTATTTTAATTTCATTCCCTATTTCGTCAACCTCTTCAGTTACCTGTTCAC
>Ga0208980_10002979_pt1 | contig 10268 bp, 4 predicted proteins | sample WetSurMetagenome_3_FD_187993 | JGI IMG/M metagenome (GOLD analysis project Ga0208980, IMG submission 187993) | Wetland microbial communities from Twitchell Island in the Sacramento Delta, sample from surface sediment Aug2011 Site A1 Bulk (version 2) | ecosystem: Environmental > Aquatic > Marine...
CATTAGAAATACACCTGACTTTTCGGTACCAATCCATTTCTCGTTGTTGCCGTTAACGGTGATTGCCGTAATAAGTTCCGTTGCAAGCAGCGGATGAATCAGCCCGTCAATTACAATTTCAACCGGATGTGCATCATAATCGCCCCCATTGAACACATTACCCGGTGAAACTATGCGCGTTACACCCTGGTCGGAACCCAGCCATAATTCTCCGTTTCGGTCAACCGCAACTGCCGTAATGGTGGTACCGATGAGGTTTCCGTTGCCTTCCGTACCTGTGAGCTTTTTCATTTTGTCGTCAGCCGTGTTATCAGGCGTGTTGTTATCGTTGAACACGTATAGTTCCAAATCACGCCCCTGTATCCATTTCTGATTCTCGTAATCAATGGTAATCCCACCAATCTCGGGCGTATTTGCCAGGGAGCTCAGGTTAAATGATCTCCATTCCCCGGTTGGCTTTCGCATCGAAAGAATATTTGAAACCGATGAGTTGGTGACCCACAGGTTGTTCTGATTGTCGAGAGCCACTCCGCCTATCCTCAGGTATCCCATTCCATAACCGGCTATGTATTGCAGGCTACTATTTTCAGGGGTATAAATCTCTTTTAATTCTCCTTCGTTAAATTCGAACAATCCAAATCCCCAACTACCGGCGAAAGTATGGTTACTGTTTCGGGGGTCGGTTGCCAGGCAAACCATATCACGAGCATCGTTTAATTCAGGGGTAGTTTGCCAATTGAAATTCTTCCACGAATTTTTATCAAAAGTATTGCATTCAGCCAGCCTCCACGTATTTGCCAGTCGAATAGTACGACCACCTCCAACAGTCCACAGCTGGCTGCCAACAACATCCATCGCATATACATTGGATGAAAACGGTCCATCAAACGTATATTGAGCAACGGCATTGTCTTTGCTTATGCTCCACATCCCCTGTTCGTTATCAGCCATCCAGAAAGATCCGTCCTTATCAATAATTGCATCGTGTGCCCTTACCAGAACCTGTGGATTATACTGCGAATACGTTAAGTCGGGCGAACCATCCGGTTTGTAGGAATTGACATTATAATTATTACAGATCACCATTCGTTCGCCACATACCTGCATGGAGTAGCGCCCTGAGTTGTCGTAGGGTAGAAATTTTGACCAAGTATTGTCAGTTCTGACAAAAATAGTATCGGCATCCCATTTGCCGGTAACCGTTTTGTTACAGTAGAGCCTGCCTTCGAATGAAGTTATGAGATTGAAATTATCATTGGGTCCGGTAATGCTGGTAACCAGAGTCCAGTTTGTATAATTTGCCAGGTTTGTTGTCGCCACTGCCGAATAAATACCCCTCTCGGTAGCAGCATAAAACGAATTATCAGCTGAATGGAACGTAAGTTGATTCACGTTTATCTGGGAACCCAAAGGTCCAATAAAATAAGTATCTTTAATTTCCTCTTTTTCAATATCAAGAACGACAATCCCGAATCCGCAGGAAAGGTAAGCCAGTTTATCAATTACCAGGATGCTGTTGATTGTCTTATTCCCGAATATCTGCTTTCGTTTGATATCAGGAATATTTATTACATCCGTGCCCTTAACGAGGTCGATATTTGTATTTGTATAAGCAACTACCAGTGTATTGAGTTTGCTGCAATACGCGATACTGCTGATATTGATGTCAGTCAAACCATCCGGGGTAACTTTATTCAACCGGTTCAGGCTGTTGTCAGCCTTGTTAAAATACATTAAGCTGTATGGTGTGGCAACATAAATAAGGTTGTTAGCTTCGGCTACCGATTTGCATTGTTTATAAGGCAGATGGTCAGTCCATTGGTTGTAGCTTACATTCTGTGATTCAGCCGGAAATATAGAAACTGCCCCTATACAAAGCATTAGAAAAATGCGGTAAAAACCCTTCATACGACCTGTTGATAATTGGATCCTAAATAATAACTCTGTTGCTGAGGTTTTAGTATATCCCTGAAAAGTATCAGGGAACCCAAAAAACTGCATGATTACCACAAATGTTCAACATGTTATCGAAAATCCGGATTGTGACCAAAGGTACTTTTTTATCACTCAACCCGGAATTCTTTGTACTGAATTCATCCGGAATACAAATGGCAAACAATCATTTTTTGTATGAAATCGGAAGTGTAAAAGTATTGAACAAATCATGATTGAGGGAGAAAAAATACAATCAACCTAAACAACTGACATTAAACATGATAACAGTAATTGGCTGAAAAATGATAAATCATTGAGGTCAGATTTTTAAAATATTTATTACCTTCACAACCCGAAAATCATTTAGTGCTGCATTAATAATCTGAAAATCATAACTTTGTTAGTGATTTTCAGTATTTTTATCAGCACTGAAACAGTATACGCTTAATCCCATTGCTTGCGAAATGATTCACTATTCTGATTTTGCCATAGTTGAAGGCCTCCGGCTGAATAGTGATTTTATAATTCGCTATGTATACAAAGAATTTTTCCCCACTATCAAATACCTGATCAAAAACAATGCAGGCCTGGAAGAGGATGCCGAAGATGTGTTCCAGGAAGCATTGCTGGTTATTTTAACTAAAATCAAAGATGACAATTTTGAATTAAGCTCTTCATTTATAACCTATCTGTATTCCATCAGCAAAAACATCTGGCTCCAGAGGCTCAAACGCAAACGGATGACCAATAAAAACCAGGATGAACTGACCCGTTACCTTGATTCGCCGGATATAGGAGTGGAAGTACACCTGGAATATGAAGAAAAATACCAGTCGTTTATCAGGCAATTCGAGAACCTGAGCGAAGATTGTCAGAAGCTTCTCAGGTTGTTCCTTACCAAAATGTCAGCAAAGGAAATTGCTGATAATATGGGCTATAAATCGGAGTTTTACGCAAAAACCAAGAAATATCTCTGTAAAGAAGCCCTGAAGAAATTAGTTGAGAACGATCCTGAACTCAAAGAAATTATCAGGTAAGGAGCAAGCGCTAAACGGCACTGAAATCGAAAATGGCTTCAACCTTTACATCGGGCATTATATCAATTGGCGACCTGCCGCTCGGCGGGCATCATCCCGTCAGGGTGCAGTCGATGACAAATACCAATACCAATGATATTTCAGCCACAGTAGCTCAAACTACTCGGCTTGCACATGCCGGCTGTGAAATGGTACGTATTACAGCCCAGGGAATTACCGAAGCGAGGAACCTTGCAATAATAAAAAAAAGACTGCGGGATGAGGGTATTCGTGTACCGCTTATCGCGGATATTCACTTTAACCCGCGCGCAGCAGAAATAGCCGCAGCAATTGTTGAAAAAGTGCGTATAAATCCTGGTAATTACACGGATAAACGCGATTCGCAGGCTACACTTACACAAAAAGAATATAACGAAGAAATTGAACGCATAGCCGGGCGTTTACAGCCGCTGCTCCGTATCTGTAAGCAAAATGGAACAGCCTTGCGGATAGGCACCAACCACGGATCGTTGAGCGGCCGCATCATAGACCGTTATGGAGATACACCCGAAGGAATGGTGGAAAGTGCCATGGAATTCGGAAGGATATGCCTTGATGAAGGGTTCCGTGATGTGATTTTTTCAATGAAATCGAGTAATGTCCGGGTAATGGTAAAGTCCACGAGACTTCTTGTCCAGAAAATGATGGCCGAAGGCATGAATTTCCCGGTTCACCTGGGTGTAACCGAAGCCGGCGACGGCGAAGACGGCATCATAAAATCGGCTTCCGGAATTGGTACATTACTCGAAGAAGGCATCGGCGATACCCTGCGTGTTTCACTCACAGGTGATCCCGTTACTGAAATTCCGGTTGCACTAGCTATAGCTGAACGCTACAATGAATTGCGTAAAATTAAAACCAAGGTTAACCCGCCACAATCAAATTGGCATTCAATCCTATTCCAAGATCGAAAGACCATTGCAGTTTCAGGAATCGGTGGCAAATACCCTGTCGGGGTTGTTGCTGTAAAAGATGGGGAAATATGCTTAGTTGATGAGAATTATACAGTTTCCGGTGTGCTACCTGAACACAACCTTAAACATATTGATATTATTGAAGGGAATGCCTCAGAGATGCGTCAACAACTTGAAAATATCAGGCCAGGGAATACACATCCGCTGATTCTGAAAAACACTTACTACACCGATGATCTGCTTCGTTTCCAGGTGGATAGCTCAATTGATTTCGGCAGAATGCTAATTGACGGGATCGGCGATGCCATCTGGCCTGTTGCACCTGGTATTTTACCTGAAATCGTTAACAATACTGCTTTTGCTATTTTGCAGGCAACACGTGCCCGTATTACGCGAACCGAGTTTATATCGTGCCCTTCGTGTGGCCGTACGCTTTTTGATATTGAAAAAACACTGCGGCATGTGAAAGATGCTACGCAACATCTAAAAGGACTGAAAATAGCCGTAATGGGATGCATCGTAAACGGTCCCGGCGAAATGGCTGATGCCGATTACGGCTATGTTGGTGCCGGACAAGGTAAGGTTACGCTGTATAAAAAAAAGGAAGTGGCCTATAAAAATATTCCCGAAGAAGAAGCCGTTCAACAACTTGTTTCACTTATCAGGGAATCAGGTGACTGGAAAGAACCGGATAGTGTTGTGTAAATCAGGTAATTTCCGGTTTTGTTCGTCATAATCCCGCCATGTAGCATAATAGCTGAATCAACAATAATGAGCTACACCATACATTAAATGAAAAATGTTAAAGTAGTTTTTCAGAAGATCGTCGTGTGAGCTAAAGGTTTAACCGTTACATATTTTCCATTCGCATTAGCGCTATTTCAGCCCGCTCACGATATTGAGACTCTGAGGCTGGATATTGAATACGAAAGGTGTGTGCCCCAGTGATTCGCCATCCGCTTCCAGGTACATAGGGGGTTCCGAATGAATGATGATTTTTGAAGAGCGGAATGTGCTTACTTCGGGCAAACGGGTGAAGCTCCCGTCGAATAAATTGATGATATTACGGATTATTTTAAATTTCCCGATCGGTTTAATCAGCGTGAGATCGAAAAGGCCGTCATCGGGCAAGGCTTTGGGTGCCTGTTTCATTCCCCCGCCATTGTACTGACAGATTCCGACGCTCATACTGAAAATATCGGAAACGACTTTCTGGTTATCAAACAGGATAGTGACTTTGGTACTTGAATAAGCAAATAAACTGGACAAGATATTGGAAACATATGACAGGGGATTGCTTTTACCCAAGTCTTTCTGATGGTTGGTTTTTTCGGCAACCATAGCATCAAAACCCATTCCTGCCATATTTATAAAATAGCGCGTTTTTTCTTCTCCTTCCGCCGAAATGTACTTGATTGTCCCGATATCCTGAACGAATATTTTTCGCTTTGTAATAAGATTGATAGCCTGTTTGTAATCACCCGGAATATTAAACATGCGGCACCAGTCGTTACCTGTTCCAACAGGTATCATGGCCAGGGTAATTTTTTCGGCAGGAACATGTGCCTGGGTAAAAATTCCGTTAACCACTTCGTTGAGTGTGCCATCGCCACCCACAACAATAATATTACGAAATCCGTTTTCTACATACTTTCGGGTGAGTACCACAGCATGACCGCGGTGTTCGGTAAACATACTGGCAAATTCAATCCCTGCGGCAGTGAGCAAAGCTGCTATTTCGAGCCAGTCTTTTTCTCCCTTCCGCTTTCCTGCATTGGGATTTACAATAACAAACCATTCCATAGTACACAATTAAGGACAAAACCGGTTTTCAGTAGCGAAAGATAGGAATAATATTTTAAACGGTAAACATTATCACAATTGTACCAATCTGATTCTTTGTTATAAGGTATATGCAAATAACTCAAGCATATTGAAATCAGAATGGATACCCGATAGCCAGGTTAAATAGCAAACCAAAGCGTTCATCTTTTGTATCCTTGATCCAATTGCTGCCATTTTCACCGGCATATGCCGTGCGAAGTGGAATGCCGAAATCGGTTCTCAGAACAAAGAAATCAAAATCGAACCGCAAGCCGGCTCCGGTTCCAACAGCAAGCTGACTTGCAAAACTGTTGAAATCAAATTTCGCTCCCGGCCTGTTCATATCCTCGTTCAGCAGCCATACATTTCCGGCATCAACAAACAGGGCGGCCAGCAAAGTTTTTGACAATGCAAAACGGTATTCCATGTTGCCTTCCAGTTTTATGTCGCCGGTCTGATCAATAATACCATTTGATTCGGTGGGTTTGTAGCTTCCCGGGCCTAGCGATCGGGCAACAAAAGCTCTTAAACTGTTGGATCCCCCGCTGTAAAACTGCTCAATATACGGCATTACTGTTGAGTTTCCATAGGAAAGACCGGTGCCCGTATAAAGCCGGAATACAAGTCCTTTCTTTGTAGTATTGGTATAAAATCGAAAATCAATTGATGTCTTAAAAAATTGTGAATACACGTTTCCGAATACGGTGTAAGGCCTCTCTTCACCCGATTTCGATTTGAATGCGTCAAGGAGGTTACCTGATGTACCGAAGCTTACTAAAAGATATGTACTTCCTTTCTTCCGGCTTGTGTTGTCATAAATAAAATCGTATTTCATCCCGGCAATATACTGTTCTTCAAAACTTTTCTTAACGTAGGGATTTTCATCAACAATGGTATCAAAATCAGGAGTTGTTTCAAGTAAATTTACAATATTGAGATTGAAAGGATAAAAAACATGGGTGATTTTTTCTCTGCGTTTCCATTGGTAGCTTAAACCCAGGTTTACAGAACTCATGCGGTAATATTGAATGTTATTCAGGATCTCGTACCCCAGGTTAATTTTAGTCTTTGATACCATAAGTCCGGCCTGTTTAGGATGACTGAACGGTATAACAAGCCTTGGTAAAATATAGGATGAGTTAATACCAAAATTATACGAGTTGGTTCCCAGGTTGTTATCGCTTTTTGTTCCCCATTGCCATTCGAATCCTCCGTTCAGTTTAAGTTCTAATTTATTGGCTTGCTTACTGAGGTTGGCATGAGCCAGGGTTACCTCAGCACCGGGCCCTGAAAAACCGGATGATTTTGTTTCGACAAAACCTTCGAGGTTAAGGCTTACATCGTTCCTGGGAGAGGCCTCGATAAGCAAATCCATTTTATGCTGTATGCTGTCCTTTACCATAAACTGCATTTTTACGTATTTAAAAATGCCATAGTTATTCATACGTAAAATTGTACCCTGGTGCTTCGAAGTGGAATACAGATCTCCTTTCCGGAACAATATACTACGGGTTATAACCCCAGGTTTCAGGTAATCATAAAGCCCGGTAAGGCATACACTGTCATAAAATACAGTATCAGGCATTGCAAATGTCTCAGGCTTGTTAATTTCAACTCCCAGAAGTTTTACCCTGATCCTATCAATGGTGTATTTTTGGCATGCAAAATCAGGAGTTCCTGGAGATTTGCTAATAAGCAGGTCAATCTGAAAGGGGTTAGCAGTTGTATCGGCAACTATTTGAATGGACTCGGGCTTAAAAAAATAATAACCCAGCTCAACAAGCCTGGAAGCGATTTTTCGTTTTTCCGATTTTACATTCTCAATATTAAAAATAGTACCGGGTTTTATACCCAGTTCTTCTTTCCAGGAAGAAATAAGACTATCAATCGGATTGTCGGGGGTAGTATATAAAATTTTATTTATGTAATATGGATTGATGACTTGAACAAAGTAAGATATTTTAGCCTTTTTGGGATTCCTGCGGTTTGTGTCGAGTTCAAACCAGGCCTTCGAATTAAAAAATCCATTATTGAAAAGATCTGATTCTATTTTCCTGCAACGTTGTTCAGGATTAACCTGCGATACCAAAACCGGATCACTGCTGAACGTACGGTAGAACCAACCTGGTTTCTTCCCTTCATCTTTCGGTTTCATGTAGTTGTATGTCCAAAGTCCGAGAGGAGGCAGCACCCGTCTGGTTCCGAACAAAGCACCGTTGGGCTTAAAAAAAGTTACTTCGTCAGCTACCTTTTCAGCCATTTTTGATTCGCTCACCTTTTCCCTGTTCGTAATACTCACTTGTCCACGGCCCGTGTACAGCAGCTGGTCCTCTTCAAGATGACGTGTATTGGAGCAGGCATTGAGAAGCAACATCGCAGCAGCAATCAGCAAGATATATATATGTTTTTTATGCTGCATGAGCTACTTTTTATTCTCCGGAACTTTATTCCCTGTATTATTTTTCTTGCCCTTACGTTTCCAGATATCTTTAAATTCAGGATAATTTTTGCGATAGATAAAGCCAATGCCTGATTTTATTACTTCCCCGGCCAGGATATCTTCATAATCCTGGTGCCTGTATAGTTTAAGGAACTTTACCCCAAGGGTATCAATGGCATATTCAAAGGTGAAGTTTTCGATCACTGAATTCGACTGCTTCCCTGATTCAGTATCATCATTCAGCCTTCCCGAAACCTTTACTGAAGCTCTGTCCTTCCACATTTTCCTTTCCATTTCGTAAGTGAAACTGGTTTTATCCTGGGTTCCGGTGGTTGTGGTTTGCGTATATGAGTCAATACCAAATGAAAGGTCAACTTTTTTCAGACTCGTTTTTGTAACTGAGTTCAACTGGTTTTCCCAGAAACTGCTCATCTGGGCAGCGAGATAATTCGATGAACTTTCAATACCCGGTAATTCAATGCTCTTGAAAAGCAGCAAGTTAACAGCTTGCTTCATCAGCTCTTCAGGCGATAATGTATTCAGTACACTGGAAATGTACTGGTCGGGACTTTTTACATCAAAAACAATATTGAGCTGCGAAAGCTGGTTTGCCAGTCTCATGGATACGATAAAATCTACATTCCGGTTTTTGTTGTCAACTGGATTTAAATAGGAGCCTTTCACCTTGCTGGTTGCTTCGAGGCTCAGCTCCGGATCATCGATTCTCCCACTCCATCGCAGGGTGCTTCCGGGTGTTATGTCAAAATACTTCTTTGGCCAGCCGGTAAATTTAAGTTCTGAGGTTCCGTTCCTGATCTCATAGCTGCCGGTTAAACTGGTAGTATTATTCGGCAGCATGGAATAATCAAGCAATCCGCCCCCCGATATGTGAATCCCGATATCGTAAATACTTGAAATTTCGACATTGAAAATGCTTTTCGGATTAATTTCAATGGTTGTTTGTATAGATGGCATTTTGGAAAATTCATATAATTTTGAACCTTTTTCAGTTTTAACAAGTTGATTACTATCAAGTTGAGCAAACAAAACACCCTTCTGGATTTCGGAAACGCTGATATCCGGAATTTGCCGGTAAGTGATGTCAGTTCCTTTTTCCAGATCTATTTTACCTTTTATTGCCGGACTTGTCAGAGGCCCCGAAATATCTAGTCCTGAGTTTAAAACCACTGAGCCGAAGAAGACCGGGTTATCCTTAATGGTGGTATTCATTACCTGAAGACCATCCAGCGTAACATGCAGGTCGGCGGTCATATTATCGGGATCATCCAGGTTAATGGTACCGTTTACATAGGATCGCTTCTGTAAACTATCAAGAATCAAGAACCGATCAAAATACAATTGATTTTTCCTGATTACAACCGTATCCTGAGGTATACTGAACCAGACATTCAACGGAACAATGTGCATTGCCATATCTTTCATCCATACCTCGCCATCCAGATTGAGCTTGTTGTTTTCGCTGCTCACAGATATTTGCCCGCTTGAAGTACCCTGGAGCCTGTCAGCATAATTGCTTATCAAAGGCCCGATAAGAGGAATGGGAACATCTTTAAAAGAGGAATGAAGCAACGGTGTCGGTTGGTTACTGCCTTTTCCGAAAGTTAAACTAACGGTTGACGAATCATTTATCAGGGCAAGTAGCTCACTTTCCAGAATACCCGAAGTGTCAGCTATTATTTTTCCATCAGCCGAAAGATGATCAACCACGAAATTCTGCCAATTAAGCGAATCAATTTTTAATTTAAAATCCAGGTTCTGTTTATCTGTATCACTATATTTTACATTGGCATTCACTATTCCGTCGGGCATCATATCCATAATTTCAGGCGAAACAAGCATGCTAAACAGAACATTTTCCAGATCAAGCTGAAGAATCTCCGATTTCCTTCCTGCGAGGTCAATTTTCATGCTGTCGTGCTCCAGGTGCACATTCGCAAGCAAATCGTGTGACGAAATCTGGTAGTTTAAAAATTCAGCCGGCGAAAGCATCCATTGATTTGAATTCAGAATCCAATCAGGCATTACGGTTTTGACAATTATCACATCATTTTTCTTCGA
>Ga0208980_10002980_pt1 | contig 10265 bp, 4 predicted proteins | sample WetSurMetagenome_3_FD_187993 | JGI IMG/M metagenome (GOLD analysis project Ga0208980, IMG submission 187993) | Wetland microbial communities from Twitchell Island in the Sacramento Delta, sample from surface sediment Aug2011 Site A1 Bulk (version 2) | ecosystem: Environmental > Aquatic > Marine...
ATTTCAACCGGCTGCACGGTTTTTCGGAGCTTGATTGCTGGCCGATACGGCCGGACAAACGCGTCCTGGTCGTTGGGGGGGCCGGCTACCTGGGCAGTGTCCTGACCGAAAAGCTGCTGCACCGCGGATTCCGCGTGCGTGTTCTCGACAGCTTTATCTACGGCCGCCGTTCCCTGGATATGCTTTCCGGAGACGAAAACCTCGAGATCATCGAGGGCGACCTGCGCAATATTCACACGTGCGTGGCCTCGCTTGCGGACACAGACGCCGTGGTCCTGCTGGCGGCCATCGTAGGGGATCCGGCTTCCAAGGTTCGCCCGACGGAGACGATCGAGACCAATGTTCTTGCCGCCCAGGCCCTCGCTTCGGCATGCAAGCTTCACCATATACACCGCTTCCTGTATGCATCCACCTGCAGCGTTTATGGGATCGGGGCAGGCCCGCTGGAAGAGGATGCGCCTCTCAATCCGGTCTCTCTTTATGCACGGACAAAAATCGAGTCCGAAAAAATCATACTGGGCATGGGGGATGAGTATTTCAGCCCGACCATTCTGCGGATGGGCACTCTCTATGGTTACTCGCCGCGCATGCGGTTTGATCTTGTCGTCAACACCATGAGCATGAAGTCCTTCGTGGATGGAAAAATTCAGGTGTTCGGCGGCCGGCAATGGCGTCCACTGCTTGGAGTGGAGGATGCCGCGGAAGTCTATATACGCTGCCTGGAGGCAAACCTGAAGGATGTGGGCAACCGTGTCTTCAATGTGGGTTCGGATGCCCAGAATTATCAGATCGACCAGGTGGCCGAGATCATCGGGACTGCGCTGGGCGGCATACCCATTGAAAGGGACCATTCCAACCTTGATGCACGGGACTACCGGGTATCCTTTAACAGGCTTGAACGGACGCTTGGCTTTGTCCCGCATCAGAGAATCGATGATTCTTCACGGTCTATTTTCGATAAACTGAATTCGGGCGTCATTCGGAATCCCGGTCAGCGCATCTACTATAATCACTACTTCGATTCTGCCGAGGAATAGCTATTCTGAGAGACTGCAGATATTGCCGCCCGAGCCATGGTGGTTTTGCAGCGGCTTTCCCGGCACAGGACTGAATGGCTGAAAAGGGCGGATGCCCCGAATTCAAATAATTTAGGCTGATTTTTATATGTATTTTGTTGTAAAATGTTGCATATGCAGCTGCTAGGAGATCTTTGGCTTTCAAATCAGCTGCGGAGGTTGACGTAAAGGTTAACAGCGCCAATTCTAACATGACCCCATATCAACGCGTATGAAAGATCCCCGCTTTGCAGTAGTGCCTAAGTGCGCTGTGTGCGTGTCCTGGGGTCTTAAAAGGGAGAGCAATGTCTGTACGTTTGTTTGTAGGGAATCTTCCCTACGATATCACTGAACCGGAATTGAGGGAATTCTTCGCACCCGTTGGACCTCTTTCGACCGTGATTATTCCTGTGGACCGTGAAACGGGCAAGCGACGAGGTTTTGCCTTTGTCGAGTTCAGCGACCCGGCTCAAGCCGAGGAAGCAAGCCGCCGCCTCAACAACCAAGCCTTCAAAGGGCGCAATATAACAATTAACGAAGCCCGTGCCCGGGAACCGCGTCCCGATTCCGGCTCCGGAATGAGATCCTCTTATCCGATGCGCCCCGCCGCAGGGGGAGGACCGCGACCGGGTTTCAGCCCAAGACCTTCACTGGGCGGCCCTGATCTGGGTCAGAATCCGCTGGAAAATGGCCGGACTGCGCGTGCGGAAAGACGCAACCGCAGCTTCGGCGCGGATGCCAAGCCTGCCCGCAAGCGGAAGGCCAATTATGGAGCCAGAACCGAAATGGGCTACAAAAAGGGTCCAATCCGCGAGCGCGTCGGAGGACGGGTATACGGCGGTTTTGACAACGACGATCAAGAGGATGATCTGGAGCTCGATTATATGTCGAATTTGAAGGAATCGGGCGAAGAAGAGGACGTGGTCTAAAAAGGCTCCGGGCATCCTGCTTTATTTACAGCCACGCGAGAAACGAACCGGCCGCCAGGGCCAGGGTTGTAGGTGGTGTGTGTACGCCTGTCCCGGCTGCAACTGCAAAAAATTCGAACCCATCCTGACCCCCAAAATATGCAGCGGTCGAGATTGTTCTTCGGGTATCCGTCTGCCCTCGATCGGCTCCTGAAATCTGTCCGGCAAGCTTGACAATAAATGCAGAAATATGTTTAGCTTAAGGGTTAAATTTTCCCTAAGATGGAGCTGCCTTAATACATTTTTCTATGCTTCGATAAGCTGCTTTTCTGGTTCATCCCGCCCTGTTGCCTGACGGAATTGAATCACAACTCATGATAGCGGCCGATTGGTTTATTTTCCCGAGGCCCAGGCAGGACCTCGAGCGGATGGGAGACGTGACGATATGTCAAAAATAATTACTGCTCAACAGGCGGCTATGCTGATTGAAGACGGCGTGACGATAGGCGCCAGCACCCAGGGCCTGGCCGGTTGGGCTGAGGAAGTTGCAATTGCCATCGAGGACAGGTTCAAGGAAACGGGCCACCCCCAAAATATCACCCTGATCCACAGCTGTACCTGCGGCGACTATAAGAAAAGAGGGACCACCCACCTGGGCCACGAAGGACTGACCAAAAGGCTGATCTGCGGACACACATTGACCTCGCCCAACATGATCAATCTGATCGAGCAGAATAAAATCGAGTGCTATCTGCTCCCCCAGGGGGTGATTTGCCAGTTGTGGCGAGCCATTGCGGGCAAGAAGGTCGGGGTCATTACCAATGTGGGAATCGGCACCTTTGTCGATCCCCGGATCGACGGCGGGAAAATTACCTCCATTACCCGGGATGATTTGATTAAGGTTATCGAGCTGGAGGGTCAGGAATTTCTTCTGTACAAGCCGTTCCCTATTCATGTCGCTCTGATTCGGGGAACCACGGCGGATGAAAACGGCAACCTGAATATGGACAACGAATCGGTCATCATGGAAGCATTGCCGCTGGCCATGGCTGCCAAAAACAGCGGCGGCATAGTCATCGCCCAGGCGCACTACATGGCCATGGCCAATACGATGCATCCCAAGAACGTGAAAGTGCCGGGGACGCTGATCGATTACGTCGTAATTGCCAAACCTGAAAATCATCATCAGACGCAGCAGACTTACTACGATCCTGCTCTGGCCGGACACATCAAAGTGCCGCTGAGCAAAATACCCCCTCTCCCGCTGGATGCCCGGAAAATTATCGGCCGCCGTGCTGCCATGGAACTGGCCCCCGGCAACGTGATCAACCTGGGTGTGGGCATTCCTGCGGTTATTGCCAGCACGGTTGCAGAAGAGGGAATGAGCCAAAGAATCACAATTACCACCGAGTTGGGCGTCTTCGGCGGCGTTCCGTCTTACGGGCTTGACTTCGGGGGCGCCCTGAACGCGGAGGCCATGATCGAGCACGCCTCCATGTTTGACTATTACGACGGCGGCGGCCTGGACGTAACTTTTGTGGGATTGGCCGAAGTGGACAGGAATTGCGATGTGAACGTCAGCCGGTTCGGCCACAGGGTGGCGGGGCCCGGCGGTTTTATCAACATCACGCAAAATTCCAAGAAAGTGGTATTCTGCGGGATGTTTACGACCGGATCTTCAGAAGTGGTCGAGAACGGAAGACTGCGCATTGCCAAGGAAGGCACGGGGAAAAAGTTCGTGGAAAAGGTCGCGCAGATTACGTTCAGCGGCGCCTTTGCCAGCTCCAGGAACTATCCGGTGCTTTTTGTCACGGAGCGCTGCGTTTTCAATCTGGAAAATGGCGAACTGGTCCTGACCGAAATTGCTCCCGGCGTGGATCTGGAAAAAAATATTCTGGCAATGATGGATTTCAAACCGCGCATCTCCCCCAACCTGAAAACCATGGACAGCGCCTTGTTCCTGCCTAAATGGGGCCAGTTGAAAGAGCTGCTCAAGGAAGGGAAGAGAGAAAGCCGCATTCCCAGCGATCTTGCTGCGGCGCTGTAAGTCTCAATAGCCCATTTCACGCGGAGGCGCGGAGACCGGGTGAAAGAGTCCCGGTTTCTGCGCCCCCTGCATCATTTTCCACCCGGAATTCCCATCCCCGCCCAAACATCCTTCCTCATCCGGTCAGCCGGCTCACTTTTGCGACATAGGCATCCGCGTCCGTCTTCCGCTCCAGGCCGCCGCGCGTCATGCTCCGTATCACCCCGAAGACCTCGCGTTCCGGCCACGGTCGGTCGAATAGTCCAAAAATCCAGCCGATGTTGCTGTATGAATTCGGATCGCGGCCGTCCAGAAGATACTTGTTGTTCAGTGCCAGCGCATTGCTGAAAGCTGTTTCGGGAGACCTGCTCCAGGCCAGGATCTGCTTTCCCCAGTACATCCGCATGTGATTGTGCATGTAGCCCGTATGTTTCATCTCGTTCATGGCCGCATTCCAGTAAGGATCATGTGTCTGCGCGGCTTCCAGCCGGGCCATGCTGTAGACATGGGATCTCCTGTCCCCTTTATGTTTCAGGAGGCTGGCCCGGGCCCATTCGGGCAGGCTGCTGAACCGGTCATAATCGGGGACATGACGGACAAAGTTGAAGGATAGTTCCCGCCGCACGATGAATTCGTCCAGGTAGCTGTCCCGGTCGGCTTTTTGGCCGCTCGAGCTGCCATAGATTTTGCGCGCGATGTATGCGGGCGAGATCTGTCCGAAGTGCAGGTACGGGCTCATTTGGGATACATAATCCAGATGAGGCTGGTTGCGGTTTTGGGCATAACCTGCCAGACGCGAGCGCACAAAGCGGGCGAGCCTGGTTTTGGCGGCCGTAGTGCCTCCCGCGAACATGGATACGGGCCGGATGCTTGTGTCGATGGAAAGAGGGCCGAAAACTGCGGCGTCATCGTCCAGGTTGAGGCTTTCCAGCGCCATGGATGCGGAGGCAACTGCCGGAGAGACAGGGTTTATCCCGTCAAGGAACAGGCGATGGAGGCGCATCACTTTGGGCCGGAAGGCGCGGGCGGAAGATTCCCGCTTTTCGCTGACGGCATCCACAGGCACGATCACGTCGCACTCAACCTGCTCGACCAGGCAGCGGGATTCGCGTGCAACCTGTTCGCGCCACAGCACCTGGTGGCGCAAATATCCGCGGTCGCACACGATGCAGGAAGCCCGGCGGCCAAGGCGGAGGGCAACTTCGGGCGGCTCGCCGTGCTGCGCGACAAAATGGATTTTTCGCTTTGCAAGCTCCCTGCGCACTTCCCGCAAACCTTCCAGCATAAAGGAATAGTGGCGCAGGTTGGCCTCGGGATAGCCGTTCGCAAGGCCAAAGGCGACAATCACAGGCAGATTCACTGCATTTGCCTTCCGCACGGCATATTCCAGCGCATGATTTTCTTCGGCGCGCTGGCTCTGCTGCATCCAGTAAAGCACATAGTCACCTTTTGCAAACTGCTTGTCGTTGAGTCGCTGAATTCGGGGATCGGAATTCACGGATATGGAGGCTTCGAATCTTTGTGTCTTGAAGGCTGCAGTTTCCGGCATAGAGTCCTCGCTTGGAGTCCGGGAGTTATGAGGCAAAGATACTCAAATCCCAGGGCCCAAACCATAATATTGGAAATTCCGCATTTTTTTCTTTCTCAAATACTCTTTTGGGGAATAGAATCCTCTTAACTGGTCGAATCCAAAATTGATCCAACAGGCACCATTCGATAATTTCCTCTTCCTGTTCATCGGATCCAGCGGATTTTCCGAGAGATTTAGGCACAACACAATAACGTAGAAATTGTCAGATATTTTACGGGAAATTCCAGGTCTATGTTCCGTTCAATTTCTGGTTAGGAGGATTCCTATGCGTTCGATTGTGTTTATGTTGATCGGCTTGCTTCTGATTGCTCCGGCAGTTTTCGCACAGAGCGACAGGGGCGTTATCACGGGCGCCGTTACGGATCCGGCAGGAGGCATGATCCCCAATGTCCCCATTGAAGCAAAGAATACCGGAACGGGTATCGTGTATAAGACGGCGAGCACGGCAACCGGCAACTATACGCTTCCTCAATTGCCGGTTGGCCCATACCAAATCACCGCCTCGGTCGCGGGATTCAAACAGTATATCCGGACCGGTATTACCGTCGTGGCCGCGCAAACAATACGCGTCGACATTCCAATGGAGGTTGGGAGTATCAGCGAAACGGTTAACGTCAGCGCCGAGGCTCCTCTGCTGAAAACGGAAAGCGGCGAGATGAGCCACAATATCTCCTCGAATACTCTGAACGACCTGCCGGTACTTTCCATGTCATTCGGGATGCGCAGCATGTACAACCTGGTTCAGCTGCTTCCGAGCGCCACCCAGCAGGGTGGGACCCGCGTAAACGGCACGCCGGGCAACACGATGACCTTAAGGGTTGAAGGCCAGGATGCTACGCAAACCGTCTGGACTTCGGCCTCGGGCATGTCGCAACCCAGCGTGGACTCAGTGGAAGAGTTCGCGGTGCAAACCAGCAACTATGCCGCCGAATACGGGCAGGCGGGAAGCAGCGTATTCAACGTCACGATGAGATCGGGCACCAACAAGCTGCACGGCAGCGCTTATTTGTACCTGAGAAACGAAGCGCTCAATGCCCAAACGCCGTATTACAACAGCAAAAACCGCGACCGCCGGTACGATTTCGGGTTCACGGCGGGCGGCCCGGTTTATTTGCCACATATATACGACGGCCGCGACAAGACTTTCTTCTTCTTCAGCTACGAATGGTATCGGTTCAACAGTATTGTCAATAATACTTATGGAACGGTTCCTACCGAGGCTTATCGCGCGGGGGATTTCAGTTCCATTTTTACGGGACGCACTCTGGGCACAGATGTGCTGGGCAGGACCATCAAGGAAGGGACCATTTACGATCCCCGCACCACGCGGAATGAGGTCGTAAATGGCGTCACCTACTCCGTGAGGGATCCGTTTGAAAATAACCAGGTTCCCTCGAGTTTATTCGATCCTGTGTCGAAAAATATACAGGACATGATCCCGCACTCGACCCTTTCACAGAAAACCCAGAACTATCTCCGGCCGCCCTATTCGACATATAACTACGACTCGATTCCATCCATCAAGATAGATCACTCCCTAAGCCCCAATATCAAGATCTCGGGCTACTGGATGTTGAATGATCAGGTCGTCCCGCTGAAGGACGCCTTTGACAATGAGATCTCGACGGAGCGGATTTTATGGGAAACAACCCATACCGCGCGCTTCAGCTACGATCAGACGATAAGCCCGACGCTGATGTTCCACTTTGGCGCCGGCCTGATGACCTTCTATTTCGACAGCCCTCCGCCCAATACGAAGTTTAATTCGCTGACAGAGCTTGGATTGCCGAACACCTATGCCACCATATTCCCGACCATCTGGGGCCTTAATGACGCCCAGGGTGGCATGGGAAGTCCATGGGGTCAGAACAATATGGGAGCGGTCGCGCACGGGACCTTTGATAATCAAAAGGTGACCTCCGTTGCGAACCTTACCTGGGCGAGAGCCAACCACACTATTAAGATGGGAGCCGAAATGAAGCTGGATGGGTATCCAGCCACGATTTATACGCCGGGCAATGGCTGGTATTATTTCGCCAACAACCAGACCGCGCTGCCCTACGTACAAGACTATATTGTCAAGGATCCTATCACAGGCACCTCTGGTTCCGTGGGATTCCCCTATGCCAGTTTCCTCCTGGGTATGGTCAACCAGGGAGAAATCGGGATAGTTTCGCGCTTCCACATGGGGAAGAGTGCCTGGGGGGTGTTTGTCCAGGACAGCTGGAAGGTCACACGCAAATTCACGCTCGACTATGGATTGCGGTGGGATTATCAGACTTACCTGAAAGAGACATACGGCCGCACAAAGAATTTCTCCCCCACGACCCCGAACCCCTCCTATGGCAACATCATGGGAGCCTCGGTTTTTGAAGGTGGCCCCAATGGGGCCCCCTTTGCAAACAATTACCCCTATGCCATAGGACCGCGATTGGGCGCTGCTTATCAGATTACGCCCAAGACGGTGCTGCGGGCCGGCTGGGGAATATCGTATGGGCAGACGGCCAGCCTCGAGATGGAGAGCCTGCGTTTTGGATCGGATGACGCTTACGGCGCTCCGAGCTTTGGCGTTCCAGCGACCTTCCTGAAAGATGGCGCACCCAAGGTTCCGGTATGGCCGAACTACGATCCGGGACAGTTGCCGGTTAATACCGGCGACGTCTTCACGACTGCAATTGACCGCGAATCGGGGCGGCCGCCAAGACTGATGATGTGGAGCATCGGGATACAGCGCGAAATCCGCAAGGATCTAAGCATGGAAGTTTCTTATGTCGGCAACCGCGGAGTCTGGTGGACGGCAGCCTCGCTGGACGACATCAACAGGATCACACCGGCGATTCTTGCTGCACACAACCTAGACCTCAACAATGCGGCGCATCGAACTCTGTTGACTACGAACATTGGTGACGTAACCCCTGCCGATGCCGCAGCCCACGGAATCGCGCTGCCTTATGACAGCTTCCCGTTGAAATCGTCGGTTGCCCAATCTTTGCGGCCGTTCCCGCATTTTGGCGGCATCCGCATGCTTTGGGCGCCGCGAGGCAACAGCTGGTACGATGCACTCCAGGTGAGGCTGACGAAACGATATTCTCATGGTTTGGATATGCAGGCTTCGTATACCTTCCAGAAAGAACTCACGATTGGAGCGGAGACTCAGGATCCAGCCTTCTTTGTCGTATCACCGCAGGTAAACGACCTGAACAATCTGAAATCGAACAAATACATCTCCGGATACTCGACACCGCACCGCCTGGTAATTTCGGGCAACTACACGGTCCCCAAACCGGGCTGGAACAAGTTTGTAAATTTTGTGCTCCAGGATTGGCAGATTGGCGCGGTTTTGCAGTATCAAAGCGGACGTCCCATCCGTGTTCCGGCTGCGCAGAGCGGCCTTGCGTCCCTGCTGATGCTTTGCTCGCCGGTTGCCGTTACGGGCGGCTGCAATGGAGCCAGCTCGGGCATGGGCGCCGCTTCCTTTGCCAACCGCGTTGCGGGCCAGCCCCTGTATGCGTCCGGGATTGAGGACCTCAATGACAAGTATGACATCAATAAACAGTTCCTGCTGAACCCGGCTGCGTGGCAAGATCCTGCTCCGGGTCAATTCGGCATGTCGGCGGCATATTATAGCGATTATCGCTATGCGCGGGTCCCCAGCGAAGCCATGAGCCTGGGCAGGCTCTTCCGGCTGAGGGAAGGGATGACGCTGCAAATTCGGGCTGAATTCACGAACATATTCAACCGGAACCTGCCGATCAATCCGACCTCGTCGAACGCCCAGGCGCCGCAGCTGACGCTGCCGAACGGTACGCCGTTTGCCGGTTTCGGCTATGCTCCGTGGTATATGGCCGGCGGGGCGCGCAGCGGACAGCTTGTTGCGCGCTGGATATTCTGACTTTCTCATATCGTTTGAAGCCGCCCCGGGAACCTTTGCCGTAAAGCCGGGGCGGCAGACATGTAGTGCAATCCCGCATTTCTAGCCGAACAGCTTGGATCCGCAGGATGTGAAGACGCCGGAATTTATTATAAATCCGTAAGAATTAGTAACTTCTAATTTATTCAAATAAAAAGAGATCCGGCTGCCCGCGGATTAAAAAAATCCATCATTTTTCTTGACATTGGCAGGCACCCCAAAAGAATATAAATCCACTCAAGTTCGTTCTAATTTCCAGTGGCGGCTCGCGGAATTCGACCCCGCATTTTCCAGCAACCAGATTTCTTTAAAAGCGATGAAACATACCCGATTGTGTCCGCTTTGTTCGCCGCTTTTGAAGCAACAGGAGATCCTGGAATAACCGCCCTGTGTGCCTGTGCTGTAAAGCGATAGGGCAATACCGGGATGTATCCGCTCGAATCCCTGGCGCGAGCGGTGGTTCCGGCTCAGATCCGCCTGAGTCCTGAGTGCGGCCTCGCACAACCATGGCTGCGCCAGGGATTCATGGCCTAAAGGTTGCTTTGTTCAAACCAACATCAGGAGGATACATCTCATGCGTTCGATTTTAATCGCGTCAGTCTGTGCGCTTCTGTGTTTTGGGATAGGCTATGCCCAGAGCGACAGAGGCACCATCACAGGCACGGTTATGGATCCGGCAGGCGCCATGATTCCGAACGTGCCCATTGAAGCGAAGAATACAGAAACCGGCGCCGTGTATCAGACGGTCAGTTCGGCAACCGGCAACTACACCATC
>Ga0208980_10002981_pt1 | contig 10262 bp, 7 predicted proteins | sample WetSurMetagenome_3_FD_187993 | JGI IMG/M metagenome (GOLD analysis project Ga0208980, IMG submission 187993) | Wetland microbial communities from Twitchell Island in the Sacramento Delta, sample from surface sediment Aug2011 Site A1 Bulk (version 2) | ecosystem: Environmental > Aquatic > Marine...
AATGTCATTTTATTGGCCTCCCGTTTTCCAGAAAGGAATGTTTTGCACCTAGGCAATTGTAAAGCTTCCCGCCTCAACTACTCAACGCTATTGCCGCAGCCTTTTGATCCGTTAATTTGTAGTCGAAAATTTAACTTCTCCTTCAGATGCGCTTTTGATAGGGACGTATTCGGACGCTATGAGGAACGGGACTCCTACGCCTCGGCGATTGTGTGCCCCCGATGATGTACCAGTCTGGGGTTCGGGAATCTGCTACCATTTTGCTACCATTCCATCCCGTATCAAGGCACACCACGCCGTACAATGAATCATCCGAAACCGCTTAAATAGAGGCTTTCAAAGTGGTGATGATATGCGGTAGTTTGCCACACGGCGAACTGAGGGTTCGAATCCCTCCCTCTCCGCCAGATCCCTATCTCGAGGAAATCAGCAAGCCAAAAATCTCTGGAGAAATTTCGCCTACATTTTGCATCATCAGATCGGCTCCGACCTCGAGATTCTCTGCCTCTTCGAGCGCGAGGACAAACTCGTCGCATCGCTGAGTCATCCCGACATCGCCGCGATTTACGGACTCGAACAGGTCGAGGGAAAACGTTTCATCATGATGGAGTTGGTCGAAGGCTAGACGCTGGTGCAAAGGCTGAGTAAAGGGCGCGTACTGGCAGAGGAAGCTTTGAGCATCTGCCGACAGACAACCGATGGGCTTGAGGCACATGAAAGGGGAGTGACCCATCGGAATTGGCAACGAAATACGATGATCGAGACGCCCCCTTCTCACCGGATGGGAAGTGGATACTGTATACATCGAATGTCGATGGTTCCTCTGAAGTGTATCTGCGGCAATCCAGGGGAACGTCAACCAGGGCTTTTTTAAGCTGACGCCCGGTCTGTTCGGGTTAGTTGTTACTTGCGATATCACTCAGTTTTAGCAGGCGGTAACGGCCGAAGGGGTTGTACATGGGAGTGCCGACCAGTCTCGGGTCGCCATCTTCCTCGCGGCAGCTGAGCCAGGGCCCGTTCAAGACCAGGATATGGCCGTCCCCTACCGGCTTGTCGCCCCGGATCAGATATTGGATTACCTCGACAATGTCAAAGCCGTTGTCGAGGTCTTCTCTTTTCAGCACGATATCGCGCAAGCCCAACACGTGCATCCCTATCGTCCAGACGTCCCTGTTGCCCCGGACTATGCCGACAAAAGCGAAACTCAGGGCGGCGGGGCCGCCGTCTTCGGTCATTTCGAGCCACAGCCCGCCCCCATGAGCCAGCGCGCTGTTATCGATGAATACGCCCGCGCCACCCGCCCGCACCATGGCCGCTCCCGCTTTCATGATCGTTCGCGCAGCTTCAGTCGATCCCCCATTGCTGCTGAGCGCCACATTGACCGTGTAGCCGTCCGCCGTGGCCAGTTCTTCCTCCGTCGGAAGCCGCCGGCAGGACGAACGGAAGATTCCTGGAAACTGGTCATCGGGCGGCAGGAAGCCCACGTCGACCCGCGCGCCATCCGGCAAGGTCAGCGTTCCGGGCTTCATACGGCAGCCGTCCGGCAATCGCTCGATCAGGTCCCTCGGATGCGACCACCGGCCGGGAATCCGGAGGTCGACGTTGATTGGAGGGCCGGGTTCGTTCATCGGAAATTTTGGCATATTGATCGGGTCCGCTCCTTTGTGCATTGGATTTTAGGGCTCACTGTTGCAGGAGGTCAAACGGACCGTTGACCAGGTCATATGTTTGCGCCCCAACAGCGAGGTCTATCGATAGAGCCGCATCCATAATGTTTTGCGAGGCGTCGATTTATATCACGAAATCGCACATTGGAAACGGATTCCGCCGGGAGGCGGACCGCTTCCCGGGCCGGACCGGAACCTGCGCGGGGCCCGACAGCGAACGCCTTTTGAAAAATGCCGCCTGTTTTTCCTACTGGCGACATCGCCGTTGTGGCCGCGTCAGCCGCCTCCTACGTTTTTCGAGCCCATCAGATGTCGGATTCGGTGGGGAGGAGTTTCGCACGCTGCGCGTTCCTCGCCCGGATCGCTCCCTACGGCGCCCCCAGGGTCCGGGCGGTCCGGAAGGAGAAGAAGCTCTACTTCTGGGACTGGTCTCTGGCTCCCGAGGGAGGGCAGCGCCTGCAGAATTTAGTGGCGTGTCAGCTGTTGAAATACTGCTACTGGCAGGAAGACACCGCAGGACACGACATGGAGTTGAGATATCTGCGTGACGTCGACAAGCGTGAAGTCGATTTCGTGGTCGTGCGCGATGGCAAACCTGAGTTTGCGGTCGAGTGCTAGAGCGGCGGGACGGGTTTTTCCCCGGCTGCCGCCTATTTCAGCGCCCGCACGGATATTCCCGTGTTTTTCCAAACGCACCTAGGCAATCAGGATTATCTCCACACAGCCACCGGGATTCGTGTCCTCCCGTTCCATTGTTTGTGCCAGGAACTTCGTTTGCCCTAAGGGTTCGCGCAAAAACAGGTGCGTATTTCGGCCTCATTTAGAACCTCTGCAATTAACGAAATCTCTGTGATACAAGAGATACTATTATTTGGCGAATTAGAGGCGATAGGAGAAATTATAGAAACATGGGATCGTTGCAGAAAATAATGGCAAATAGTTGCATTTGCATGTGATACGATCTATATCGCTGAGCATCAAGGAGTTGCCGTTGTTGGCAAAAATCGAATCCCTCTCTCTCCGCCAGATCTTTTCCCAAATTTTCAAATACCTCCAAAATGCACTACGCGGAATAAGATGGCGGGCCACTGGAATCAGATTATGCTCGCGCTTTCGGAAAAATTGGTGGCTGAGTTCGAACGCGGCTTGGATGAGAGAAATCTCCAGAGAATAGTTCAATTTGCAGAAGCCGTCCCCGATGCAAAAATTGTCGCAGCGCTGGTACGACAATTGGGATGGATTCCCGTTACCAAGTCAATCCCAATCCGCGATGCACTTCAGCATGATTTTTGAGCGGAAGTATTCCGAGGGCAAGGGGGACGTCCCACTCGTACACCTTTTTGGAGTTCTTTCGGGATCAAGGGAAAGCGGCGGTGGAGAATGTGCAAGCTGATTACAATTCGAGATGAAATGCCTGTGTGCGATCAGTTTTCGATAGGCGGCATGGATTGCTTCTCGCAGGATGCGTTCTTTTAAATCCGGCTTGATGCCGTCGCGTAAGACCAAATCCACTTTGGATACGTCGAAAATACCTTCCAGGTAATGCTGAGTCAGGGAAATCCAGCTAAACCTATGAAAGGAAGTCAGAGCAGATTTCATTCGAAAAGCCTCTTTGAAACGTAGGTTGTTGTGATTAAATAAAAATTTATAGGTACTCAAAAAGGAGAGCGTTATGAAACTGATTAAAAAGCTTATGGAAAGAAGGCAGTTCCTGGCTGCGGCAGGGATTGTCTCTACTTCTGCCGTGGCCTATACAGGGCTGGCAGGGGTAATGGATCCTGCATTTCAAACAAGCAATGCCATGGCATCGGAGAAGTCCGGCACCGCCGTGAAGAAGGGGGCCTATCTTGCCAGCGGTAAATACAGCCATCTCCTATCTCCGTTGAAAATCGGAAACCTTGTCCTTAAAAACAGGATCTATTCCACCAATGCCGTGCCCCACTATATTCAAGGCCCGGAGAATTTCCCGGCTGAGACCAGCAGATTCTATGCCGCGAATCTGGCAAAGAACGGCGCAGCCATTGTGACCTGCCGTATTATCCAGAACAGGGTTCGCAAGGACCTTCATGGAGACAGCGCACACATGCTCATATATGACCTGGATGATTATGGTGTGCAAAACTATCTGGATCAACTCGTTGAAGGCATCCACTGCTATGGCGCCAAAGCCAGCGTACCTATTAGGGTCGCATCTTCATCGGGGGGAGGGATGCCCGGGATGCCGGGAGGCGCTCCTCCTAGCGGAATACCTGGAGGTGCGATGCCGGCCGGTGCAGGCGGTCCGGGCGGTGCAATGCCTTCGGGAGGGATGCCTGCCGGGGAGCCGATTGTCGGAGGAATGGCAGCTCAGAAGGAGATGACCCCCGAGGAGAAGCAGAAACAAATCGAAGAGGTTGTAGCCCAGACCAAATTTTTCCAGAATCACGGATTTGACTTGGTATGTCTGGGGGGCAGCGGAAAGCGCTCAGCTGATTTATTTAGGGCGGTCAAAAAGGCCTGCGGACAGGACTTTGTCATAGAGAACGTTATTTCTCTGATAGATCCGACTGTTGTCGACCAGGAAGAAACTTCGACCGCATATACCCTTGATGAGGCAATTGCATTTGTAAAACAAATGGAGGGTCTTGTCGACATTCTCCAGCTTCGAATGGCTGGAGGGATGACGAATCACCCAACCGGCTGGAATTCCCAGAAAAACAAGCCTCTCACACTGAAATTTGCCGAGGCGCTGAAAAAGACCGGAACAAAAATCGCCATAGCGCCCAACGGCGGGTTTCATGATCCTGATTTTAACAATGATTGTATCGCATCAGGTAAAGCAGACCTTATGGCCATGGGTCATGCATTCATCACCGATTGGGAATATGGCAGGAAGATCCATGAGGGCAGAGGTGAAGACATAACTCCCTGCATCATGTGCAATAAATGCCACGGGCTATCCCAGACGGGTCAATGGTATACGGTTTGCTCAGTGAACCCGAAGGTGGGGATTGATTCCGCGTTACGGATAATAGACGCCCCGGCTGTCTCAAAGAAGGTTGCTGTCATAGGCGGCGGTCCCGCAGGCATGAAGGCGGCGCTTACGGCGGCTGAGAGGGGGCACAAGGTCACCTTATTTGAAAAAAGCACGGCGCTGGGTGGTCTGACAAAACATGCGGATTATTCGCCTTTCAAATGGCCCCTCAAGAGCCTCAAAGATTTCCTTGTAGATCAGATTAATAAGGCCGGCGTCGAAATTGTCTTGAACAAAGAGGCTACGCCGGAGATGATCAAGGCAAAAGGTTATGATATGGTGATGGTTGCCGTTGGCGCATCCCCAAATATCCCCAGGATTTCAGGTGTGGAAGGCAAAAACGTATACAACATAATGGATGCTTACGCCAAGGAAAAGGAACTTGGGAAGGATGTTGTTTTTATAGGCAGCGGTGAATTCGGTGTAGAGACTGGGATCTTCCTTGCCAATGCAGGGCACAATGTTGCCATGTTGACGAGTGAGCGTGAGTTAATGAAAATAAATCGCGTCCACTATCCTGAGCAGATAATCGATAAATACAAACACCTCAAAAATTTCAGTTCAATTACCGAGGTGATGGCTACAGGAATATCAGATGGGAAAGTCGCTTACAAGGATTCCAAAGGAAATGAGAAATCCATCCATGCTGATAGCATTGTAGTTTATGCCGGCCTCAAGGCGAGGAAAGATGAAGCCCTGAAATTCTACGGCTCAGCACCAAGGTACATTATGATCGGAGATTGCGGCGATGAGGGGGGCGATGTTCAGAAGAGCATACGTAGTGCCTTCTTTGCCGCCTCTCAAGTTTGAAAACAACTGAAAAGGGCGGCAAATGAGTTTTAATTTGTCGCAGGGTAATTAAGCCTAGCCTTAACAAGGGGATTTTTTAATATCGGTTGGAGGATACGAATAGGTCGGATGCAATTGGAACTATAGGGAAAAGTGCCGGAAATCTATTCCACAATGCCGGACCGGCGATGATCACTATCGTGACAGCCCATGCAGCCGGCGGGATGCGGTGTTGCATAAAAAGTATCCAGGAGATGTAAGCAATGGCAGCGATCAAAAACATAAAAGCTGGTAAAAGAGATCGTCATGAGAGTGGATCTTCCAGACGTGATTTTTTGGTCGGCGCTGCTGCTGCAAGCGCGGGCTTAGCCGAAGGCGGAACCGTTCAAGGCTTGTCTGCTGCTGAGGAGCAAGCCAATCCCGCAAGCAACAAGGCCTTGACACCCAAGGAGACGTTGACCGCGGATGTGGTCGTTTGCGGCACGGGAAGCGCGGGTATGGCCGCCGCAGTTCGCGCCGGAGAGCTTGGCGCAAAGGTGATCGTACTGGAGAAAGTGGCAGAATCATTCGTGGGAGGGTCCTCCGCACTTACAGCCGGATTGTTCGCCGTCGATTCTACTATGACGAAGAAGAAGGGCATCACCAACACAGCGGATGCGCTGTTTTTCCGGCAGATCGATTATCATCGTTATGCCTGCAACGCGAGGGTACTGCGGAAGTACCTGGATCGATCCGGCGCAACGGTTGACTGGCTGTTGTCCCAAGGAGTTGATCTCGTACTGCCTGAGCCCCCTTACAACCCGAATACCCACTTCTACGCAGACGCCCAGGGCGGCTTCTCCGAAGGCAGCGCGCGGCGGGGCTTGCAAGTCCTATACGCCAGGGGAAAAACGTACGGTGTGAAGTTCATGTTTCAGACGCCTGGAACACAGCTCACAATGAAGAGTGGCAAGGTTGCCGGCATCGTCGCCACCAGGGCTAACGGTGATCACGTGAAGGTCAATGCGCCCGTCGTGATTATCGCAACCGGCGGTTACGCCAGCAAAGAGATGTTCGACAGGTTCACCGTTTACAATTTTGAAAACCTTGCACCTTATGGCTTACCTGGCAGAACGGGCGATGGCATCAAGATGGGACTTTCAGCCGGCGCGGCCCTGCACCACCCAGGGGCAGTAAACTTCTGCAATCCAAAAATCCCGGGGGAAAAAGACGAGTCCCTTGTGAACGTAACATGTGCCAAGCAGCAGCCCTTTGTGTGGGTGAATGAATCCGGAGCTCGCTTCGCAAACGAGGCAACCATACTCGATTGGACGCTGAACGGCCAGGCGATAGCACTTCAGCAGAAAGTTTTCAGTATCGCAGACACGGCGATCTTCGACCACATGAAAACTAAAGGGGTATGGCATAGGCAGCCAATGACCAACATAGAGCCGGGTACACCTTTGCCGAATCTCTACGCCGAAATTAATCGTAAGCTTGCTGAGCCCAATCCGGTTGCCTTCAAGGCTGATTCGCTGGAGAAACTCGCCACCCTATTGGGTGTGGATCCGAAGGCGCTGGCAGATACGGTCGACACCTACAATGGTTATGCCACCGGCGGCAAGGATCTCGATTTCGGTAAGCCTGCGGAGTGGCTGCTTCCCATCAAACGACCTCCCTTCTACGGCTTCTCTATGAAGCTGGCTTTCTACAACACCATCGGAGGCCTCAAGGTCGACGATGCCGCACGAGTCTTGGCTAAAGCCGGGGGCAAGCCAATCCCGGGGGTGTATGCTTGCGGCTCGGATGCGGGTGGCATATTCGGCTATTACTACGACATCAGCATCGCTCCGGGTGTAATGCAGGGCTGGTGTAGCACCAGCGGTCTTCTGGCCGCAGAGGACGCTGTCCGGAAATATCTGAAGATGTAGCCTGACCAAGAAGAAGGAGTCGATACAAGCGCTTGGATTGCTGCTTATGATCTATTCGCAGTAATGGATGACCCCTTCAGTTAATGGGAAACATTTGGATTACGAAACAGACGCAAGCCCGTTGGAGAAGGCGAGGTTTGCAAATTCCAGGCTTTCTTTGTTCCAACGCGTAGCAAAATCGCGTTCGGATAGCTGGGAAAGCTGACGTATTGAATTAAATCATACGTTGAGAGGAAGTCGAGGGCGCTCTGCTAGGAAAAGCGCATAGAACAATCGTGGCTTGTTCTTCCTATGCGCCAATCCAACCCATGCCTCTGAAAAAACCTGTTTTAGGAAGACGAGATCCTATTCAATAGCCCTACCTACATCATGAAAGGCGGAAGAGAATGATTATAAAAGAAAGATTCCTCAAGATAGCAGTCATCGCAAGCGCCTCAATAATATTTGCAATTTCTTTTCTGACAGCCATCTCGAGGACGACTCATGCCGCGGCTGCAACCAAAGATCTTGATCCAGGATCTACCTGGGTCATCAATGAAACTACTAATCTGAGCAGTCTTACCATTCCCGACGGAGCCAATATTGCTGCTCCGAAAGGTTACAGGGTGACCATGACCGTGAATGGGGTTGAGACCGGCCAGGTATTGGAAACATGGACTGGAGTTGACTATAAATTCGCGCCTGGCACCTACAAGGGCGATATCATCCTTACCGTTACCGAAGCCAACGATGTATCGCGAGAGAGCGGAGGCGGTGGCACAGGAGCTGGAAAAACCGCAGTCTACCCATTCCGCCAGGCCCTCTACCTGGATAAGGGCGGTATAAATGATGGCAAATCCGTCCTGGCTGCCGTGCAAGGAGAAAAACCGGCAGGCTTTGATATTAAAAATATAAATATCAAATCAAAGGGAACATTTTATAAAAACCCGACTTCGCTCGGCGGCACCGGTTTTAACGGGATCTATGCAGCAGGCGGCAGCTATAATTTAAAGAACATCAAAATCAATTTCTTCGGCGACGGCCGTAGCGACTTTGTCGGTTTCGGCACGGCTGTCATAGCCTCAGGCAAGGGAACCAGGCTCGTCTTGGATAACGCTACTATAAACACCCAGGGCATAGTCCGCTCCGGCGTCATCGCTACAGGCGGGAGCAATCTGATCGTCAAGAACTCGAAGATACAAGTCAAGAACGGCGTGTTGCCCCCCGACTATGTAAACACCATGGACACCTCCCAGATGAGGTCATCGCTCTGGATATCAGGAATAGAGGGTACCACCCGTGCCACCAGCCTGCTGGGCGTCGGTACTCTGGCCACCTATATCAATTCCAATATCTCCTTTGAAGGCTGGGGCGGCCTGTCCACCGATGGCGCCCGAGAATCGAAACTTATCGCCATCAACTGCAAGATCAATAACACCGGTAAAAGCGGGTATGGACAATATAATAACAGCAACGCCGTCACAAGGATTCTTGGCTGCGAATTCAACGTTGCCTCTGTTGGCTCTGCCACTGATTCCGGCTCTGTCTACCTGGGCAACAGCACTCGCGAGGCGGTCGAAGCCCTTGATAGGGAGTTAGGGCTGGGGCTTACTTCTGAAGAACTAAGATCCATTCCGGAAAAACACACCATCATCAACTCGGGTTTTCAGGGCGTCTTATGGCACGGCACCGGATGCGCGCTGACCATCAGCGGCGGTACCATAATAAACAGTAAGCATACCGTGTTTATTGATAAGAGTGCCTACACCGATATCCAGGTGGACGGCTCCCAGGGCGCCCGATTGAACCCCGAAAACGGTATCATTATGCAGGTGATGGACGACGACGAACCAACTTATGACTGGCAGACCGGGATATGGGTAGAGTATTACGAGGACCCTACGGGACCGGTCATTAAAGATGATTCACATGATATATACACTGCGAAGGGAACAGATGCCCTAGCCAAATTCTCCAATATCGAGCTGAAGGGTGACTTTTACAACTCCGCACGGGGCGGTCAGAAAAAGATCCCAATGGGAGAAGGAACTACAGACGTTTCGAAAAACCTGGGGCTTACCTTCGACAAGGCCAGCATCACCGGCGCGATCTCAGCTTCAAATGCCCTTCATTATTACAACGGCAAGTATTACCCTAAAATTGGAAAAAATGACATAATAGTGTTTAACCGAGTCATAAATACTCCAAGCCCTGCCGTCAATAACGGCGTCATCGTCAATCTGACCAATGGATCCAAATGGACGGTAACAGGAACATCTTACCTCACCAAACTTGTGCTGGACGGCTCCTCTTCTGTCACAGCCAAGAAAGGCGCCAGCGTGTTTATGACTATTGACAGTAATAAAACTGAAATTAAGCCCGGTCAAACCTATACCGGTGCGATCGTAGTTTCTGTAAAGTAGTAGTGTAATCTGTTCATCTATGACGGATTAAAAAAACAGGGAAAAAAGCGGGCCGCCTCACAATGGGGCGACCCGCTTTTTATACGATTTGGTTTACAACCTGGATGCTGTTCCGCCCTTGATTAAGAGCCTGACGACATCCTGGCTAATTGTCGTTATCGCGTCCAGTTTAATTGAATTTTAAACTCAATCCTGGACAGTGTCGCACTTTTTAAAAATAGTGAGATACGCGGTCTGCTGAGGTGTATGGCGCAAAGCCAATTCAAGAGGGTGGCATTTGCATCGTGGACTTACGCCGCAGCGGTGGGCCTGCCCCGTTCCGTTTCAGTTACAGTGTAACTCGATATGATACTAATGATTCAGTTTTGCAGGCAAGTAGGGGTAATAGGGGCAATTATAGAAGCACCTGACTTGACCGGTTTGAGAGAAAAACCGAGGTACAGATTTCCCAAATGCTGATAAATAGCGGGTCAAATAAGGG
>Ga0208980_10002982_pt1 | contig 10262 bp, 7 predicted proteins | sample WetSurMetagenome_3_FD_187993 | JGI IMG/M metagenome (GOLD analysis project Ga0208980, IMG submission 187993) | Wetland microbial communities from Twitchell Island in the Sacramento Delta, sample from surface sediment Aug2011 Site A1 Bulk (version 2) | ecosystem: Environmental > Aquatic > Marine...
TATTAAGATCATCTTCTCATCATTTTTGTCCACCAGAAGGTGCTTGTATGCCCGCTTTTTTAGAAGGCTTATTCCCGAATAACAGGTTTAATCCAATACGGATAACAGTGGTGTTTGTGTTTGCCGGTATGGTTAGCGAACTATTATCTGTCCTGATCTTGCTCCATTCAACAGGGATCCTGTCACTCTGCTTTGATTCCGGCATGAGTTCAGGCATGATATCGTATAGAGATGCTTTTGTCTTATATATTGCTTTCATGTCTATATCAGCATTCTCAACATCACCGTTAAATGTGATCATTCCACCGCTTTCAACACTGAATTCCTTGTTCACAAGGCTTCCAAGAGTGAAAAGGTAGTCGCCATTGCTGATCGTGTAATCACCGAATATTTTGAACTCACCCTTCGGATTTAGACTTATATTCAGGTTTGCCGATCCTGTACCCTTTATGATATCCCCTACCTTCGGGTCCATTATGAGTTGTATCTCTGCATCGGGTGATATCTCCAGGTCAAAATTCAAATCCAGCAGGGTTGAGGAGCCGGGGGTATTGTTGATCACTTGCTCATTGTCCTTTTTATCAGTGTTGGCAGGCGGAATAAAAGTCACGAAATTATTTTCGGATACTGACATTCCGGAATTCAACGGGATAAAGAATTTTGTGTTTTTCCCGGTCTTTGCCGATATATCGAACTTGAGAACGTTTCCGATGGTCTTTATAGTTGTTACACCTGACGCGTATGCTGTACCGTAAAACAACTCATTATCTTTCGGCTTTGTATTGAGCACCATGCAATCAGTACTATTCAATGAAATATCAACTCCCCACTCCTGGAAGTATTGATGGTAAACCGCTCCTGTAAGTGTCGAGGTGTTTCCCTTCTCATCATTTAATAGAATGTTATTGAATTTTATTCCGCTCCTGTCGAATCTTATACTGTCACTGAAGCTGTATTTGGTCTGAAGGTAATCGATCTTCATAGTTGCATTTTCTCCCCAGACAGAACCTGTCAGAACCGGTCGTGCAAACTCACCCGATAAGTTGATCCTTCCCGATGCGGTTCCGGTAATTCCGGAAGCGAATGAGGATAGAAGCGGATTAAGGAAATCAACAGGAAGCTTATCTGTCAGAGCTGTAAGATTTACTTTTGCCGTACCCGGATCATAGTACCCCTTGATATCCAGCATCCTGACACCATTGAGATCGTTATTTGCGGTAATCTCAACTACTCTAAGGTCATTGTTCCAGACTGAACCTATTTTAATATTGCCATAATTTGCTTTCAGGATTGTAAAATTCCTTACCAGTATATCACTTTCAAACATGAAATTTCTGTAAAGATCAGTAAGACTGACAGATCCGTTTATCGTTCCGCCCACCGAAAGTGGAATGATATCTTCGCTGTTCCCGAGACTCTTTTCGTACAGGTTATTAACAGGACTTATATCAATACCGTTGAATTTCATGTAAAGAGTATCGGTTGTATTTTCAGAGACTGCACCATCGATGAGGAAATAATTTTCACTGTTTGTAATTCTGAATCTGCTTATTCTTACTGAATTTGAATCGACTATCACCTCTGCAGGATTGATTATCCAATGATTATTCCTGTTTACTATCTCGCCAGGCATGAGATTTACAGCAAGGATCTCCCTGGTGGCCGATCCGGTTGATCTACTGAATTCGCCGGATGCCTGGAAATTTCCTTTGTTAACTATATTTTCCTTATTATCCCAGTGTAGCCCAAGGTCAAAGTGATCGGGAATGAATGTGAGATCAAGATTAACGTCTTTAAGATCAGAGATGCCAGAAAGGTTGAATAGCCTGCTTGTAACATTTAGATTTAAAAGGGAATCCTCGTATGCCGCCTTAACGAAAAGGTCACGGAAAACATTATTATTTACCGATAGCATCTTTGAACTGCAGGTTACTGATAGTATGCTGTCGGGTCTTATCAGACCACTTATAGCTGTCCCCGGAGCGATCTGCATCCCGGTCTGAAAAAATTTATTCAGCGCGTCGGTATTTTTGAACCTGATATCGAAAATGAAATCATTTGCTCCCGGTTCAATAACGGGGTTAACATTTCCGAATTTTGATGGTACCAGGGAAGACAAAACACTGTTAATTACATCTCTGAGACCTTCAAAACTATAATGTCCGTTAAGACTTGCATCGACAAAATCCGTTCTGAGGGCGATTGATGGTCTGTTGTTTTCAGAGAAAGTCCGGAGCGAGAAATCATAAATTTCGAGGTTGCTGCTGTACTTTCTGAAACTAGAGTTCAGTAGTTTTATTTCACCGTCAAGGTTATCAATTGTGTTGCCCCTGAAATTTGCAGTAAGAAGAAGAGATGCCCGTGAACTGGTGTCTGACCTGTCAATATTGAGTTTGAAAAGATCTGCTTTTTTAAGGTTCATTGTGAAGTCGAATTCAGGAAGTTCCTTGTTGAAGTCGAACATCCCGAGCAGATCAAGCTTAATGTTCCTGTCATCAATACTTATATTTCCGTCCCAGGCCTTATCCTTGAAATAACCATTGAGAATAATATTCCTGTAGATGTAGTCATTTACTTTAACACTGTCTATTCGTCCAGACGCATTTACTGCCAGTGTTTTAAAAGAGTCGGTGTACCCGTCAACATTTGCCTCAATTGTCATATTTCCGAAGAAATCAGGATTACCGGTCAGGTTACCAAGGTCAATATCTATTCCCTTAAGAAATCCTTTGATCCTGAATTTGTTATCACCTGTCGGTCGGAGTGAGATGTCGGTCGAAATAATACCTTTGTTAGTATTGATCTTGCCGTAAGTTACAAAATCGGTTGTAAATCCTGTAAATGTTCCTGAAAATGAAACAACCCCGAGTTTTCTTAAAGCCTCAGGAAGCAATATATTCCCTTTTCCCGGGATATTTATCTGTTCAATATCTTTTGAAACGCTTCTGAAGTCATTTATTTGAAGGAATATGAATGTATTACTCAGGTCGGGAAGACCTGAAAGATCGAAATCGAGATCAAGATTCGTTTCATCCTTGTATGAGATCTTTATATCTTTTCCCCTGAGTTCTGACACGGTCCCGGTTACTTTACCCGAGAGCCAGATCGATTCATTAAGGTCCTTGATAAATGGCACGAAATACCGGAGATCAGATGATGTTATAAATGATCTGTCAAGACTTATGTCAAGCCGGACTTCCTCCAGAAAATTTCCAAAGGATGATGCCGAATCTGCCAGCAATCCTATGCGTGAACCAATTATATTGCTGTTGTTACAGCTGATGTTCACATTGGTGAAAATAATATTCTGTCGCTCGAGAAGAAGTTTACTGCTTAAATTTTTAACTCTGAAACCATTTTTTTCGCGGAATGACAGGTCAGATATGCTCATTGTTACAGAATCATTCCCGACCGAAAATTTCTCAACAGTACCGTAAATGCTGTCAATACCAAGTTTACTAAAATCGATGGGAATAGTTGATTCTGAGCCTCTTCTGTCTATCAGTGCAAATTTTCCGCCTGTTATTTCAATCCGGTCGATCGAAAATGATGAGCCAGATGTTGGCAAAGATGCGGTATCTGTTGGGGCACTTAGTTTTTCGAGGTACCAGTTAAGATTCATTACCCCCGATGAATCGGTGATAAATGCAATCTCCGGATTTGAAACTGTTGCCTTTCCTAGCCTGATTATGCCCTTTTGAAGGTTGAAATATCGTATTCCGACTGATATTCTGGGCGTGTAAAGAAGAGTATCGTTATGCTGATCTTTTATAAGTATTTCATTGACGATAAGCCTGTTAAAAAAAGTAAATTCAATATTGCCGACAGAAACAGTGGAATTTATGCGGGTTGAAATATACCTTGCGACTCCACCGGCTATGTATGATTGCACCAGAGGGAGCCTCAGTACTACCGCAAATACAAAAGATGTTATAACCAATACTGCCAGTGAGTAAAGTAAGACGTTTATTGTTTTTTTAATACTTTTGAGCATCTGTAACCGGTGGAATCAGATATCAAAATAACCTAAAATATACGGAATATCAAAGTGGTAAGAGGGGTAACAATACTGGCAATTGAATCATCGTGCGATGATACTTCGGCCGCTGTGGTAAGGGATGGTTATGTTTTGTCAAACCTGATCGCGAACCAGGAGATTCACCGTTCGTATGGTGGGGTAGTTCCTGAACTGGCTTCAAGAGCCCACCAGGCCAATATTGTACCGGTGATCGATCAGGCAATAAGGAAGGCAGGTATCGAACCGGGTGAAATTTCGGCTGTCGCTTTTACCCGGGGACCGGGACTGCTGGGTTCACTCCTTGTAGGTACGTCATTTGCAAAAGGATTTGCACTTGCAGGAGGAATTCCCCTGATAGAGGTCAATCATCTGCAAGCTCATGTCCTGGCACATTTCATTCTCGACAAAGAACGCGGAGAGCGTATTCCGGGTCTGCCATTTCTTTGCCTCCTGGTTTCTGGTGGGCATACCCAGCTTATAGTAGTAAAAAGTCCTTACGAAATGGAGGCTATTGGTAATACTATTGACGATGCCGCCGGCGAAGCCTTCGATAAATGCGGGAAATTAATGGGATTCCCATATCCATCGGGACCAGTCATCGACAGGCTGGCCAGCGAAGGAGACATCAATGCCTTTAAATTTTCAAAACCAATTGTCAGGGGTCTCGATTTCAGTTTCAGTGGACTGAAGACCAGTTTTCTGTATTTTCTCCGCGACAGGGTTAAGGAGGATAATGATTTTATTGAAAAGCATAAAGCCGACCTCTGTGCATCTCTTCAGCATACAATTATTAATATACTTGTATCAAAACTTGTTAAAGCGTCACAGCAGACAGGGATAACAGAAATAGGTATTGCAGGAGGAGTTTCGGCAAACTCAGGTTTGCGCAGTTCGGTTGAGCACGAAGCTTCCAATAGAGGATGGAACCTATTTATTCCGCCGTTCGGATACACAACCGATAATGCCGCAATGATTGGTATAAGTGGTTACTATAAGTACCTGAAAGGAGATTTTACCAGTCATGATATAACACCACTTGCAAGGTTCGATGTCTGAAATATGAATCTGGAACTATGGAAAAAAATAATCCATCAATACTGGTTGTCGGCGCAGGTGCTGTAGGAGGTATTACTGCTGCCCTTCTTAAGAGATCGGGTTTTGATGTTGAGATCGTATGCAGAAACCGGGAATATGCAAAAAGAATATCTGATGTGGGTTTCCATATTTCAGGTACCTGTGGCGTTTTCACTCAAAAAGTAAAAGCCTGGGCCTTCATCAGTGATGTGAAAGAAAAAAAAGATATTGTTCTTCTTGCCACCAAGGCAACAGAAATGATAGACGCCGCACGTGACCTTTTACAGGTGCTTAAACCCGATGGCTGCATGGTTTCACTTCAGAACGGATTTTGCGAGGATGATCTCGCATCTGTTATCGGAAAGGAACGGGTTATAGGATGTGTGGTAGGCTGGGGTGCAACAATGGAAAACCCGGGTGAACTCCTGATGTCGTCGGGAGGCGATTTTATTATCGGCTATACAGACAGGGTTTGTGATGAACAGCTAAAGACAATTAGTTCCATTTTATCGGCCGTTGTGCCTGTAAGAATGACCAATAATATTACCGGACACCTATACTCCAAACTCATTATAAATTCTTGCATTACGTCCCTTGGAGCGTTATGTGGTCTCTATCTTGGTGAAATGCTTTCTGACCAAAAGGTACGCAATATTTTTATTGAGATAATCAGGGAAGCTGTGGCGGTTTCGGAAAAAATGGGAATCAGAATTGAGGTATTCGGTGGAAAGCTCGATTTTAACAAGTTTATTGAAAAAGATAACTTTCTGGCAAATATCAGGCGACATGTAATGATAAGGATCATCGGCTTCAGGTATCGCAGACTAAAGTCTTCCAGTCTTCAATCGCTCAGAAGGGGAAGGCCAACTGAAATTGATTATCTTAACGGGTACATTGTAAGGAACGGAATTGAATCAGGAGTAGAAGTTCCAGTCAATTCAGCAATAGTCAGGATTATTCATGAAATTGAATCGGGATCAAGGAAAATTTCCACTGAGAATTTTAATGAACCAGAATTTGACAGATTCTGATGACCAACTATACATGATATTTTAAAAATATATATCTTCGGGTAGGAAAAATTATGATAAAGGAAGTGAAGATACTGCCGACCAAGAACTCACCGGAGGTCATTCTGAACCCTGATGGTTTAATAAAGATAAAAGGAAGATCCATACAGGAAAACGTGGCCGAATTCTTTGAACCGGTCGATGAATGGATAACGGAATATGTAAAAGAACCTGCCGATATTACTTGTGTTGATATAGGGCTGGAGTATTTTAACAGTGCAAGTGCAAGGGTCTTTATCACCTTGTTCCAGAAGATCACCTGGGTAACTCTTAAGCATAAAAAGTTTATTTTCAACTGGTATTATGAAAACGGTGATGAGGATATTCTTGAACGCGGCGAATATTTTGCCTCGGTACTTGATGTCCCCTTTAACTTCATCAAAATTTAAGTCTGATCTTTTCAAATGCCTGTTCAAGATCGTTGATGAGACTCTCAGGTTCATCAAGTCCGACATAAAACCTGATCAGATTGCCTGAATATCCTTCTTTCGTTCTCTCCTGATCGAATGACATTGCCGGAAATACGAGCGACTCATGACCTCCCCACGAAACCCCAATAATGAATTGACGGAGACTGTTAACAAATAACTCAGCAATCTCCGTATTATCTGTTCTAAGTCGTACAGAAAACAGACCCGTTGGTTTAAGCATCTGTTTAACTGCGAGTTCGTGCTGCGGGTGATTCTTTGAGAGTGGATGAAGTACCTCTTCAATAAAAGGATTACTCTCAAGGTATCTGATCACCTTTTCAGTTGTTGACGATATCCTGTCAATCCTTGCAGGAAGAGTTCGCAGACCTCTAAGCATCAGCCATGCATTAAAAGGGGAGATGATGCCTCCAAGACCCAGATATTCATTGTTGAACATCCTCGTTATATTTGCCTTTGAGCCACAGACAACCCCAGCCACAATATCACTATGACCACCAAGGTACTTGCTAGCTGAATGAAGTATTATATCAGCACCCAGCCCTGCCGGCGACTGTGTAAGAGGAGAGGAGTAACTGTTGTCAATAAGGGTAATGATACCAGATTCCCTTGCAATAGCAGTAACAGCTTCAATGTCCTGGAGCTCAAATGTCATCGAGTTCGGGCTTTCAAGGTAAAATACTTTCGTATTTTTAAGAATGGCTCTTGTGAAATTTGACGGGTCACGTCCATCGACAAAAGTTGTCTTCACTCCAAAGCGAGGAAGGAAACGGGTCATTATCATGTTTGCCCAGCTATAGTTGTTCCTTACACTTACAATATGGTCGCCTGACGCAAGGAATGAAATCAGTGCCGATGAAATTGCAGCCATCCCGCTGGCGAATGCCAGAGCTTCTTCCGTATCTTCAAGTGCGGCAAGTTTTTTACAGAGTATATCGACTGTCGGGTTGTTACCTCTCGAGTAGATATAACTGTTCTTCTCATCAGCAATGGCGTTTTTCAGTTCGCGTACATTTCGGAATGCAAAATTGCTGGTCTGAAAGATTGGGGGAGTAACAGCATTAAGATATTCTCCCCGATCTTCGCCCAGATGATTGATTATAAACGAAAGATCTTTCATTTAACTATGTCTTATTAAGTTTAGCATTATTCCTTTTCCTGAAAAAGAAATAGAAAGGCAGCCCCAGTGCCATAAAACCTAAGCTGATACCTGCGTGAAGGGGTTTATTGACAATAATATTAATTACGAACCAGATTATTATGCCGATAAAAATCAGTGGTGTAACAGGGTACAACGGAGTTTTGTAGGGTCTGGCAGTATCCCTTAACCTTCTGCGGAAAACAAATATACCGGAAGCGGCAAGGCCGAAGAATATCCATTCAACTGTCATTGTATATGTAATCAGATCTTCGAAAGTTCCCCAGAAAAGAAGAAGTACCACCGACCAGACTGATTGTATAACTATTGCATAAACGGGAGTTTTGAATTTTGGGTGAACTTTTGCTATTCCTTTGAAAAAGAGCCCGTCATCGGCCATTGCATAATATATCCTCGGTGCAGATAGAGTGTAGATTCCTATCGTGCCGAGTGTGCTGATGGCTATGATAGCCGCAATGAGCATGCCGCTGAACGGGAAGATCATCCCAGTCGCTTCTGCTGCCACCTTCTGGGAAACAGCAATACTGCCTACCGGAAGCAGAAACATATAACTGACATTTACAAGAAGGTAAATTGCAGTTACCACTATCGCTCCTGTTACCATGGCGATTGGAACATTTCTTGAAGGATTACCGGTTTCTCCCGCGAGGAATGACGCATGCTGCCAGCCCCCGTAAGAGAACAGAACACCAATAAGCGCTACTCCAAAATTTGCAAGTGTTATTGAGCCTGGCTGCGTAGCATTGCCTGCTGAAAATGAGAGTGAAGAATTACCATATATAAGACCTATACCTATAATTAAAAGAATACCCAGAATTTTCAAAGCGGTAAAAACATTTGAGAACATCTCGCCGAATTTCGCCCTGAGTATGTTAAGAGTAGTGAGGCAGGCGATAACAATAATGCTGGTTATTATTTTCCCGCTCTGTTCCATTGGGATAAAAAAGCTGAGATAGTATGAAAATGCCAGAGACAAAACTGCTATCGATCCCGATGTAATAATAAGAAGATATGACCACCCGTACAAAAAACCGCTCCATCCTCCGTAAGCTTCCCTGAGGAATACATAAATACCTCCTGCCCTGGGGAACATGCCACCCAGTTCTCCGAATGTCAGCGCTCCTGTAAGGGTAATGAGTCCGCCAACCGCCCAGACTGCAATTATGAACCATGATGAGGGGACCAGACCGGCAATTTGTGCAGGTGTTACAAATATACCTGATCCAATGCACGATCCTATTGAGACCATGATAAGGCCATAAAGGGTAAGCTCTCTTGCTAATTTTGTCATTTACAATTACTTAATTTGATCAATTTCCGCATATCAGAGAGCTAGGATCTGGCTCTTTTCCCTTCCTGAACCCTTTATCCATATCTTGTTCTTATAAATCTCTACCTCAGCGTAGCTCGAATTTGTTTCTGTCTCTACCATTCCCTTAAAAGTAACGAAATGGATGAGATTGAAATTACCATAATTTCCTGCATGATTATGCCCGCTGAACCAGGCCAGTATATTGTTGTATTTCTCAAGAAGGTTCAGCACTTCCCTGTAATTAAGCAGGTTATGCTGGTTCTCAGGCCAGACAGGGAAATGACACAGGATGATCACTTTTTCTCCTTTTGTTGTAGCTTCATCAAGCTGGCTTTTAAACCACTCCATCTGTTTCTCCCCAAGTCCCCCGTTCCAGTCCATTCCGTTGGATTCACCCTCTTCCTGGACCTTTTTCACTAACTGTCTTGCTTCATCAGCATCTTTCTTTTTAAGAGCAGAATAGGTGCTTATATCGTTGCCATTCAGTGCAATGAACCTGATTTTTTTGTTTATGAACGAAAAGTAACCCTCCCTGTTCTTCGAAAGCTGGGGAATTCTTTTCTTATACCTCTGATCAACTGAATAGTCGTGGTTTCCTGTTGTATGCCATATCTTTAATCCAGAGCTGTCGAGGATATTCATTACCGGTTTATAAGAGACAAAATTTCTGTCGATCAGGTCACCAAGATCCACAACGAATTCGACACTGTCTGTAACGAATGCATTTGCCGCTTCCCTCAGTTTTGAAAGGGACGATCTGTAGTACCTCGTTCCAGCAGGTTCGCAGTCACAATACTGAACATCTGCTATCACACCGAAAGTAAATAGAGGAATCTGCTCCTGTTCAGGATCGGACTTAGATTGAATACCATTTTTATCAGGCATATCAAATATGATTAATAATGCGGAAAGCAGTGCAAAAAGCATCCTCATAATTTTGCGTTTTAAGGTCTTAAATGTAATTAAAATTAAAAAGAAAGACCGCAGGTCTCATGAGGATTGACTTCTGCGGTCTCTGTAATTTACAGGTTCAGAAAATTATTTCAGGGTAGGGTCAGTTACCCTTCCCATGAACAGTATTGAGTTAGTGGAAGTTTCCCTGATGACATATATAAAAGGTCTGTTAACATCAATTGTGATAGGATCGTTCGGACCGGCTGATGTATTACCGATTTCCACGATTGTGGCAGCTGCTGCTTCA
>Ga0208980_10002984_pt1 | contig 10258 bp, 11 predicted proteins | sample WetSurMetagenome_3_FD_187993 | JGI IMG/M metagenome (GOLD analysis project Ga0208980, IMG submission 187993) | Wetland microbial communities from Twitchell Island in the Sacramento Delta, sample from surface sediment Aug2011 Site A1 Bulk (version 2) | ecosystem: Environmental > Aquatic > Marine...
CAAAGTCATGCTTGTTATGACGGATAAAATCGGCCAGGAGAAAAGAAACTACCTCAAAGCCCTCGGCGCAGAGATTGTCATTGTTCCGAAAGAAGCAGAACCTGATTCTCCGGAATACTACAGAAATAAGGCAAAGTCGCTCGCGGAGGAAATCCCGAATGCTGTTAATCTAAACCAGTATGCTAACGAAGCAAATCCGGATTCACATTATTTAACAACGGGAAAGGAAATTTGGGAAGATACTCAGGGCAAGGTAACGCATTGCGTTATGGGAGTAGGCACTGCCGGCACGATAACCGGAGTATCAAAATACCTTAAAGAAAAAAATCCGGGGATTAGAATAATCGGAGCTGACCCTGTCGGTTCAAATTTTAAACTCTATAAAGATACAGGCAAAATTGATATTACAGTAATGCACCAGATTGAAGGTTTAGGTACAGACATAATCCCTCCGATTACAAATTTTGATTATGTTGATGAAATTATGAGTGTCAGCGATTACGATTCAATTAATATTTGCAGAAAGCTCGCAAAGGAAGAAGGAATTTTCTGCGGTGCTTCTTCAGGCACATCCGCTTTTGCCGCGCTGAAAATCGCAGAGAATCTTACCGAAAAAGATATTGTGGTCTTTATAGTCTGCGATACGGGCGAAAGATATCTCTCAAAATACCATAATAAGGATTGGAGAAACAAACACGGTTTCGGGGATATAGAGTGAGACCTTTGAATAAAACTTAACACCGCATGTGCATGAACTACTACCGGCATTCTGCACTCCAGACTGACATGAATATATGTCATTAATGCAATGATTATTTAGTTTAATCCGTTACATTAAATATAAATAAACCTGAAAATAAATGAAAAAAGCAGATAACATTGACGAATATATTGCAGGCTTTCCAGAAAAAACCGGAAAAAAACTTGAGCAAATCCGGAAAGCCATTAAGCAATCAGCGCCGTTAGCGGAGGAAGTCATCAGTTATTCAATGCCTGCTTTCAGGCAAAACGGTATTCTGGTATATTTTGCGGCGTTTAAAAATCATATCGGCTTTTTCCCTGCATCCTCGGGGAAAGAAGCGTTTAAGAAAGAACTTTCAGCATATAAAGGAGGAAAGGGTACAGTTCAGTTCCCGCTTGATAAACCTTTGCCACTCAAACTTATTCAAAGGATTGTCAGGTTCCGTGTAGAAGAAAATTCAAAGAAATAAATTTCACAGAATCACATTAGACACCAAGATATTCTTTCAGCACAATTGCCTGATTATGCTCTTCATCTTTTTTCCCGTAAAGCAATGTCACAGTTCCTTTTTTAATATGTTCTTTCAGAATTGAAACGGGTACTTCCATTTCATTCAGTTCGGTAATGTACCGTTTCCTGAACTCATCCCATTTGCCCGGGTCTTTGTCGTACCATTTCCGGAGTTCAGTACTGGGTGCTATTTCTTTCAGCCATATATCAATCCTGCCCTTATCTTTGCTGATTCCTCTTGGCCAGAGCCTGTCAACGAGGATACGAACCCCGTCTTCTTTTAATGGCGCCTCATAAACTCTTTTAATTTTTACTTCCATACGATATCTCCATTAAAATGTCCTTTTGAATATTTTATGAAGAATATTGTTTTATCGTTTTAGTCAGTTCTTCTTTCACGTAAGATAAATGGTCTTCCAGATGCTTCTGCTTTTTATAAATCTCAAGAAGAAGTTTCAATAACGATTCATTCGTAATTTCTTCTTTCTTTTCAAGCATTTCCTTGAATTTATTAATATCGAATATATCCATGCTGAATTTATTGGTTTATTTAAAATAAAGATTTTTCCTGTTTTCTGAAATGGATAATAAAAACCGCGTAAATTTCCAGTTTACAAGGCTTAATTTCGCACTCCCACTGAACCAGAGTTCTCGGGACGAGGCCCCTGAATGTTTCCAAAAACTGTTTAAAATAAAAACCCGGCAATTATTATTTAATTACCGGGTTTTCGCGCTCCCAACTGGATTAGAACCCGTGTTTTCACTGCGAAAGAGTCTTCTGTACAGGTCAATATGCTTAAATTTTGCTGATTTCATCGTTTTCATTGTCCCCAAGTTTCTCTTATTTGCCACATTTTCAGAAAAGTGCTAACATTTTTGCTAACGGATTTTTTATTAAGACTTGATAAAACTATTATTAAATAAATCGATTATTCTAAATAATCATCCTGCAAAAAAGCCGTTAAGATAGGAATATATTAAAAAAATAATTAATATCTTATCATATTCCAGATGCTCGGCAAGTTCTGCTTAAAGCATACTCTCAGGAGCATTTTCCATCAGTTTCTTTATCGCTCCCCAGGTCCCATTAAGTCTCCATAGGTTTTTGCTTTCGCAATATCTGCTTATATGTATTCGGTGATTTCAGGGGTCAGTTCTGTTTCTTTAGTACTCCTTTGTGTTTGATTAATAAATAATTTATTTGCATTGGGTAATCAATACAAGAAATTCTCATCTTTTTTGTTCCATCTCCCTATAGGGGAATGGAAAGGTTATTGTCTTTCAATTACTCTTATTATTTATCATTTACACAAAATTATTTACACTCATAATTACAGATGAAAGTAAATTTAAGAAACAGTCACAGAACAAATCAAAAAACAATGTTGAATGTATAAAAACTATCCATTAAATTAAGATTGTAATTGTATAAAAGGTTTTGACGATGTACAGTTGCGAATAGAAAGATCTTTAGGAAGCAAAGCTAATTTTGCAGACATAAAAGTTTTTTAATATCAATATATAAATATAATTTGTCAGTCTTAATTATTGTTCGTCATGGTCAATCACAGTATAACCTTGAAAATCGATTTACTGGTTGGCTTGATGTTGATCTATCTAAAAAAGGTATTGAAGAAGCTCATAAAGCAGGTAAATTATTAAAAGGTTATAAATTTGATATGGCTTATACTTCAACTCTCAAAAGAGCTATCATTTCTCTTGAAATAATATTGAATGAAATAGGACAGAAGTTTATTCAAGTCGAAGAAAATAATGCATTAAACGAAAGAATGTATGGCGACTTTCAGGGATTAAATAAAGATGAACTTAGAAAACTTTATGGAGATTATCAGGTTAAGTTATGGCGTAAGAGTTATGATGTCTCTCCTCCTAATGGCGAAAGCCTTAAAGATACTGCGGCTAGAGTATTACCTTATTGGACAAATAAGATTGTGCCTCAACTTATAATCGGTAAAACAGTTTTGATTTGCGCTCATGGAAATAGTATTAGAGCTTTAAGAATGCATATAGAAAATCTGACTAAAGAACAAATAATAGAAATTGAAGTCCCTACCGCTATCCCGAAATATTACGAATTCGATGCGGATATGAATATTTTAAAAACCTATTATTTGTAATTTATGCGTTCCTTTGCAATATTGAATTAATATGAGTAAAATTAAATTAAGTAATATATCAAAAACTGTTTGGCTCTTAAGCCTGGTCAGCCTGTTTACGGATATTGGCAGTGAAATGCTGTATCCCGTTATGCCTGTTTATCTTAAAACAATTGGTTTTTCTGCTTTGCTTATTGGTATACTTGAAGGTCTCGCTGAAGCAACCGCAGGATTAAGCAAAGGTTATTTTGGTAATTTATCTGACAGGCTTGGTAAACGTGTTACATTCGTCAGACTTGGCTATTTCTTAAGTTCTCTTTCAAAACCTATGCTCGCTTTATTCTCATTTCCTTTATGGATATTTCTTGCACGAACAATGGACAGGCTCGGAAAAGGTTTAAGGACATCTTCCCGTGACGCTATACTTTCTGATGAGTCAACACCCGAAACAAAAGGAAGAATATTCGGTTTGCACAGAGCTATGGATACAGCAGGTGCAATGATCGGTCCCGTTTTAGCACTTCTCTTTATGCTTTATTTCCCCGAAAATTATAAAATGCTTTTCCTGGCTGCTTTTATCCCGGGGCTTATTGGCGTTATCTTAACTTACTTTATTAAAGAAAAAGTGATTACTCCAAATCCCGGAATTAAATCTAAAAATTTCTTTTCCTTTCTTTATTATTGGAAAATTGCTTCGCCTGATTATAAAAAATTAGTAATTGGTCTGTTATTCTTCTCTGTTATTAATAGTTCGGATATCTTCTTGCTGTTAATGATTAAGCACATCGGTTATTCAAATACTGAAGTAATAAGTGCATATATCTTTTATAATTTTGTCTATGCGTCTTTTTCTTATCCTGTAGGAATATTAGCCGATAAATTAGGCTTGAAGAATGTTTTTGTAATCGGTCTTTTTGTCTTTGCTGTCGTTTATGGAGGAATGGCTTTTCAACCTTCGCTTTTTGTCATTATTGTTCTGTTTTTCCTCTATGGGATTTATGCTTCTGCAACGGAAAGCGTTTCAAAAGCATGGATTACAAATATATCCAATAATAAAGATACTGCGACTGCGATAGGTTTCTTTACCGCTTTAAGCAGTATTTTTACATTACTTGCAAGTATTATTGCAGGCGGGCTGTGGAGTGCTTTTAATCCGTCAGTTACATTTTTCGTCTCCTCCGCAGGGGCTGTATTGTTAATTGTTTATTTCAAAATAGTTTTTTCTGCAAAACATAATATATGACTATTAAACTGTTTTCACGGAGTTGGTTTTTAATTAAGATTATGCCGTCACTCAACGGATTATATTGCAATTTGTCTTTATAGTTAATCCGGTTTTAATTAATACATTATGCTTGAATCATTAATTTCGCTCGATACAAAGTTGTTCTTTTTCCTCATTGGTTTGCATTCTTCAATCTTGGATAATCCGATGTATTGGGCAAGCAATATATTTTTCTGGATTCCGCTATTTGTCTTTATTGTTGCTCTTTTAATTAAAACCTATGGAAAACAAAGCATACTATTAATCATTTCCATAGCAATACTAATAACTCTCAGTGACCAGATATCCTCTCACTTAATTAAAGATACATTGGTTAAAAGATTGCGTCCGTCCAACGAACCGGCTTATCTGGGACTTATTCATTTGAGTGATGCAGGTCCCGGCGGGACTTATGGCTTTGTATCCGGTCATGCCGCAAATGCTTTTGCTCTTGCAACATTTCTCTTCTTTCTGTTTAGGAATAAATATATCTGGTTTAACCTGTTTATGCTGTCTTGTGCCGTTTTTGTTTCATATAGCAGAATTTATAACGGTGTTCATTATCCGGCCGATGTAATCGGCGGAGCAATCGTTGGTGTTTTCTTGGGATGGGGCATATTTAAATTATATGCCGCTGTTTTAAAACGTCTAAGCAAGAATTCAGAGTAATTAATAATTATTCTGTTTCTTCCTGACTATTAATACATCGCAGTGTGCGTTTTCACTTATTTTATCGGCAACGTGACCAAGAAATCTATCCCATAATTTTGAATGACCGCTGCCTCCTACTACTATCAAATCACATTTTAACTCTTCTGCAGTATTTAATATAATTTTTGATGGATTACCCTGCTTAACTATAAATTTTGCAGGATAATTTATCTGCTTTGTGGTTTTATGAACCTCTTTTTCAAGATTATGAATAAATGCAGATGCCGATATTTTTTCCTGTTCAACTTCACTCACCGTTTCCGGATAATGAGGAAGACTTCCCTGAACCCATATCACATTCGCTGTTGCCTTGTCTTCGCTCGCTATTTTTAACGCTCTTTCGAGAGCAACCTTTGCCCCGTCTGAACCGTCGTATGCAATTAATAATTTCTTATACATAATTATGTGTTTTAATTTTTCTCTTTATTGTTTTTGCTTATTTTTAACAACCTGCCCCATGCATACATTGTGATTTCTTTTGGCTGGAAAAACTTCTGCGCTATTAGGGTAGGGATTACCGCACTCAAAATTACCACAATAACAAGTATTGAATATTGTGACTGGTCTATTATTTTGTTCGTTAATCCGAATAATGCCGATATAGTTCCAAAAGTTAAACCGGTTGACATCAATAATGTTGTATAATTTGCTTCCCTGATTCTCATCTTTGAAACTCTTGCCAATGGATAAACACCTGCAAACTTAGTGGCTACTTTAATCACAAGAAGTATAATTATAACGAATAATGAAGTATAAAATACCGGTAACGATACATACAACCCTGCTTTCATAAAATAAAACGGAGTAAATATTGCAAATGCAATGCTTCTCATTCTTGTTACCAAGGTTTTATCCCGCACAAAAACACCCGCTACAACCAATCCTACTAAATACGCAGGCAAAACCGCCTCACTCTTTGCTGTTGTGGCAAGTCCGCCAAGAAAAAATAGAATCAAAAGTATGAATTTTATTTCAGGCTCGCTCACCCTGCTCGTTCCAAGCCGTGTTATTAAAAACTTTGTCCATCTCGGCATATACCATAGTAATACACACATTACAACTATAAATACAACCATCCAAATATTAAAATCCGCAAAGATTAAACCCAGCGCAAGTACTGTTCCGAAATCGGTTATGAAGCATGCCGCTAATATCATCTTTCCAAGCGGCGAATTGCTCAATCCCTTCTCTATCATTACTGCATATACAACTGCAACCGATGTTGTTGACAGTGCTATTCCCGCTATTTCAGACTGGGGAATACTCCAGCCCAATACGTAATATGTAAAAAGAAATACTCCTAAAAATGGCACCGAAAAAGATACTATCCCTATTAATAAACTCTCCTTTAAGTTTGCCTTTAAAGATGCAGGATCAATTTCTGCACCGGCCAAAAATGTCAACACTCCGCTTCCAAGCATTGCAAGAAAATTTATCCATTCGGTTGTATTGTGAATTCCTAAAAAATTCCCTGCAAATATTCCTATGAAAATTTCTATTAAGGCTACTGATATTCCTATCCTGATGGAAATTAAACTTGCTATAAAAGCCAGTCCCATCCATATTGCCGCTGCAAACCAAATATTCTCAAGCATAAATCATCTTTTATTTCTTAACATTGATGTATTTTATGATATCCACTTCTTCCATCGTTATTAGACCGCCGCTGTTTGCTTCCTCAAACATTTCATTCAGTACTGGCAAAAAGTCATTAATCTTTTCCACTGAATCTACAATTTCTATTATCAAAGGAAGGTCTTCAGACAGACGGAGTATTTTGGCTGTGTGTATCCTGCTTGAACCGCCGAATCCCATTATACCCTTCGTCACTGTTGCTCCGGCAAGCCCGCGCTTTCTAGCTTCTATCACTATTTGTTCATACACAGAAGCATGGTGCAATACATCGGATTCACCTACAAAAATCCTCACTAGTTTTGCTCTTCCTTTTAATTCCATATTTAATTTATGTTATTAATTTTGAAATATAATAAGCCGATATTACCGCCATAACCGTTAATACTAAATTTGACACTGCGTTCATTGTACTTAAAAAATATTCGCCATCCTGCAGCAGTTTTACTGTCTCGTATGAAAATGTTGAAAAGGTTGTTAATCCTCCGCAAAACCCCGTTGTCAGCATAATCCTGATTTCTGGACTTATTAGTTTGTTCGTATCAAAATAGAACATAACTATCCCGATAATAAAACTTCCTATAAAATTTACGCTTAATGTTCCGTATGGAAATGTTAATGGGAAGATTGTATATAGTGAACTTGTTAGCCAGTACCTTGCCGCTCCACCAAACGCCGCTCCCGTAGAAACTAAAATGTAATTCTTCAATTGTGTTTCCTATAATATAATAAATATTTATAGGAGTCATCAGTCCTGAATTATAGTGGACGGTTATGGTGAACTCCATCACCTTTTTTAAAATACAATATTATTTAATTAATATAAATGTAATATACATCCGATGCGGTACTGATTTCCCCTTCATGAGATTTATTGGTATAATATCTGTAAATAGAAAAGCTACAGGATAAAACAGGGTTTCGTAATATATTCCGGAACAATTCTGAAAAAATAATCTTTTCATTAATCTAATATGTATTAAATATTAAGAAATGAGTTTAGTGTATTCACTGTAGTAAAGTGAAAACAATTTTCCAATAATCATTAATTTCAGATTGCTTTCAAATGTTTTACAAAATTGCTTCAAAGAAAAGTATATTGATAAATGCTAACGGATTGCTAACGAAAGTGCTAACAAGAAGATAGTGTATTTAAAAAAACTTGAAAGTTTTTATTTTACAAAACTTTATAAGAACACTTTCAACGGGATTTCCCGGGTGCTCGGGATTTTTTCACAATATGTAAAAATAAAAAACCGATAATTTGTTCTTACCGGCTTTTTTGCGCTCCCAATCCCGAGCCCTCGGGATGTTTCCACAAATTGTCTAAAATAAAAACCCTGTAAATTATAAGTTTACAGGGCTTTATATTCGCGCTCCCAACGAGATTCGAACTCGTGTTTTCACTGTGAAAGAGTGGTGACCTGACCCCTAGTCGATGGGAGCGTTCTGGTCATAAACATTAAAGTTAGCAAAATTACAAATCTTTTTCAAGACACTATGATAGAAAATTGCACGGTTACCAAACTAAGGTATTAGATAGACAATTGTCCGGATATCTGACTAATGCAAAAGGCGGATTTTCCAACCCGCCTTATTAAGAACTATTTTCAATTTTCTGTTTTTACTCATTCCCAAGCTCCGGCTTGGGAATGCTCAGATTTCCCTGTTTTCCCTGCATGTTTCAGGCAGGTATTTTCTTACTTAATCAGCATCATTCTCTTAATGTCCGTGAATTCACCCGCCTGAATCTTGTAGAAATACAATCCTGAAGCAAGGTTTGAATAATCCCTTGTATCAAATTCTACCTGGTAATTTCCCGGCGTTTTCCTGTTGTTTATAAGAGTTGCTACTTCCTTTCCTAGAACATCATAAAGTTTTATCGTCACGAATGATTCTTTCGCGATTGTATAACTTATTATGGTCGCCGGGTTGAACGGATTCGGATAATTCTGTGACAGTGAATATGTAAGAGTCTGTTCCGGATTCGTTACCCCCGTTACTGTTCCAAACGGGAAGTTCGTGCTGAACGGACGGGTCGTGTAATATGCAACTACCTGGTTTGTGTCCGTGATGCCGAGATTAACTGTCATTGAACCTGTCGCAGACGACGTTGTCCTTGCCGCAAGTATCAGAGTTCTTGATGAATCAAGAAACTTGAATTTAAGACTGTCAAATGTAAGCGGACCCGTTCTGAATGACAAAGACTTGAGTTTCACGTCGCCGGTTGAAACGAGATTATTTTTATCTACATCAAAATATAAATCGAATGAGGTAATATTGCTGGCTGTAGCTGTTGTAGTCATCCCGAACTTAAGCATCTTAAGAGAACCAACCTGCGGATTTACCGTGGTTATTAATTTTATACCTGCAAGTTCCCTTGCAGTATCGTTTGCCGCAAGAGTATTGTTAATAAGCATGTTGCTGGCTCCGTTAATTCCGGATACGGTGAATTTCGGCGAGGTTGTTGCCGCAAGAACGTCTATTCTTCCCGAACCGTACCTGTAATCTTTTCCGGGGTCGCCTTTTTCAACTGCGGTAAGTTCCAGAACCTTTGAAATATCTCTTGGCAGCATCTCCGGATTTATTGAAAGCATTAATGCAACTGCTCCCCCGGTATGGGGCGTTGCGGAGGATGTTCCCCCGAAAGTACCGTAACCGGTGCCGCTGCTGACGTATGTGGATGTTGAGCTTTCGCCCGGTGCTGAAACGTCGGGTTTCTTAAGACCAACCGAATCAGGTTCAATAGGCGCTACCCTGCTGTAAGGATAATCTTTATGATTTGGGTCAATGGGGTATGTATACGTTCCCCACAATTCCCAGTTGCCCCATGTAGTTGGGCCCCATGGTGAAGTTGAAGCAATTACGTCCGTAAGGCAACTGACATTACCGACACCGATTACTCCGCTTAAATTGCCCCTTATAGTCTGTTCAGGATGTAACCAGGGCGGAGGACAGTTTCCTGCGGTTGAAATATTTAACGGCGGAGTGTAAGAGTTACCGTCGTTGCTTGTGGAATTAGTATGAATCATTCCTCCCGCAAGTGACATATCAGTTGCAAGTCTCATCGCTGAATAATCGGGTTTCGGACTCATATTCCATTTCCAGCTAAGTGAACTTGTAACTACATCAGCGCCCATCTGAAGCGCGTACTGGAATGCAGCCATTTGCTGTGACTGCCCTGAACCGTTTCTCATAAGCAAACACTTTGCTTCGGGAGCTACGCCCGTTTGTGTTCCGCCTGTTCCGTCACCGATTACATGTCCGAGAGTAGCTGAACCG
>Ga0208980_10002985_pt1 | contig 10257 bp, 3 predicted proteins | sample WetSurMetagenome_3_FD_187993 | JGI IMG/M metagenome (GOLD analysis project Ga0208980, IMG submission 187993) | Wetland microbial communities from Twitchell Island in the Sacramento Delta, sample from surface sediment Aug2011 Site A1 Bulk (version 2) | ecosystem: Environmental > Aquatic > Marine...
ATTCCATCATAAGGCAGGGTTTGGAAATATTGACCAATATGACACACCGCGGGGCAGAGGGAGCTGACAGCAAGACGGGTGATGGAGCAGGAGTGCTTATCCAGGTGCCACGCGATTTTTACCTTATTCAGGGCTATTCCCTGCCGCCTGAGGGTCAGTTTGGAACAGGACTTATCTTTCTTCCTCAGGACAAGGATGACGCTGAAAGGTGCAAGGAAATCCTGTGCAACATTATCATTGATGAAGGAGTCAACATTGTTGGATTCAGGGATGTCCCGCGTGACAGCTCTGTTATCGGGGAGATATCCCGTGCAGCTGAACCTGAAATTATTCAGATACTCGTCGATTCCGACATGTCGCAGGATGACCTGGAGCGGAAGCTTTATATAATAAGGAAGCTTGCAGAGAATGCGGTACGCAATTCAGACATCAGGCAGAAGAGCTTTTTCTATATCCCAAGCCTGTCAACAAAAGTACTGGTTTACAAGGGTATGCTCACTTCGATCCAGCTCGAGCAGTATTTTCTTGACCTTGTTGATGAACGTCTCCAGAGTGCAATTGCGCTTGTTCATTCACGTTTCAGCACCAATACCTTTCCAAGCTGGGATCTCGCGCAGCCTTTCAGAATGCTTGGGCATAACGGCGAGATAAACACCATCAAGGGCAACCGCTTCTGGATGGAAGCCAGGGAATCGATTCTCAAATCAGATAAGCTTGGGGATCTCAAGAGGCTATATCCTATCATTGAGCCTGACAAAAGTGATTCTGCTTCCCTGGATAATGTACTCGAATTCCTGGTAATGAGCGGAAAATCAATCCCGTATGCAATGTCGGTTCTGATCCCTGAATCATCAAATGACAAGAACCCGATATCGCCGGAGCTTAAGGCATTTTACAAATATCATGCGACCTTTCTTGAGCCATGGGATGGCCCTGCATCACTGATTTTTTCAGATGGCAGATATATAGGCGGTATGCTCGACCGGAACGGACTGCGGCCGTCAAGATATACCATAACAACAAATGATCTCATAGTCCTTGGATCTGAAACAGGTGTACAGACATTTGCTCCCGAGGAGGTAAGGGAAAAAGGCAGGCTCAAGGCTGGCAAAATGATCCTGGTGGATACCAAGGCAGGGAAAATATATTATGATGAAGAGCTGAAAGCTCAGCTGGCCAATGAATATCCATACGGACAATGGATCGAAAGCAATATGGTCAGACTTGAGAGGATGGAAATAGGCCATCAGGAAACTCCTGAAATGGGAGATCAGTATGAAAAGTACCTTACTGCTTTCAACTATTCCATGGAGGATACCGAAAAAATCATCAAGGAGATGGCTGCCACCGGTAAAGAGCCTATTGGTTCAATGGGGAATGATGTTCCGGTAGCCGTTCTTTCGAGAAAACCATACAGGCTGTTCAATTACTTTAAGCAGCTGTTTGCCCAGGTGACCAATCCACCGATTGATTCAATCAGGGAGGAGCTTGTGATGACCCTTGCGGGCTATCTTGGCTCCCTCCAGGACAATATCCTTGAAACATCCCCGCTTCATGTCAAGATGGTACGATTCAGGAATCCTGTAATATCCAACACCTATTTCCAGTTAGTTAAGAACCTCAGATACAAAGGATTCTCTGCAGCTAACCTGCTTCTTCACTTCGATGCTGACAAAGGGGCTGAAGGACTGGAAAAGGCTGTCGACCAGCTTTGTCTGGATGCCGAAAAGGCAGTGGATGAAGGCAAGAATTATATAATCCTATCCGACAGGGGAATTGCTGAGAATAAAGCTCCCATCCCGTCGCTTCTGGCCGTATCAGCTGTTCATCATCATCTGATAAAGACCAGAAAGAGAATGCAGATTGATATAGTTGTCGAATCCGCAGAACCGAGAGAGGTGATGCATTTTGCCCTTCTCTTTGGCTACGGTGCGAGCATCATTAATCCATATATGTGTTTTGCCGTAATTGAAAAAATGGTCAAGGATAAGGCAATACAGCTTGACTATCAGAAGGCTGAAGCAAATTATGTATATTCCATAAACAAAGGGATACTCAAGATAATGTCTAAGATGGGTATCAGCACTCTGAGAAGTTACAGGTCCTCACAGATTTTTGAGGCTGTTGGAATACATAAGGATGTAATAGATAAATACTTTGCAGGCACTACATCGAGAATTGGCGGCATAGGAATGGCCGAAATAGCCGAGGAGGTCCTGATACCTCTCCGGAAGGCTTTCAGCCACTCCGGAGCCTTGCCCGATATCCTTACTGAAGGGGTGTATGCTTTCAGAAAACACGGGGAACACCATGCCTGGAATCCGGAAACTATATCTTTGTTACAATGGTCGACAAGGACCGGAGACTACTCAAAGTTTAAGGAATACAGCAAAAGAGTAAATGCAGATACTGATAGTCCGGGATTTATCAGAGGTCTGTTAAGGATGAAAAAGAATCCTGTTCCGCTTGAAGAGGTGGAACCCGCCGAAAAAATTATGAGGCGCTTCGTTACCGGTGCGATGTCGTTCGGATCAATAAGCCGTGAGGCCCACGAGGCGCTGGCTATTGCAATGAACAGAATAGGAGGCAGGAGCAACACCGGCGAAGGAGGTGAAGATCCCGAAAGATTTATTCCCCTCGAAAACGGTGACAGCAGAAGGAGCGCTATCAAGCAGGTAGCAAGCGGCCGTTTTGGGGTAACAACCGAATACCTTGTGAATGCGGATGAGCTCCAGATAAAGATCGCTCAGGGTGCAAAACCAGGTGAAGGAGGACAGCTTCCAGGTCATAAGGTTGACAAGATCATTGCAAAAACAAGATATTCAATACCAGGGATTACCCTTATTTCACCTCCTCCTCATCACGACATCTATTCCATTGAGGATCTTGCGCAGCTGATCTTCGACCTGAAGAATGTCAATCCCAGGGCAAAGATCAGTGTAAAGCTGGTTTCAGAGAGCGGCGTCGGTACAATAGCGGCAGGTGTTACAAAAGCCGGTGCTGACCTTATAACAATAAGCGGTTATGAAGGGGGAACCGGCGCCAGTCCGTCATCCTCCATCAAGCATGCAGGATTGCCTCTGGAGCTGGGACTGGCAGAAACTCAGCAGACACTCGTCATGAATAACCTTCGAAGAAAGGTGGTATTGCAGACTGATGGCCAGCTTAAAACAGGAAGGGATATAGTAATGACCGCCCTGCTGGGTGCAGAAGAGTTCGGTTTTGCAACCAGCTCGCTTGTAGTTCTTGGCTGCGTGATGATGCGAAAATGTCATCTGAATACCTGTCCTGTTGGCGTTGCAACACAAAACGAGGAGCTAAGAAAACGCTTTACCGGGAAATCCGATAACCTGGTAACATTCTTCAGGTTCCTTGCTGAAGAGGTGCGGGAACAACTTGCTGAACTGGGATACAGGCAGCTTGATGATATAATTGGCAGAGCTGATCTGCTGGAGAGAAATCCTGAGGTCAATCACTGGAAAATCAAGAATCTCGATCTGTCACCATTGCTTAGCGTACCTGCTGAAGCAGCAGAAAATGCAATGCACTGCGTTGATGTTCAGGATCATAAAATCTTCAATATACTTGACAGGGAGCTGATTGCTCTTTCCGAAAAAGCGTTTTCAGACAAACAGCCTGTGGTGATTGAAAAGTCTATTCACAATACCGACAGGACAACCGGTGCCATGCTATCAGGTATGATTGCCACTAAATTTGGTTCAGCCGGCCTCCCTGACGGAACAATTAAATGCCGGTTCACAGGTTCAGCAGGACAGAGCTTCGGTGCATTCCTCTCCCCTGGCGTCGAGTTGTATCTCGAGGGGGATTCAAATGATTACCTGGGCAAGGGCCTTTCAGGAGGCAGGATCATAGTTGTTCCACCCAGGGGATCTACATTTGAACCTGATAAAAACATAATTATAGGTAATACTGTTCTGTACGGTGCAACAAGGGGTGAAACCTACATCTCAGGAGTGGCAGGAGAGCGATTCGGTGTCAGAAACTCAGGGGCCATAGCTGTAGTCGAAGGCGTAGGAAACCATTGCTGTGAGTACATGACTGGAGGCAGGGTTGTAGTCCTTGGGGTTACAGGAAGCAACTTCGCAGCAGGGATGAGCGGCGGTGTTGCATATGTCTTTAATGAAAACGGAAATTTTGACTATTACTGCAATATGGGAATGGTTGAGCTTTCACTCGTCGACGAGCACGGAGATATCAATGAACTCACTGACCTGATAAAGCGTCATTATAAATATACGGGAAGCAAGAAGGCCAGGATGATTCTCGATGATCTCAACAGGTACCTTCCAATGTTTATTAAGGTTGTTCCGTACGACTATAAAAAAGTGCTTCAGGAACAGAAACTCGAGGAGATCAGGAAGAAAATTGCAGATGTGGAGCTTGACCTTGAGATCAGTGCCAGCAGTTTGTAACAAATGATTAATATACAGTATTTTATAAGCAGGATAGTATGGCGGATATATATGGATTTTTAAAAATAAGAAAAAAGGATGCAGGTAACAGACCAATTGCAGACAGGATACGTGATCACAGTGAAGTAGAACAGACGCTGAACAGCGAAGACAGGATGCTCCAGGCAGCAAGGTGCATGGATTGCGGTATTCCTTACTGTCACTGGGGTTGCCCTGTTGATAATCTTATCCCGGAATGGAACGATTTGCTCTACAAGGGAGACTGGAAAGGAGCATACAGCAGGCTTAACTCGACCAACAATTTCCCGGAATTTACCGGAAGGATATGCCCGGCGCCATGCGAGCATGCCTGTGTTCTGAATATTAACGGTGAGCCTGTAACAATACGGGAGAACGAAGCTGCGATTGTTGAAAAAGCGTTTGCTGAAGGCTATGTCAAACCGGTTATTCCCAGGGTCCGCACCGGTAAAAAAGTAGCTGTGATAGGCAGCGGTCCGGCAGGTATGGCTGCAGCCGACCTCCTGAATCAGGCCGGCCACACAGTCACCCTTTTTGAAAAAGATGATAAGCCCGGCGGGTTGCTGAGATACGGCATACCTGATTTTAAGCTTAGCAAGGTAGTCATCGACAGGCGCATCGACATGCTCCTGAAAGAAGGGCTAATTCTGAAAACCGGAGTAACCATAGGAAAGGATATCTCAGGCGGGGAGCTCATGGAACAGTTTGATGCCATATGCATATCAATCGGAGCCGGCCATCCGCGTGAACTCCAGATTGAAGGGAGAGACCTGGCTGGAATCCATCACGCGATGGAGTTCCTGACCCTTCAGAACAGGGTTAACTCAGGTCTGCTTCATGCGGATAATAATCACATAAACGCTGAAGGAAAAAAGGTGCTTGTTATCGGTGGCGGTGATACCGGTTCAGATTGTGTCGGGACCTCTATCAGGCAAAAGGCTGAGCGAGTAATGCAGATAGAGATACTTCCTAAGCCTCCCGTTAAAAGGAAAGAAGATAATCCATGGCCGTATTTCGGTAAAATACTTAAGACTTCCACATCTCATGAAGAAGGATGCGAAAGATACTGGAGCATTTCGACACTAAGATTTCTTGGGGAAAACGGCCATGTTACCGGCATTGAAGCAGAGGATGTAATATGGAAAAATGATAACGGACGATATGCGATGGAACCGGTTGAAGGGACGAGAAGAAAGATTGATGCCGACCTGGTGCTGCTGGCCCTTGGGTTCGTTCATCCCGTACTTGACGGATTGCTTTCAGAACTCGGCGTTGAGCTTAATATGAGGAAAAACATAAAGGTTGATGAGCAGAATCTGACCAGCCTCCAGAAAGTATTTGCTGCTGGTGACTCCGTCAGCGGTGCAAGCCTTGTCGTCAATGCCATAGCATCAGGCAGGAAAGTAGCCAGGGATATAGACACTTTCCTCAGAAAAGGCTGATAATTTTTACAGACAAAAAGAGCTATTTTGCCGATATACTTTCAGAGAAGGTATATCGGTTTTGTATTTTCATTACACCTTGATTAAGTTTGTGAGGAAACCATTAGAAAAATAGTGATTCTCTCTGTGCTCTCTGTGATTCCTCTGTGATCTCCGTGTAACTATTGCTTAAAAACTTACACAGAGCACACAGAGACACAGAGAGGCACAGAGGTGCACTAAGATACATTACATCCAAATACACTTATACATCCTTTTAATACTAACCTCCTCACATTTTTATTAAGTTTACAATAGAATATAAGCCGTGGACCAAAAGAAGATAAAATACCTGCACCTCTTTATCTGGCTGTTTGCAATTTTCGCAAATCTTCCCTATTCCGAAATAGGAAGCGAGATACCTCCGCAGCAGATAGCTTCGTATCTGTTTGCTTTCCTCTATCTTATGCTGGTATTCTATCTCTTCTATATTTTCCTTGTTCCTCAGTTACTTAGCAGAAACAGAATAGCGGAGTTCTTTGCGGTGGCTTTCGGTGTCGTCCTTTTAATGCCATTTTTCGGATATTCAGTATTATTCTTAATCAGGGCCTTATTTGAAGGCACTTTTCAAAATTTTTACAGGGGCTACTCGATAAGGATGCATATGAGTGGCTATTACCCTGTACTGACGGCTGCAGTTTTCGGTTCATTCTTCAGGGTAATAATAAACTGGTTCACGGCGCTGAATCAGAAAGCAGAGCTCGACAGGCAAAAAATTGCAATTGAACTGGAACTTCTGAAGAGCAAATTGAATCCGCATTTCCTTTTCAATACCCTGAATAATATCGATTCCCTTATAAGTCAGGATCCTGACAAGGCATCTGCTGAACTTATAAGACTTTCAGACATGATGAGATACCTCACTTATGAGACAAACTCTGAAACCGTTGAACTGAGCAGGGAGATTGAATACATCGGCAATTTCATCGAATTGAACCGTATCAGGATCAGGGAGCCCGATGCCATCCTCTTTGAAGTCAGCGGCGATCTGACAGCAAGAATATCGCCGGGTCTCTTCATGCCTCTGATTGAAAATGCCTTTAAATTTGCCTCCTTCAGGATTCAAAAGCCGGGAATCAGGATCTCCGTCAAATCTGAGAACGGCATCATTTCTCTTGAAACAGGGAACTATAATGATAATATTCTTAACTCTGAAAAACAGTTTTCCGGCTTTGGATTATCCAATCTCAGGAAAAGACTTGAATTGATATACCCTGGCAGACATACTTTTCATACAGAGGCAGGAGAGTTCAGGTATGATGTAAAACTCAGTATCGATACAAATGCAGATCAGATGTATAGCCATTGATGACGAGCCCCTTGCCATAACCAAGCTGGCAGGCTTCATTAGCAGGATTCCTGAGCTTACTCTCATGAATACCTTCGATAATGCCCTGGAGGCAATGGTATGGTTAAGGGAAAACCAGGCAGACCTGATTTTTCTGGACATTCAGATGGAACAGCTTACCGGTATTCAGTTTCTGGAGGCTACGGGAACAAATGCGAAGATTATTGTGACCTCTGCCTACGACAGCTATGCGATCAAGGGTTTCGATCTCAATGTCACTGATTATATCCTGAAGCCATATTCTTTCGAACGGTTTGTAAAGGGAGTAAATAAGCCAATGGAACAATTACCGGGTACCCTTAAAACAAGTAGCGGGCCTGAGGATCACGATGGGTTTATTTTTGTCAGGACTGAATACAGGTTGGAGCGGATAGACCTCGACCAGATCCTTTATATTGAAGGCATGAAGGATTATCTCAGGATAATCTGCACCGGCAAGAAGATTATGACCCTGCAAAGCTTCAGCAAGCTTGAGGAGAGCCTGCCGGCAAGAAACTTCTGCAGGGTTCACAAATCTTACATTGTAGCTATTGACAAGATAAGATCAATAGAAAGGAATGTTATAGTCATTGCTGACAAGAGAATACCTGTCAGCAATACATACAGGGAGAGCTTCTTTTCGAGAATCAAACATTGATAAAATCTCTTTGCATCATCTGTGTGATGCAGCAGGGACGGGTCGCGACCTGTCCCAGCAGCACCCCCAGGTATGGGGCCTTTATTCGATTCGCAGTGCTCTTGCCGGATTATAATTTGCAGCCTTTATGGTCTGGTAGCTTATTGACAGCCAGCCAATAGCCAGGGCAGTTAAAGTAGCCAGGATGAAGATAAACGGGCTGACTTTTGCCTTCTGGGCAAATCCCTCGAGCCAGTATCTGGAGCCGAAAAAGGCAACGGGCCAGGCAATGAGGGAGGAGATCAGAATAAGGTAAATGACCTCTTTGGACAGGATGCTTAGTACTACTCCAATCGATGCACCGTAGGTCTTTCTTATGCCTATCTCCCTTGTTCTCTTGTTTGTTATGTATGTTATCAGGCCAAGCAGCCCAAGACATGCAATAAATATTGCAAGTACCGAGAAGATTATGAAGATCTTTCCTGTCTTCATTTCTGAGGAATAGAGGTGATCCCAGGTATTTGAAAAGAAATCATACTGAAAAGGCTGCTTAGGTGTAAATTCCTGCCACTTTTCACCTATTGCCCTTATTGTAGTGGTGATGTCATTTCCCTTAAGCCTTATTGTGGCATATTGATCGCCGCCTCCCGGATAGAGTACCGTAAAAATGACAGGAGTGATTGCCTTATGCATTGATTCAATATTGAAGTCTTTCATGATGCCTATAATCCTGAGCTTCTGGAACTGCTGCGGACCTCTTGGGGCCAGAACGAACTTTCCGACCGGATCCTTTAATCCAAGCGATTTTACAGCTGATTCATTTATAAGGACTGATGTGGAATCGCTTCCATACTCACGCGAAAAGAACCGGCCTTCTGCCAGCTGCACGCCAAGTGCCTGCGGAAAGTCAAAGCTAACCTGTGTCTGGTTAAGCAGGTAAGTTCTCTTTTCGGGATCATCATCATTGAAAAATGCATTATTATTATACTCTGTTCCGGGAACAGCGCGTGAGAATCCGACATTTTCGACTCCTGGCATTTGCAGCAGCTGATCCCTGAAAGCTTCGTAACTTTTATGGATGGCATCGGACCGTCGCACCACAATCAGGTTATCCTTCCTGAATCCCAGATCTTTTCTTGTCATGAAATCCAGCTGATCATATACAATTATGGAACCTATAATTATCACTATTGAAACAGTAAACTGGAAAATTACGAGCAGGGCTCGAAGTTTACTCGACACTGAACCAGGATTCATCGTTCCCTTCAGAACCTGTACAGGATTAAAGGATGCAAGAACAAATGCCGGATAAAAGCCGGCCGAAACTGCAACCAAAAGAATAAGCGCAAGAAGACAAAAGATCCCGGTCAATGTATTGATGGGCCCGGCGGACAGATTTATTCCTATCATCTGGTTAAATGATTGCATAAGAATATAGACCAGAATGACCGCCAGGATTGCCGAAGCGGCAGTAATCAGCAGCGACTCTCCGAGAAACTGTAAAATCAGGCCGGTCTTATTTGCTCCTGACACCTTCCTCACTCCTACCTCCTTGGCCCTGTTAACCGACTTGGCAGTTGCCAGGTTAATATAGTTGATAACAGCTATAACGAGGATAAGTATTGCAATAACGCTGAAGATATAAACGGTAGTCAGCGAGCCCATCGGTTCCAGATTATATTGAGGGGCACCCTTCAGATGAATTTCCTTCAGCTTCTCCAGGGCAAAACCGTAATCATTGCCCGATTTTTTAAAGTCCTCAAATGAAACTCCGATAAGCTGCCTGACCTGGGGACCCACATACTTGGTAACCAGTCCGTCCAGTTTGGTTTGAAGCACATCCTTGTCGGTACCGTTCCTGGCGACAAAATAGGTATAAATGTTGTTGCTGAGCCAGATCTGGTTATTAGCCTGGTCGGGGAAGCTGCTGAGTGAAGCCAGCATATCGAATTTGATATGAGAATTATCGGGAATATTCTGAATTACACCTGTTACTGTATAAAGGATAGTATCAGCTTCAACTATCATTTGCTTTCCCATTGGATCCTGGCTCCCAAAATACTTCCTGGCATAGTCTTCGGTAAGTATAATTGACTTAGGTCTTTCCAGTGCTGTAATCGGATCTCCCTTAAGAAGTTTGAAATCAAAGACCCTGAAGAATGTTGAATCTGCAAAAAGGACGCCATCCTCATTGAAACGGTTTTCACCGAACTGTATCAGCCAGGCACCCATCCTTGTGACCCTTGTGGATACTATCACTTCAGGGTAATCGCTTACCAGAGCGCTGGCCATCGGGGCACAGGTTACTGCCTGATCGAGAACGCCTCCCGACAGCTGACCTACTACCTTGACGCGGTAAAT
>Ga0208980_10002986_pt1 | contig 10257 bp, 7 predicted proteins | sample WetSurMetagenome_3_FD_187993 | JGI IMG/M metagenome (GOLD analysis project Ga0208980, IMG submission 187993) | Wetland microbial communities from Twitchell Island in the Sacramento Delta, sample from surface sediment Aug2011 Site A1 Bulk (version 2) | ecosystem: Environmental > Aquatic > Marine...
GTCATAGCTGCGTTCATCCTTGGTGATGGTCAGCCCGGTCTTCTCCAGGTATTCCAGCTTATAGCCTTCGCTGAGAGCATGATTTGTGAATGCCTGCCATCCATCAGGACTATAACCCAGCTGGAACTTCACGATGGTATCCATCCGGAGATCACGGTTTTTCAGGTATTCCAGTCCTATAGCCTTCCCCTTCTCCGTTTCCAGCAGGTTTTCACTGAAGAATTTTTGTGCAAAAGCGGTTACCTGGAACAGCGTTTCCCGTTCATTCTCCGCCTGCGTTTCTTCCGGGGTTAACTGGTCGTCCTCCACCGGGATGCCATACTTTTTAGCAAGGTACATCAAAGCTTCCGGGTAGGTGAAATGCTCGTGTTCCATGAGGAAATTAACCACGCTGCCTCCCTTGCCTGAACTGAAGCACTTGTAAATGCCCTTGGCCGGAATGACATAAAAGGAAGGGTTCCGCTCATTGGTGAACGGGCTGAGCCCTTTGTAATTCTGCCCGCTTTTCTTCAGCCTGACGAATTCGCCGATAACTTCCTCCACACGGGCAGTTTCAAGGATTTGCGCTATGGTATGCTTGGAGATCACGATGGGGTCTTCGGGTTTACAAATATAGTATGAGGGATGGCATGACCGGGAGGAAGATATTAACATTGATAGAGATGTCATCTCATTTTCTATATTAGCACTTCCAAAATTTATTCAGCCATGCCCATCAATTCTCTCTCCCAATCCAACCTGTCAAAGGAACAAAAAGCCCGCCTGCTGATGGATTTTATCCACCGAACCATGATGCACCATGCTATGTGGTTCTCTGAGGTGCAACACCAGTACGGCCGGGAAAAGGCCCTTCAAGTGATGAAAGAAGCTTATGGACGCAGCTCCGGCATCCAGCTTAGCCGCCTGGCTAAGACCCTGGGTTTTGAGATGAGGGATGGAGTCCCCGGACCTATCCTTGACCTTTCAGACGAAAAGCTTGACGAGCTCATTGAAAGTCTCGCTGTGAACTGGCTGGCCAATGACGGCGTGTGGTTCCAGGCAGTGGAGTTCAGCCATGGCTTGTTCGACGCCAAGCGGTGCAACGATACCTGCTGGGCACACTTTTCCCCTTTCGAGGCCTGGTCGATCCGGAATTTCCTTGATCTACCCGAAAACCCGGGACTGGAAGGGCTGAAGCAAGCATTGCAATTCAGGCTCTATGCCACCATCAATAAACAGTCTATTGCCGAAGAAACTAATACTAGCTTCGTGTTCCGGATGAACGAATGCCGCGTGCAGGCAGCCCGCAAGCGCAAAGGGCTGGAGGATTATCCCTGTAAATCCGGCGGACTCGTAGAATATACCACCTTCGCACAGTCCATTGACCCCCGGATCAAGACAGAATGCATGGCCTGCCCTCCCGATGGGCATCCTGAGGGCTACTACTGTGCATGGAGGTTCTCAATTTAGTTCGCAGTTCCCAGTTCGCAGTTCCCAGTTCGCAATTCCCAGTTCGCAGTTCCCAGTTCGCAGTTCGCAATTATATTTTTGACTGCGAACTGGGAACTGCTGGCTGCGAACTTTTTCCTACCTTTGCACCCTCATTTTTAAAAAATTGCAATTCCACGCAGGATGAAACGCAAATACAAAGAGTATAAGGAACTTGAACTGACGCGCATCGGCAAGGAGATCAACGAGTACTGGAAACAGCACGGGACTTTCGAAAAGAGCCTGCAAATCAGGGAAGGACATAAAGAGTTTGTATTTTACGAAGGACCACCTTCTGCCAATGGTAAACCGGGCATCCACCACGTCATGGCCCGTGCCATTAAAGACATTTTCTGCCGCTATAAGACCCTTAAGGGCTACCTCGTGGAGCGCAAAGCAGGCTGGGATACCCATGGCCTGCCCGTCGAGATCAGCGTGGAGCAAACCCTCGGCATTACCAAGGACGATATCGGCAAGACCATCTCTGTCGATGAATACAACCACATCTGCAAGCAGGAAGTGATGAAATACAAGGACCTCTGGGATGACCTTACCATCAAAATGGGTTACTGGGTTGACCTGGACGATCCCTATATCACCTTCGATAACAAGTATATCGAGTCGGTCTGGTGGCTGCTGAAACAGCTCTACGACAAAGGACTGCTCTATGAAGGTTTTACCATCCAGCCTTATTCCCCGGCTGCCGGAACAGGCCTGAGCTCTCATGAGCTGAACCTGCCGGGCGCATATAAAGAAGTGAAAGATCAAACGGTTACCGCACAGTTTAAAGTAGTGCGGGACAATCACTCCGAATTCCTGTTCAAGGAGGCTTTCGGGGATGTCTTTTTTATGGCCTGGACGACAACCCCATGGACATTGCCTTCCAATACCGCGCTTGCCGTTGGTAAAGACATCGACTACATCAGGGTAAAAACATACAACCCTTATACCAGTCAACCCATTACCGTGATCCTGGCCAAAGACCTTCTGCATAATTTCTTCCCGGAGAAAAATGCTGAACTGAAACTGGATGAGTACCAGGCCGGCCAGAAAGCAATCCCATATCAGGTGCTTGATACTTTCAAAGGAAGTAAACTGGCTGGATTACGTTATGAACAGCTACTGCCCTATGCCCAACCTGAAACAGGCGACGCATTCAGGGTGCTCCTCGGGGATTTCGTGACCACCGGGGATGGTGCCGGGATTGTCCACATCGCCCCAAGCTTTGGTGCAGACGACTTCAAAGTCGCCAGAGAAAATGGCATCGGTTCGCTGACGCTGGTTGACAAGCACGGGAGGTTTACAGAAGAGATGGGTGAATTCGCCGGCCGCTATGTCAAGCCGGAATATGACCCAAACTATGATCCTGCGAAAGAAGACAGCGTGGATATCGATATCATCGTCAAGCTAAAAAAGGAAAACCGCGCTTTCAAGACCGAAAAATACGAGCACTCCTACCCGCATTGCTGGCGTACAGACAAGCCGATCCTTTATTACCCGCTGGATTCCTGGTTTATCCGGACCACTGCTTACCGAGACCAGATGATGGAGCATAACAAGACCATCAACTGGAAACCCGTATCCACCGGCATCGGCCGTTTCGGAAACTGGCTGGAGAACCTGGTCGACTGGAACCTTTCCCGCTCCCGCTACTGGGGTACCCCGCTTCCCATCTGGGTCACAGAAGACCGTACCGAGTTCCTCTGTATCGGCTCTGTGGCGCAGCTTAAAGAAGAGGTCGAAAAATCCATGGCAGCAGGGATCATGAAGAAAAACCCGCTGGACAAATATATCCCCGGCGATAATTCGAAGGAAAACTATGATAGCTTCGACTTGCACCGGCCATATGTCGATGAGATCGTCCTGGTTTCCCCTTCCGGAAAGAAAATGATACGAGAAACCGACCTGATCGACGTTTGGTTCGATTCCGGCGCCATGCCCTATGCCCAATTCCATTACCCGTTCGAAAACAAGGAACTGTCGCATTATTTCCCGGCAGATTTCATCGCAGAAGGCGTCGACCAGACCCGCGGATGGTTCTTTACACTGCATGCCATTGCAGTGATGCTCTTTGACTCTGTATCGTTCAAGACTTGCGTCTCTAACGGCCTCGTGCTGGACAAAGACGGGAACAAGATGTCGAAAAGGCTTGGAAATGCCGTAGACCCATTCAGCACCATCGAGAAATACGGCCCCGACGCCACCCGTTGGTACATGATGACCAATTCACAGCCGTGGGACAACCTTAAGTTCGACTTAGATGGCATCTCGGAGGTGCAGCGTAAATTCTTCGGGACACTCTACAATACTTATGCTTTTTTTGCCCTTTATGCCAATATTGATGGCTTTACGTACGCTGAAGCGGAAGTTCCTTTTGAAAATCGTCCTGAGATTGACCGGTGGATCCTGTCTGAACTGAATTCCCTGATCCGCAAGGTGGAAAGCTACTACGACGATTATGAGCCGACCAAGGCGGGGCGTGCCATCCAGGACTTCGTTCTGGACCACCTCAGCAACTGGTATGTACGCCTATGCCGTCGCCGTTTCTGGAAGGGCGATTACACGGAAGATAAGATCGCAGCATACCAGACGCTTTACCGTTGCCTGGAAGTCGTCTCGCAACTGGCTTCCCCCATCGCACCCTTCTTCACAGAGCGATTGTTTACCGATCTCAACAACGCCACCGGCCGGATCAAGTCAGATTCAGTGCACCTGACCGATTTCCCGGCAGCCGATGAAAGCATGATCGACCTGGACCTGGAGGAGCGCATGGAACTGGCACAGAGGATATCCTCGATGGTGCTGTCTTTGCGGAAACGCTCCAACATCCGCGTACGCCAGCCGCTTAACAAGGTCATGATCCCCATTCTGAACGAACATAACAAGACCCAGTTGCAGGCCGTTGAAAACCTGATCCTTACCGAAGTCAATGTGAAGGGGATCGAATACCTGACAGAGACTACCGGCATCCTGGTGAAGAAAATCAAGCCCAACTTTAAGACGCTGGGCCCGAGATTCGGCAAGCTGATGAAACCCATCGCCGCTGCCATTTCGTCCTTTACACAGGACCAGATCCAGCATCTTGAAGAAGAAGAAATATACAAGTTACTGGTGGAGGGAGAAGATGTCGAGATCACCCTGAATGATGTGGAAATCACCACGGAAGACATTCCAGGCTGGCTGATTTCTTCCGCCGGCAACCTGACCGTTGCACTCGATATTAATATTACCGATAACCTTAAACAGGAAGGACTTGCAAGGGAATTCATCAATCGTATCCAGAATATCCGCAAGGACCGTGATTATGAGGTAACTGACAAGATCCGCGTACAGGTAGAAAAAATGGATTATTTGCAACAGGCCATAGAAAACAATTTTTCTTATCTTTGCGCCGAAATTTTAGCCGAGTCCCTTGATTTTGTTGATAAAATCGAGGAGGAGCACAGGATTTCAGTAGAATTGACTGAAGAGTTTTCCACAGGAATCAGAATAGACCGGCTTTAATTTCATATTTGTTTTTATAAATATTTAATACCCGCGAGTCATGACCGATCCTAAAAAGCAGAAAATCGAAGCCACTGAGAAAACCAGGTACTCTGATGAGGAGCTTGAGGAGTTCAAGCAGATCATCATTGCCAAACTCGAAAAGGCAAAGGAAGACCTGAAGATGCTCATGGAAGCTTATACGCTTGATGGCGAGCATGGCACTGATGATACTTCTCCGACATTCAAAATCCTGGAAGAAGGTTACCAGGTAATGTCGAAGGAAGAGAACAGCAGGCTGGCATCCCGTCAGCAAAAATTCATCAACAACCTTGAAAATGCCTTGCTGCGCATTGAGAACAAGACCTATGGCATCTGCCGCGCTACCGGAAAACTGATCGCCAAAGACAGGCTGAAAAGCGTGCCTCATGCCACACTCAGCATTGAGGCAAAGTTGAAACAGGTACCCAGGGTTTGAAAAAGCCTCTTCTCATAGTCTTTGCTGTTCTTATCCTCGATCAAATCCTGAAGATCTGGGTAAAGACCCACATGACCCTCGGTGAAGAGATTCACGTGATGGGGAACTGGTTTATCCTGCATTTTACTGAAAATGAAGGTATGGCCTTTGGAATTACCTTCGGCGGCCAGGCAGGCAAATTGTTACTGAGCATTTTCCGCATCATCGCCGTCATCATCATCGGCATATATATTCACCGTATGCAGAAAAGACAGGCACATCCCGGTCTCATCTTCACTTTCTCTCTCATCATGGCCGGAGCGCTCGGAAACATCATCGACAGCGCCTTTTACGGGCTCATCTTCAGCCAGAGCAGCTACCATTCCCTGGCCACTATGTTCCCACCTGAAGGGGGATACAGCTCTTTCCTCCATGGAAAGGTGGTAGATATGCTCTATTTCCCAATTATCGACACGATATTGCCCGAATGGGTGCCCCTCCGCGGCGGGCAGCAGTTCATCTTCTTCCGCCCGGTGTTCAATATTGCCGACTCCGCCATCTCCACCGGCGTCATCCTGCTCATCATCTTCCAGAGAAAATTCTATCGGAAACAACTGACCGGGGAAGAAGGTCCTCAGAATCCACAGGAAGAGCTACCTCTCCCATAATTTTCTTTCCTTAAAATCATTTTTCAAAACATTTTTCTTATCCTTTGGTTATTTGCGAAAATTGATTAATTACTTAATTTTAACTACCTTTGCATTTCTTTATTAAAACGCAACCCATCAATTATGGAAAAAAAGAGGGTGCTCTTCGTTTCTCAGGATATCACTCCATACCTTGACGAGACGCCGATAGGACGGATCAGCAGGTACCTGCCGCAGGGGATACAGGAGAGAGGAAGGGAAATAAGGACTTTTATGCCCCGCTATGGTTGTATCAATGAAAGACGAAACCAGCTCCATGAAGTGATTCGTCTCTCAGGGATGAACCTGATCATTGACAACAATGACCATCCCCTGATCATAAAAGTCGCCTCCATCCAGCAGGCACGCATGCAAATCTACTTCATCGACAATGAAGATTATTTCCAGCGAAAATCCACCTTGACCGATAAATCCGGAATCTTTTTCGAAGACAATGACGAACGGGCTGTTTTCTTTGCCCGGGGCGTTCTCGAAACTGTGAAAAAACTCGGCTGGGGCCCCGATATCATCCATTGCCACGGATGGTTCACCAGTTTCCTGCCACTATATGTGAAAAGATCGTACCGCGACAATCCCCTCTTCAACGATACCAAAGTCATCATTTCGGTTTATGATGATGAATTTCCCGGAGATTTGCCTGCGGACATCGCCAAAAAAGTCAAATACGACGGCATTACAAACAAGGACCTTTCATACTATAAGAAGACCGATTACGTTAGCCTTATCAAAGCAGCGGTAGAATATGCCGATGGCATCATCATCGGTAGCCCGGAGATCAACAAGGAATTGATGGATTTCCTTCTGAAATCCGGCAAACCTATCCTGGGATACCAGGAGGAAAACGGTTACATTGATTCTTATTCTGAATTCTATGACAAGGTTCTGATCGAAGAGACCGTTCCCTCCCGCTGACCTGAAAATAAAGTTAACCGGTAAATTAACTGCTCGTGAGATCCCTAAATAAGTATGTATGGTATGGTCCGGGTTTGATCCTTCTCCTGGCTTTTCTTGTTTTTTCCTGTAAAGATGATGATAATGAGCTGGGCCTCAATATCCAGCCACCGGGAGACAAACTGAACCTGGTTTACAGCGACACCACGAAAATTGTGGCCTATTCCCAGCTGGTCGACTCCGTAAGGTCAGATGAAACCTCCGTAAGCCTCCTGGGCAGCATTATGGACCCTGTGTTCGGCCAATCCACCGCCAGCTTTTATACCCAGTTCAGGCTGTCAAAATCTTCCTTTTCATATGGGACGAATCCCACTGCAGACTCCCTGATCCTCAGTCTGTTCTATAAGAAGCAATACGGGGATTCCCTGTCACCCCTGACCCTTAGAATTTATGAGATGTCTGAGCAGATCAACATTGATTCATCCTATTATTCCAACCAGGCTGTCGATGTTTATCCAACCCTCCTTGCCCAGAAAACCTTTGTGCCCAATTATATCGACAGCGTCATCGTCGGAACAGATACACTGCTTCCCCACCTTCGCATCAACATGGGGGAACTGACCACTGAACTCATTACTAAGCTGCTGAGCATCCCTTCGGATACAATGGCAACCAATGAAAGTTTTCTGAACTATTTCTATGGCCTTTATATTACTGTAGAGCCGGTAAACAGCCAGGGTCAGGTCATCTATTTCGACCTGTTGTCAAGTATTACAAGGATGACCATGTATTACCACAACGACAGCGATGACTCACTGGCTTTTGCCTATGTGATCAATAGCAATTGCGCACGTTTCGGGCATTTTGACCACGATTACAGCTTTGCCGACGCTTCGTTTAAAGCACAGGTGCTTGACAAGGACACAACTCTTGGAAATCAGACCTGTTATGTGCAGTCCCTGGCTGGGGTCAAAACATTCCTGCGGTTTCCGAATCTCAGGAATTATTATGCCAATGGAAAAATTGCTGTCAATGAAGCCCGCCTTTTCATCAAGGGCTATGAAATTGACCCGTATCTGCAAGCCGCAACAAATCTCATCATGGTTAAGAAGACAGACACCGGAGGCTATGCCATCCTGGAAGACCAGCTTGAAGGATCGGATTATTACGGGGGTGATTATAATGAAGATGACAACGGCTACTGGTTCAGGATCACCATGACTGTGCAGGACCTGATGCGCGCCGATACACTGGTGAATGATAACGGGCTGGAAATCTATATGTCGGGCGGCGCTGTGAATGCCGAAAGGATCCTGCTGACCGGAACCGATCCGCAATCTCCTGCCCTGCCGGAAGACAGGTTCCGTCTCGTGATTACGTATACAAAGTTATAGTGAAAGGCTATGTGTGGGATTATCGCTTACCTGGGACAGAAAGAAGCTTACCCGATCCTGATGAAAGGCTTGTACCGCCTGGAATACAGGGGTTATGACAGTGCGGGGATCGCCATACTTAATGAGCATCTTGAAGTATATAAGACGAAAGGGAAGGTTTCAGAACTTGAAAACCTGACGAAGGACAAAGGCCTCAAAGGTACAATCGGCATCGCGCATACCCGCTGGGCCACGCACGGTGAGCCGAACGACATCAACGCGCACCCTCATTTTTCAAGGTCTCATAACCTCGCGATCATCCATAATGGCATCATCGAGAATTATCTGACCCTGAAAAAGGAACTCATGAACCGCGGGTACGAATTCACGAGCAATACCGATACAGAGGCCCTTGTTCACCTGATCGAGGATATCCAGCTGAACGAAAAAGTAGAACTGGTGGAAGCTGTAAGGATTGCCCTGAACCAGGTCGTCGGTGCCTATGCCATCGTCATCATTTCAAAGAACCACCCGGATATGCTGATCGCGGCGCGAAAAAGCTCCCCGCTGGTCGTCGGCATAGGGGCAGACGAAATGTTCATTGCGTCCGATGCCACACCCATTGTGGAATACACGCGGGATGTCGTTTACCTGAATGATGAAGAACTGGCCATCCTGCAACGAGGTAAACCGCTGAAGATCAAAACCATCAAGAATAAGGAAAAGACCCCATATCTCCACAAACTCGAGATGAACCTGAGTGCCCTGGAGAAAAGCGGTTACGAGCATTTCATGCTGAAGGAGATCTTCGAGCAGCCGCGGTCCATCCGCGACAGCATGCGCGGAAGGCTCCGGGTGCAGGAAGGCATTGTTTCCCTGGGGGGCATTGTCGACTATGAGCAAAAGCTGGTCAATGCCGACCGTATCATCATCGTAGCTTGCGGCACCTCCTGGCACGCTGCCCTGGTGGGCGAATACCTCATCGAAGAGCTGGCAAGGATACCGGTCGAGGTAGAATATGCTTCCGAATTCCGCTACCGCAACCCGATCCTGTGCGAAAAAGACGTAGTGGTTGCCATCTCGCAATCAGGTGAAACGGCGGATACGCTGGCGGCCATTGAGCTGGCAAAAACGCGCGGCGCCACCATCCTGGGCATCTGTAACGTGGTCGGCTCCTCCATAGCCCGGTCTACCCATGCCGGCTCTTACACGCATGCCGGCCCTGAGATCGGCGTCGCATCCACCAAGGCATTCACGGCCCAGGTTGCCGTGCTGGTGCTCATGGCCCTCACCATTGCACAGAAAAAAGGGACCATCCCGAAGTCGCGCTTCCTTCGGATCATCCATGAACTTGACCAGATACCGGAAAAGGTTGAAAAAACCCTTCTGGTTGACCCGATCGTAAAAGAAATAGCCTCTTTATACAAGAACCACCGTAACTTCCTGTACCTGGGACGCGGGTACAATTTCCCTGTTGCCCTGGAAGGCGCCCTGAAGCTGAAAGAAATTTCCTATATCCACGCGGAAGGCTATCCTGCCGCGGAAATGAAGCATGGCCCCATCGCCCTGATCGACGAAGAGATGCCGGTGGTATTCGTGGCGACCAACAAGGGCACTTATGAGAAATCCCTGAGCAACATCCAGGAAGTCAAGGCGCGAAAGGGGAAGGTCATCGCTATCGTCACCGAGCACGATGAGATGGTGCTTGCCCTGGCCGATCATGTCATCGAGATCCCAGAAACCGAAGAGATGCTGGTGCCGCTGCTGGCCACGATCCCTTTGCAACTCCTCTCTTACCACATCGCCGTGATGCGTGGCTGCAACGTCGACCAGCCGAGGAACCTGGCGAAGAGCGTGACGGTGGAGTAGGATTGTTAAA
>Ga0208980_10002987_pt1 | contig 10257 bp, 9 predicted proteins | sample WetSurMetagenome_3_FD_187993 | JGI IMG/M metagenome (GOLD analysis project Ga0208980, IMG submission 187993) | Wetland microbial communities from Twitchell Island in the Sacramento Delta, sample from surface sediment Aug2011 Site A1 Bulk (version 2) | ecosystem: Environmental > Aquatic > Marine...
ACTCGTTGTGTATTCCGGACTGCTTCAAACTGAATCACTGTACATTGTTCTTCTCTTGCTTGTTCTCATCGTTGCTAATCGCGTTCTTGAAAGCCCAACTCTTCCTAACACGATGGTTCTCGGAATTGTTGGCGGGCTTGCAGCTCTCACGCGAGTTGTGTTCCTCGGCTTCTTCCCATTTCTCATCGCTGCCCTTGGATGGATGAGATGGAAGGATGGTCAACGGAACTTTGCACCCCTCATGGCTGTCGCGTTAGTTTTTCTTGTCGCGTTGTTGCCCTGGACTATCAGGAACTACATGGTACATGGAAAAGTGATTCTCGTTTCTTCGGGAGGCTGGAGGTCCCTTCTTACTGGCAACAATCCTTATGCGAGCGGAACCTGGCGTGCTGACAAAGGTTATAGCCAGTGGTTTCGACAAGAAGTCGCAGAACATGGAATTGCTGACGCGGATTCCATAGGCGAGTTACAGTCGGACGAAATCAGCCGAAAGATCGCATTCGAGTATATGATCTCGAATCCAGCGGAGGTCCTGAAAATGGCGGCTAAGAAGGCTCACATTTTCTTTGTCTACCCAATCACCCACTCAGATTCATATTTGCCATTGCAGGCTCTGGCAGTTGCCTTTGATTTTATGCTCTTACTCGGAGCCGCAGTGGGACTTGTTGCGACGGTCGGATTGAGGGCACAGCTAATACCTTTGTATATGGCCTTGGCATATTTCTCGTCAGTGCATTGCCTACTGCACGCAGAAGCTCGTTTCCGTCTTCCGCTCGTTCCGTTGCTGTGTTTGTTCTTTGGATTGGGCATGTCCAACCTGATGGACAAGAGTCGGCGAGACAAGTTTCTTGCGGGCAAGAAAGTGTGCCTGGCGCTCGGAGGTATTGTTGCCTGCATCGTGCTGGTTTATTCCTATACTGGTTGGCTATTTTTATCGGGACGAGTATGAAAGGCGGAGATCGGTCTTGAAAATTCTGGTTACTGGCGGTGCCGGCTTCATCGGCTCACACGTTGTCGATGCTTATGTTCAACTCGGACACGAGGTCACAATTATCGATAACCTCTCGACCGGACGGCGGGAGAATCTGCATCCGAAGGCGAGGTTTTTGGAAATCGATGTCCGGGACGCTGTCAAAGTGGCCGAGATATTCAACGCCACGCATTTCGATCTCGTTAATCACCACGCAGCGCAGATGGACGTCCGGCGTTCTGTTGACGATCCAGTATACGATGCCTCAGTCAATATTCTCGGTGTACTGAATCTCATTGAGTGCTGTGTGAAGAACGGCGTCTTGCGTGTGCTCTTCGCGTCTAGCGGCGGAGCGATCTATGGCGAGCAGGACTATTTTCCTGCTGATGAGCAGCACCCAACCAGGCCAATCTCACCTTACGGTGTTGCTAAACTTACCACAGAGAACTATCTGTTCTATTACAAGGCTGTCCATAATCTTGACTCTGTTTGCCTAAGGTATGCAAACGTGTACGGTCCGAGACAGAATCCAGAGGGAGAAGCTGGTGTGGTCGCTATTTTTGCGTCCAGGATGCTCGCCGGTGCGAGCCCTGTCATTAACGGCGACGGTCGACAGACAAGAGACTATGTGTATGTGGGTGACGTCGTGCACGCAAATGTGCTGGCGTTGAACACCACCGGCATGCGGATTTTCAACATAGGCACTGGTGTGGAGAGTGACGTGAACGCTCTATTCCGCCACATTCGGAACTCAACAAGATCGAATGTCGAAGAGCTCCATGGCCCGGCGAAGAAGGGAGAACAGTTGCGTAGTGTCCTGGATGCGCGGAAAATCCAGGCGGCACTCGGTTGGAAGGTGTCTGTCTCGCTTGAGGAGGGATTGCAGCGAACGGTGGAATATTTCAGATCAAAGAAGCGGCATGGCGGATAGAGCTCGAATAGACCTTGACAAGCTTTTCAGCGGCGATCGCATTACGGTTGCGCGTTGCATATCCGCAATCGAGAATGAGCAGGCAGATGTTGGGAAGTTGCTTGTGGATGTGTTCAAGAAGACCGGACGTTGTTACCGCATTGGCATCACCGGCCCACCCGGTGCAGGCAAAAGTACGATTACGAACAAGCTCGCCCGTCACTATCGGCAGCAAGGTCTGCAAGTAGGTGTGATTGCCGTCGATCCCACAAGTCCGTTCACTGGCGGAGCGCTTCTCGGTGATCGCGTACGCATGACAGACGTTGAACTGGATGAGGGAGTGTTCATCAGAAGTATGGCGTCACGCGGCAGCCTCGGCGGGTTGAGCAAGAAGGCGATTGAGGCGGCGGATGTTCTTGACGCAGCAGGAAAAGACATCGTGATCATGGAGACCGTTGGGGTTGGACAGTCTGAGCTGGATATTGCACGCGCAGTGGATACGACGATGGTCGTTCTCGTTCCTGAATCCGGGGATTCGATTCAGGCGATGAAAGCGGGACTTATGGAGATCGCCGACTTCTTCGTCATGAACAAGGCCGACCGGGCTGGTGCCGATCAGGCCGTCATGTCCATCAAGATGATTCTGGCGTTCAAGAAGGACTCGGGGTGGACTCCCGATGTGATCAAGTCCGTTGCCAGTGAAGGTACCGGGATTGCTGGAATTGCGGCGAAGATCGCCGCGCATCGTTCCTTCCTTGAATCGACAGATCATTTGCAGCAGAAGCGTCGGCGGAGGTTGGAAGAGCGAGTCCGGGAGATTGTTGCCGACCGTTTGCGCGTCGATTTTTGGACTCAGGAACGCAAGGAGCATCTTTCTGAGAAGATGGAGGTGGTCATGCGTCAACAGTCAAACCCGTATGATCTTGCAGAAGAATTGATCCATGATTTCCGAAGCACATAACACTCATCTACTATTGTCGGTGGCTTAAACACAGTAGCTAAAGGAGCTATGAATGGCACAGGAAGCGACGATGACAAGTGCGGGTTGGGATTTTGAACTTTCGGAAAGCCAGAAGGCAATCCAAGAATTGGCGCGTAACTTTGCAGAAAAAGAGATGCGCCCGACAGTGATGAAGTATGACGAGTCTCAAGAGTTCCCGTTTGAAGTTGTGAAGAAACTGGCGGAGCTCGGCTTCATGGGTATCGCCTGGCCGGAGGAGCTTGGGGGAGCAGGATTGACTGAGCTTGATGCCACAATTATCATCGAAGAGCTTGCCAAGGTTGATCCTTCGACAGCACTCACTGTTGCCTCGCACAACAGCCTTTGCACTGGCCATATCATGCTGCATGGGAACGAGGAGCAGAAGAAAAAATTTGTTCCCGATCTTGCTTCAGGGCACAAGCTTGGAGCGTGGGGCCTCACTGAACCTGGTTCCGGAAGCGACTCTGGAGACATGAAGACAACCGCCACAAGAGATGGTAAGGACTGGATTCTCAACGGGGGCAAAACGTTCATTACACAAGGGTCGGTCGGATCCACCTATGTTATTATGGCGGTCACCGATCGTCAGAAGGGCAAGTCAAGCATTTCGGCGTTCATTCTCGAAAAGGGAATGAAGGGATTCACAGTTGGGAAGAAAGAAAACAAACTCGGCATGCGTTGCAGCGATACAGCCGCACTCATCTTCGAAAACGTGCGCGTCCCCGGCGAAAACCTCATCGGTGATGTGGGGGAAGGATTCAAGCAAGCGCTCAAGGTCCTCGACGGAGGGCGGATTGGCATTGCTGCACTTTCAGTTGGTGTCGCGCAAGGTGCTTTGGATGCTAGTCTCAAGTATGCGAAGGAGCGGGTCCAGTTTGGCAAGCAGATCGCCGATTTCCAGGCGATACAGTGGAAGCTTGCCGACATGGCAACGGAAACCAACGCCGCGAGGATACTAACCCAGAAAGCGGCGTGGATGAAGATGAATGGGATGGACATCAATCTTGCTGCCGCGCAAGCTAAGTACTTTGCAAGTGAAGCTGCCGTCCGGGCGACGAATGATGCCCTCCAAATTCATGGGGGCTATGGGTTCACGAAAGACTATCCTGTTGAGAAACTGTACCGCGATGTGAAACTGTTGACGATCGGGGAAGGAACTTCAGAGGTTCAGAAGATGGTCATTGCACGCAATCTCCTAAAATAATCACTTCCGCCATGTCACTTATCGGCTCCGATGTAAAGAAGAACGATGGCTTCCTGAAGAACGATGAATCGTTCAAAAGGATGTTGCTCGAAGTTCGCGAGCGCATGAATCACGTCAAGCTCGGCGGTGGGAAGGAGGCCATGGAGAAACACCGCAAGCGCGGGAAACTTCCAGCACGGGAGCGTATTCAGAAGCTGATTGATCCGGGGAGTCAGTTTATCGAGGTGGGTTTGTTTGCCGCGTACGAGATGTATGAAGAGTACGGTGGAGCGCCAGCTTCCGGCACAGTCTTCGGTATTGGGAAGATTCATGGCCGCGAGATTGTCATTGTTGCGAATGACGCCACAGTAAAAGCCGGGGCGTGGTTTCCCATTACGTGTAAGAAGAATCTGCGCGCCCAGGAAATCTCCATCGAGAATCATCTCCCGATCGTCTATCTTGTTGATTCCGCTGGCGTATTTCTTCCACTGCAAAGTGAAATCTTCCCGGACAAGGAACATTTCGGTCGCATCTTTAGGAACAACGCTGTCATGTCCTCAATGGGCATCACGCAGATTGCAGCCATTATGGGTCCGTGCGTCGCAGGTGGAGCATATCTTCCCATCATGAGTGACGAGGCGATGATTGTAGACAGAACTGGAAGTGTCTTTCTCGCCGGCTCGCATCTTGTCAAGGCTGCAATCGGAGAAGAGATCGACAATGAGGAACTTGGCGGGGCAACGGTTCATTGCGAGATCAGCGGCGTCACTGACCACAAAATGGCGAACGATGAAGAATGCCTGCTCAAAATCCGCAGCATCATCGGCAAGCTGGGACACCCGCCGAAAGCCGGATTCAACCGTGAGACGCCGGCGCTTCCGCGGTTTGAGCAGAAAGAGATTTTCGGCTTGCTTCCTGTCGACAGGGCCAAGCCATACGATATGTATGAGGTGCTTGCCCGTATCGTTGACAACAGTGATATCGACGAGTATAAGGCTGGCTACGGAAAATCACTCGTCACGGGTTATGCCCGCATTGATGGTTGGGCTGTTGGAATTGTTGCCAACCAGCGTTCCGTAGTGAAAACCAAGAAGGGGGAGATGCAGGTTGGGGGCGTCATCTACAGCGATAGTGCAGACAAGGCTGCACGATTTGTTTTGAACTGTAATCAGAAAATGATTCCACTGGTGTTCTTCCAGGATGTCACGGGATTCATGGTTGGGAGTCGGGCTGAGCAGGGAGGTATCATTAAGGACGGCGCGAAGATGGTCAACGCTGTAGCGAACAGCATTGTCCCCAAATTCACATTTATGGTTGGCAATAGCTATGGCGCAGGTAACTACGCGATGTGTGGGAAGGCTTATGATCCTCGGCTGATCTACGCTTGGCCCACTGCCAATATTGCAGTGATGGGGGGGAAACAGGCGAGCGAAACGTTGCTCGGCATCAAGCTGCAGCAGATGGAAAAGGAAGGGAAGCATATCGGGAAAGAGGAGCAACAAAAACTCCTTGCGGATATCCAGGCACGGTATGAACACGAGACCGATCCGTACTTCGCCGCGGCACGCCTGTGGGTCGACGGTATCGTCGATCCTCTTGAGACCCGATCGATTGTTTCAATGGGGATAGCCATGGCCGCGAACAACACCAGGATCCCGCCGTTCAGCCCTGGTGTTATCCAGACTTGATGAATTCTGGCGAAGCTATGGGGCTGCTGTGGCGAGCCTGGTGGATTATATGTGTCTGTTCAGTAGTCACCCTGGCCCAGGGTCAGGATGTGCAACCTAAGTTCGATGCGCCCGAAGAGTATTCTGTTGCGGTGAGTTTCTTTGCTCCGGTATTCATCCCGAAGTTCCTCCAGGACGAATATCGTCTGAAGGAATACATCTGCAGCGAGGAGTTTGCTTCGTTTCGTCTTGCGTACGGTGATCTCAACGCGGTCGACGCGATTTTTGATCGTGCAATGAAGCTGAGTTGGAACAATGTCTACGAAGGATTGCTGTTGTCATTTCTGTGTACGTTGGAGCATAGAAACTTCGGGGTGAAGCTTCCTTTGCTCGGCCCGCTCGTCTGGCTGCCCCTTACGTCAGAATTCCAGGATGAGTTCCGACATCGAGTGAATGCTCTACCGGTGAGGATTTATGACGACACTCCTCCCGGCATGCACGGAGACAGAGACAAATTGCAGCACTTCTTTGGCTCCGCGTTCGTTACGTACATGACGGAGTCTCGTGAAGCTGCTGAACGGATGGGTACTTTCATCGAGTGGGGAGAAGACAGATTTGTCGTTGATGGTTCGCTTGACCAGCGGGACCTCAGGGCAAATGTCCAGGGGCAGAACTTCGGGAACTGGTTGTTGAATGATGCGTCTGTCCTACCGTCGAGGTTCTTGGGGAAGTCGGCGCAAACAACGACTGACAAGAGAGGTTGTATGCCGGATGAGTTGCAGAAATCAGTAAGTGTTTTCCTGGAGGCACGATGAAATCGGTACTTGTAGTTGATGATGAAAAGAGCATTCGCGACTCAATCAAGATGATATTAGAGTACGAGAAGTATGAGGTGCAGTTCGCGAATGACGGACTAATTGCACTTGCCAAAGTTGCGGGTGCGGTCTTCGATGTGGTATTGCTGGACATTAAAATGGCAGGGATGGACGGCCTCAGAGTGCTGAAGACGATCAAGGAGAAAACGCCAGAGCTTCCAGTCATCATGATCTCAGGGCACGGAACAATCGAAACCGCGGTCGAAGCGACGAAGCTGGGAGCTTTTGACTTCCTTCAGAAGCCGCTCGACCGGGAGAGGCTCCTCATCACTGTCCGGAATGCCACTCAGGCCAAACATCTGATGAGTGAAGTGAAGGAGATGAAGCGACAGGTGGAGGGAAAGGATGCGATCCTTGGACAGTCGCCCAAGATCAAGGAAATCCTCGCAATCATCGAGCGCGTTGCACCCACTGAGGCACGTGTATTGATAGTCGGAGAGAATGGTTCAGGGAAGGAACTTGTTGCTCGTGCCGTTCATCGTCAGAGCCGACGTCAGGGGAAACAGCTTGTGGAAGTGAACTGTGCCGCAATACCAAATGAGCTCATCGAATCGGAACTGTTTGGCCACGAGAAGGGTGCGTTCACCGGGGCGACAAACCAGCGCATCGGCAAGTTTGAGCTTGCAGATGGTGGAACGCTGTTCCTCGATGAAATCGGCGACATGAGCTTGAATGCACAGGCAAAGGTTCTACGAGCAATTGAGGAAGGAAAAATTGAACGCGTCGGCGGCAATAAGCAGATAGGTGTTGATGTTCGTCTGATCGCCGCGACAAACAAGAACCTGGTGGAAATGATAAAACTCGGGACGTTTCGGGAGGATCTCTATCATCGGTTGAATGTGATTCCGATTGTGGTTCCACCATTGCGAGAGCGACGCGACGACATCGCCTTATTGGCAAACGCCTTTGCCGACGACATCTGCCACCGTTACGGCATGGCCCAAAAGAAATTCTCCGATGAAGCGCTCAGGAAACTCCAAACCATGGACTGGAGCGGCAACGTGCGCGAGTTGAGGAACATCGTGGAACGGCTCATCATTATGACTCCTTCGGCAACCATCGAAGTGGATCAGGTTGAGCCGGGTTCTGGGAGAGTGAAGGGTGAGGCAGGAGGTTTGTTGGAGTTGGGTGGTACATTCCAGGATTTCAAAGATCGGGCGGAAGCCGCATTCATCAAGAAGCTTCTGGACGAACATGGATGGAATATCAGCCGCACAGCGCAAGCGCTTGATATCCAGCGCAGCCACCTGTACAACAAGATGAAAAAGTTCGGACTTACCCGGGGAGGGGAGGACGAGGAAAGCTAGTTGGTTGTTCGCTGTTTTGCCACCTCAAACATCACCAATCCTCCTGCCACCGAAGCATTCAGCGATTCGATCTTTCCATGGAGTGGAATCTTCACCAAGAAGTCACAATGTTCTTTCACCAGCCGTCGGATGCCTTTCCCCTCACTTCCAACAATGAGGGCCGTTGGCGTTTTGTAGTCCACTCCAGTATAGAGCTTGTCTCCCACTGCATCCAACCCGACAATCCAGTATCCGTTCTCTTTTAGTCTTCCGATTGCGTTGGAGACGTTCGTGACTTCCGCGATCGCCATATGTTCAACGGCCCCGGCGGAAGCTTTCGCAACTGCGCTCGTGACTGAAGCCGAGTGATGCTTGGGTATGATGACACCGTGCACGCCAGCGCATTCAGCGGTGCGTATGAGAGCACCAAGGTTGTGCGGGTCCTCGATTTCGTCAAGGATAAGAAGGAAGCCTCTTTGATTTCGCCCGGTCGGAATGCTGAGCAGATCCTCAAGCTCGACGTATTGTTGCTGCGTTGCTATAACTGCAATAACTCCCTGGGTCGTTGCATCGCTGGCTGATTCACGGAACTCCTGCCTCCCAATTTCAACAACCGGCACATCTTTGTCCTGCGCAAGTGACCTGATTTCCTGGACTATTCTTCCATGAACTCCTTGCAGGACGAGAATTTTCTCGATTTGCGTCCCGGCGCGAAGAGCTTCCACTACAGGTTGTCGGCCAACGATGATTCTGCCCATTTTGCTTTATCAGTCTTGATGCGAAAGCGTTGCCCCGATCATCTGCTCCCGATTGATGGCTCATCCGGTTCAGCATTGGGATTCCGCGCATCCCCTGCAACCTGCTGGAGCTTTATCTTGAACATGTTTTCGTTCACGCGGTACTTAAAAGCGAGTGCCTTGTTGATGTGAACCACGGGGAACCATTCTCTGTACTCTTCATAGTACGGATCGCCAGGCATCAGTTTGAATTCGCGCAACCTGAACGGAATGTCTTGCTGCACTTTGTTGATGACAGCTCTGGCGTCATCGCAGAGATGGCATTCCTCTTTTGAGAAGATTTCAACGAGAGTCATGCAGTCGCCGGTGTGTTCTTTCGGTTGCTATCGAAGTACTGCATTGCCACGAATCCCGCGATGAACAATCCTATGGCAATAAGCTGGGCTTCAGACAGGCCTAGGATCAGCTTCGGCTGTAGTCGGAGAAACTCAGCGAGGAATCTGAATGTTGAGGCTAGCATCAGGTAGATCATGAAGATCTTCCCGTCGGGATACTCATTCTTGCGTAATCTCAGCATGATCAGGAATCCGATGACCCCGAGGATCATTTCATAGACTGGCGTCGGATGAAGCGGAGTTATCTCGTCAAACCGATTGATCGGATAACCAAGTCGGTCAATCCGGGAATGGATGGCGCGCAGCGAGTCATACGACCAGGCCACTCGTTCGTCAGGGTGGGTAGCAAAGAACTCTTTAAGCATTCCGGTTGGTTTGGCGGTTCCATTAGCGTAAATGGTCCCCCAAGGGAGCTTGGTCGGAGTTCCATAGTCACCATCGCCTGCGAAGTGACACCCTAATCGCGCGACGCCATAAGCAAGTATGAGTGCGACTCCGAGGCCATCCCAGATTTTGAGAATTGGGACCTTCTTCCGTCTTACGTACACCGTTATTGCCGTCATTCCCACAATAAGGCCGCCGTACCATGTGAGACCTGAGAACGAGAAAATCTGGCCTTGAACATCGAGGTAGGGCGTTCCCCAATACTCAAATGTATGTTCGATGACGTGAAGAAGCTTGGCACCGAGAATCCCAAAGATGACGGCTATGATGGTGATGTTGCTTGCAAGATTAGGATCAAGCTTCTTCCTTTTCAGCTCAAGTGAGAGTATGTAGCTGCCGAGGATGAATCCGATGCCGAGCATCAGCCCAAAGCTGTTGATCCGAATCGGTCCGATTTCAAAGAGTACTGGGATCATGCCGTTGCAGGATTGTTATTTTGTAGGTGTTTGGTGTGACTCTACGACAAATTCAGTGAACCCGTCTTGAGGTGATTGCAGAACCTCAACCTTGTCCTTCGAGATGCGGAACTTGAATGCATTCCTGTTGCCATCAATGTTCTCAATCGTAACCTCGCAGGATCCAATGAGATCGTCATAGTCACGCTGAAACCTTGCCGGACCAGATGCAGACAAACTGAGTCTCGGGGGCTTCAACCCAAGCACTTTGAAGTGGATGTCGTTTCCCTTGCGTCGCTCCTGAGTCGATAGCTCGTATACAAAGCTGGCAAATGACTGCAACGTCTCGAGGGTGAACCTCGTCTTGTGTTTCTGTTCACGGTCGTCGAAGACGCGAGAGACCTTAAGCCGAT
>Ga0208980_10002988_pt1 | contig 10256 bp, 8 predicted proteins | sample WetSurMetagenome_3_FD_187993 | JGI IMG/M metagenome (GOLD analysis project Ga0208980, IMG submission 187993) | Wetland microbial communities from Twitchell Island in the Sacramento Delta, sample from surface sediment Aug2011 Site A1 Bulk (version 2) | ecosystem: Environmental > Aquatic > Marine...
CGGGGGCGAGCTCATCGATCAGCCGGAGCAGGGCCTCGGCCCCGACCGGTCTGCCGCGGAACAGATCTCCGGAGAAGAAGGCGAGCATCCGCGTATCGGCAACGGCGACGAGGTAGCTGATCAGGGTCCCTTCTTGGGCGACCAAGGGCGTGAACCTCAGACCTGTCCTGATCGTGGCGACGGCCGTCTCGACGTCTCCCTCTTCGGCGCTGAAGAGGGATGAAAAGACCAGAAGCTTCGTGGTCCGGATCATCTGGACCACCTTCGGAAGCCGCGTCTCCAGCAAGGTCTGCCCCGGATCCCGATAAAGGAAACACGGCTTCTGTCGCATCTCGGCCAGGAGCTCGAAGACCTTTTGGTTCTCGAGGATCAGATCCTTCAGGACCGACCGATCGGCCGGCGCGACGGGCTTGCCGGCCGCGTAATCCTGCCAAGCCCGGTTGAAGGGCTCGAACGCCGGAGGATTGGGGTGAGGCGGGAGACCGGGCCCCCGATCTGCCTTCTTCTCGAAAGTGGTCATATTTTCCGCGGCTTTCCATAGGCGGGCCGCGTTATCTTCGTCGGAACAGGGAGCGGCCAGGTCCCCGGCGGTCACGGGGACTCCCTTCCCCTTGAGGCCGGCCACGGTCCGGGTGAGCTTCCGCCCTTCTGCGTAGTTGAAGACCGCGCGGATGACCAGCATCGCCGCGACGGCGATCAGGAGAATGGTGCCGATCTTAATCAGGATCTTCCGAAGTTTCATTTTCCAGCCATCCCTTCAGCCCTTTGCGGGCTTTGATGAAATCGCGTTTGATCTCTTCCCGGACGGACTGACGGGCCAGGGCCTGGAGCCGGACCAATCGTTCCCCTTCTCCTGGTTCGCACGCCAGGACCTCGGCCAGCTCCGGCGCCGGCCCCGCAGCCGGCGCGGGCAGGCGGCCGTCGAGCACCGCCGCCAGGCGGGCCGCCTCTTGCCGGCCAAGGAGAGGATCTACCCAGAGAACGGCGAGAATGATCGATGCCCCTGCGGCCGCGGCGACACGCATCCCCGGCGTGAGGGCGGCTTCCTTGCGGGCCGCGAGCCCGGAGCATAGTACGCGCCCGCGCAACCCGGCCGGGAGCTTGACGGGGACAAGGCCGGCCAGCGCCTCTTCGACGCCGGCCGCGCCCCGCTCGGGCTTGTTCCGTTCGTCGTCCTTCATGTCTTGCCCCCCACGGCCTCGCGCAGCTTCTCGATCCCGTAACGGTAGCGGCTGGCCGCCGTATTGGCCGAGACCCCGCAGACCGAACCGATCTCCCTGAAAGTCAGTCCGTCGAAGATCTTCAGAAAGACGGCTTCCTTCTGCTCCGCCGGAAGCGCCTCGGCTTGGCGCAAGAGGAGGGCCGCTTCGGGCTCGTCGGGCCCGGCGAAGGCGGCGGCGAAGATCCCGCTCCCTCCGGCCGCGATCATCCGCTCTCCTTCCCGCCGGCCCAGCCGGCGCTTGAGGAAGCGGTTGGCCTCGTTCCTGGCGATCCGGAAGGCGAAGGCCTGCGGACTTCGGACGAGCCTCCAGCGCAAGTCGTAGCGGGCGAACCGGCAGAAGCTCTCCTGGAGGACGTCTTCCGCGTCCTGAGCCGATCCGAGCTTGAAAACGAGATAGCGATAGAGGCTCTCCCCATGGCGTTCATAAAGCTCTTCGAGATTCAACGATCGCCTTTTTCGATCACGCCTTTAAAGACCTCTCCGGCCGGCCTTTTTGTCTGATCCGGGGGAAGAATCCCGGCCCCCGGGAGGCCCCGGTCCCCATGATACGACTTTTTGGGGAAAGCGGGCATCGAAAATCGCTCCCCTCGCGTCCTTGATTTGGATTAGAATACGGCCTTCGCAGCGCTTCCCCGGAAAGGAGCCCGTCATGAAAAGAGCCCTCGCTATCGCCGGCCTCGTCGTTTGTCTCCTCGCCTTCGTCCAGTCCGCCGCGGCGGCCGGACGGACCGGCTATTACCGCTTTCCCGCCATCCACGGCGGCACGATCGTCTTCACGTCGGAAGGCGACCTTTGGACCGTCGACGCCCGGGGCGGCACGGCCCGCCGCCTGACCTCCCACGCGGGCATGGAGAATTATCCGGCTATCGCGCCGGACGGCCAGACCCTGGCCTTCTCCGCCCAGTACGAAGGCCCGACCGAGGTCTACACGATGCCCCTCGCGGGCGGCCTGCCCGTCCGCCGCACCTTCGCCGGACAGGGCGCCACGGTCGTCGGATGGACGCCCGACGGCAAGGTCCTCTACGCCTCGCAAAAATACTCGACCCTGCCCAACACCCAGCTCGTCGTCCTCGATCCGGCCACGAACGCCGAGAGCCTGATCCCGCTCAGCCAGGCCGCCGACGGCTCGTTCGACCCTTCGGGAAGAACGCTCTACTTCACCCGCCTCCCCTTCCAGGGCAGCTACACCAAGCGCTATAAGGGCGGCACGGCCCAGAACCTCTGGTCCTTCGTTCTCGGCGCCGAAGAAGCGACTCCCCTCACGGCCGACTACGCCGGGACGAGCAAGAACCCGATGGTCTGGCAGGACCGGCTCTACTTCCTGAGCGACCGCGACGGATCCATGAACATTTGGTCCATGGACCTCAAGGGCGGCGGGCTCAAGCAGCACACCTTCCACAAGGGTTTTGATGCCAGCTCCCCGAGCCTCGACGCGGGCCGGATCGCCTACCAGCTCGTGGCCGACCTCCGCGTCTACGACATCGCCAGCGGGAGCGACGCGGCCCTGGCCGTCACCATCCCCTCGGACTTCGACCAGATGCGCGAACGCTGGGTGACCAAACCGCTCGACTACCTGACCTCGGGCCACGTTTCTCCGGCCGGCGACCGGGTCGTCCTCGTCTCGCGCGGCCACGTCTTCGTCGCCCCGGTCGGAGACGGCCGCTGGGTCCGGGTCGACCGCAAGGACGGCGTCCGGGCCCGGGCGGCGCGGTTCATGGCCGACGGCAAGAGCCTCATGGTCCTCACGGACGAGACCGGCGAGTGGGAGTTCCATCGATTCGCCGCCGACGGCCTCGGACCGGCCGAGCCGCTGACGACAGGGGCCAAGGTCATCCGTTTCGACGGCGTCCCGTCACCCGACGGCAAGTGGCTCGCCTTCGCCGACAAGGACAACCAGTTCTGGCTGTTCGACATCGGCAAGAAGGCTATGGCCCGGATCGGCGTCTCCGACATCGGCATGTTCGGCGACCTGGCCTGGTCCCCCGACAGCCGCTGGCTGGCCTATGTCCAGGGCGCGTCGAACGGCTTCAGCCAGATCGTGCTCCACGAAGCCTCGACGGGGCAGCGCGCCGAGCTGACGAACGACCGGGTCGATTCCTACGATCCGGCCTGGAGCCCGGACGGCAAATGGCTCTACTTCCTCTCGGACCGCTATTTCCAGAGCGCCGTGGGCAGTCCCTGGGGACCGCGCCAGCCCGAGCCCTACTTCGACAAGACGACCAAGATCTACGCCGCGGCCCTGAGCGGGAAGGACCCCTTCCCCTTCGCCCCGTCGACCGAGCTTCAGGCCGAGAAGAAGGAGGCCGTCGAGGAGAAGGCGGCGGACAAACCCGGGGCCGCCGCGGGGAAGGCCGCCAAAGAGACGCCCAAGCCGGTCCCCGCCGTGAAGGTGGAGATCGCCCTCTCCGGCCTGCAGGAACGCGTCTTCGAGGTCCCGCTCCCGGCCAGCGTCTACTCGGGACTCGCCGTCGGCGAGAAGACGCTCTTCTTCATCGACGAGGGCTCGAACGCGGCCGGCCAGCCCAAGCTCCAGGCCGTCGAGATCAAGAACCGGAACGTCCAGGCTAAAACTCTCGTGGAAGACGTCCGGAATTACGAGCTATCCGCCGACGGCAAGAAGCTCCTCGTGCGCAAGGGCGCCGACCTCTATGTGATCGACGCCGGGACGGCCCAGCCGACGAGCCAGACGCTGGCCGAGCGGCGGGTCGACCTCGCCAAATGGACCTTTTCCATCGATCCCCGCGAGGAGTGGCGCCAGATGTTCGTCGACGCCTGGCGCATGGAGCGCGACTATTTCTACGATCGCAACCTCCACAACGTCGATTACCAGGGCCTGCTCGAGCGGCACCGGCCGTTCGTCGAGCGCGTCAGCGACCGGGCCGAGCTCAACGACCTCCTGGCCCACCTCGTCGGCGAGCTCTCGGCCCTGCACACCTTCGTCCGCGGCGGCGACTTGAGACAGCCGGCAGATAGCGTCTCGCCCGGCTCGCTCGGGGCCCGTCTCGTCCGCGACGAGGCCAAGGGCGGCTACCGCGTCGACCACATCTACCGGTCCGACCCCGAGTACCCGGACAACCTGTCGCCGCTGGGCAAGCCGATGTCGGCCATCCGCGAAGGCGAGATCGTCGCCGGCGTCAACGGCGTGGCCACCCTCAGCGTCCCCGATCCTTCGCTCCTCCTTCGCGGCATGGCCGGCCAGCAGGTCCTGCTCGAGATCAAGCCCGCGGCGGGCGGGGCGGCCCGCAAGGAGATCGTCGTGCCCATGACGCCGGGCGCCGAGGCCGACCTCCGCTACAGCGAGTGGGAATACACCCGCCGGCTCGAGGTCGAGAAGGCCGGCAAGAGCGACCTCGGCTACGTCCACCTGCGGGCCATGGGCAACGACAACTACACGGAGTGGGTCAAGAACTTCTATCCCGTCTTCGACCGCAAGGGCCTGATCATCGACGTCCGCCACAACCGCGGCGGCAACATCGACTCCTGGATCCTGGAAAAGCTCCTGCGCAAGGCCTGGTTCTATTGGCAGGACCGGGTCGGGAAGCCGACCTGGAACATGCAGCACGCCTTCCGCGGCCACCTGGTCGTCCTCTGCGACGAACGGACGGCCTCGGACGGCGAGGCCTTCGCCGAAGGCTTCCGCCGGCTCGGCCTGGGCCGGGTCATCGGGACCCGGACCTGGGGCGGCGAGATCTGGCTGAGCTCGTCCAACGTCCTCGTGGACCGCGGCATCGCCTCGGCGGCCGAGATGGGCGTCTACGGGCCGGAGGGCGAGTGGCTCATCGAGGGGCACGGCGTCGACCCGGACATCGTCGTCGACAACCTGCCCCATGCGACCTTCGGCGGCCGGGACGCCCAGCTCGAGGCCGCCGTCAGGCATCTGCAAGAGCTCATCGCCAAGGACCCGGTCGAGGTGCCCAAGCATCCGCCCTATCCGGATAAAAAGAAATGAACCCAAGGGGCAAATTGAGGACGTCTGCTGATCGCCCCTAGCGCCCTCGCCCCCTGGCCCATCCGGCCAGGATCTTGACGGCCTCGGCGCCGCCGACGTCGCCGATCGCCTCGACGGCCTCCTTGCGGACCGCCGCATCGGGGTGCGTCCTGACCAGGTCGACCAGGTGCGGAAGCCCGCTTCGCCCGGGGAGATCGGCGAAAGCGTGGATCGCCTCCTGCTGGATCTCCGGGTCCTTATCGCCGGAGGAGATCCTCTCCAAGAGCTTGACCGACTCGGCGTCGGCCTTGTCCGCCAGCCCCCTCACGGCTTCCTTGCGAACGGCCCGGTCCGGGGAATTGAGCGCGAGGGAGCTCAACGCTCCGGCCGCGGCCGGAAGCTCCATCTCGACGAGGCCGCCGACAGCCCTCTCGCGCACCTCGGAGGACGGATCGGTCTTGATCGTCTTCAGCAGGAGATCCAGCGCCTGGGGATCGTTCTGCCCGCCCAGGCACTCGGCGGCCTCGGCGCGGATCTCCTCGCTTTCCTTGCCCGCCAGGACCCGCTCGATAAACGGAACAACGGACGCGGCGTCCCGGTGAAGCCCGATGGCCCAAAGCAGGGACCGCTTGTCGTCTTCCCCGGAGGCCTGGGCATAGAGCGGCATCAGATAGGCCAAGCTCTCGGGATCCGTCGCCATCCCCACCCAGACCAAGGGCAGTCCCTCGAGATCGAAGGGAAGATCCAGATTGCTGACCCGGATATCGGCCGGGAAGCCGTCCGGACGCGCGGCCATGCGGAGCAGGATGCCGACCTCCTTCATCACCGGGCGCTCCGGCGTGTCCCCTCTCCGCCCGGCGGCAAAGGAGCGCACCAGCCCGGGCATCGAAGCCGCCGTGCCTCGGGCCGCCTGATCATTGACGACCTTCTTCTCGAGGGCGCTCTTCGGGCCGGCGATGAGGTCGGCCAGAGTGAGGTGCGTTTCCGGTCCGCCCCAGGGGTACCAGCCCATCGACGAATGTTCTCCCATGAGGCGCCGGATCCCGAAACAGAGCCAGAAGCCCTTGTCCCAGCGGTTGACCTTCGCTTCGCCGCGCGCCCACGCGAGCCTTTCGGTGATCGGCCCCGACGGGCCGGGGTGGATGAGCGCTTGGACGGCGGCCGGGGCCGGCTCCTGCCGGGCGGGCGGGGCCGCCTGCGGCCCGCTCGCGAAGAGAGACGAGCAGACGAGCGACAGCCCGATGATCCGGAGGATCTTCTTATCGCCCATGACTGTCACGATCGTCGGGCCCAGGGCCGGACGCGGCCTTCTTGCCCTTGAGGAGCTCCATCAGGGCCTGGCGCGCCTTGGGCGTCTTGATCTCGCCGAGAGCCGAGACGGCGGCCGTTCTGACTTCCACATCCGGGTCCGTTTTGGCCGCGTCGATCAGGATGGGCACCGCCTCGTCGCTCTCGGAGCCGCCGAGCGCCTCGACGATCCTCTGCCGCCAATCCCGGTCCTTCTCCGATTTGAGGAGCTTGCCCATCGCGGCGATCGCGGCCGGATGATGCCCGTCGGCCATCGCTTCGAGCGCCGCTTCCTTGACCTCGTCGTACTTGGCTTTCCGATAGATGTCGCCGAAGACCGCGGCCTTGTCGACATCCTCGACCTCCGCCAGGGCATGGGTCGCGCTCTGGGCGATCTCCGCGTTCGCCCCGCCGACGGCCACCGCCGCAAGCGCGGCCTCGGCCTCGGGCCCGCCGAACCTGGCGATCGCCTGCAGGACTTCCTCCTGGACCTCGGCGTCCTTGGCCGCGGCGAGGATCGCTTTGAGATGGGCCAGGTTCTCGGGCGTACGGTTCTCGGCGATCATCATCGTCGCCGTGTTGCGGATCTCCAAGTCGGGATCTTTCAGGGCCAGATCGCGCAGGAATTGTCCGGTCAGCACGGCCGCAGGCTCCTCCTCATCCGCCAGGGCCTGGAGGGCCCGGCGTCGGACCTCCGCGTCCTTGGCCCCTTTGAGGACCTGCATGAGAGCTTCGTCCCGGCCCGGCTGGCGCATATCGCCAAGGCCTTCTACCGCCAGACGCGCCAGCTCGGAGTTCGCGCTCACCAGGGCGATCTGCTTGAAGAAGGCGACGAGTCCCGGGTCCTCAAAACCCGCCAGGGCCTTGAGCGCCGTTCGCCGCTGGGAGAGCTCGGCGGCATTCTGGGCCGCGTCCTTGAGCACCGGGACCGCCTCGGCCTTGCCGGTCTCGCCAAGGGCCACCAAAGCGCGGCGGCGGAGCTCGGACGAGCCGTCGGTCCGGGCGATCTCGACGAGCTTCTGCAGGGCCTTGGGATTGTCGAACCCGCCCAGGACATGGATGATCCTGGAGCGGAGCTTCCCTTCCTGGCTCTGGCTATAGAGGTCGAGGAGACTTTGAAGGGCATTGTCGTCGCCGACGTCGCGCAAGGCTTCCAGGGCGGCGATGGCGACTTCGTCGTCGCTCGTCTTGTCCATGGCCGCGACGACGGCCTTGTATTCGGGCTTGCCCCGCTCGGCCAGCTCCTCGGCGATCTCGATCATCCGCCTCCGGGCATCGTCGGCCCACTCGCTCGTGGGGTAGGCGGCGATGAACTCCTGAAAGCACTTGAACACCGTGGCCCGCGGAAAGTCGTTCTCCTCGAGGGCATAGCACTTCCAGAAGCGCGCGTCGTCGGCCCACGGGCTCTTGGGATAAGCGGTCAGGAATTCGTCCAGCGCCTTGGACGCCTGTTCCCATTCCTCTTCCATGATCAGACTGTAAACGGCCTGGAACTTCCGGGCATCCTCCGTCTGGGGATCGGCCGGCGCGGTTGAGGCCGTCAGGGCGCGCGGGCCGAGCGCCGCGAAGAGGACAAGCCCGGCCGTCACCAGGACTCCGGTCACGGCGTGTTCGATTGTTCTTCTCATTTTCATTCTCCTTGATCCAAGGTTGTCTTTCAGGCCGCCGCGGCCGTTCGGATTCGGGCCGGGTCCCGGTTCTCGCCCGGCCAGGCCGGCGAAAGCCCGGCGACGGCCTTTTGTTTCGGACGAACGGTCTCGTTCAGGTTGATCTTGAAAAGGATATCCCGGCCCTCGACCCCGGCTCTGATGATCTCGATGTCCGTTTCGTCCGAATCGGGAGTGAGATTGGCGATCTGCAGGAGGATCATCTCCAGGTCGGCGATCAGCCTCTCGAGGCGGGGATCCGAGCTCCCCAGACCTTTCCTCAGGGCCGCGGCTTCCAATAGCAGCTCCTCCGAGGCCTTCTTCTGGAGCGGCAGATTGAGCTTAAAAGGGTCCTCGTCCTTGGGGTCGGAGTTGACGACCGCGAGGAGGAGCACCCGGGAGCGCTTGAGGTAGCGGGAGGCGCGAACAGCCAGGGCCGCCGTTCCCTCTCCTCTCTCGAGCCCGGGCCGTCCGGAGGGCGCGGTCCCGGTCGACGCCGTTCCGGCCTGAGGCGGCAGCTCCGGCCGGGTGCGCAAGAACGTCCGGCCGATAAAGATCCCGAGCGAGAGGAAGAGGATGGCCCCGGCCGTCCCATAAGCCCAGGCTCGGACGGCCGGCGCGCGCCGCGGCCGGGCGGGCGCCGCGTCATGGGCCATCCGCGCCTCGAGCCGGTCCCAATAGGCGTCCCAGTATTCCGGGGGACGGTCAGGAGCCGGCCTGGCCTCCATCTTTCGGACGGCTTCGGCCATCTGATGATAGAGCCCGGCGCATCCCTCACAGCCGGCGAAGTGGCGCTCCATGCTTTCCCGGGTTTCCGCGTCCAGCTCCCCGTAGATGGCTTCGGGGATCCTCTTCTGCCAGCGCCGGCATCTGTTCATGGACGTTCTCCGTCATCCGGAGCGGGCCCGGCTTCGTCGAGCTCCCGCTGAAGCTTCAGGATCGAGCGGAAGAGATAGCTCTTCACCGAGCCCAGACTGACGCCCAGGGCCCGGGCGATCTCCTTGATCTTGAGGTCGTGATAGTGGCGGAGGACGAAGACCGCCCGCTCCCGTTCCGAGAACTTGGCCAGGACCCCGTCGATGCGCCGGCGCAGGCTGGAGGATTCGGCCGCCTGTTCCGGATTCGCGGCGGGATCGGCGGGCTCGCCGGCATGACGGTCGGGAGCGATCGCAGTCAGCGCCTCCCGGGGAAAAAAGGGCTTCTTCCGGATGTGATCGAGCGCCGCGTTATGGGTGATCTGGTAGATCCAGGTGCTCAGCCCATAACCCGGCTTGATCGTCCCGATCGCCCTATGGATCTTCATGAACGTGATCTGGGAGATATCTTCCGCGTCGGCGTGGTTTCGTGTCATCTCATAAGCCAGCCCGTAGACCTTTCTCTGGTAGGCCGCGACGAGCTCTCGGAAGGCGGAGGGATCGCCGGCTGCCAGACGGTCCGCCAGGCGGGCCTCGTCTTCTCGACTCATCTAGGCTCCGCAGTAGGAACGCGCGGCGGAAGGAGAAGGATGGCAAAACCAGGCATTTAATTTCTCAAAATATCCATTCATTATGCCTCGTCGGAGCGCCGATATAAAGCCCACGAGCTCGCCGGCCTGTCGGACGAGGCGGGCGTCCTTGACAATCCCCGGGCCCTCTCCTAATGTTAACCTTGCCGTGTCGATCATCTTCATGACCGCGGAACACGAATCGGTGTATTGCGTTTGCCTCGAGGACTGGTCAGACGAGGTCAAGGCGGGTCCGGAAGCTGGGCAAGGGAGAAGACCATGACAAAGCGGACGGCGTCGTTCATCGGGCTCGCGGCCGGCCTCCTTCTGATACCGGGCTTTAGGCTCGGCGCGGCCGGGGCGGGGCCCGCGGGCTACGGCTATCTTGTCCAGGGCGGACCGCCCTGCGCCGTCTGGTGGGCCGAAGGCGCCTACAAGGTCATGAGGGACGATCCGGTCCCGGCCGCCCAACAGGGCATCGTCCGGATCGCGGCGGCCCGGAACGAGTATGAGCCGTTCCTCGTCGTCCTCCGTCCGGCGACGCGACTGGACGGCGTCCGCGTCTCAGCCGCCCGTCTAGTCGATGAGAAGGGCGCGACGATCGGGGCCGCCAATGTCGCGGTCTGTCATGTCGGGTACGTCGACGGGACGACGCCGACGGACGGGCTGGGGAAGGCGGGCTGGTGGCCG
>Ga0208980_10002989_pt1 | contig 10252 bp, 4 predicted proteins | sample WetSurMetagenome_3_FD_187993 | JGI IMG/M metagenome (GOLD analysis project Ga0208980, IMG submission 187993) | Wetland microbial communities from Twitchell Island in the Sacramento Delta, sample from surface sediment Aug2011 Site A1 Bulk (version 2) | ecosystem: Environmental > Aquatic > Marine...
GGATAATTTTCTTATAAGACAGAAAATGGACTTTATTTTAAAAAGAAGAATTCTTATCAGCATGCTCTTTATAGGGCTGACAATGCTTGGCTATGTATCGTATAAAAAACTCTCTGTTGAGTTGTTCCCTAATGCACAATTACCTACCCTGATAGTCCAGGTAGGAACTCCTTTAGAAATGGACCCTTCGTACATAGAGACACAGGCTATCATACCAATTGAAGGTGCTGTAGGGACTCTTGAAGGCATTGAGAAAATCGAATCTAATATTTCTTCAAGGTACGGAACTATCCTGATCTACTACAATCAGAACGCAGATCTGAAGTATGCCAATCTTAAACTCCAGGAAAAAATTGACATTGTAAAAAGCTCAATACCAACCGAGTTCATTATCAATGTAATTAAAATAGACCTTGAGCAGATGACAAACCAGTTTATGGAACTGCAGGTCAGAGGAGAAGGAGGAATCGACAGGATAAGAAATATCGCTGACAGAGAAATCAAACCCGAATTTGAAAACATTGACGGTATTGCAGGAGTTCAGGTCTATGGAGGGCAGGAAAACTCAATTGAGGTACGGCTTAATGAAAAGGCCTGCAAGGCCAACGGTATAACAATTAGTCAGGTCAGGAATCTGCTCAACAATAACAGGGCTAACAAAACTTTTGCAGGAAAGGTTGTTGACGGAAGCAATGAACTGTTTGTTAACGTAACTTCAGAATATACTGATGTTAAGGAAATTGGCAATATAATAGTTAAAGCTTCCGGACCTGTTTTATTGAGGGATGTAGCGGAAATCTTTTTCGGAGTTAAGGAACAAAGCTCCTATAGCCGGGTTAACGGACTTAACGCAGTCACAATTACACTTGTAAATGATAATCAGGCAAACCTCATAGAACTTTCTCATGCTGCAATAAATCAGGTAAATGACCTGAATAAAAAGCTTTCTCCTTCAGGTGTGGAAATAGTAATCCAGAACAACAGTGCAGAGGTAATGGAGAAGAATATCGATGAAATTATAAACCTGGCAATTACTGGTGGATTGCTGGCAATAATGATACTATGGTTCTTTCTCAGGAATATCCGGCTGGTAACTATAATTGCAGTATCAATTCCTGTTTCGGTTTATGCTGCTTTTAACTTTTTCTATGCCTTCGATATTTCAATAAACAGTCTTACGCTTGTTGGGATGGCTCTTGCAATAGGGATGCTTGTCGATAATTCCGTTGTGGTACTTGAAAATATATATCGTCTTGCCGGACAGGGCAAAGACCCTGAAACAGCAGTTAAACAAGGCACCACTGAAGTATGGAGATCGATATTCGCTGCAACTCTTACTACAATAATTGTTTTTCTGCCCTTCATCTTCTCAAATAATTTTATGGTGAAGATGATAGGAAAAAATATCGGAGTATCTATTATTTCAACCCTGGTGATATCTCTTACAGTAGCATTGCTGTTTATACCAATGGCTACCTTTTTTCTTCTGACCAGATCTTCAAAAAGCGATTCACAGATCTTCAAAAAGTTGTCAATTCACAACAGGCTCATCCAGGGATATCATCTTGTATTAAAGGCAAGTATGAGGAAACCCGCATCGACAATAATCGGAACGCTTGTCATATTCTTCGCAGCACTGCTTATAAGTCTTACGCTCAGTATCACAACATCACAGGAAGTGCAGACACCTAATTTCCGATTATCTGTAACTATGCCCGGAGGATCAACTCTGGAAAAAACTGATGCAGTTGTTGCAGAGATTGAATCAAGGCTGGCATCACTTCCTGAAAAAGAGGACATTGTTAGCCGCATTGAAGAAGAAAAGGCAACAGTTACTATCAATCTGTCAAAAGAGTGGGACAAGACAAGCAAACGTTCACTTCCCGAAATAAAAAATGACATTTCTGAGAAGACCAAAAATATTTCTTCTGCCGAAATCAGTATGGACGAGCTTTCAACCGGTGGAGGTTTTTCAGGAGGCGGAGGTGGTGGAGATACCTATAATCCGGGTTCAGATTTTATGAACCTCCTTGGTATCGGGTCAACAAAGGAAAGTGTAATAATCAAAGGACAGCATTTTGAACAGATGAAAAATCTGGCTGATGACATTAAATCGTATATCGATGATCTTTCAACAATTAACAGCTCCAGTCTAAATGTTCAGGACAACAAACCTGAAGTACATCTCCTGTTTGACATGGACTATTTGGGACGGAATAATTTCACACTGAATAATCTCTCATCATCTCTTGCAACATTCGGCCGGGAGTATTCTTCAGGAGCTACATTTAAGCAGGGCACTGAAAGTTATGATATAATGATAAAATATGCTGATGAAGCAGGGGTGGTAAAAGTAAACAAAGATAAAACTATAGATGATCTTAAACACCTTGAGGTCAGCAGCAGCAGCGGCTCAGTAATGGAAATGGAAGAACTTTCTAGTATTGTCTTCTCATCGGGAATGGGCAATATTCACAGAGAGAATCAGGAAAAGAGGATTACTGTTACCTATAACTTCAATGAAGAGATAAAGAACTCCAAGGATTTGCTTGAAGGAGCCAGACTTGAGATTGAATCGATAATTGCTGGTCTTAATATTCCTGCAGGAATTGCAGTTGAGGTTGTCCATGAAGAAAACCAGCTTAAAGATTTCTACTACCTTATCGGAGTTGCATTCCTGCTGATTTTTATGATCCTTGCTGCCGTTTTTGAATCACTTGCAACACCTGTTGTGCTTATGTTCAGCATTCCTCTGGCTGCTCTCGGTTCACTTATTGCTCTGATCCTTACAGGTAATTCCCTGCTGAATGCCAATACTCTTACCGGATTCCTGATTCTTTTAGGGGTTGTAGTTAATAATGGTATAATATTGATTGACTATACAAATATATTGAGGAAAAGAGGAAACAGAGTACAGCGAGCTCTGATGACTGCCGGGGTTGCCAGGTTACGGCCAATTCTAATAACTGCCTCGACAACGGTAATAGCTATGGTACCTCTGGCAATGGGCCAGGCAGAGTATGTTTCTGCCATCGGAGCTGCCTTCGCAATAACAGTAATAGGTGGATTGACATTAAGCACTCTCCTTACTCTGGTTTTTATTCCAACCTTTTATACAGGACTGGAAAATGCCCTCAAGTGGTTTTATGCATTGAGCTGGAAGAATAAAGCTATTCAGTTTATCATTTTTAGCTTAATGATTTTACTTATATATAGCTATATAGACAAATTTCTCTGGCAACTTATCACAACAATCGTAGTTCTGATATTGGTCCCGGCAAGCACATGGTTCGTTATGAACAGTCTCAGGAAAGCCACGGAGACAGTGATTTCTCCTGATGATAACATTAATATCTATGTTCAGAGTCTGGTAAAGATCTATGAAAGAGAAAACCGCTGGACAAGAGAATGGAAAGCCGGTGCAAGGATAAGAAAACGTCTCGGTCTTGAAAAAGAATATACTTCATGGAAGGACATTAGCCAGGTGATGTGGCAATTACCTTTACTGGGATTCATTTTTTATTTCACCTATTTTTATCTGGATAAAGGATTCTGGATTTTCATTTTCAGCATGACAACATGGTTCGTTCTGTCAGGAATATGGACAAGCTTAAATCAACTCTTTACAAACTTCACTTCGGGGGGTGAAAAAAAGTGGCTGAAAAAATTAACAGGGATGACTGACTTTGCAATTTTCTGGATCATTCCTCTCATTAATCTTATATGGTTCCAGACTAAATGGGAAAACATTGTTGTTGTTCTAATTCTGGGATTCCTGTGGTACACAGGGCTATTCATTTTCAAAACCGGGCAGAAGTTGACCAGGGAGAATATCGACATATATCGTCTCGAGGGAAAGTTCAAAGGGCTGAGAAAAACTATATATAAAATTGTAGCTGCGGTTCCCCTTATAGGTAAAAAGAAAAAGCCGTTCAAAGCATTAAGCTGTGTTTCGCTTAATATTGGCAACGGTATGTTTGGATTGCTCGGTCCGAACGGTGCAGGAAAAACAACCCTCATGAGAATTATCTGTGGAATTCTGGAGCAGAGTTATGGCAAGGTCTGGATCAATGGACTGGATACCCAGAAAATGAGAGAAGAGCTTCAGGGACTCATCGGGTATCTGCCACAGGAATTCGGAAGCTATGAGAATATGACTGCACATGAATATCTACATTATCAGGCAATGCTGAAAAACATTATCGATGCCAGGATAAGGGAAGAAAGGGTAACTTATGTTCTTAATGCTGTACATATGGCAGAACGAAGATACGATAAGATAGGGTCATACTCAGGAGGAATGAAACAGAGAATGGGAATTGCCCAGATACTTCTGCATCTGCCTCGTATTCTTGTTGTTGATGAACCCACTGCAGGACTCGATCCCAGAGAACGCATAAGATTCAGAAATCTTCTTGTTGAGCTCAGTCGCGAGCGGGTGGTCATATTCTCGACTCATATAATTGAGGATATATCAAGCTCCTGCAATCAGGTTGCGGTGCTTAATAAAGGGAAGTTGAGGTATTTTGGAAAACCGATCGACATGACTAAAGAGGCAGAAGGGCATGTCTGGCAATTTAATATTCCTGCCAGAGATTTCAATACCTTTGTTGAAAACCATCTTGTGGTTCACCATATGTCAGAAAAAGACAAGGTGAGGGTCAGGGTAATTTCGGAGTTCTCACCATGGGAAGGGGCTGTCAATGCTAGTCCCAACCTCGAAGATGCTTACCTGTGGCTTCTGAGAAGGAAAGACTACAACGGATCTGTAAATAATGAAACCGTAAAAAATGAAAACTAATAACTTATATAATATTTCCACCCTGATCTATAAAATGATTGTTTATAACCTCAGGATAATCTTTGCTAACAGATTCATTTGGTTTCTGGCAGGTTCCGTCTTATTTTATCTGGGATTATCAGTTATCTATGTCTTTTCCAATGATGTTTCGAGAATGAAAGATCTTTATGGAGTTTTTCTCTTTTCAGGCATCCTGCTGGTTTTTTATCCTTCGGTATTCGGTATTCAGAATGACCAGGATGCCAGGACTATAGAGATTTTATTTGGTATACCCAATTACAGGTATAAAGTGTGGCTGGTAAGGATAGTTCTGATCTTTGTTATTGCTTTTCTGATAATGCTTGTTTTTACCTTTCTCTCTTCAATACTTATTGTGAAATTCCGTTTTGTTGACATGACGGCACAGGTGATGATACCAGTCCTTTTTCTTGGAGTAATGGCCTTTATGCTCTCAACTGTTGTGAGGAATGGAAACGGAACAGCTGTCCTGATGATTATTTTTGGATTATTCTTTATGATATTGTCAGAAAATCTCTACAGAAGCCAGTGGAATGTATTTTTAAATCCATATGAGGCCCCTTACGACGTAAACGAGACCACCTGGGCTATCATTACTCTTAAGAACCGGATAATACTCATTACCGGGTCGATCATCTTTTTACTTACTGCTCTTTATAACCTTCAGAAGAGAGAAAAATTTATGTAAGCCTATTGCCCCCCTGCCCCCCTGAAGGGGGGTTAAATCCTGATTTTTAAGCATAAATTGCTTTATTTGAGAAAATTAGCCCCCCTCTAGGGGGGATGGGGGGCAAAATAATCCTGTGAAGTTGGAGCTTATTCAAACGGATGTTCTCTTCTAAAGTCAGGTCTGTAATTCTGATAACTGTCCATATCCTGAACCCAGCCGTTTCGGAAGCCCAGACTGTTCATGAACTCCACCACAGATTCGTATTCTTCCCTGTATAGAGATCGGTTCAGGTCGGAAACATTCATAACCCTGGGGGTCGGATGATATTGCGACATCAGCGACAGATGAACTCCCGGTGACAATTCCTCAGCAATTGAAAGCAGAACTTTTTTACTCTCGTCTGCATGTCCGGGCAAAACAAGATGTCTAATCAGCATTCCGTTTTCAGCGCTTCCTTTTTCATCCGTTCTGAGGGTGGATCCCTTCTGATAATACATCTCTTTAATTGCTTTCAGGGCAACATCAGGGTAATCGGGAGCATCAGAAAACTTTAGACCCAGTTCAGGGGTAACATATTTGTAATCTGGCAGGTAAACATCAATTAGTCCTGACAGACTCCTGAGAGTTTCAGCCTTATCATAACTGTTTGTATTATAAACAGTGACTGGTCTTAATCCCCTGGAATTCAACCCTTTTATTATCACCTTTACCTGTGGTGCAACGTGGGACGGAGATACAAATCCGACAGCTGTAATACCTCTGGAGAGTATTTCTGAAATCTTATCGAGCACAGTATTTAAATCCATTCCGGAATCATCAACTAAAAGACTACGCTGGCTTATCTCTTGATTCTGACAGTATATGCAATTGAGATTACATCCTGCAAAGAAAATATTGCAGATTCCATCTTTTCCGCTGATAACCGGTTCCTCTCCCCTGTGGATGCAGATAGATGCAATATTCAGGCCAGCATTCATTCCGCAATATCCCTCACCCCCATCGAACCTGTTAACCATGCATTCCCTTGGACAAATGGTGCAGTTCTCAAGTATTGACCTGTCTGCGTGCTCATATATATCAGCCTGTTTCACAATGATCCCTGATAAATGATGTAATACTGTGCTGTACAATAATGCCTGAAACAAATATCGGAATGTTTGCCGGTTTTCAAGCTACATCTTTGAACCACAAGCATAATACTAAAATATTAGTGCTAATAATTTTGGTGAATAAATATAAATATGTACCTTTGCAACCGAATTGAGGCGAATTGAGTGCTAGGGGACCAGAGTCCCCTATTTTGTTGGCAGTTTCAAGAAAATGATAGAGAAACAGGACATTAAAGCAATTGTTGAAGAGTTCATTAAGGGGACGGGGCTCTTTCTTGTTGCTGTTAAGGTGAGCAGCTCAAACAGGATAACAGTGCTTGCCGATAAGAATGAAGGGATAACTATTGATGAATGTGCTGCAATTCATCGTCATATAGAGAGCAGACTTGATCGCGAGAAAGAGGATTTTGAATTACAGGTATCATCACCAGGCCTTGATTTGCCTTTCGGAGTTATAGAACAATACCATAAAAACGAAGGCAGGAAAGTTGAGGTTGTTGATAATGAAGGAACAAAATATGCCGGTACACTTAAAAATGTTACTTCGGGCGGATTTGAACTTGAAACAGAAATAAAAGTAAAAGGAAAAACTAAGGAGCTGAAAGATATTTCTTTCAATTACGAACAGATAAAATCAACAAGAGTTATTTTAACAATTAAGTAATAATAAGAGGTTTACACCAAATGGAAAATGTTAATTTGATCGACACCTTTTCTGAATTTAAAGAGCTGAAAAATATTGACCGCCCAACAATGATGAGCGTTCTTGAGGATGTATTCAGGAGCATGCTTGCCAAGAAGTACGGTTCAGCTGATAATTTTGATATTATTGTCAATATTGATAAAGGTGATTTCGAAATATGGAGAAACAGGGTTGTTGTGGAAGACGAAGAGTTAACCGATCCTGTAATTCAGATACCTCTCTCAAAAGCCAAAGAGATTGATGAAGATTATGAGGTTGGTGAAGAGGTTTCTGATGAGGTAAAATTTCTTGACTTCGGAAGAAGGGCAATATTATCATTAAGACAAAATCTTACTGCAAGGATTCTTGACCTTGAAAAGAATAATATCTACATCAAATACAAAGACAGGATCGGGGAGATTGTTACCGGGGAGGTTTACCAGGTTTGGAAGAGGGAGATTCTGGTACTTGATGATGATGGTAATGAACTGATTCTTCCAAAAAGTGAGCAGATCCCATCCGACCATTTCCGAAAGGGAGATTCCATAAGGGCTGTTGTTATAAAGGTGGAAATGAGAAACAATACACCGTTCATTATTCTCAGCCGTACATCGCCTGTATTCCTTGAAAGGTTATTTGAACTGGAGGTACCGGAAATTTTCGATGGCCTGATTACTATCAAGAAAATCGTCAGGGTACCTGGCGAGCGTGCAAAAGTGGCAGTGGAATCTTACGACGAAAGGATTGATCCTGTTGGTGCATGCGTTGGAATGAAAGGGTCAAGGATTCATGGCATAGTCAGGGAGTTGCGTAATGAAAACATTGATGTTATTAATTACACCTCTAATAATCAGCTTTTCATTCAGAGAGCTCTCAGTCCGGCAAAAATTACATCCATAAAACTTGTTGAGGATACCAAAAGGGCAAATATATATCTGAAACCGAATGAAGTCTCACTGGCTATTGGAAAAGGAGGTCTCAATATCAAGCTCGCAAGCCAGCTTACAGGTTATGAGATTGACGTTTACAGGGAGCCGGGTGGCGAAGATGAGGAAGATGTTAACCTTGAAGAATTTGGTGATGAAATTGAAGACTGGATCATTGAAGAGCTCAAGGCTATCGGTTGCGATACAGCCAGAAGTGTTCTGAATCTTTCAATAAGTGATCTTGTTAAGAGAACTGACCTGGAAGAGGAAACTGTAAAAGATGTTGTTAACATCCTTAGAGCCGAATTTGAATAGAAATAATTTTAACCATTTTTAATCAGGTTGAATATAAAGTTTTAATAAAGGCGAGGCATATTTATGACAGAGGATATTAAGGTTACAAGATTAAGCAAAGCAGCCCGCGAATTCAATGTGGGAATATCCACTATTGTGGAATTTCTGCACAAAAAAGGTTTCGATCTTGATCCCAACCCAAATACTAAACTTCCGCATGAAGCATATATTTTGCTTGTAAAAGAATATAGTACAGATATCAGCGTAAAAAAAGAGTCTGAAAAGCTGATCCTGAAAGATCTCCACAGGAAAAAGGAGTCAGTATCAATAGATGATTTTTCTGATAAAGCTGAATCCGAGGAACCGGAAAGGGATGAAGATGTACTTGTAAAAGATTCTTCAGGAATTAAGACAACTGTTGATATAAAAACAGAAATCAGAAAGCCTGATATAAAACTTGTTGGAAAAATTGATCTTGAGAAGACCTTAAAACCGAAGGGGGAAAAACCAGCTCCACCGAAGGAGGAGCATGAACACAAAGCCGTTGCCTCTACTCCTGTTGAAGTTGAAAAAACTGAAAAGAAAAAGAGTGCTCCTAAAAAGGAAACTCCTGAAGCTCAGGTTCCTGTTGAGGAGAAAAAAATCAAGACAAATATTGATCTTCATATAGTCGGGAAAATTGACCTTGCCTCAATTTCAAAAGAGAGTAAACCTGCTAAAAAAGCAGAACCGAAAGCAGAACCAAAAGCTGAACCGGTAGCAGAACCAAAAGAAAAATCAAAGGAAAAGATCAAGGAATCGCATCCGGAGAAAATCAAGGAGAAAGTTGTTACTGATCAGGAAGAAGTGAAACCTGCAGGAAAAAAAGAACCTGAGGTTATTGACGAAGCTATTCCTGAACCATTTGCTGATGACATACTTGCTGATGATATTATTGAACAGTCTCTTATTCCGGAAGAAGATGTAGTTGCTCTTTACAAAACCGATTTTAAAAAACTTACAGGACCAAGAGTTGTAGGGAGAATTGACCTGCCTGTTGAAGAGAAAAAGAAGTCGGCTCCATTTCAACCTGTTAGGGTTGGTGGAGACTCCGATTTCAGAAGGAAGAAGAGGAGAAAGAGAATTCTGAAAGAAAAAGAGAATGTCCCTGTAATTAACCCTGTAATAGCAGATAAGAAAGATAAAACAGGGACAAAGAAGGTCGTGAAGAAAAGACCTGTGAGGGCTGAAGTAAATGAAGAAGAGGTTTCAAAGCAGATAAAGGAGACACTGGCAAGACTCACTACAAAGGGTAAATCCAAGGGTTCCAGGTATAGAAGGGAGAAACGGGAGGCAATCAGCCAGAAACACCAGGAGGTGGCGGATAAGCTGGAACTTGATAAGAATATCCTTAAAGTTACAGAGTTTGTGTCAGTAAATGAACTGGCATCTATGATGAATATTGCCGTTACAGAAATTATTTCCACCTGTATGAATCTGGGGCTTTTTGTATCTATCAATCAGCGTCTTGACGCAGAAACGATGGCTCTTCTTGCCGATGAATTCGGCTTCAAGGTTGAATTTGTAAGCGCAGAATTACAGGAAGCTGTAAGGGAAGAGGAGGACGATGAGGAAGATCTTAAACCACGTCCGCCAATTGTTACCGTCATGGGACATGTTGACCATGGTAAAACCAAGTTACTTGACTATATCCGTAATACTAATGTGATTGCCGGTGAGGCTGGAGGAATTACTCAGCATATAGGTGCATAT
>Ga0208980_10002990_pt1 | contig 10251 bp, 9 predicted proteins | sample WetSurMetagenome_3_FD_187993 | JGI IMG/M metagenome (GOLD analysis project Ga0208980, IMG submission 187993) | Wetland microbial communities from Twitchell Island in the Sacramento Delta, sample from surface sediment Aug2011 Site A1 Bulk (version 2) | ecosystem: Environmental > Aquatic > Marine...
GGAATTCAACAGCCTGAAACCGGGAACCCGCGTGCGCCTGGTGGAAGGTCCTCCCGCAACCAATGCCCGGGAAGATCTCTATTCGACTTCTTTTCTGTCCGGGAAATCTGCCTTTGACATCGTCTATTGCGACGCAATCTGGATTGCGAAGTTCGCAGCAGCGGGATGGCTCCGTGATTTAACCGGCCGTATCTCAGCGGAAGACCTCAAGGATTTTCTCCCCGCGGAACTCGAAGCGGGGTCCTATAAAGGGCGGCTTTACCGCATCCCGGCATTCACCGATGCCGGCTTGCTTTACTATCGGAAGGACCTCGTGCCCGAGCCGCCGCAGACCTTCGAGGAACTGGTTCAGCGGTCGCGCGAGCTCCAGACGGGGGAGCGATGGGGCTTTCTCTGGCAGGGGAAGCAATATGAGGGTTTGGTCACCGTGTTTCTCGAGGTTCTCTGGGGGTTCGGCGGAGACTGGATTGATCCGGAGACAAGGCAGGTTTATGTGGACGGGCGGGAGGCGCTCCAGGCATTGAATTTTTTAAAGGATACCATCGGCACCATATCTCCACCGGCCGTGACGAGCTATATCGAGGAAGATACGCGGATTTTGTTCCAGAGCGGTCGCGCGGTGTTTCTTCGCAACTGGCCCTATGTATGGTCCCTGATGCAGCGCAGCAACGCGCCGGTGAAGGACAAAACCGCGTTCACATCCATGGTGCATCAGCCGGGACACTCGGGCGCTGCGACACTCGGGGGATGGGGATTTGCCATCTCCAGATTTTGCCCGGATCCGGCAAAGGCATGGGAATTCCTGATATACATGACTCGTTCCGGGCAGTTGACACGCGTGCAGCAGAAAATGGGCCGAATCCCTTCGCGGAGAAGCCTGATGCCCGCAGAGTTATTGCCTGTTTTCGAAAAGGCGCGTTCCCGGCCTTCTATTCCGGAATACGCGCAGGCTTCGGACATACTCCAGCGCTGGTTAAGCGCCGCGCTGACCGGACGCATCCCATGTGAAGACGCGCTGAGGGAAGCGGCGCGGGAGACTCGCGCTCTTCTGAAAGGGTGAGGTGCAGGAACCGCCATGAGCATCATCGTCCCCAAAAGAATGCGTGAAATCCTCTGGTTCGCGCCTGCATCCTTACTTGTGGTGCTTATCTTTGTTTATCCGATCCTCCGGACGTTAATTCTCAGTTTCCTGAATCTCAATCTGGAGACTGGATTCCAAGCGCATTTCGCCGGACTGGGAAATTTTGCCCGGCTCCTCGCAGATTCGCGCTTTCACAGCTCGCTGAAAATTACGGCTTTGTTCACGATCGTTTCGGTTGTTCTGGAATTCCTGCTGGGCTTGCTGCTGGCCCTGGCCGTAGAAAAATTGAAAAAGGGGCGCCGGACTGCGCGGACTTTCCTGCTGATCCCCTGGACTCTGCCAACGGCAATCATAGCGGTGCTCTGGATGTGGATCTTCAACGACCAGTACGGCGTTATCAATGCCATACTCCTGAAAATCGGGATCGTGGACTCGCCGCTGGCCTGGCTGGGAAGGCCGCAGACGGCGATGAGCACCATCATCATGGCCGACGTCTGGAAGGCTTTTCCTTTCGTCTTTATCGTTCTGCTCGCCGGGTTACAGGGCATTCCAAAGGAAATGTATGAGGCCATCGAGATCGACGGAGGGACGGCATGGCATAAATTCAGGTATGTTACCCTGCCCTATCTGTTGCCGTTCATTTTCCTGGCACTGATATTCAGAATCGTCCAGGCTTTTGCAGTTTTCGATCTGGTTTATGTGCTGACCGGGGGGGGACCGGGCGGCGCCACAGAAACCGTTTCGGTCTACGGCTATTATACCTATATGCGCTATCTTGATTTCGGTTACGGCGGCGCGCTTGTGGTGGCCATTGTGCTTGTGCTGGCCCTGACTGCCTGGGCGCTTTACTCCCTGCTGCTAAGAAAATATGAAATGGGTCGCTAGGTTTTTCATTTTGATCTGTTGCGCAGTCGCTGCAGCTCCGCTGGCGTGGTACGGCCTATCCTCCGTCAAGGACTCGCTGGAGCTTGCACAGGTGCCGCCCTCGTTATTGCCTTCGAGCTTCACGCTGGATAATTATGCCGGGCTTTTCCTGCGCCGGCCGTTTGCCGCCTATTATCTCAACAGCATTGTGATCGCGGCGCTTGCTGCGTTGCTTTGTACTTCTTGCGCCTCCCTTGCCGCCTACAGGCTCGCCAGGGCTCCGAAACGTTTCCGCTCCAGGGTAGCCTCCTTCCTGCTGATCCTGGCCTTTTTCCCTCCTATCGTGCTCGTATTCCCAGTTTATGAACTTGTCCGCTTCGCGGGCCTGGTCAACCAGCCCTGGGGTCTCATCATTCCCTACGCCGCATTAAACCTCCCCTTCGCGGTATGGCTGCTTACAGGATATATGGAACAGATTCCGTATGAACTGGAGGAAGCGGCGGCAATCGACGGCCTGACGGCCTTCGACACGTATCGCAAAATCATCATGCCTCTGGCCATTCCCGCTTTAACGACCGCTTTTCTTCTGGTTTTCATTTTTTCATGGAATGAGTTCATGTTCGCCCTGACTTTCATGAACCTGGAATCTTCGCGCACGGTGACGGTAGGAGTGGCGACGCTGAGCGGCGCGTTCGCCTATGAGATTCCCTGGGGATTGCTGGCAGCCGGCATAGTCGTAAGCACAGCGCCGCTGATTGCTGCGGTAGCCGTCTTTCAAAAACGGATCGTGGCTGGCCTGACAGCAGGCGGAGTGAAAGACTAAAAGCTGGAAAACCCCATGGCTGCGGCGATTTTAAAAGATTTGAACTGGCAGCCTGCTTCGGACCAAGAGCGAGTTATGTTTTCTTGTCCTCTATGGAAGTGATTGTTTTTTTCAGCAGTTCCCCTCCGCCGAGCGCAAAGACAAGGACCGTGATCACCGCCAGTGTGATAATGACGACCGAAAAGCCTATGATTACGATCTCCCGGGCAATGTTCAGCTCCACCAGAGCCATGGCGGAAAAAAATCAGGACGACGGCATGGGCAAACCAGCTCATCCACCCCGAGAGAAGTCCGTTCCATTTGGGCAGCCCCTCTTTAACCCAGAGATAGCCTCCGCCTGCGTCGTGGTAGCAGGATCCGAGTTCGGCATAGGCCATGGCCGTCAGGAGCGCGATAGGACCGTTCAAACAAAAGGCAATGAGGAGGCCCGGCCCGGCGACGCCTGCGGCAATCCCTGTCAGGACGAAGATGCCGGCGCCAATCATGGCTCCGACACCGATCATGGTGGCATCGAGCAGCGTCATCCCGCGACTGAGCTGGACCTCTGTGGAAAATTTTTTCACCTCGGATTCCCCCCATGCGTATCGATCCATGGAAACACTCGATGCCGTCTGAACCGGGCTTTCGAGGTGCATCGCATGTTTTACCTTAATCTCCGGTCATGATATATCCGGATTTAAGGCTGGCGGGATAGACAACGCCTGCAGGGGATTCCGAAAACCGGAAGGATCTCTCTTCCGAGGATCCGGCACCAACCACAGCTACTGCCTTTTTCTCCCTTTAATCCCCCTCTCTGGGGATGCCACCCGGCACACTTTCCTGATAAAAGCGACATGGAGGTGCGCCATGGCCGACTTTTATCAGACTGGAATGGTTGCGACGCTGCATCGCTTGAAGCAAAACGGCACAGCCCGGCTGGAAAAGGGCCTGAACGAAATATCCAGGCGCAGGGGCATTGCTCTGGTTTTGCCCGCTCTGTACCGCGAGTTTGAATCGCCTGCCATGAGGCGCATCACCGATGAGCTGGCCCAGGTGAATTATCTCCGCCGTATCGTGGTCGCCCTGGGCGGGGCGGGGCCGTCGGAATATGAAAAGGCCCAAGCTTTTTTCACAAATTTCCGCTGCCCCGTGAACATACTTTGGATCAACAGCGAGCCGATGCAGGCGCTCCTGCAGATGCTGGAGGACAAGGGCCTTTCGGCAGGCGCCGACGGAAAGGGGCGCAGCTGCTGGATCGCCTATGGCTACATCCTGGCGCAGGGCGATTGCAGCATCATCGCCCTGCACGACTGCGATATCGTGAACTACGACCGAAGGCTCCTGGCCCGGCTCGTGTATCCGGTCGCGCACCCGAATCTCGGCTTCGAATTCTGCAAGGGCTACTACGCGCGCGTCACGGACCGCATGCACGGCCGGGTCACGCGTCTTTTTATGACTCCCCTGATCCGCGCCATGGAAAACATGGCGCCCAGCACGCCATTCCTTCGTTTCGTGGACAGTTTTCGCTATCCCCTCGCGGGTGAATTCGCGATGCAAATCAACCTGGCCCGGATAAACCGCATCCCCTGGGATTGGGGTCTCGAAGTCGGCGTGCTCGCCGAGGTTTATCGCAATTGTTCTCTGGCCCGCATCTGCCAGGTGGATCTCGCGGACAATTACGAGCACAAGCACCAGGACCTGTCGGTCGAGGATCCCTCGAAGGGGCTGAGGCGGATGTCCTGCGACGTTGCGAAGTCGCTGATGCGGACGCTGGCGGCAGAAGGCGTCATCTTCACCAAAGACCACTTCCGCATCCTGGAAGTGCGCTATGTGCGCATGGCGGAGGACACCATCGACCGATATTGCGCGGATGCGATGCTCAACGGCCTGGAATTCGACCGGCACGCGGAGGAGCTCGCGGTCGCCACCTTTGCCCAGAGCCTTCATCAGGCTGCGCAGGAATTCATAGAAAATCCGCTCGGCTTGCCCCTCATGCCCAGCTGGAATCGAGTGCAGGCGGCTATTCCCGACTTCTTCGACCTTTTATTGAATGCGGTAGAACCCGGCGTTGAATCTGTTCATGGACGTGCATCGTGATGGTTCGGTCATGATCGAGAGGCTATTTTCCGAGGAGGCTCATAAAGCGTTGGAGGGAATCGACAGAGCGGACATCGTGATCGGTGTGCCCAGCTACAACAACGGCCGAACGATCGGCCACGTGATCGCGGCGGCGCAGGCCGGAGTGGAGAAATACTTTCCGCAGTTCCGGGCTGTGATCGTCAACTCCGACGGCGGCTCAACCGACGGCACGCGCGAAGCGGTTTTGGGAACTGGTCTGAACAAGGAGCAGCTTCTGCTGATGACGACACCGCTCTTTCCGGTGCACAGGCTGTCCTTCCCGTATCACGGCATTCCGGGCAAGGGAAGCGCATTCCGCCTGATCTTTCAGATTGCCCGGCAGCTGGACGCCCGGGCCTGCGTGGTAGTGGATTCGGATTTGCGGTCGATCACCCCCGAGTGGATCGACCTGCTTTTACGGCCCATACTCCACACAGGATTTGATTTCGTCGGGCCGTACTATCACCGTCACAAATATGACGGCACCATCACCAACAGCATCGTTTATCCCCTGACCCGTGCGCTTTATGGCATGCGATTGCGCCAGCCGATCGGGGGCGATTTCGGAATCTCCCGGCGGCTGATCGGGCGGTACCTGACAAGGAACGACTGGGAAACCGATACTGCACGCTTCGGCATCGATATATGGATGTCCACGATTGCGATTGCGGAGGGCTACAGGGTATGTCAAAGCTTCCTTGGCGCCAAGCTTCACGATGCCAAGGATCCCGGCCTCCATCTGAGCGACATGCTGCACCAGGTTGTCGGCAGCGTATTCCGGCTGATGCAGGAATATGAACCGGTGTGGACTTCGAGCACGGGAAGCCAGGAGGTTGACCTGTTCGGATTCCGTTACGGAGTCGGCCTGGATCCGATCGAGGTCAATACCGAACGGATGATCGCAGCCTTCAGGCGGGGCTGCGAGGAGCTGGGCGAAATCTGGTCTGCGGCGCTTTCCCCGGAAACTTATGCGGCCATTCGCAGAATCGGGGCCCGGAATCCCGGCGCCCAGGATTTCAGCCTGGACGACGACCTCTGGTCCCAGGTCGTTCTCGACTTCGCGGTCGCCTACAAGAAACAGCCCGTGGAACGCGCGCACCTGCTCCGCTCTCTGACGCCCCTGTACCTGGCGCGCATCGCATCCTTCGTCCGCGAGACCAGGCTGCTGGGTTCCGATGAAGTGGATGAAAGAATCGAGCACCTGTGCCTGGCATTTGAGCATAAGAAGCCCGAACTGATACGGCGCTGGAACAATAAACCGGAGCCCGCTTCACACCAACCCCGCCGGGTTGAAAGCACCGCGGATTCAAAGCTGAGAATGGAGGTGTAGACCTATGCTTGGTCTCCTGGAACAAATTATAAAGCAGGCGGTCGAGCGGATTTCCTCGCAGATCCTGACTTATGTGCCCGGACTGCTCGCCGCTATTTTCATACTGGCTGTCGCCTGGGTGGCTGCAAGAGCCGTGCGCTGGCTGATCATCAAGATTTTCAAGGGAATTACTTTCGACCGTTTTCTGAAACGCAGCGGACTGTCGTCGATCATCGACACTGCCGGCCGACTACAGACTTCCCAGGTGGTGGCAAAAACCGTTTACTGGATTATTCTGATCGCGGGAATTCTTGTCGCGCTGAACTCCTTCAACTCGGACCTTTCCTCACGCCTGACAGAAATGGCCGTGTTTCTATTTCCAAAGCTTGTGGCCGCCGCAGCCATCATTGTCGCAGGAACCTGGATCGGGAGGTACTTCGGACGGACTACGCTGATCTGGGCGGTTAACGAGGGAATGCCCTGGCCGAGAAAGCTGTCTGCCTTTGTCCGGGCTCTTTTCACCTTTGGCGGAATCGTCGCCGCCGCGGACCATCTCGATTTCGCCCGGGACGTCTTCCTGGCAGCTTTCATCCTGGTCGTGGGAGGAATCGTTCTGGCCGCCAGCCTGGCTCTTGGCCTCAGCGGACGAGAGTCCGTGCGCAATTACCTTCATGAAGGAAAGGGCACTGCCGAAGAGAACGCGGATGACAGGCCGCTGTGGAGGCATCTGTGAGACTTGCCTTCAAACAACGGCAGCCGTGGACGTATTCGAAGGAGAGTCCGTCATTTCAGCTGCCGGCTGTCCGGCAGGCAGGTGCTTTGCAAGAGCCGAAAGAACTGCCGCATTCCAAGATGCCGGCCCTCCGTTGCCTGGGCATAGCTGTGCGTGAGGGACGGCGGCCAACACCTCCTCACTTGCAGAGGATTTCATAACAAGAGGGACATTGACCAGCTTCAGGAATCCGGCATCGTTTGGCCCATCCCCCAGACCGATGGTAGTAACGGGACCGATAGCCCTCTGATAATAGTGGATCAGGAGATTTACACAGTGGGATTTATCATTGGCGCCCAGAATGTGGTAGAAACGGCCACCGCGTGTGCAGCGTTTCTTGAGCTTTTCGATCGCGCTGATCAGCCTCCGGGGATCGCCGCTCAGGATCTCAAACGGCTCGTCATATTCTCGTATCTTAGCAAGACGGGCCGCCTCCGGAGTCATTCCGCAGGCCAGGCTGATTTCCTCAACGCTCATTTGATGGAAGCCGCGCACCGCACAGCCGCTCTCATTCGAGGCCTGGTGCAGGCTTCGGATGAGCTCCGGATAGGCGTGTCCCAATTCGATTACGGTACAGCCTCCACGGCGTATTGGAGAATTCAGCTCCAGAGGCAAGCAGCCTTCAGGGATATATAGCGCTCCGCCATTTTCGACAATGAACGGGTCCCGGTTGCCGATCTGGCGGCGGAAGGCTTTTACCTCAGCGCAGGTTTTGCTTGTGCACAGCACCAGCGGGATATGCAGGCGCTTCAGCGCGTCCAGGGCGGGAAGCGCGGCATCATACGAGTAGTCGGCGCCAAGCAGCGTGCCGTCCAGGTCTGTGATAAATATCAGCATGCCCTTATAATTAAGGCAAAGCGCCTTTGCAGGGTATCCCCTAAAGGCGGGAGTTTTTGCCGGAAAAGGCATGAAAGCCGGAGGAACGCCATGAAATACAGGACAGGCATCATCCTTTTGATCGGATTTGGCAGCCTGGTCGTGCTCATCGGCGTTCTTGGATTTGAAGGTTTCCGGAAGGCTGAGCGGATTTCCCAAGAAGTGGCTTCGATCCACGATACTTACCGGCAGACGGCTTCCATGCTCAAGGATATTCAAAGCGACAACTATTTGTCCGGCATTCTGGTGCGCGATTATCTCCTGGATCCGACTCCGGGGACCGCACCCATGTACCGGAAAGAACTGCTGGAAATGCGATCTGCGCTGTCGAAGCATCTGGCGTCCTTGGAGCTCCTCGTCAGCCACGACGAAGGAAAAATACTGGAGCGTCTGCGAAATGAAATAGGCAATTACTGGGACTCTCTGGATCCTGTCTTCGAGTGGACCCCTCAGGAAAAAGCCGCGCGCGGTTCGGCGTTTCTCAGAAGGCAGGTTATACCGCGCAGATACGCCATTGTTTCCGTCACGCGCGAGATCGACGATCTGAATGCTCGCAATCTGATCAGGGAGCAGGAGAGAATCAAAAAAAACCGCCTTGATTTCCAGGCCTATCTGCTCAAAATGTTCGCATTCTCGGTTATTCTTGCGGTGGGTGTTGCCGGATTGAGCATCTTCCGCGTTTCGCGCCTGGAGCAACGCTCGGCCGAGCAGCGAAGCAGGGCGGAGCGCGCGGAATGGGAGCTGCGATATCTATCTCAAAAGCTTGTGCAGGCACAGGAAGAGGAGCGAAAATCGATATCGCGGGAGCTGCACGATGAGGTCGGCCAGCTTCTGACCGCGCTCAAAATGGAGCTGGGCAACCTGGATCATCTGCGCAACGCCCCGGGAGACGAATTTCAGGAGCACCTGGCCGAGGCGAAAGAGGTTACCAAGCGGACGATGCAGTCGGTGCGCGATCTTGCCATGGGATTGCGTCCTTCCATGCTTGATGATCTGGGGCTGGGCCCGGCTCTTCAGTGGCACGTCCGGGAGTTCTCGGGCCGCAGCGGGATACCGGTATCGATAGAAGTCGATGGGGACCTGAGCAATATTCCCGAAACGGTGAGCACCTGTATTTACCGGGTGACACAGGAATCCCTGACCAACTGCGCGCGCCATGCTCAAGCTAAAAATATCAGGATTACGGTTCATGGGGGCAAAGACCGCATCTACGTAACCGTATCCGACGATGGAATCGGATTCGATTCCCGGGAGTCCGTGGGACGCGGTCTGGGATTGATCGGAATGGAGGAGAGAGTGAAAAAGCTGGGTGGCGCGCTTTCAATTTCATCCCATGCTGAGAGGGGCACGGTCCTGGAGGTCCAGCTGCCTCTCAGCGGTGCGGAGGCGGAAGCATGAGCGAGATTCGCATACTCCTGGCGGATGACCACGGCATCGTGAGAAAAGGGCTCCGCTTCCTGCTGGAACGCCAACCCGGGATGGAGGTGGTTGGTGAAGCCTCGGAAGGCCGCGAGGCTGTCAAGCTCGCGGAAGAGCTCGCACCCCATGTCGTCATCATGGATGTTGCCATGCCGCAGCTCAACGGCATTGATGCGACCGCAAAGATCGTGAAGAGCAATCCCAGGATCGGCGTGATCATGCTCAGCATGTACCCGGATGAAGCGTATCTTGTCCGGGCCCTGAGCGCCGGCGCGAAGGGATACCTGCTGAAAGACTCCGCGGAAGTGGACCTGGTGCGGGCTGTGCAGGTCGTTGCGCAGGGACGCCCCTTCTTCAGTCCGCAGATCGCCCAGACATTGCTCGAGGATTATGTGAAGACGCTGCAGCAGCGGGGGATGGACGATTCCTACGACATATTGACGGACCGGGAAAAGGAAGTGCTGCAACTGCTCGCGGAGGGGAAATCCAACAAGGAAGTAGCCGCAATCCTTGAACTAAGCACCTATACCGTCGAAACCCACCGGACCAATCTCATGCAGAAACTGAACCTGCACAACACCGCCGAGATTGTGCTCTATGCGGTGCGCAAGAAAATAATAAGCTGAAGCGCATTTCTCTCCCGGGCTTCATGCCATTGCCGCAGATGCAGTTCCACTCCCGCTCTCTCCCAGCGGAATCCTTAGGGGAATCCTTGGGAATCCTGAGGGAATCCTTGAATCCTTGGAGGAATCCTTGGACACCCACTAGAGGGAATCCTTGGGGAATCCTTGGACACCCACTTATTTGCCACCTATTTGGCCCATCTATTTGGGAACCCTGGATCTGGGGAATCCCTGGACAACCATTTAATTGTTAATTTTTTTGGCACATATCATGGATTCACCATTAGATGTATCGAAAGGAGTGAACCATGACTTTGCCGCGAAGCAAATATGTCCAGGAAGGACAAAATGGCGTCTATCACTGTTACAGCCGCTGCGTCCGCCGGG
>Ga0208980_10002992_pt1 | contig 10247 bp, 6 predicted proteins | sample WetSurMetagenome_3_FD_187993 | JGI IMG/M metagenome (GOLD analysis project Ga0208980, IMG submission 187993) | Wetland microbial communities from Twitchell Island in the Sacramento Delta, sample from surface sediment Aug2011 Site A1 Bulk (version 2) | ecosystem: Environmental > Aquatic > Marine...
TCCGCAACGGCAACTGCGCCGACGATGACCCCATCTGACCCAATAAGGATGACCGTCTTTCCCTGGCCCTCGAGGGATTCGATTTGACGGCCGAGGTTCTCAGGATACTCGATGCCCCTTTCGGCAAAGAGGAGTCTGTTTCCCGCGATAACCTGCCGGCCGGATACGGTTCCGGTAATGCCTTTCCCTCCCAACGTGTCGAAAGCGCTGCTTTCTCCTGGTTCAAGGCCCAGTTGCCCGGCTTTCCTCACTATTGCCTTGGCGAGTGGGTGTTGCGAGTTTCTCTCCAGACTCGCGAGCAACCAGATCAGATTCTTCTCATCGCTGCCAACGGGCATCACGTCGGTAACCTCCGGCTGACCCCTGGTAAGGGTGCCCGTCTTATCGAAGGCGACGACCGTCACTTTTTGAGAAATCTCGAGTGCCTCTCCGCTCTTGATCAGGATTCCCAGTTCAGCGCCCCTGCCGAGACCCACGGTGACGGCTGTCGGGGTAGCGAGGCCGAGGGCACAGGGGCAGGCAACAACGAGAATGGAGATGAGAGCGGTGAGGGCAAACAGAAGTGTGCTCCCGAGGACTAAGTACCAAAGGAGAAAGACGAGGATGGCCACGGCAAGAACGACCGGGATAAAGTAACCGACCACGGTGTCCGCGAGCCGCTGGACGGGAGGCTTCGAGCCCTGGGCCTCTTCAACAAGCCGAACGATCTGGGCCAGGACGGTCTCTCTCCCCACTTTTTGCGCTCTGAAACGGAAGACACTATTCTGATTGAGGGTGCCGCCAACGACGTTGTCTCCTCGCTGTTTCAATACGGGCATGGGTTCTCCCGTTATCATCGATTCGTCGACGTAACTCTCCCCGTTTACGACCTCTCCATCGACGGGGACCCGTTCGCCTGGCTTCACAAGGATGACGTCATCCACCTGGACGTCCTGAATGGAGACCTCCGTTTCGCGCTTTTCAGTAATGACGGTAGCAATTCGTGGCTGGAGGCCCATGAGCCTCTTGATTGCCGCTCCCGTTCTGCCTTTAGCTTTTGCCTCGAGATACCGGCCCATCGAGAGAAATGCAGCCAGCAGAATCGCGCTGTCGTAGAACATGAATTCCCGGGACAGAACCAACTGAAAAGTCCCGAAGACGCTTGCGACAAAGGAAACGCCGATACCCATAGCGTACATCACGTCCATGTTGAGGTTCCTGTTCTTCAGGGCCCGCCATGCAGCTACAAATATCTGGCTGCTCACATACAGGAAGACAGGTGTCGAGACGGCGAGCATGAGATAAGCAAGGGAGGAATGGTGAAAATCGATGGGCAAATACATCAGGACCATGAGGGGGATTCCGACGATAAAGCCGACGATCACCCGCTTGCGCTTTGCGCTCAGCTCTCTTTGGCGGACCTTTTCCTCTTCGCCCTCGCCAAGCTCCCCTTCCACGCCCAGGTACTGGTAGCCGGCCTCTTCGATAGTCGTGCGCATGTCGGCGAGGAGAGTAAGACGGGGGTTGTAGGTCACATAGGCCTTTTCTGCGGCCAGGTTGACATTGACATCGACAACGCCGGCAAGACGGCTAAGGGCATCGGTGATGGCCTTCGAGCACATGACGCACGTCATGCCACCAATCTTTATTGCCGCTTTCTCATCGATCGCCTCATATCCGGCATCGCGGATCGCCGTTTCCATATCCGCAAGCTTCACGAGACTCGCGTCGTATTCGACCGTTGCCGTCTCGTTTCCGAGGTTTACCTGTGCAGCGGCGATGCCCGGCAATTGACTGAGTGATTTCTCTACAGCCTTGACGCACATGGCGCACGTCATGCCGGCAATCTTGATTTCGGCCTTTTGATGCTGGTTTTCCATAATATCCTCAACGTGGCTTGTTGGCTGCCCTCAGTATAATCCGCCATGGAAGCCCTGTCGAGGCTGTTGGGGAGCGTCCTGCTGGCCTTTCACTTGACCGGTTACGGGAATTGGGGCATCTTATAGCGGGTGTGTCCTGCCATTGGTGATCACGCAGACAAGGAGAATAAACAAGTACATGGAAATGGCGAAGTTTTTCTATCCGGACAGCATCCTCGTTTTCGGTGTCTCCAACGGTCCGGCAAACCTTGGCAAAGAGGTGATCAGGAATCTCAACCGCTTTGGATTTGCCGGTCAGGTATTCGGGCTTGGACGGATGGAGATGGAAGTTGAGGGAAGGCAGGTCTATTCGGACATTGACCTGGTGCCGGGGGTACCCGATGTCGCGATACTTCTCGTGCCGGCAGCAGCCATTGATGACGCCCTGAACCGCTGCGGCAGAAAGGGTATTCGACGGGCAGTCATGGAGACGGCGGGCTTTACTGAGTATGGTCCGGAGAGGCGGGGCCTTGAGGAAAGAATCAGGCAGCGGGCACTCGAGTATGATATTACGATCATGGGTCCCAACTGTATAGGAGTGATCAACATCGATAATGGTGTGTGCATGCCTTTTGTGCCCTTCACCCCCACCGAGTTCCCGAAGGGGAGAAACTCCTTTGTTGCCCAGAGCGGGGGCCTAATCCATGAGATGGTTCGTCGATGCTCGGCCGAAAATGTGGGATTGTCGAAGCTGACAAGCATCGGAAACAAACTAATGCTCGACGAAAGCGACGTGCTCGAATTCCTCCTTCAGGATAGGGGAACGGATGTAGTGGGTATCTACCTGGAGGACATCAAGAGTGGAAGGCGTATGCTGGATCTGGCGGCGAACACGGTAAAGCCCGTCGTCGTGCTCAAGGGTAATGCCAGCCCGACGGCTCAAGAGATCGCCCGGTTCCACACGGCTGCCCTGCTTGGAGACGAGGCGGTCACAAGGGCGGCGCTCAGGCAGGCAGGCATCCATCAGGCGCAAAGCCCCCAGGAAATGGTCGATTGTTTTAAGATCTTCGCTCTTCCACTCATCAGGGGGGACAGACTCGCTGTCATCTCACGGTCCGGAGGTCAATCGGTACTTCTTGCGGACGAGATTTACCGGCATGGCTTTTCGCTGGCAACCCTGCCGCCGGGCCTCTTCGATCTCATTATGGAGCGTTCGAAGGGTGGGGTCATCAAGCGCACCAATCCGATAGATCTTGGTGATGTGTACGATGAGGCCTTCTATCTTGACGTGCTGAACGAGGTGCTCGGGGACCCCGGTGTTGACGGCGCTGTCTTCTTCTTCGATTACGAGCTCAACGACTACAGGGCATTTGAGATATTGAGCGGGGCGGAAAAGCTGTCCGCCCTCCACCAGAAACCGATTGTTCTTTGTATGGTTCCTGACCGGGACAATTGGTTCAAAGTGCGGTACGCCTCTCCCTTCCCTTTCTTTACCGAGCCGGAGCGTGGATTTGCCGCTCTTCGGAGGTCCCTGGCCCATTACAGGAGAATGAAGGCACGCAATGGAGAAGTGAGGTTTTCGGGTGCGGTCGAGAAGGGCGGTGACCTGCTCAAAACTTCTTCTTCGCCGCGGATCGCCTCTGCCCGCGAAACCCTTGCGCTTATGGAGCGGTACGCCATTCCCGTGGTCGCATACGAGTTGGTTCGAACCGCCGAGGAGGCCGTGAAGGCGGCCCGGAAGATTGGTTACCCCGTTGCATTGAAACAGGTCGAGCCCTTTGTCCTTCACAAAACGGACGCCGGTGCCGTGCGCCTCAACATTGCGAATGACGGGGAACTGGCGCGCTTGTTTGCCTCCTGCACCGGCGAGGGGTATCTCGTCCAGAAGATGGCACCCGGGGGTATCGAGACTATCATCGGGGCAAAGCAGGATGCCGAGTTCGGCACCGTCGTGATGTTCGGCCTGGGAGGGGTTTATGTTGAAGTGCTCCGGGACGTGACAATGAGGCTTACTCCGGTAGGTGAGGCGTCCGCACGGGAGATGATTGAGGAGATCAAAGGCGCCGACCTTCTGAAAGGCGCCCGGGGGGCGGCGCGGAGTGATCTGGAAGCCCTGACGCGAACTATAGCGAATGTTTCGAGACTCCTCACAGACCATCCCGAGATTACGACTCTCGACATGAATCCCTTCGTGGTCTTTGCCGAAGGCTCCGGCGGCTGTGCCCTCGATGTGAAGATGGAGGTTGTTGATGGCGAGCGATCCGCTTAAGGAGACAGGCCTTTGAAGAGGAGGATTCATTTCTATCTGATCAGCCTCGTCGTGCTTTCTTTCCTCCTGCTGTTTCTCGGCTTCTATGTATTTATTATGACCGAGATTCCTTCAGTGAAGGCCCTGAAGGATGTCACGAACAAGCCGGTCAGCACGGTTTACGGAATTGACGACCAGGTTGTCTACTTGGTGGTGCCGGACAACAAGATATTCGTCCCGCAAAACAAGATCCCGAAGTATGTCCGCGATGCCTTTGTGGCCGCGGAGGACGCTGATTTCTTCAAACATGGCGGTGTTGACATGCGGGGCATAGTGCGGGCCTTCATCACCAACATATTACATGGAAGATTCGCACAAGGGGGCAGCACGATCACCCAGCAGGTGATAAAATCCCTCATACTCGGTCCTGAGAAGAGTATTCTTAGAAAGGTCAGGGAGGCAATCCTGGCCTACAAGCTCGAAAACTACCTCACGAAGCAGGAGATACTTAACGTCTACCTCAATAACATCTATATGGGGCAGGGCGTGTATGGTATCGAAGCGGCGTCTCAGGTCTACTTCGGCAAGCATGTCTGGGAGATTACGAGGGCAGAAAGTGCTCTCCTTGCCGGCATCGTTCAGGCGCCGGAAAGGTACCGCCCCAAAAGACACCCCGGTCTGGCGCGGATGCGGCAGGTTTACGTGATCGATCAGTTGTGGAAGAAAGGTTTTGTCGATGAGAAGAAACGGGACGCCATGCTGAAGGAGCGGGTGAGGATCAAGGAAGACGACGGCATATTCGCCGACACTTATTTCAAGAGTGCCATCTTCCGATATGTAGAGGATAAATACGGGAAAGGCATATTTGCCCGGAGAGCGCTCAAGGTCTACACGACGGTGGAACCAGGACTGCAGAGGGCTGCGGAAGAAGCCGTCAAAAGAGGGCTCCAGGTTTACGATGAAAGGCGCGGTGATTATAGCGTTTCTTACCATCTCGACAAGGGCAAGTGGGACAATTTCGTAAGTGCCCAGCAAAAAGATATTGCCCTCAACCCCTTGGCCCCCGGTAAGACGTACAATCTCCTCGTATCGGAACGGGCAACTGGTGGCTACATCGTTCTTTCGGGTGACCAGAAAGGCTCTCTGAAGATGGACGATTTTCCTTTCAAACCAGGTGACGTGATAAAGGGGGTTTACAAGGGAACGGACAAAAAGAAGACGAGTCTCTTCTTTCCCCTGAAGACGTCCAGTATCGAAGGTGCCCTACTCTGTATGGACGTACAATCAGGGTATCTCTACGCGGTGGTCGGGGGGAGGGATTTTGACAGGAGTCCTTTCAACAGGGCGCTCTTGGCAAAGATCCAACCGGGGAGCGCCTTTAAGCCGTTCATATATCTTGCAGCCCTGGAAAAAGGATACGATCTGAACTATGTGCTGCAGGACGAACCGAAGGAATATAGCGGCGGCACGGGGAAAGCCTGGGTTCCCAAAAACTACGACAACACCTATGCAGGCTCGATTACTCTTCGGGATGCCATAGCTTATTCGAAGAATGCGGCAACCGTGAGGCTTCTCGACAATGTGGGGATCCCGTCCGTGCGCAAGGTGTTGCGTGACCTGGGCATCGACGACAGTATTCCGAATGATCTCTCCGTCGCCCTTGGCACGTCAAATCTGACCCTTCTTGATCTCGTAAAGGGCTACTCCTCATTCGCGAACGGCGGCGGGAAAGTGAGCCCTATCATGGTGAGACGCATCACAGATAGTCAGGGAGAAGTTCTTGAGGAGAACGGCCCAATCTCCGCCCGGGCGATGGACGGGGAGGTTGCCTTCAAGATGAACACCCTGCTGAAAGGCGTCACTACCTATGGGACGGCAAAAGAAGCGAGTCGCCTCGGCTACCCTGTTGCGGGAAAGACGGGCACCACCAATAGCTTCTACGACGCGCTCTTTGTCGGCTATTCCCCTTTTCTCTGCACGGGCGTGTGGGTCGGTTTTGATCAGCGGACATCGCTTGGTAAGGCAGAGAGTGGGGGCAGGGTGGCCCTCCCCATTTGGATGAACTTTATGGCCTCGGCTTTGAAGCGTTATCCGGCTGAAGATTTTGCAGAGCCTGTTACCGAAGCGCCGTCCGATTCGCCGCCGGTGAAGTCCGAGCCGTACCAGGTTCCCTCGGCTTACGGGCCGAATTTCCAGAACCGATAAGGATTGGTGCCTCTTGCTTTGCCGCGGGGTAATTGATTTCATGCGCAATGAGTTCGTGAAAGAAGCTGGAATTGATTCCCGCATTGTTCGGTATAGTGAATGTCACTTGTTGTGTGGCAGAGTGCATTTTTTTCTTGACGTGAGAAATCGAATAAGTCAGAATTCAGGGTTCTCGCGTACAAGTGACCCCTGAGGAAGAAATAGATGCTTGAGTATGTTGGAATTCTCATTATGATTTCCTTCTCTGCCGGCCTCGCCCTGCTGGTAGTCGGCCTGTCTCACGTCCTCGGTAACAGATCTGGCGGCAAAGTGAAGATGCAGCCCTACGAATGCGGTGTAGAAACGATAGGTCCCACAAGACGGCGCCTCACTATCCGCTACTACATAGTGGCCATGCTCTTTCTCGTATTTGACCTTGAAATTCTCTTCCTTTATCCATGGGCGGTTATCACGAACAAGCTCGGACTTTTCGGATTCGCAGAGATGATCGTCTTTGTTGCAATCCTGTTTATCGGTTACGTGTATGTATGGAAGAGAGGGGCTTTGGAATGGGAATGAAATCCAATATTCTCGTCACGAGTGTCGATTTTGCCGTTAACTGGTCGCGGAAGAATGCCCTGTGGCCGGTTTCGTTCGGACTTGCATGTTGTGCTATCGAGGGACTGATGATTCCCATCTCCGCCACCTACGATATCTCCCGGTTTGGCGCCGAGGTAATGAGGCCTTCCCCACGGCAGGCCGATCTGATGATCGTAGCCGGGACCCTCACGAAGAAGATGGCACCAGTGGTAAGAAGGATATATGAGCAGATGCCGGACCCCAAATGGGTGCTGGCGGTCGGTGCCTGTGCGTCGAGCGGAGGCATATTCAAAACCTATAGCGTAGTGCAGGGCGTCGATCAGATTATCCCTGTTGATGTCTACATCCCCGGATGTCCTCCGAGGCCCGAAAGCCTCCTCGCCGGGTTTATTAAGCTTCAGGAAAAGGTCCAGAAGGAGAGCATGTTCGACAAAAACAGAAGGCTTCTTTCGCTGACGGAAGGAAAAGCGTGATGGGGAACGCGGAAAACAACGCCATTGATGCCACCGTCAAGAGGGTTACTGATGCATTCGGTGGTGCGGTGGCGATAGAAGGCGCGGGTGAGCTGACAAGCATTGTTGTCGAGAAGGGCAAACTCCGCGATCTCCTCATGTCCCTTAAGACCGAGAAGGATTGCGCCTTCACTATGCTTACCGATCTCTTTCCTGTCGACTGCTATGGGCAGGAACCGCGCTTTGAAATCGTCTATCTCCTCCTCTCCCTCGACAAGAAGGTCAGACTTGTCGTGAAGACGCGGGTCGGCGATGGAGAGCATGCGCCGACGGTGAGTGATATTTTTAGTGTGGCCGACTGGCTGGAGCGCGAGGCCTACGACATGTTCGGTATTCACTTTGACGGCCATCCGAATTTGAGCCGTATTCTTACGGTCGATGATTTTGAGGGTCATCCTTTGCGTAAGGATTTTCCAACTGAGGGATATGGATTTGACACGCCCTTTGTGGTGAATCTTGGAGGGGAGACTACGTAGATGGCTGACGACGCACGTTACATGACGCTGAACATGGGACCGCAGCACCCTGCTACGCACGGGGTTCTGCAGATAGTCCTGGAGGTAGACGGCGAAATAGTCGTCAAGGCCACCCCGGTCATTGGGTATCTTCACCGGGGCGTTGAGAAACTTGCCGAGGTAAAGACGTATCATCAGGCCCTCACCCTGACGGATAGACTCGATTACACAAGCGCCCTTTCGAATAACCTTGCCTACTGTCTCGCGGTTGAGAAACTGATAGGTGTGGAAATACCGAAGCGTGCCCAGTACCTCAGGGTGATCCTTGCGGAACTCCAGCGGATTGCGGCTCACCTTCTGTGGTTGGGAACGCACGCCCTCGACATCGGCGCCATGACGGTTTTTTTCTACACTTTTCGTGAACGTGAGGCGATTACGGACATCATTGAGCAGGTAACGGGCGCCCGGCTCACGCCCAGCTTCATCAGGATAGGTGGTCTGGCCAAAGACATGCCCGATGAATTCGAGGGCATGGTACGGACCTTCGTGAAGGGTTTTCCGAAACGCATCAAGGAATATGAGACCCTTCTCACAGACAATATCATCTGGCGAAAGCGGACGACCCATATTTCACCCATTTCGGCCGAGGATGCCATCAGCTATGGTGTTACCGGTCCGGTATTGCGTGCCTCCGGCGTCAACTACGACCTGCGGAAGGTCTTCCCCTATTCTTCCTACGAGGACTTTGATTTTGTGGTTCCTCTGGGTAAGAACGGCGACGTCTTCGACCGATACGACGTACGCCTCAAGGAAATGTTTCAGTCGAACAGGATTATCGAGCAGGCCATGGACCGCCTGCCGGGCGGGTCGGTCAATGCGGATGCGCCCCTCTATGTGCCGCCTGAGAAGGCCGACGTGCAGAACGACATGGCAGCGCTCATACGCCACTTCAAGTTGATGGAAGAGGGCTTTAAACCGCCTGTTGGCGAGGCCTATGGCGCCATCGAATCCTCGAAGGGCGAACTTGGTTTCTACATCGTAAGCGACGGCTCGAATAAGCCTTTCAGGTTCCGCATCAGAACGCCGTCTTTCCCGAACATCGGCGCCGTTCCCAAAATGATCAAAGGACAGATGATAGCGGACGTGATCGCCGCCATAGGGAGCGTTGATATCGTCCTTGGCGAGATAGACAGGTAGGAAAGGTAATGACAGGAATCGTTTTCAGCTCGTGGCAAGGGGAAGTGGTAGACAACAGAGGCAAGGCGGAGGCCGATTGCACGGCGCCCACTCGGCTTGCCCTTCCTGACGAGTTCGACAAGGGCGAAAGAATCAAGGCGTTCATGGGCTGGGACGGCTTTGCCGTAATGGACTCAAGTGTGGATGTCGTCCACATGTGCTTGAGATATGTCGAGGCGGTGCAAAAAGAATCGTGCGGCCGATGCATTCCGTGCCGGGTCGGTACGCGGGTCATCCTGGACACGATGAACCGCATAGCGGAGGGAAAAGGACGTAAAGGCGACCTCGAACAGATCACGGGCCTTGCCTGCCAGGTCAGGGAAGGGTCGAAGTGCCAGGTTGGTCAGACGGGTCTGGTGCCCTTACTTGATGTCATTACCCACTATAGGTACGATTTTGACAAGGCCGTCGAGCAAGGGTCGACGGGGGGCGATTCGACATACCGTGTCTCGGTGACTGCCCCGTGCATGAGCGTCTGCCCTACAAAACTGAAGATACCCCGGTATATAGAAGAGATTGCGGAAGGCATGCCGGGCCGTTCCCTGAGCACGATCAGGGAAGACACGTGCATGGCGGGTACTTTAGGCAGGGTGTGTGTGCGGCCCTGCGAATCGAACTGCAGGCGGGCCAACATCGACGAACCTCTCTCGATCAAGTTTCTGAAACGCTTTGCCGCTGATTATGAGCTGGAAAAAGATACACACCGGGCAATTGAGGTTGTGGCGGACAAGAGCGGAAAGAAAGTGGCGGTCCTCGGCGCAGGTCCTGCCGGCTTGTCGGCCGCTTACTACCTTGCACAGATGGGCCATGGTGCGACGATCTATGAGCGCCTGCCTGAGCCGGGCGGCATGGCGGCCGTCGGCATTCCTGACTATCGGTTGCCCAGGGAGATCCTGGGCGGCGAGGCAGACCTCGTGAAGGACTTCGGAGTGGAGATCAAGTACGACACCCTGGTCGGAAAGGATATTCCCTTCTCGGACGTCATGAGCCAGTTCGATGCTGTCTTCATTAGTGTGGGCGCCCACAACAGCTCGCCCATGGGTGTTGACGGAGAGGATAAAGGCTACGAAGGGTTCATTCCTGGCGTCAAGTACCTCCTCGACATCAATATGGGGAAGGACCCCTATCCTCAGGGTAAGAAAGTAGTCGTCGTGGGCGGCGGAAACGTGGCCAT
>Ga0208980_10002993_pt1 | contig 10246 bp, 9 predicted proteins | sample WetSurMetagenome_3_FD_187993 | JGI IMG/M metagenome (GOLD analysis project Ga0208980, IMG submission 187993) | Wetland microbial communities from Twitchell Island in the Sacramento Delta, sample from surface sediment Aug2011 Site A1 Bulk (version 2) | ecosystem: Environmental > Aquatic > Marine...
CGATGCCCGGGTCAAGTCGCAGCGCCTCGGCCAGATTGGTGTGACTTCCACTGATAAAGATCGTCACCGGCTTTTTCGATTTTGAAATGGTCTCGGCAATCAGCTTGGCGGCCGGGACAGGGTCCACAGCGCCGGCTGCCGGGGCAAGTTCCAGCCCCCAGAACTCATCGCTCGCCTGGCGCCAGGATTCAGGAAAAGCATTTGCCCCCTCCAGCGGTGCATCTTTGCCATACCCGACAGGAATGTCCGTTCGCCCGGCGGCGGCCAGGATTTGCGCCACTTGCGGTGCAAACTTATCAGGATGAGCCTCACCGTAGGAGATGGTTACCGCGCGCACGTCGAAGAGCGGATTGCGCAGGAAAAACAACAGGGCAATTGATCCATCGGGACTGCCGTCGTCATCCACGATGATGGGGATGGGACCGTCCGTGCCAGGCGTTGGCAGCTGCATCGTAGTAACCGCCGTCTCGCTGCCCGGACAATCGGAAATTTTCAGGTCCGGCCACGTGCCCCCGATGCAAACAGGGTCCGCCCCCAACTTTTCCCAGAGCGGAGCCATGGGCCAGACAAGGATCAACAAGCAGGCAAGGACTGCACATACGATGAGAATGATTCGCCAGATGTTTCTCATATTAAACCTTATTTCTTAATTGAGAGGCTTGAACCAGGCCAGCCGCTTATAGGCTCTCTCGTTCTGGAAACCGAGCTTGCGCGCCAATGATACAGAACCGGCATTCAATCTGGCGCAATCCCAATACGTGCGTGAACCTGCCTGCCCGCACAGATTGATCAAGGTAGCGCAGGTGAGTGTCGCCAGACCCTGCCGGCGATGAGCCTCCTGGGTACTTACTCCAATTTCCCGCATACCCATGATATCCATATCCGCATAAGCTTCGCAGACAATATCCTCACCATGCAGGATACAAACCGCGAGGCCCTTCTCGAGAAAATTATTCAGGCTGCCATAGCGATTGAGATTCTCCTCGTTCTTTGGGCTGTGCTCCAAAAGGGCGCGATCCATTTTATGGATTGAATACCCGGCAGGTGGCTCGACCAGATAGGGGGACAGATCGCTGCTGCCAATGGGACGGTCAAACTCCAGGCAGTCTGCCCCGGCTTGAGGGTCGGGTGGAAAAAGCTCTATGGCTTGATCCCCATCGCGGAATCCCAGGGCGACCACTCCTTCCTGCCTGAGCAGCATCACGACATCGAACAAAATTCTACGGTCAATGCGGCCGCCGCGATAGAGCGTGCCGTCATCTGCTTCCCAGATCATTGCCCATTGAGGGCGGCCGGGATCGTCAGTGAAGATCCTGCCTGTGTTCCCGCCTGCCAGCACAGCCAGGGAGCGAATGCCTGTCGGGATCGAAAGATCGAAGAGAGATACAAGCTCAGTGCTGGCTTGGTCTGGGGTGATTTCACGCATCCTTCAAATCCTTCTTGCGGTTAAAAATTCTCGTGCATGAAAGGAATCATCCTGGGGAACATTTCCTGCATAATGGTTTGCGTTTTTGAATCAGGATTTCCCCATCCGCGGAATGAAAAATCCTGCGGACTGCGCGTCCCGGCAATGAGCGCACTGAGCGCCTGGATGGTCAGTTCGCAGTCCGCCTTCGATGATTTAGACACTTCCAGTTTACCGTCACTCCCTTCGAAGCGCCACATGTCCTCGTTCCACGGGCAGAGGGGATCGATGACCTCGACCGAGAACTCACCATCGCCGACGTTCATGCCGGCGAGCTTTTCGACATCGAGCACGCGGTTCATGCCAGGGCGGATGGCAGCCTCCACTTTCACCTCCAGATCCGACAGCCAGGTTTCGGGGTATTCATCGGGCGGCAGGTGGATTTCGGCGCGGTCAGCCTGATCGATGTGGCGGGCGATCCAATTCAGCATCAGGGTTCGGGCACGGCCGGTCCGGTAGTAAAAACGGTAGGCGACGAAATTGAATTTCGTGACATTCTCACCCTGAATGCGGTATAAGATCAGCCCCTCGATCTGCCCGTCGAATCGGGCAAAGGCCAGCCACAGGTTGGCGCGATCCGCCGCGGACTGGTCGCCAAAATCGAAGAATCCCATCCCGTGCCTATGCTGGCGCATTTCCGCAAGGTAGCCGCGATAAGTGTCGAAGACCTCACCAACTGGCTTGAGTTCGATTTCGCCTCCGGTTTCAGTTTTAAGGAGCGGGGAGAGCGAAAGAGGGGAGAACTTAGCGACTTTAGTTAGCGGGAAGGAAACATACCCCAACCGCTCATAAAACGATTCCCGGAAGGGGTAGAGATTTGAGAAAACCTTCCCTTGCTCCTTTTCAGCAGCAAGGAGGCTTGCCATAGTTCGCCTGCAATATCCCTTGCGCCGAGCGGATGGGTCAGTAGCGACGCCCCATACTCCAGATGCGGGGAACAGCTTCCCGCGTATATTCTGCGTCATGGCGGTGCTGACCGCAATCGAGACGGGCTTTTCATCTTCGAATGAGGCATGGCTGGTAAGCCCTTTGCGCCTGCGGACGATGTTCAGCCATTCGTCCCTGTTCTGAAACGGCGGCGTCGGATGCAGGGCATACTGCGCCAACGGATAAAGCACATCAAATATTCCATCTCCATGCAATGGCCGTATAGAGAACTTCATTTCAGCACCTTATGCCCAACGAATAGACCGTACCCGAAGTATTCATCTAGGTTTTTAGGCGTGATGCCACCCTTTCCGGCATCCTTCACAAATTTTCTATACTCTGAACTCCGGAAATACAATCCCAACATTCGCCACATAACACCCAATGTTCCTCCGCAGCCATACCGGCGCAGGATTCCTCGGGATTCATCCTGCAGGTCAATATTAAACGTCCTAACCTGGATACCCTGTAACCCTGCACTTTTCAACAGCCCTGTCCAATCATCGGCAGTCAGAGGCTTTATGGTGGCGCCTAAATCCTGGGAGGCCCAGGCGATCATTTCGGGCGGAGGAGGGACCTTCAACCAGGTCGACTCATTCAGCCCAACATAGCCTCCCGGCTTGGTCACACGCGCATATTCGCCGACCGCTTTCTGTTTGTCCTCCGGGAAGGCGGTCACAGATTCGGTGATGACCGCATCAAAAGTGCCATCGTTGAAAGGCAGGTCCTGTGCATCGGCGACCTTGATCTCAACCCTATCCATCAACCCTTCCTTTTGTGCCCTTTCCATGGATCGGGCTACCATGGCTTTGAGAATATCCACGCCGACCACTCTGCAGTCGTAGCGCTTTGCCAGGTAGCAGGGGGTTACCCCGGCGCCGCAGCCGACGTCCAGGACGTAGGAATCCTTCCCCAGATGACACAGTTCGACGAGTGTGTCTGTGGCTTCCATGCCGCCGATATGTTTTGTGAGTCCCACTTCGGCTGCAAAGTCGAAAAAAGTTGGTTGATCTTTCATTTTTTCTCTCCTTTGATAAACTTGGAGAACGATTTTGGGGCATCCGGTGGACTCATTTCCGGATGCCCCTGGTCTTTACTTCACGAACGGGATGCTGAGCGAATAGTGTACGGGTTTATCGGAGAGCGAGCGTATCGTGTTGACGACGCCCTGGTAGAGGCAGAAGATTCCGATGAGGATGAAGGGGAGGACGCTGAATATGGCCAGAGTTGAAGCCAATATGACAAATCCCTCTCCCATGTCCATGTTCAACAGGACTAAAGCAGGCAATCCGACGAGCATGAAGAATGCAGCAGCGAAAAGCAGCAGGGTCATGGTGATCTGGAAGTTGAGCACCTGCCGTCCCTGTTGGTCGATCTTGTACGACTGGTTCTTCTTCCACGACCAAAGCAGCAGGGGGATGATGAGAATGACAAAGATGCTGCTGATGTGGAGGGTGGCCAGCCATAGGTTCTCGTTGCTTGTGTTCTCCTCGCCGAAATCGAATTCGAGGACTTCGCCCAGGCAATGAATGGTGTACGCGCGCGGGTCCACTTCGCCGCTTTCGATGCGTTGAATGGTCCGCGGGCTGACCTCACAGCGTTCGGCCAACTGTTCCTGCGTCAGCCCTTTTTGCTGGCGCAGTTCTGTTACTTTTAGTCCGAGATCAGGTTGGTTCATGGTTTACTCCTTTCGAATGTAAACCACATTATAGGAATCCGGCTCAGAAACTCCACGTCGTGTGCACGACATTGGCACGACACTTGCTTTTTGGGCACGACATTTCGGTTTCAGACCGGTTTCCCCGTCGACAATATGGAAATTTCGCTTGGCTATATATCATTTTACGCTCATAGCGGGAATAGGATGGCAGGATGGTCAGGTCAGTTTTCATCTTGAGGTCAAAGCGATGGACTCGATATTTTGTCGACATATCAAACTCTTTTCATTTTCATGTCATTAGTTCAATTCAACTTTCTTTCATATTTACCCATGGCAAAACCACTTGCTATTAGTACAAAGCTACGATCAGGCCCCAACTGCCCAAAAGCCAATAGAAACCGATCGCTGTGACTGTTACAAGTGAATAATAGAGCCGCTCCGCCAGCGAACGGTACTTTCCTGTCCAGGCCAGGATGGAAAATACCACCTGGAAGGTCGTCAACGCAATGCACGTATAAACTACTCCAACGAGCATCCCCGCTTGAAATGTTACTGTTGTGGATACCAGGATTGGAGGTTCGTTTACAAGGAGTTCCAGATCGAAAAGTTTCATCAACACGAAGATCAGTAGCAGGGACAAAAGGCTGTTGACCCACATCACCCAGGCGGCGGTTTTTGTCCAACATCTGACCTTTTTGGATATACCAATGGGATTTCTTGAAAGCCAGAGAGCCACAGGGATGACCGCTAATGCACTGAGCAATATCCCCAGGCAGGTCCAGAGAATGACATACTCCTGTTTGGAGATGGGCGGAGCGGTTGGCGGAACCTGCGCGGGCAGTACCTTGTCCTGGTAAGAAGGAATGATATCCCTGGTGGTGATGCCGGTATTCTCATCAGCAGCGTATAGCGCGATGCCCCAGAAGAGGGTATCGGGAGGCAGATCGATCCAATTGCCAAATGAGTGCGATTCATTGGTCCGGAAATGCAAGCGGTATGTACCCTTCGGGAGAGTGATCTGCTCCTTCACCTGGCGGTTGTTTCCCACGCCACCTGCCGGGCTGACTCGATCGGGTGTCATCATCCAGATCAGCTTCCCCGATGATACATCTTCGATGCCACCATAATCCACCATCTGCCCAAGCCGGTATCCACCGACGGCAAAAATGTCGATATGTGTGTCCTGTTCCAGAGTGAATTCGACGATGGAATAGGTATTATTGCCAACCCGGTCGATCATGGCAAAGGGGGACTGCGACTTGAAATCTGGCAATTCCGTGGAAGTGAACAATCGGATATAGGTATCGAGAGCTTTTCCAGCCGATGCGGGCTTTCCGAGGATTTGAGCAGTTAAGTAACGGTCATGGATCTCCTGCCTGGCGATCTCACCAACCCCTGCCGCCTGGGCCGCCTGCCATTGGGATGCAATTACAGCGTCCTCTGCATCCCAATCAATCATATCGCCCGGATCCATATCCATGATGAATAGCTTGTAGAATGCGAGGGCAACCGGGTAACGCATGACACTTACATCCTCCGGGGATGTAAACTCTCCCTGGGTTGCGGAGTTCGTGAAAACGATCAGGGAATAATCCTGGTCTAAGAACTTGATATACAGATGAGAAAAGCAATCCCAGCCCTGGTGCCAGGCGATTTTAGTGCCCTGAAATTCATCGACATACCAGCCCAGTCCATAAACCGGCGGTTCACCGGATGTCAATGTCTGTGCGGTAAAAGCCAGTGCCCTGGTTTCGGGGCGGATCAGGCGATCCTGATCCAGGGCAATGTCGAATTTCGCCAGGTCTGACACGGTGCTGACAAAGCCTCCCGAAGTTGAAAACCAGGTAAAGTAAGATCGGTCATAGCCATAGGGTTTGGAGAGATTTGTGCGGATATGCTGATAAGCCGGTTGGTCCAGTAAGTAGAACGGAGCGCTGTCGCTCATCCCAAGTGGGTCGAGGAAAGTGTCGGCCAGCAATTCTGCGAAAGGCCTGCCAGAAGCCCGTTCGATCACCTTTTGCAAATATGCATACCGGCCGCCGTTGTACAAAAAGAGGCTCCCCGGTTCCCGTTCGGACGTATGCCCGAGCAGGTGTTTCACCCGGATCACCCCTGGACTTTTGATGTAGATTCCGTACTTCGAAACAGGATCATCCAGATTCACTTTGCCCTGTTCCACCAGTTGCAGCAGGATCGTGGAACTCAAGGTTTTGGTGATCGATGCGATTTCATAAGGTGTATCCGCGGTAGCCGCGCGCTTGGCGTCCACATCGGCATATCCAAAACCCTGCGCCCAGAGCAATTCCTGGTCCTTGACGATGGCCACCGACATCCCCGGGATAGCAAGTTCGTGTTGCATTCCCGCAAGATATTCTTCGAACTTTGCAAGTTTTTCATCCAACTTCAAATTGGGATCCTCTGGGTTGTTGAATGAAACTGGCAGATCAGTGCCTTTACCATGTATTTCCGCGTTTGCTGCTTTCGGCGTTGCCGCGGATGTTGCCAGGACGGCGAGCAGGGTGATCACCAGCCCGAGGGTCAGACCCAGAGAGGGGTGTGTAAAAGAAGTGGCTCTCATTTTATTCTCCTTACTTCATTTTTCTCTTTCAACTCACCTTTTCCGCGATGAGCAGGAAATCCACCCGTGACGCCCAGGTGAACGGTGCGACCGTCACGTTTGGAAGGATGGCTAACCTTTCACCTTCCAGGCTGTTCTGGAATTGTTCTGACTTACTTAGATCGGTGGTCAGGCTGAGATCAGGGCGATGAGTACGGTATTCATTGGACATGTCAGGCTCTTTTTTCCGATCGTTCACGACCTATGCCATCTTACATGCTGGCATAGGCTCCAAATATGATGAGGCAGTCTCCTGCAGCATGGAACAGCACCGCCCCCCACAGGCTGTCGGATTTTTGGATAAGGAACCCCCAAATTAAGGACAGAACTAAAACGATTACCAGGAACTGGATCATCTCTGCCGCATAGGTAACCTGGGTGTGCATGATTGCAAAGACAATGGCAGTCAGAACGTTCGATAAACCTTTACCCAAAAAGTTCTCATACCTTTGAAGGAAGAGCCCTCGATAAAGCAACTCCTCCATAAACCCGTTGGAAAGAACGAAGAGCAATATCCACGGCCATAGCGGCAGAAGTTTCTCCAAGACTCCTGCCTGGCTGCTGCTGATGGCGAAATAGGCAAGAGCAGGGAAAACGATCAGCGCGGCGATGGCGACGGGAAGCCAGATGCGAACCCGGCCTCTCTTGAGATACATGGAGCGCCAGTCAAAGCCCATGAGCGGCATCAAGACAAGAATAGGGACCACTGTCAGGGCACATTGGGAAAACTTGGCTGTGGCAATTCCCTGGGGGGTCATAACGGATTGGTGAAACAACCCAAGCAGATCGTCACTAAAAAGAACGCTGACGAGAACAGCTGTTCCTGCCACGAAGAAAACGTAAAAGACAGGCCAGTATGATTTTGCTCGTTCACCCCTTCTCAAGAACAAGGACACAACCAGCAGCACGGCGGTGAATCCGGTGTGAAAACCAAGCAGTGCGTTTTTCGACAGGTACGGGGATAAGGTGATGATGGCAAACACCATGGTTTCCGCGAGGAAGAATAACAGGAAATTACCACTCTTCTTAAGCCAGCCGTTCGTGGAAGGATTGATGTTATTCATCAGCAGCCTCTTTCTTTTTACAAACCGGTTTTTCAAATCCGCCGTCACTTATTCAAACCGTGATGGAGCCGCAGAAGGATGTCGTTTTCGTTTGCTAAATAAAGTGGTCAATAACGCTATGAACACCAGGATGGTGGTAAGGCAGCAGAGACCTGCAGCCCATCCCAGCCCGACCCGATTCAGGAGGTTGAGGGTCGCCTTCACGATAGGATTTGGATAACCGCCAGGCGGGACAGGTATTGCCTCCAATTTGCAATCCGCGCAGGGGGGCAGGTTCTCGGAACGCCAGGTGTCGTAACGGCTTCGAAGTTCAAGCAGCGGGTTGGGGCCGCCTTTCGCCTCGATGAACGAGATGTACAGCCAGGGCAGCGCGGGGTCGTTTGGGGAGGGTTCCTTGCCAAAGGACGTTTTGAATGGAGGCTGGTCGGCTCTCGCGAACATAATGAAGGCTGCCTGAGCAGTCTGTTGGAAGCCAAACAGGTTGTTGCAGCGACGATCCCCCCCTGCGGCGGACGCCGCTTCAAGAGCGCGCATGAGCCGGTCTGGAAGTTCAACCGGACCAATGTCGGTTGCCGAGAAGGCTGCCAGGGCGCCAGAAACGACCGCCTCGCTCTCCAGAGTGTTTCCTTGCACGCTCACGGCATACGTCGAGTCCTGCCAGTCACCTGCCCAGTCGTTGTTCTCCAATCCCGTGAAACCCGCAGTCTGTATGTGTCCTTCCTGTAGGGTGACCACGCCGTATTGGCGAATGCCAGCTTCCGGGTCAAAGGTGTCATCGCTGACCAGCCGGATGATCTCACGGGCTGTTGCACCCTGACTGAGCAGATCGAACACTTTCGCCTGGTTCGCGGGGGTGCCAGCTGCCTGGATCGCACCGGCGCCCTGTCCTGGAGCCAAGGCGGCCAAAAAGGATGCGGATATGGGCACGCAGGATGCGCCCGCTGCGCCAACGTCACCGGTTACCGGATCCACTGCCACGATGGAATACGTGCTTCTTTTTTGGATCGCTGTAATGTACAGAAAATGCACCAGGATCACCATGATTGTGATCGCGATGGGCACGATGAAGAAGGGAATGTCATGAAGGTCTTTGATCCTTTTGGCTCGCTTGTTCATGGTTTACTCCTTTCGAAAAGGGCCCCTATCAAAGAATAATGACTGGAATCTCCACGTCGCGCACATGACATTTTCACCTGATGGTCTGGTTTACCGTCGAATGTGGGTAATGACCTGTGATCCTCAAATCTGATGATCTTCTTTGGAACTGGGCTGCCCACGATCGAACGGGTTCAGAAATAGGTATTATTGATTTCCAACACACGGAAAGACGCCAATCTGCGGCCAGGACGGGGTCCCCCTGGTTTCACTGAGATGGTTGATCAGCTGCGAGAAATCGGGAGGTTCAGAGAGATAAACACCGACTAATGCCAAAATGAGGCAGGATGCACATATCCCGCCGATGATACCGACCAATTTCAAGTTGCGTAGGAAACTCGAAGCTGGGTATCGAGACATTTGGGTAGACATATCTCCTTCCTTTCACTTTCTCCATGCTTTTGTCTTCAGCTCTCTACTGTGGGTTCCCGATATACTGCCAGGTTTTCGGATGGCAATTTTTTCCACATGCGATCAACCAGTACGGCAAAGACCGCGAAGAGGACGAGCAGTACACTCCCGGCATTCGTCACCGGAAGCACGGTGCCCAGCGTATTCATGGAATTCATTGAGGCGTGGAAGAGTGCCGGTGCCAGGATGCTGCCGCGTGTCCGGTTATAAACCCACCCGAAGAGGATGGTGATGAAGGGGTAGAGGCCGATGCGGACAAGCAGGTAGCCTCCTTCACGGTACTGGATGATGTCATTGGGAATATGCCATATAACCAGGTAAGCCCAGAGAAGGAGATTGGTTACCAGGGGGCTGTAGTTTGCTTGAAGACGCTGCTGTGCAAACCCGCGCCAGCCGCCTTCCTCGTTGACCCCTCCGCTATAAAAGAATACAGAGGCGAATGTAATTAAGGTGGCCGACAGGAGCCCGGGATTGAAATGGATATTGTAGAGCGATGGCCTGCCAGCTAGAAGGTTGGTGATGGCTACCCCCAGGAGATGAATCACAGGAAAAGTCAGCAGCGCAACTAGGTACCAGATGAGGTGCCCTCTGGGGTGGACCAGGGTCGAAAGGTATTCCCTCAGGCTGGTCACTCGGCTGAAGGCACTGGAGAAAACAAATGCAGGCAATATAGCGATCGGGATTGAGATGATGAGCATGGGCACCCATCCCACGGTAGGATCGGGATTGCCTCGCCATAAGTCAAGGGTGGAGATGATAAGAGCTACCAGCCACACGATCCCAAAAGTGAGCCAGCGTTTGCTTGCCGATACCGGGCTTCGAACAGGGAGGATCCATCGGGTAACCAACATCCCAGCAAGAACTGGAGAATACACAGCCAATCGAGATATGTATAGAATCAGGACCTGCAGGAGAGTTTGGTCTGCGAGGCCCATCTGGTACAGGTA
>Ga0208980_10002994_pt1 | contig 10246 bp, 9 predicted proteins | sample WetSurMetagenome_3_FD_187993 | JGI IMG/M metagenome (GOLD analysis project Ga0208980, IMG submission 187993) | Wetland microbial communities from Twitchell Island in the Sacramento Delta, sample from surface sediment Aug2011 Site A1 Bulk (version 2) | ecosystem: Environmental > Aquatic > Marine...
AAAGTAGAGGTAACGGCGGTTGGCCTGGGATTCGCCGGCAAAGGCGGCCTTGAGGTTTTCTTCGGTCTTGCTGCCTTTCAGGGACATGGGGGTTCTCCGTTAGATTAGGAAAAGCGAGTAGTTAGGATACTAGGTATATCTTCCCGGTGATTCCAATGGGAAATTGCGATCTATGCGATAAAGAGAGCCAATCATCGGCCGGAGGGCAAGCCATCCCGCCTCTCTCTCCACGGCGGACCAGAACCCCCGCGCTTCGTTCAGGCCGCATCAGCCCTCGCCGCTAGCTTATCCACCGCCGGGATTGGCCGGCTCTCTAGACGCCGCACCAGAAGCGAGCGACCGGTCATCTGCGGCGGCCGATCAAGCCCCATCAACTGCAGCACCGTCGGTGCGATGCTGGAAAGCCCACCGGCAGGTGCAAGCACCCAGGGCTCAGCATCGATGATCAGACAGGGCACTGGATGGGTCGTATGCTGGGTGTGGGGCTCGTCGGTTAGTGGGTCGACCAGAAGATCGCAGTTTCCGTGATCGGCGGTGAGGATGACCGAGTAATCGGCGGCTACCGCGGCATCCAGCACCCTTCCAGCCTCGCGATCCAGGGTCTCCACCGCCGCGATAACCGCATCCCTGATCCCAGTGTGGCCCACCATGTCACCGTTGGCAAAGTTGACTACGATGAAGCTATAGCGGCCGGAACCAATCGCCTCCACCACGCTGTCCGCCACCTCGCGTGCGCTCATCTCGGGCTTGAGATCGTAGGTGGCCACCTTCGATGAGGGGATCAGGTGATGATCTTCGCCGGCGACGCTCTCGCCCGTCCCGCCGTTGAAGAAGTAGGTCACATGGGCGTACTTCTCGGTCTCGGCACAATGGAACTGGCGCAATCCCGCAGCGCCAATGAGGCGGTTGAGGGTCACCGGCGGAGTCTCGGGCTCGAATGCGTAGGGCAAACCGAGCCGGGGGTCATAATCCATCATGCAGGTTACCGCCACCAACGGCGCCCCTCCGCGGTCAAAGCCATCGAATCCTCCAAGCGCCAGGGCCGCCGCCATCTGACGGGGTCGGTCCTTACGGAAATTGAAGGAGATCAGGCTCTCATCCCGGCCTATGCCCTGATAACCAGGGAGCACCGTTGGCAGGATGAACTCATCGGTCTCTCCTGCTGCGTAGGCCGCCTCGATCGCCGCCCCGGCCGATAGCGCCACTCGACCTTCCCCAAGCACCATCGCGCGCCACGCCTTTTCCACCCGATCCCAGCGTTTGTCGCGGTCCATGGCGTAGTAGCGACCCGATACCGTCACCACGCGGCCCTCCGCCTGCGCGAGGGCCGCCTCGATGGCCGGGAGATACTGGCCAGCCGATCGCGGCGGGGTATCGCGACCGTCGGTAAGCATGTGCAGCAGCGGGCGGACCTGGTATCGGCGGCATAGCTCGATGAGCGCGAGCAGGTGCTCGACGTGGCTATGGACACCGCCGTCAGAGACCAGCCCCATGAGATGCAGGACCTTGGTCTGCGCTGCCGCCTTTTCCATGGCATGACAGAGCACTGGGTTGGTGAATAAGCTGCCGTCGGCAATGGCGTCGTCGATCAGCACCAGATCCTGCCGGATAACGCAACCGCTGCCGAGGGTCACGTGGCCGACCTCAGAATTGCCCATCTGTCCCTCCGGAAGGCCCACGGCGCTTCCGGAGGCGTTCAGAATGACGTGGGAGTAGCGAAAAAAGTATTCGTCGAAACGGGGGGTGTGGGCCTCGGCGACCCCGTTGTGGATCTTGCTCGGGTTAACGCCGAAACCGTCCAGAATCACCAACAGCACAGGGCGCCGGGGGGCTTGGGTTGCATCGATCATTGCATAATGCCTAAGTCAGATTGTTCCGAAGCGACTGAATGATTAGCGCCAGTGGCGGCGCATGCCGCGAGAATCCGAACGACCAACCTTGCCGGTAAGCTACACATCGCAACTTCAAAGATCGGGGTCAACCCGATCCTTCTTCAGGAGCCCCCGGGGCCGCCACCTAGACCCGGCGCGCCGCGGCACTGTTCATGAGCTGTTTCATCTCGCTGACCGCTTGGCGCAACCCGCAGAACAGCGCGCGCGCGATGATGGCGTGGCCGATGTTGAGTTCGCGGATACCTGCAATCCCCGCCACAACGGCCACGTTATGGTAGTTGAGACCATGGCCCGCGTTGACCTGCAGCCCTAGCGAGAGCCCCTGGCGCACCGCCGCGCGCAGCCGCTCGAGCTCCACTGCGCGGGTACCTGGATCGGGTGCATCGGCATAGCGGCCGGTGTGCAACTCCACCACGGGGGCGGCGACCGCTTGTGCCGCCTCGAGCTGCGCCCCTTCCGGGTCGATGAACAGCGACACCCGAACCCCGGCCTGGGCCAGGCGCGCACAGCAGTCCGCCAGGAAAGGCCGGTTTCCGGCCACGTCCAAGCCACCCTCGGTGGTCAGCTCCGCCCGCCGCTCCGGTACCAAGCAGCAGTCCTCTGGTCGGATCCGCTCGGCAATCACCGCCATCTCCGGGGTCGCAGCCATCTCCAGGTTCATTCGTGTCTGCAGGAGCTGGCGGAGCATCTCTACATCCCGATCCTGGATATGCCGGCGGTCTTCGCGCAGGTGCAACGTGATGGCATCCGCCCCCCCCTGCTCCGCCTCCAGCGCCGCCTGCACAGGCTCCGGGTAACGAGTACCACGCACCTGACGCAACGTGGCCACATGGTCGATGTTGACACCGAGCAGGATCTCTTTGGTGTGCATTATCCTCGTTCCCCGTCAATCCGCCCGCCACTGGCGAAACAATTCACGGCTCTTCAATGGACGCTCGCCGAGGTACCTCCCAAGGAGCCGACGCAACAGCTCTCGCGCCTCGCGGGACTCTTGGGGACCCAGCGCCTCCCCGCTCGCCAGTCCGAGGAGGGTGCGGCCCGACACCAGTCCCGTTCCACCGCCGTTCAGGGGTAAGGGAATGGGACCGCGCTCAAGCTCGTAGTCGTAACGCCGATTCGCGCGGATCGGTACCCCGGAATCCGCCTCGGCTTCCAACAGGGGCCCGTAACCGAGCTCCCGTAACAACAAGAGCTCGAATCGGCGCAGGCCCTGGGCCGGATCGGCACCCCGGGCCAGCCAGGTCAACGCCTCTGCATAGGGTCCGAACAGGCCCTCGTGGGGGTCGTTGCGTCCCAGCAAGCGCATCAGCAATTCATTGAGGTAGAAACCGCAGACCAGGGCCTTGCTGTCGAGCTCGAGCGCGGGGCCGGCCGCCTCGGCACTACGCAGTGTCTTCACCTCACCCTGGCCGATCCAGCCCAGCCAAACCGGCTGGAACGGTTGTAAGAGACTCGCGGGAACGCTGCGCGATCCCTTCGCGCCCCTTGCGATGGCCGGAAACCGCCCGGAGTCCGTCGCGAACACCTCCACCAGCAGGCTCGTGTTGCGGTACTCCCGCCGATGCAGGACGAAGCACAAAGACAAGGCCTGGCGGGAGGGTTCCTGCACGTCGCGGTGGCCCTCCCCTACCCGGGCGCAGCCAGAGTCACGACGGGCACGGGTTGGGCGTTCCCACCCCAGAGGCTTCCGGGAGCTCGGCCCTGGGCGCCGCACCGAGACGCCTGGTCAGGGAGCCCGCACTTCGCCGGAGAGATGCCTGTGGTTCTGGCCAAGGTCCCAGGTCCAGCGACTAGCGCTCACTATAGCCGAGCCGGGCCAAAGCTGATTCGTCGCTCGACCAACTCTTGTGCACCTTCACCCACACCTCGAGATGGACCGGCCGACCGAAGAACTCCCGCATCCTCAACCTAGCCTGCGTGGCCGCCTCACGCAGCGCGGCGCCATCCTTACCGATCAGGATTGCCTTCTGACCGGGGCGCTCGACCCAGATGAGGGCGTGGATCACATGGCGCCGAGGCTCTTCCTCAAACCGCTCGATCTCCACCGACAACTGATAGGGTAGCTCCTTGGCGTAGCGACGGGTGAGCTGCTCACGCAGCAGCTCGGCGGCGAAGAACCGCTCGGGGCGATCACTCAACTGATCCTCGGGATAGAGGGGCTCGCGCAGCGGCAACAGTCGACTCACCAGTGAGTCCAGAACCTCCAACTGCTCGCCTCGGGCGGCCGAGACGGGCACGAGCTCGTGGAAGGCAAAGCGATGGGAGAGCCTTTCGAGGAAGGGCAGGAGGAGTTTGCGGTCGGGGATTCGGTCGATCTTGTTGACTGCGGCCACCACCGGCACCTTGACCCCCGCCAGGTCCTGGAGCACGGCGTCGTCTTCCGCCGTCCAGCGCAGTGCCTCCACCACGAGCAGGATAACGTCCGCCTGGTGGAGGACGGAGCGGGCGGTTCGGTTAAGGTAGCGGTTGAGTGCCCCCTCACCCCGCCGGTGGATGCCCGGCGTGTCGATCAGCAGCATCTGTCCCTGCGCCGAGGTCTTGATCCCGAGGATGGCGTGGCGGGTGGTCTGTGGCTTGTGGGAGGTGATGACCAGCGCCTGCCCCAGCCACCGATTCAGCAGGGTGGACTTGCCCACGTTGGGCCTGCCGAGCAAGGCAACGTAGCCCGAGCGGCGATGGGTTTCAGTCATCACAGTTCAGTAGCGCGATCATGCGTGCCGCCGCATCCTGCTCGGCACGACGGCGGCTGGTGCCGGTCCCTTCGGTGGCCTCCCCGGTATCGTCCAACAGACACATGACCCGGAAGGTCTGCTCGTGGGGGCTACCGCCGATATCCACCACCCGATATTCCGGAAGCTGCCGTCGGGTTGACTGCAGGTGCTCCTGCAGGCGGGTCTTGGGGTCCTTGACCTCGCCCACCGCCGTGCTGGCGGCCAGGGGTTCCGCGAACAACGACAGGATTCGCCCACGGGCCGTCTCGAAGCCCCCATCGAGATACACCGCGGCGACCACCGCCTCCAGGGCGTCGGCGAGGATGGAATCGCGAGAGTCGCCGCCGCTACGCAGCTCCCCTCCGCCAAGGTCCAGGTGCGGCCCGAGACCCAGCCCCCGCGCGACCTGCGCCAGGCTGTCTTTGCGCACCAGCGAAGCGCGCAAACGGCTAAGCTCCCCTTCCGTAGCCTTGGGACAATCCCGAAACAGGGCCTCGGCGATGACCAAATCGAGCAGCGCATCACCGAGAAACTCTAACCGCTCATTGTGGTGAATTCCCGCGCTGCGATGGGTCAGCGCCTGCGCGAGTAAGGCGCCATCGGCAAACCGATACCCCAGGCGGGAGGCGAGTTGTTCAGGGGGAGCTATCAACGTTGAACTTTGCTGCTTGGGCAAAAACGAGCACAAAATCAATGTTCGCCACCAGGTGCTCGCGAACCTCGTATTTCACGTCGACGAACACCTGGGATGCGCTGCGTTTGACGCTGATATCGTCGCGCTGCAGACGCCGAACCTCATCGATGTAGAGCTGATTGTCGAGCACACGGCGGATCTGCTCGGCCGGTAGGGTGGCGATGTCCCCGCGGCCTTTCAGGCTGTCCACCGCCTTTTGCACCTTGTAGAACTCGAGGTAGTAGGGCGCAACCTTCAGTCCGGCAAGTGCGACCGCGGCCAGGACGAGGATGATCAGCAGGTTGCTGAGCGAGCCCAATCCGCGCTGCTTTGATCGCCGTGTCTTCATTCCCGGACCTTCTTTCTCTCACACTGGCTAGGGGATCTTGCCGCCAATCCGACTCCAATCGATGGGGAAACCGTTGCGGGCCATATCCCAATTCATCCAAATGGCAAAGGCCTTGCCGACGAGGTTCTGCTCAGGGACGAATCCCCAGCAACGGCTATCGTTACTGTTGTCCCGATTATCACCCATCACGAAGTACTGCCCTGGGGGCACCCGCAGGGGTCCAGCCGCCAGCTCCCGGCAGCCCGGGGCAAAGTCTGGCGCCATCGGATGCACCAGAATCGGATGCTCTACGACTCCTATGCGCTCGGCACCCTCGGTCGAGCCGGTCTCGCGGGTCCCCGAACCGACGCCGGTGTAACCACCCACGCGTTTCTGCGCCTGGGGCTCGCCGTTGACGTAGAGCACCTTGTCTTGATAATCGATGAGGTCTCCCGGCACCCCAACGATGCGCTTGATGTAATCCACCGAAGGGGCCGCTGGATAGCGGAACACCGCCACGTCACCCCGCTGGGGCTCCCCCAGATTGAGGAACTTGCGGTTGAGAACGGGCCAGCGCAATCCGTAGGCGAACTTGTTGACCAGGATGAAGTCGCCCACCAGAAGGGTCGGCATCATCGATCCCGACGGGATGCGGAATGGCTCCACCACGAACGATCGCAGCAAAAGCACCACCAGGATCACCGGGAAAAACGAGCGGGCATACTCAACGATCACCGGCTCGCGGGCACCCGGGTGCGGCTCTTCCCGTATCGCCGCCCGCTTGTCCCCGCTCGCTTGCTCCGGCACTCGCCTACGCCGGGCGAAGAACAGGGCATCGAGCAGCCAAATGCCGCCGGTGACGAGGGTGGCGAGCACGAGAATCGCGGCAAAATCTAGATTCATTGGTCTATACACCGACCTGAGGGGTCGCGCGCCTAACCCTTAGCCGTCTCAAGGTCGGTTGGGGGCAACTCGCAGACCCAAATTTTTAATTATCCTTTCCCACCTGGAGTACGGCAAGGAATGCCTCTTGTGGGATCTCCACATTCCCCACCTGCTTCATGCGCTTCTTCCCCGCCTTCTGCTTCTCGAGAAGCTTGCGCTTACGCGTGATGTCGCCCCCGTAGCACTTCGCGAGCACGTTCTTGCGCAACGCCTTGACCGTGGTGCGAGCGATAATCTTGCTCCCGATGGCCGCCTGGACCGAGACCTCGAACATCTGCCGCGGGATCAGCTGGCGCATCTTCTCGGCGAGCTCGCGACCGCGGAACTCCGCGGTCTGCCGGTGCAGGATGATCGAGAGGGCATCGACCTTCTCGCCATTGATCAGCACATCCAGCTTGACCAGGGGGGCGGCCTGAAAGCGTTTGAATTCGTACTCGAAGGATGCGTATCCCCGGCTCACCGACTTTAAGCGATCGAAGAAATCGAGCACTACCTCGTTCATGGGCAGCTCGTAAGTCGCCTGCACCTGGCCACCAGCGTAGTGGAGCTGCTTTTGCACGCCCCGCTTCTCGATGCAGAGGTTGATGACGCCGCCGAGATGGTCCTGGGGCACCAGGATATGGGCCTCGATGATGGGCTCTCGAATCTCCGCGATCTTGCTCGGATCGGGCAAGTCGGCGGGGTTGTCCACCCGAAGGACTTCCCCATCGCTACGCAGCACCTCATAAACCACGGTGGGGGCGGTGGTGATGAGATCGAGGTCGTACTCGCGCTCGAGCCGCTCCTGCACGATCTCCATGTGCAGCATCCCGAGGAACCCGCAGCGAAACCCGAAACCCAAAGCCTGGGAGGTCTCCGGCTCGTAGAAGAGCGAAGCATCGTTGAGCCTGAGCTTCCTCAGGGCATCGCGCAAATCCTCATAATGATCGGAGATCACCGGGTAAAGACCGGCGAACACCCGCGGCTGAATCGCCTTGAAACCTGGCAACGCCTCAACCGCGCGTCGATCGGCATGAGTGAGGGTGTCCCCTACCGGGGCACCCTCGATCTCCTTGATCCCGGCGAAAACCACACCCACCTCGCCCGGTCCGAGCTGCTCCTGCGGCGTCTGCCGGGGGGTGAATACCGCCAGCTTTTCTGCCTGATAGGTGCGTCCGGTGGACATCACCAGGATCTTGTCGCGCCGCCGCAGGGTGCCGTTGACCACCCGGATCAAGGAGACCACCCCAACATAGGAGTCAAACCAGGAGTCGATGATCAGCGCCTGAAGGGGACCATCCGCATCCCCCTGGGGCGGGGGAACACGCCGCACCAGAAACTCCAGGAGCTCATCTACCCCCAGGCCAGTCTTTGCGCTCACCCGAACCGCATCGCGCGCCTCGATACCGATGATCTCCTCGATCTCCATGATCACCCGGTCGGCATCCGCCGAGGGAAGATCGATCTTGTTGAGCACCGGCAGGACCTCGAGCCCCTGCTCAATGGCGGTGTAGCAATTGGCCACACTCTGGGCCTCGACCCCCTGGGCGGCATCCACCACCAGCAGTGCCCCCTCGCACGCAGCAAGGGAACGCGACACCTCGTAGGAGAAATCCACATGCCCAGGGGTGTCAATGAAATTGAGCCGATAGAGACGGCCGTCGCGCCCGCGATATTCCAAGGTGACGCACTGCGCCTTGATGGTGATACCCCGCTCGCGCTCCAGATCCATGGAGTCGAGCACCTGCTCACCCATCTCCCGCTCGCTCAAGCCCCCGCAGATCTCGATGAAACGGTCGGCCAGTGTCGACTTTCCGTGATCGATGTGGGCGATGATGGAGAAATTACGGATATGGCTGAGGTCGGTCATGGAGTCAGGTGCAGCACCGATAGGATGCGGGTCCCAGAGAGCCGGCGGGGCCGGCTCGAGTCCCTTCCCAGCGCCCCGTCATGCTCCCGGTCACGCCCTAACCGGCAGGGCCGAATCCGGCCTTAGAACCAGCTATTGTGGATGGAGGGTCCGCGCGGGTCATCGCCTGCCAAACAACCGGCGATGACCCGTCGAGGCAAACGCTCAGATCGGACGAACGCAGGCCAAGGAGCACATCGACAGGGAAGCGGACGACGCGAGCACATCTGGTGGAGTGCGGACGCGTTTCCAACAATCTTCGAATAGTATCAGAAGAGCCCCCCTGCGGCACGCCCGATCTTCCGGGGTACGGCACCCCGCCGACGGGGCATCGCATCAACACCGCCCAGCACCGGCGGCGCGCTCAGGTAGGATCGGGTGGCGACGGCTACTGTACGGCTCCCCGGTAGCGGGTCGGGTCCGGCCATCCCGCCTCCGCGAATCCCTGGGCACGCAGACGGCAGGCGTCACACACCCCGCAGGCGCGACCTTCCTCGTCGGCCTGATAACAGGATACGGTAAGTGCGTAGTCTACCCCCAGGGCGGAGCCGCGCTCAATGATCTCCGCCTTGCTCAGCCGCACAAGCGGCGCGTGGATGTGGAATCCCTCCCCCGCCACACCGACCTTGGTGGCCAAATTGGCGAGGCGTTCGAAGGCGAACACGAAATCGGGCCGACAGTCGGGGTAGCCCGAGTAGTCCACCGCATTGACGCCGATGAAGATGTCGCGGGCGTCGAGCACCTCCGCCCAGCCCAGCGCAACAGCAAGAAACACCGTGTTGCGGGCAGGCACGTAGGTCACCGGAATGCCCTCGCTCGGCTGCTCGGGGACCGGGATGCTGGTGTCGGTGAGGGCCGAGCCGCCAATCGCCGCCAGATCGATCCGCACGACCTTACGCTCGGCAACGCCCAAGGTATCGGCCACCCGTTCCGCCGCCCGCAACTCCGCCCGGTGACGCTGGCCGTAATCGATGATCAGGGCATAAGGGATGTAGCCCGAAGCGCGCGCCATGGCGAGAACCGTGGCCGAATCGAGCCCGCCCGAGAGCAGAACCACCGCCTTGGTCATCGCCCGCGCGCCTCCCCCCAGAGCAGCTTGTGAAGCTGGAGCTGCAGGCGCACGGGCAAGCGATCGCGCAGGATCCACTCCGCGAGCTGCCGCGGGTCCTGTTGGCCCGCCGCCGGTGAGAATAAGACCGAGCACCGCCGATCCAGGCACTGCTCGGCGACCTGCTGTCGTGCCCAGAGGTAGTCCGCCTCGTGACAGATGACGAACTTGATCTGATCCCCACGGGAGAGGTGTTGGAGGTTGCCAACGAGGTTTTTGGCCACCTCGCCTGAGCCCGGCGTCTTGATGTCGAGCACCTTAACCACCCTCTCATCGAGCCCTCCGACAGGGAGCGCACCACTGGTCTCGAGGGAGACCTGGTAACCGCAGTCGCACAGGGCACCCAGAAGCTCGCCAGAGGCCGCCTGCGCCAGGGGCTCGCCCCCGGTGACGGTGACGAAGCGGGGCGCGTACCCGGCGACCTGCTCCAGGATCTCCGGAATGCCCATAGGGACACCGCCCTTGAAGGCATAGGGGGTGTCGCAGTAGTGGCAGCGCAGCGGACATCCGGTCAGGCGCACGAAAACCGTGCGTTCACCGGTGGTGAGGCCCTCTCCCTGGAGGGAATGAAAGATCTCGGTGACGCGTAGAACGCTCAAGGATAGGTGGTCGGTTTTGCGAGCTATGCTCGAATCTGGTGTATCAGCGAGGGCTGATGGAGGTTGGAAGGCGGCGCACCGTTGCTGACAATGCGGTTGTCG
>Ga0208980_10002995_pt1 | contig 10243 bp, 9 predicted proteins | sample WetSurMetagenome_3_FD_187993 | JGI IMG/M metagenome (GOLD analysis project Ga0208980, IMG submission 187993) | Wetland microbial communities from Twitchell Island in the Sacramento Delta, sample from surface sediment Aug2011 Site A1 Bulk (version 2) | ecosystem: Environmental > Aquatic > Marine...
AGGTAATAATGAGATCATCGTTTTTGATCTTCACAAAACAGAACCAGGGACTGTAAGGGGATTTGAAACAATGAATTAAAATTCCCGCTAGCTCAAGCCGGAAACAGCCGAAAGAAGAAAATACATACCCGCCGCAATTCCCATTGATACAGGAATTGTAAGGAGCCATGCATAAAGCAGGTTTACCGTCACTCCCCACCTGACTGCAGTCATTCGTTTGGTCATTCCCACCCCCATTATCGCACCGGTTATTGTATGAGTGGTGCTTACAGGTATTCCGAAAGCTTCAGTTCCAAAGAGCAGCAAGGCTCCGGCAGTTTCTGCAGCCACCCCTTCAAACGGGGTGATCTTTGTGATTTTTTGACCCATGGTCTTGACAATCCTCCAGCCTCCCATTAGCGTTCCGACGGCAATTGCGGAATAACAGCCAAGTACTATCCACGATGGAATGGTGTGTATTTTCCCTCCCACCATTTCAATCCGTGCCCAGTGAGGAATTGCAGAAGCATCGGTTCCATGGAAATATACAATCAGTGCTGCTGAAATGATTCCCATTACTTTTTGTGCATCATTACCGCCATGTCCAAGGCTCAGCAAAGCGGATGAAAAGAGCTGCCCGATTTTAAGCTTCTTTTCCAGCCTGAAAGGATTTGCTCTTCGGAAAAGCCAGAGCATAGTGATCGAAATTATATAGGCAAAAAGCATACCTATCATGGGTGCAAGGAATATGAAGGCTGCTATTTTCAGGATGACTCCGGAATGCACAACGCCCCACCCGGCATATGCGATGGCGGCTCCTGAAAAGCCTCCAACAAGGGTATGAGATGAACTCGAGGGAATCCCAAGGTACCAGGTAAGCAGATTCCAGAGGATTGCTGCAATAATACCTGATAGTATAACCAGCAATGTGATTGCCGATGTATCTACAACCTTTGCAATGGTATCAGCTATGTGAAGCTGAAATACAAGATACGCCAGCCAGTTGAAAGCGGCAGCCCAGACCACAGCCTGAAACGGGGTCAGCACTTTGGTGGATACGATGGTTGCTATGGAGTTTGCCGCATCATGAAAGCCATTTATCATGTCAAACCCAAAAGCGAGAACCACTATAATAATCAGAAGGGTAAAATCCATCAGGAGAACAGGTTAGGCTATTTTTATTATTACTGATGTAATAATATCTGCAACATCATCACAGCGGTCGACCGCTTTCTCAAGAGCCGCTATGACGTCCTTCTTCTTTACCAGCTCTATGGCATCTGTCTCCTCCTCGAAAAGCTTTGCCAGATACCTGTGGTTAATGTCATCCGCATGCTCTTCTATTTCCCCTATTCGGTGACAGTTATCCTTGTATTTCGATAGGTTGAGTACATCGCGCAGGCCGTTGAAGGCGGTGTTTATTTCAATCGATGCCCTGTAAATAGCATCTGCCATCTCGCGAAACTCCTGCGGTATCTCCTTTATTTTATACAGATGCGTCTCTTTGGCTGCACCAAAAATAAGATCGAGAACCGAATCGGTATCATGAATAAGGCTGAAGATATCCTCACGGTCAAAAGGAGTTATGAAAGTACCGTTAAGTGCCTTGTAAAGGTTCTTTGCTATCTGATCACCTACAAGCTCTGCCTCCTTGATCTTCAGACCAAGGGCATCTCTCTTTTCAGGCAGTGGTTCATTCATGAACTCTACCAGGAGCTCGGCTCCTACTATAAGATTGGCTGAGGCCTCCTTGAAAAGAGGATAGAACTTACCCTCCTTCGGGGTAAGAAATGAAAATACCTTATCGAGTTTCATAGGTCAGTGAAAGAGTAGTTTGACAATTGGACAAAAGTATACTAATGACTTCAGTCCGGAAAGGAGATTCGCATGAATGTTCATTAAATGTTAATTATTATTCTTCCGGAATTTCTGTCAACTTTGAGTATCTTCGACAGACATAAATTTCTGCATCATCATGAAACTTACATTTTACGGGGCTGCCCGAGAGGTGACAGGCAGCAAAATACTCATTGAAACAGAGCACGGAAAGAACATCCTTATCGACTGCGGACAGTTCCAGGGAAAGGGGCTTGAAACAGATGCACAGAACAGGGCTCTCCCCCTGGCTCCCGCATCAATAGACCACATCATACTTACCCATGCTCATATAGACCATTCGGGATTGATACCCTATGTGTACCGTAACGGATTCTCGGGGTCAGTGATCTGCACCGATGCTACACGCGACCTGTGCTCCATCATGCTTGCCGACGCAGGCAAGATACAGGAACAGGATACCGTGACCTTCAATAAGAAAAGACAGAAGAAGGGGCTTCCCCCGGTTCAGCCATTATTCACCCAGGCCGATGGCATGGCCTCAATGAAACTTTTTATCAGCGTGTCGTACGACCGTAAATTCAGAATAGATGAATATACCACTGTAAAGTTCACAAATACCGGGCACATGCTCGGAAGTGGAGTGGCTAACGTTGAACTGAAAGAACAAGAAGGCATCAAACGCATCGCTTTCACCGGTGATATTGGCAGGCCTGTCAACAGGATCCTGAAGAGCCCCGAGCCCTTCGCACAGGCTGATTTCCTGATAGCAGAATCGACCTACGGCGACCGACTTCACCCGACAATGGAAGAATCTGATGAACAGCTGCGCCAGGTAGTATACAGGACCTGCGTAGATAAAAAAGGCAAGCTTATCATCCCTGCATTCAGTGTGGGCCGTACCCAGGAGATAGTTTATTCGCTTAATAAACTGTATAACGCAAAGCACCTTCCCGTGGTCGATATCTATGTCGACAGCCCGCTGTCAGTCAATGCCACAAATATATTCCGTCTTCATCCAGAGTGCTTCAATGAGGATGTAAGAAATGCCATGCATAATGACCCTGACCCATTCGGTTTCAATTCACTCTTCTATATAACCTCGGTTGAAGACTCCAAGAGGCTGAATGAAATAAAAAAGCCCATAATTATCATTTCTTCATCAGGAATGATGGAAGCCGGCCGGATAAAACATCATCTGGCCAATAACATAGCAAATCCCGCCAACACGATCCTCGTAGTCGGATACTGCGCTCCCCCGACCCTCGGAGCGAGGCTGGTCAGGGGTGAAAAGGAGGTCTCAATTCATGGCACGAAGTACCCTGTGAATGCAGAGATAGCGATAATTGAATCTTACTCGGGACATGGCGATTACCGGGAGATGGCTGATTACCTGCAATGCCAGGATCCGCAAAAACTAAGGAAGTTTTTCCTTGTCCACGGAGAGTACGAGACGCAGCTGAAATACCAGGCTTATCTTGAAACGCGGGGATTTAAAAACATAGAAATTCCCGCCATGGGGACGTCGTTTACTGTTTAAACATCCCGGCCACGGTGTAACGACGCCCAACCTGGGCGTCGGGGTCAAAATGTATACCCCGCGGAAATGTTTATTGTCTTCAGAAGCAATGCCTGCGACTGCCGGTTATAGGTATAAAATATCTGAAACGAAGGGTAAATCCCGAAACCCCTGACCTTCCCGTAGCAACCCAGTTCAAACTTGCCTCCAGGGCCTGAAACTGCCTCACCGATTTTATCGCCTACGGGCACCACTCCCAGCTTCGACGTGTACTGAAGCTCCAGCCGGTAGTCAAATGAGAAGATACCGACAGCATAGGTGTTGAATATTCCAAAATGTTCCCATCCTGCCTTCAGGCTGACACCACCGTATATCCCTGCACCGGTCAGGTACATCCACCCTTCTGACAGCTGAGCATTATCTTCATACCTGTCATAAGCACTTGCGTAATGGTAAAATGCTCCAAGCCGGTAAGACATAAAGTCCTTACATGACTTAAATTCCGTATCAAAGGTCAGAATATAACCGTCACCCGGGTAGAACGTTAAATCATTGTTCGCATACAGGGAAGTAACCTGATCAGACCAGACACCCCATGGTGCAAAGGGGAAAGAGTAACCAGCCCTCATTGAAAGGCTGCCCTCCTGGGCCCTGGCCAGGGTAAAAAGCATTAGAAACAATACAGTTGCCCGAAACCTCATCGTATAAATATTTTGGGTTCTTAAAAACAGGAAGGAAAATTAATAAAAAAAATCCCGCCATTCAGGCGGGACCTTTAATTCTAGTATTTCGGTTCACGATCCCGGTCACGGAAATCACGACGGGGTCTAAAAGGCTTTTTCTCTGCCTTCGGCTCAGATCTCTTTACGATAATCTGGCTGCCATCAAGCTCTGAATTGTTTAGCTTTTCGATGGCTTCAAAACCGGCACGGTCATCAGCCATCTCAACGAAACCATAACGCTTTGAAAAGCCGGTTTCACGATCCATAATTACTTTTGCGGAGATCACCTCTCCAAATTTGCTGAAAAGTTCCTGAAGGTCTTCTGCTTTGGTAACAGAACTCAGCTTGGCTACAAAAATGTTCATCTGAAAATAAATTAAAATGTTTATAAAAGTTTTTATGTCAGCAGGTTAACTCCGGCGCAAATAAAATATTAGCTAAAGAAATCAGCCATGCCAATCATTACAAAGTTATTTAATTATTCCTTACAATTCAAAATTAAATTAATTATTTGAAAATGACCTCCTGAGGCCTTTTCAGTTTACCTTTAGGATCATATCCGTACAGTTACCTGTTAACTTCACAGTTTTGGAATTTACCTTACCTGTTTATGGGCAAAGTTTTCTTCCTGAGCCAATCCACCAGCCCGGGCTCGAGATGCTTGCCAAGAGCCCTGAATACTTTTTCGTGATAATCATTCAGCCAGTAAAGCTCTCTGTCATCAAGCAGCGATACATCAACAAGTTCCCCGTCTATATGGCAAAGGGTGACTGTTTCAAACTTCAGAAACCTTCCGTGATCCGTTTCACAGTCCTCTGTGCATAGGATAAGGTTCTCTGTCCTGAAGCCGTACTCGCCCTGCCTGTAGATTGCCGGCTCATCGGAAATAAGCATTCCCGGCTCAAGGATTGTCTTCAGATCTCCTGAGGCTGCGCTTCCTATCGTCTGGGGACCTTCATGCACATTGAGGAAGCTTCCCACACCATGTCCGGTACCGTGGCCATAATTCAGTCCGTTATCCCATAAAGCCTTACGTGCCAGTACGTCAACCTGGTAGCCCCTTGTGCCATAGGGAAACCTCAGCATGGCCAGGTCAATGGTGCCCTTCAGTGCAAGAGTAAAATCCTTTTTCTGCCTCCTGTCTGGCTTTGACAGTGCTATTGTACGGGTTATATCAGTAGTGCCTCCGTAGTACTGACCTCCGGAATCCAGGAGGAAAATACCGGTTTTCCCAAGTTCCGCATCGGTGGATTTGTCAGGGACATAATGAGGCAGGGCAGCATGCCCGTTGTAAGCGGCAATGGTTGCGAAAGATGGTCCTGTGTATCCCTCCTGCTCCTTCCTGAACCCGTCAAGCCTGGCAGCAGCAGTAAGTTCAGTAACACTCTCGTGCCGCGGTCTTTTTTCCAGCCAGTGAAAGAATCTCGTCAGCGCCACTCCGTCCCTCAGCATCGCATTATGCAGGTTCTTTATTTCAGTCTTGTTTTTGATGGCTTTCATCCGGGTCGGAATACTTATTTCCTCTTTAACATTCACATTTCCCGGAATGGCATTCAGCAGGGCGGCAGAAGTTGCAGAAGGTGACAGAAGCAATGTTGCACCTTCAGGCAAAGTGCGTATCACTGATGATACAGCATCATACGGAAGAAGCACCACACCGTCAATGTCAAATTCTGACTTCATCGGTCCCGGTATCTTTTCCTCGTCTGCGAAAAACAAGACCTGATCATGACTGACAATTGCGAAAGAGAGAAGCAACGGACTGTACCTGAGATCTTTCCCTCTGATGTTCAGTAGCCACATAATGTCATCCACAGCTGTAAGGAGCTGGTAATCAGCACCCATTTCAGTCATCTTCTCGCGTACCCTGCTGATCTTGTCGCAGCGGCTCTCACCAGCGTACCGGATAGGAATGGAAAAAGCCTTTTCCGCTGGTATGGCTGGTCTGTCCTTCCATAAAGGAGTGACCAGGTCAGCTTTAATGTTAAGTCGGATCTCCTTTGGTGCCAGATTTTCCTTTAGCGACCTCATAATTCCGGCCGATATAAGTCTGCCGTCGACAGCCACCGTTTTGCCTTTGCCTACCTTTGCCCGGAGCCACTCAATATGCTCCGGCGTATGAGGCACCCTCAGCCTGACAAGCTGAAACCCGGTATCGCGCAGCTGTTCTTCAGCCTGGATGAAATAACGACTGTCAGTCCATAACCCGGCGAAGCTGCCTGTTATCACTATCGTTCCGGCTGACCCACTGAAACCGGTGAGCCATTGAATGACCCTCCAGTGATCAGGGACATATTCCCCGAGATGAGGGTCACTGGAAGGCACTATCAGTGCATCAATCTTCTTTTTCTTCATCAGGGCCCGCACGCCGGCAAGCCTCTTACGGTAAACGCTGGATGCCACTTTTTTAGGTTTTATTGAATATTAATTCCATTAGGCGAACAAATATAACAAAGTTCATTTTCCCGAGGTCTGTAATTGCATGACAACTTATTAATCATTTGCCGGGGTTAATTCTTAAATTTGACCCGTAACTTCACAGGGTGAATAAAGAGGGAAAAAATCGTCAGCCGGACTGGTGGATGAAGCTTGACAACGCGGCGAAAATCTATCCGGCAATAACGGGTTCAGAGCTTACAGGTGTATTCCGCATTTCCGTTCATCTGACTTCCCCGGTTATTCTGCCTGCGCTGTTAAAAGCCATTGAGGAAGCTGCTGCGATCTTTCCGATGTTCAGTGTCGAGCTGTGCAAAGGTTTTTTCTGGTACTATCTTGAATATAACGGCAAGCCTCCGAGGGTTCTGGCTGACCTCGGTCCCCGTTGTCAACCCTTCCCGAGGGATATAAGAGGTGAGTTGGTTTACAGGGTGCTTGTTCATGACAATTGCGTCTCGGTGGAGTTTTTTCATATCCTCACCGATGGCGGGGGTGCCATATTCTTTCTCAAGGCACTTATGAATTTGTATTTTCTGCACGCTTTTGGCATAACTGAGGAACCGTTTCCCGAGGCAAGGGAGGGCCCTCATGCAGGCAGTACTGACGATCTCTTCCCTAAATATTACAGTAAGGGACTTCCTAAGCCGCCGATATTGCCCCGGGCATGGCACCTTCCCTACAGGCTGCGCCAGGTGCCCCGTTTCAGGGTGACCGACTTTGAGCTTAGCGCGGCCTCACTTTCAGCCATGGCAAAACAAAATAGCTGCACGATTACCGAGTACCTGGCATCTATGTACCTTCTTGCCCTCCAGGAGCTTCGGCGTGAATACAGCAGAGGATCTCCCCACATAAGGGTCCAGGTTCCCTTTGACCTGCGCAGGAGGTACGATGCCCATACCCTCCGTAATTTTTCTCTCTGGGCTATGCCTGAGATTGATATCCGGATGGGGCATTATACGTTTGAAGAGCTTCTTGCAGTGGTAAAAATTACAATGCAGGCGATGACCGACGAGAAGAAAATTAAACAGGTCATAAGCCGCAATGTATCCAGTGAAAAGAATCCGCTGATACGTATCATCCCGCTGTTCATTAAGAGTCCTGTTCTCAGGATGGCTTATAACAAGTTCGGTCCCAGCCAGTTTACAAGCACCATAACGAATATGGGAAAGGTGACACCGGTGGGACCGGCCGCTGAGCATATGAAGGCAATGTCAGTGACCCCTCCGCCGCCGCACAGTCGGATTAAGGTCACCTGCGGCCTTATAACTCTCGGTGAAAACACGATCCTCTCATTCGGATCACTCACCGCTAACCCGGAGCTTGAGCGACGGTTTATAAAATCACTCACCTCGGCAGGAATGCAGGTGAGACTGCTTAACAGGGAATAAATCTTACTGTCATGTCGATATGCAAACAATGCGGAGTGGATCTGGGGGAAGGAAACGAAAAGTGCCCTCTCTGTGAACCCGCAGACTCAGGAACAGTTCAGATCGCTTCGCCCGCCGACCTGTTCAGGCTATCCAGGAAAGTGAAGGTCAGGACCCTTTACGAGATTACCATGTTGCTCCTGATATCAGGTGCCATTGTCACTTTGGCTATAGATATCGTATTTGAAAGGGGCTTGAGCTGGTCACTGATTACCACAACCTGCATCGGTTATCTGATAGTCATGGTCACTTCCGTTTATTTTCTCAGAAAGAAGCCATACCTGATGATTGCAGCCTCAGCTGCCGGTACCCTTCTCTTCCTGTGGCTCATCGACATGCTGACCGGTAACAACGGATGGTTCACCACGGTTGCCGGTCCTCTGGCAGGGTCGGGAGCCCTCCTTACAATGGCAGTGATATTTCTGAACTCACTCTCCAGATACAGGGGACTGAATCTTCTATCAACCATTCTTATAGCTGCTGCTATATATACCATCATTATAGAGTTCATAACAGACAGACTTACCACATCAGACTTCAAACCGCAATGGTCTGTTGTCACAGCAGCTTCGTTGCTGATCATCGCCCTGATATTCCTCTTTATCCACTACAGGCTGAAAAGAGGCCGCAGCCTTGGAAGGCTTTTTCACTTGTGAAATTCCTTCAGCGAGGCTTGCGCGATTGTTGGTTTTCTCACACTGTTGCACTACATTTAACAACTGAACCAATATCCAGAGAATGCAAAAACTTCTGACCAGGTTTCTTGATTATGTGCGCTTTGATACGAGGCCTGATGAGACCTCACACTCTATTCCCTCTTCCGTCAGACAAATGCTTTTTGCAGAGAAGCTTTCAGCAGGGCTGAAGGAGGCAGGACTTGCCGAAGTAACACTTGACTCCAGCGGCTATGTGATGGCCACTCTTCCGGCAAACACCCGCTCACCTCGGCCTGTTTTGGGCTTTATAGCTCATATGGACACCAGCCCGGAGGCTCCTTCGGAGAACATAAACCCCATTGTGCATCGTGACTACAACGGTGGAGATATCTTGCTGAACCCTGAAAAGAAGGTAAAACTCTCTCCGAAGGAATTCAAGGAGCTTAAACGTTACAAGGGTCAGACGATAATAACCACTGACGGACTTACCCTCCTGGGAGCCGACGATAAAGCCGGGGTAGCTGAAATTGTTACTGCAATGGAGTACCTTGTCAGACATCCTGAGCTGAAGCACGGTAAGATCAGGATCGCCTTCACCCCGGATGAGGAGATAGGAAGAGGCGCTGATCATTTCGATGTCAGGTCATTTGGCGCGAAGTACGCGTACACTGTCGATGGCGGTGGCCTCGGAGAGCTTGAATATGAGAACTTTAATGCAGCCGCCGCCACTGTTACCATTAAGGGAAGGAGCGTCCATCCAGGCACGGCGAAAGGAACGATGATCAACTCTGTAATGGTCGCCGGCGAGTTCGACTCACTGCTTCCCGTGAAGGAAAGACCGGAGTTTACTGAAGGATATGAAGGATTCTTTCACCTGTACGACATTAAAGGTTCTGTCGAGGAGACCACACTCAAATATATCGTCAGGGACCACGACCCTGTTAAATTCGCGGCCAGAAAAAAAATGATCAGTGACACTGCACTGTCGATCAGACAAAAATACAGGGGAGCGGAGATCAAAGTCGAAATCAGGGATCAGTATTTCAACATGAAGGAGGTTATTGAGTCCAACTACTTCCTGGTTGAGGATGCGGTAAAAGCCTACCGGAAGGCAGGTGTCGAGCCGGTGATAAAACCTGTTCGCGGCGGCACCGACGGTGCAAGACTGTCATTTATGGGATTGCCTTGTCCCAACCTGTTCACCGGCGGACATAATTATCACGGACGGTATGAATACATACCCCTGCAATCGATGGAAAAAGCCGTGGAAGTGATCGTAAACCTGGCTATTGTACCCAAGAAACGGAGCAAATGAAAAACAATATCCTCAACCCCGTGCTTATTTTGCTGCTGACAGCGTCCTGTTCTGATGAAGGCACTTTAAGGAGAGCAGCTGCCACCATCACCGCCGATGAACTTCGCAATTACACCATGACCCTTGCCGCTGACAGCTTTATGGGCAGAAAGCCTTTCACCCATGGAGAGACCATCACAGTCAACTACCTTGCAGGGGAGCTTGAAAAAATCGGCTTCAGTCCCGCCTTTGGCGACAGCTGGTTCCAAAGTGTTCCGATGACAGAAATAGATACAAGGGTAACCGACCCGGTAATCATCAGGACGGAAAGGGAAACACTTGAGTTATCTGCCCCTGATGATATCGCAATTGAA
>Ga0208980_10002996_pt1 | contig 10243 bp, 11 predicted proteins | sample WetSurMetagenome_3_FD_187993 | JGI IMG/M metagenome (GOLD analysis project Ga0208980, IMG submission 187993) | Wetland microbial communities from Twitchell Island in the Sacramento Delta, sample from surface sediment Aug2011 Site A1 Bulk (version 2) | ecosystem: Environmental > Aquatic > Marine...
TTTCAACAGGCATCATCCATTAAGGAAAACTTAGCTGTACTCAGGGCAAAAATGATTCCAGAGCTAAAGGCCGTGCTTAGCCCTGAACAGGTCGGATACCTTAAAGGACGAATGGAAGCAAGAAAGGAGTTTTGCGAGAAAAACCTCGGGTGTTCACGGTGGGGGCATCACCGTGGGTTGGCTGAACCTGATATGACTCCCCAAAACCACCAGGAACAAGGCGACCAGCCCAACTCTTAACGACAGTGATTGGCGTTTGCCGAACGGGACAGGAAGAAAAATTTATCTCCCGCCCCGAAACTCGGTTGTAAAATTTTGTAATCAGTTTAAAATAAGCAAAAGCGAAAACAAGTTGTTTTAAATTCAAAGCCGAGCAAACCGCTGCTTTATCGTTAGAGATGCCTACTCATACTACCTTCGTAGACGACCACGACATTGTCCGCCAGGTTATTGCCGGGGACATTAACGCATTCGGATTTTTGATGCAAAAATACCAGGGACACATTTTAACTGTTGTGGGCAATCACATACCGCATAATCAGGCAGAGGAGGTAGCGCATGATGTTTTTGTAAAGGCGTATCAGTCTCTGCTGACTTTTAAATTCAAGGGCGGCTTTAAACAGTGGCTGTCGGCCATTGCGGTAAGGACCTGTTATGATTTTTGGAGAAAAGAATATCGTTCCCGCGAAACCCCGATGAGTTCTTGTTCTGAAGAAGAGCAGAACTTTGTGGAAAGGGCGCTGGCAAAGCAATCTATCCAAGCAACATCGCAGGAGAATTCCCAGAAGGAGGCCAGCGAATTATTGGATAGGGCTTTGGATAAATTGTCGCCCGAGGACAGAATGGTTTTGGAATTGGTTTACCTGGAGGGCCTCTCGGGCAAAGAGGCTGCCGGCCTTCTTGGGTGGAGCGTTGCGAATGTAAAAATTCGTTTATTTCGCTCTCGAAAAAAACTTCGCAAGATCCTTACGGGATTTTTAGAAGACTAAGGGAGGATGATATGCGATTTAATAAAAAAGATTATACACAACTGGAAAATGCGCTCATAAAAGCATATCGGGAAAAAGAAAAACCCCAGGTAAGCGAGCAATGGGCAATGAATGTCATGCAACACATCCGCAACCTCGGGGCGCTTCCTTTTAAAACAAGCCCATTTAAGCTTTTCGAGCAATTTGGATGGCGTTTTGCGCCGGCCGTTTGTGTTTTGATTGTTTTATTAACCTTTTGGATGGTCAAACTTGATTTTGCTCCTGAGGATGAAATGGCAATATTTTCTATAGAGCATCCCATTGAGGCGAGCTACGTAGAAATGCCTGGGTTATAAGGAGGGAGAACATAATGGACAAACTCAAAGTAGCAATAATAATACTTCTGGTGTTTGCTGTAGGCGCGCTGGCAGGTTCTTTAGGAAACAGGCTTTACTTTAAGCATAGATTTGAGCGATTCGTCAAGGGCGGGCCACCGCCACTCGTGCATATATTTATGAGAAAAATGGTTCAGGATCTCGACCTGACAAAAGCGCAAAAAACGGACATAGAAAAAATTGTGAGTCAGGCAGAGAAACAGATAGTAGACTTCAGACAGAAATACCGTCCGGAGTTTGAAAAAATTATGGATGACACCATCGCACAGATAAAAGAAAAGCTAAACGATGAGCAGAAAAAAAAGTTGGACAAATTGCATGAGGAATTTAAAATGCGTGGGCGAATGGGTCCGGGAGGCATGCCCCATCCACCCATGATGGGCGGAATGCCTGATCAATTATTTGCCACAATGAAAGCGCGCCTTAATCTCACTAAAGAGCAAGAAGAAAAAATTCGCCCGATTATAGATGCGAGCATGGAGAAAAAGCAAACCATATTCAAAAAACATGGGGAACAAGAACGAAAAAATGTGCGGATATTGGAAAAGGATATGCAGGCGCTTGACCAGGATACGGAAAAACAGCTTGGCTCAGTTCTGACTGAAGTACAATTAAAAGATTATCAGAAAATTCAAGAAGAGCGATGCCAGGAAATGCGCCCAGAAATGCACCACCATGATGCGCCCCCGGAATTCGAACCAGGCCCTCCTCCTATGCCCTGAGGAGGGTTTTTGCCGCCCCAAGGCATAAAGACCTGAAATGGAGCGTTACAGGCGTTTGGTTTTTTTCAGAAAGCGAGCCGTGCCATAAAAGATGAAGAGAGGGATAGAGAACAGACTCAGGAGAACAGGATGGCCGAGTATGCCGGCAGGGCCGAAAAGGTAGCGGTACTTGAATGCCAGAACCACGTAAACACCGAACAAGGTGCCGAAGATGGTCCCGAATTCTTTTTTGACCACCTTCTTCCAGGCGAAGTGATGCTGCCTCATTGTCTGAGCCAAACCGTGTACCCTTGGCAGGAAACGGTTTGTGTTGCGGCAGTACTCTTCGTATTCCGTGCCGAATTTTTCACGGAGGAAACGCTCTTCTTCAAACACGATGCCCACGTATACCAATAGAAAAAAGGGGAAGACTACGCCGTACATCCAGGGCGATCCGTACATGAGGCAGAACCCCAGTGCAATAAGGAGGTTGCCGGTGTACATGGGGTTGCGCGTATGTGCGTAAATGCCTTCTGTTACCAGGTTTTTCGCATAAACCCGGCGATTAAGACCACCGCGCTTGACGTATACAAGGCCGATTGTAAGGCACCGGACAATTTGGCCCAGCAGCGCCATTGTTACACCTAAGCCGGTGGCAAAGAGATCCAGCTCCTCATCTCCCGCAAAAAATGAAGGCCGAACCAGAAGAACCACGAGCAGGAAAATAACCGGGAAAAACCCATTCCGGAAACGGAAAAAAAAAGCTCCGATGGCACAAAGGCCTGTATCGATAGGCGAGCGTTGGTTCGTGGTCATTTTACGGCAAGCATCCCGCAGAAGTTGTACCACCTGAAAAACGCCTCGCAGTGTCTGAACCCGCATTCCAGGAGAAGGTCTCTGTTTTCGAAATAATGATAGGGGATCAGCACATTTTCGAGGGCTTCCCGTTTCTGTGCAATCTCCAATTCCGAGTAGCCGCTTCGCTTTTTCATATCGTAGTAATACTTAATGAATAGTCTGTTGATCGTCGAATCCGGGCTGAGCACCTTCTCAATGAGAATGAGACAACCACCGGGGTTGATACCGGAAGCAATCGTCTGGACCACTCGCGTCCGATAAAGCGGTCGGACGAATTGAAGGACCAGGTTCATGACGACCACGGAGGCGTTTACCACACTTACTCCCTTGTTCAGGTCTGCGCAAATCAGTTCACACGGTCTTGTCACTCCACGCTCGGCCAGTTTCTCCTTCGCCTTGAGGAGCATCGCTTCCGAAAAATCCACGCCCACAAAGGACACACCTTTTGGGATCAGGGCGTCGATTTGCACGAAGGTGGTGCAGGTGGAACAGCCCAGATCGTACAAATTAGTACCCGGTACGGCAAAATCGGCCGATATTTCCCCGATCATCCGTTGCACCTCCTCATAGAATGGCTCAGAACGCTCGAGCATATTGACAAATACCTCAGCCGTCTTCTCGCCAAAGCTAAAATCCTCTATACGGCTGTTTTTTCCCTGGAACAACTCGTCTTTTGTTGGCGACATCTCAATATACCTTCTGAACATTATTTTTAAAAAAGACTATGTTGTGCATTGGAAGGTGATGCTCCTCTGAAAAGCCCTGACGTTGTGTTTTTTTGGATAAGAAAGATCTTGTTTGGAAAATATTATAGTGCATTCTTATAATTTTAAAAAGAATTATTTTTTGGATGTTATGGGGTTGGTTTGGGGTAATTAACGCCGGTGATGCACAGCATTTTTAAACAAAAAAATAGGGGATTAGCCATATTAGCTAACCCCCCGCTTTTAATAAGCGTCCCCAACGGGATTTGAACCCGTGTTGCCGGCGTGAAAAGCCGGTGTCCTGGGCCGGGCTAGACGATGGGGACAAAAAATGAGCCGCACAGGATTCGAACCTGTGACCACCGGATTAAAAATCCGATGCTCTACCAGCTGAGCTAGCGGCTCACTATTTTTATTATAGAGAAAAATTTATCAAAAAAAAGAATTTACCCCAATTACTTTTTTGAAGGAAACGGGGGTTTTGCTATGATGGTTTCCCCCCGCTCAAACCCTACGGAAATTAAGATAAACTTTCTTTCCGTCAATTTTTCAAGAAGCTTAATATACTTTTTGGCATTCTTGGGCAAGTCATTGTATTTTTTTATGCCCGTTAAATCTTCCTGCCACCCTGCCACTTCTTCATAAACAGGCTCACAGTTTTTCAGGGCGTGAATGCTGGCCGGAAATTCAGAAACCTCTTTTCCTTCTAATTTGTAAGCACGACAAACTTTTATTTTTCCCAGTCCGGTTAAAACATCGAGCTTAGTTAAAGCCAAATAAGTAAACCCATTGATTCTGTTGGCATGCTTTAGGGCAACGATATCAATCCACCCACAGCGCCGAGGTCTCCCTGTGGTAGCCCCGAACTCGCCCCCTTTTTCTCGCAGGGTCAGCCCGATTTTATCATTTAGTTCGGTTGGGAAAGGCCCTTCTCCGACCCGGGTTGTGTAAGCCTTGACAACGCCGACTACTTCATCAATTTTTGTCGGTCCCACCCCGCTTCCGACACAAGCCGCACCAGCTACTGTATTGGAAGAGGTGACAAAAGGATAAGTTCCGTGGTCAACATCTAAAAGAGTTCCCTGGGCTCCTTCAAAAAGGATGTTTTTCTTTTTTTTCATTAACTGGTTGATGACTACGGACGCATTAATGACATTTGCCTTTAGTCTTCTCGCCAGGGCAGAATATTTTTCAAACAGTGCGCTCACGTCAAAACCTTCTTGGTCAAGGTACTTAGTTAAATAGAAATTTTTTTCGGCCGCGTTTTTTGCAAGCTTTTTCCTAAACACCTTCTCATCAAAAAGGTCAATAACCCGGATCCCGGTTCGGACTATTTTATCTCCATATGCTGGCCCGATTCCCCGGCCGGTGGTGCCGATTTTATTACTTCCGGCTTTATTCTCTTTTCCGATATCAATCAGCCGATGGTACGGAAAAACAAGGTGCGCCTCTTCGCTGATAAGCAGTTGGGTTTCATTTTGAAAAAACCCCTGCGATTTTAATTCGTTAATCTCATCCAGCAAAGTCTCTAAGTCGAGGACTACCCCATTGCCGATGATACAGATCTTTTTGGGGTGGAGGATTCCGCTCGGGATCTGGTGAAGAATAAATTTTTTGTTGCCGATTACTACAGTGTGGCCTGCATTGCTCCCGCCCTGAAATCGAACGACTGCGTCAGCAAATTCGGTATAAATATCTACGATCTTGCCCTTTCCCTCATCTCCCCATTGAGCTCCAATTACGATTACATTCGCCAATTTCTTATATGCCTATACGAGTTAGAACGATAAAAAGCCCGCGCTGAGGCGGGCTAAGTTTTCTTTAGTCAGCCGTGGCAAAAAAAATAACGCTTATTGCCCTTCTAACTGGATTTGTTTGACCGAGATAATATTTGGTAACTGGGCGAGACCCTGATAAACCTCCCCAGAATAGAGAGAATCAACTCCCAAGATAACTAACGCTTCACCCTCTTTCTCTTGACGTCCAAACTGCATGCGGGAGATATTAATGTGGTTCTTAGCCAATGTTGAACCAATATCGCCGATTACCCCAGGTTTATCCTGGGTGTGGAAGAGGAGCATATTGCCCTCGAGTACTGTTTCCAACCGGAAGTCATCGATGCGCACAATCCAGGGATCGTGCTTTCCAAAAACGGTTCCGGCCAACCGGCTTTCTCCCGACGTAGTTTTGGTTTTGAGGGTAATGAGGTCAGCGAAATCAGTTGGCCCCATGCTTTTTGCGCCCACAACTTTAATCCCTCTTTCATTAGCGATGTTCAACGCATTAACGAAATTTACATCTTCATCGATCTTTTTAAGGAGGCCTTGGAGCAAATAAATAGTAATCGGGGTGAGGTCATAACCGATAAGATTACCGCTGTATTCAACAGTAACCTCTTCAAGGGTTCCAGTGATTGTCTGCGATTGGAAACTCCCCATGCGCTCCGCAAGGGTTAGATAGGGCGACAAGGTGGCAAGCAGCTCTCCGCTGATAGAGGGGACGTTGACCGCGTTGTTGATAGTCCCATTTACTAAGAAATCCACCATCTGTTTCGCGATATCCACCGATACATTTACCTGCGCTTCCTCTGTAGAAGCCCCCAAGTGAGGGGTGCAGATTACTTCTTCAAGCTGGAGCAAGGGATGGTCTCCTGATGGCGGCTCCTCCACAAACACATCGAGCGCTGCGCCAGCAACCTTCCCGGATTTAATCGCGTCATACAGGTCGGCTTCATTAACGATTCCGCCTCGGGCGCAGTTAATAATTCTCACCCCGGTTTTCATTTTTTTAAAGGCTTCTTTGTTTATCAGGTTTTCGGTGTCTTTATTTTTTGGGGTATGAACGGTGATAAAGTCAGCGCGAGCGAAAAGATCGTCAAGAGAAACTATTTCTACCCCTAATCGTTCAGCCACAGCAGGAGTCACGAAAGGATCATAAACAACAACGTTTATTTTTAAACCTCGGGCGCGCTCCGCAACCACGCTTCCGATTTTTCCCATTCCGATAACCCCCAGGGTTTTATTGTAAATTTCTGTGCCCATAAACTTCTTTTTTTCCCATTTTTTGGCGCGCATGGAAGCAGTGGCCTGGGGAATGCTTCGCACCAGGGCCATAAGCATAGCAAGAGCATGTTCGGCTGTGGTTACGGTATTGCCTCCAGGAGTATTCATAACCACGATACCTTTTTTAGTGGCCGCTTCCTTATCAATATTATCAGTCCCAGAACCCGCTCTTCCGACCACCTTCAGACGAGTAGCTGCCTCGATGATTTCTTTGGTCACCTTAGTGGCGCCCCTCACTGCCAAGCCGTCATAATTTCCGATGATTGCTTTAAGGTCATCTGGTTTTAAGCCGATTTTGACATCGACTTCAATTCCCTGGGCATTTCGAAAAACTTCCACACCTTGTTCGGAGAGATCATCGCTCACTAAAACTTTAATCATTTTTCTTTCCCTCTTTTTTACATTTCCTTTTCTAATATTTCAGCCGCAGCTTTAACGCCTTTGCCCATCTCGACGGAGACACCAAGTTCTTTTAGGGTCATTTCCAAAGCGGAGACGACCATAATAATATCATAAGCATCCAAATACCCCATATGGGCAATCCGGAAAATTTTTCCCTTTGCTTCGCTTTGGCCCCCGGCAATGGTGATATTATGTTTATCGCGAAGAATTTTTACTATTTTTTGGCCATCTGTCCCGGCCGGAGCCTTGATTGCCGTAACGGCATTGCTTGGGCTGTCCGGGGCATAAAGCTCTAAGCCCAATGCTTTAGCTGCAGCCCGGGTGGCGTCAGCCAAACGAGCATGCCGTTTAAACACTTTTTCTAACCCATCTTCCTTAATCATATTAAGGGATTCCCTTAATCCCATGATTAAGGATACTGCGGGTGTAAAATTTGTTTCGTTATCTTTTACTAATTTTTTCAGTTCTTTTTTAAAATTAAAGTAGTATTTGGGTATATCTGATTTTTCAACAAAAGACAAGGCCTTATCGCTCAATGTAACAAATGCAAGTCCGGGCGGCAACATAAACGCCTTTTGAGACCCCGAAACTACCACATCCAGACCCCATTTGTCGACCGGAAGATCAAAAACACCAATTCCGCTGATAGCATCAACAATCAACAGGGTGTTATCATATTTTTTTACTATCTCTGCGATTTCCCGGATAGGATGCATAACCCCCGTGGATGTCTCGCTCGCCTGAATAAAGACGGCACGAATAGCGGGATTTTTTTCCAGTTCCTGAGCAATAAGTTTTGGGTCAACCGCCTGACCCCAGGGCACATCAATACAAATTGGTTTAACCCCATAAGCCTCACAAATTTCTGCCCAGCGTTCACCGAACTTACCTGCTCTTACTACCAAGGAAGTGTCTCCTTTGCAGAGCGTATTGGTTACCGCACCCTCCATGGCCCCTGTGCCAGAAGAGGCAAGGATAAGAACCTCGTTTTTTGTCTGAAAAAGAAATTTTAAGCCCCCCCGAACCTCTTCCAGAACCTTAACAAAGGCTGGCGCTCGATGGTGAATGATTGGCTCGGACATGGCCGCTAATACTTTTGGTGGCACAGGAACCGGTCCTGGCGCTAATAAATAATATTTTCTCTGCATTTATAAAACCCCCTTTGTCTTGGTTTTTATTTAAGTTTCCATTTTTTAACAGGGAGAGGAATTTACCAGAATAACTATAATTGTCAAGAAAAATTATAAGATTATGTTGAAATGAAAGCAATTTCTTTTTAAATTAAAGGGAGAAGGTATTTTTTGGTTTTCTCTTTTTTCACCAACAACCTGAAAGAGCTTAAATTTTGTAAAAAATTAAGAGAGCAGGGAAGTGGCTGGGAAAATTGAGTCTATAGAAAAAGAAATTAAAAAAATTGAAGATCGCCTGAACAAGCTTAAGAAAAATAAAGCTGAGTCTGAATTAGATAAAAACATTCAGGGGGCAACGGTTTCTCTTTTAAAGAATGTGATAAAAGACCTTAGACAGCAACAGCAAAAAATTAACCAAATTAAAAGATCAAGAGCAATAATCTTGACGGCTTCGTAAAAAGTCCTGTTTGTCACCCTGAACTCGTTTCAGGGTCTCATAAGTCCTTGATTTTACGAGATGCTGAAACAAGTTCAGCATGATATTTTCTATGGTTTTCAACTTGTTACGAGAGCGTTAAGAGCAATAATCTTCTAAGAAAATATTGTTGGAGAACGCTTTGGCCCTGAAGGTTAACGAGATCTTTTTTAGTATCCAGGGGGAGTCTTCGTACGCTGGCTGGCCTTGTGTTTTTATCAGGCTTACGGGTTGTAACTTACGATGCTCGTACTGCGATACGGTCTATGCATACGAGGAAGGCAAAGAGAAGACCATTAAAGAAATCCTGGAAGAAATCAAAAAATTCCCTTGCTCGCTGATCGAAATTACCGGGGGAGAGCCTCTTCTGCAAAGCGAAACCCCCATGCTCATTGAAACCCTTCTTGAAAAAAATTACCGGGTTCTTTTGGAGACGAATGGGAGTCTTGATATTAACAGGGTGAGCAATCAGTGCGTGAAAATAGTAGATTTTAAATGTCCCAGCAGCGGGATGTGTCAGTTCAATAATTTAAATAATATAGCCTATCTTGCCGACCATGATGAAATAAAGTTCGTCATCGGAAGTCGGGAGGATTTTGACTATGCCAAGGGAATAGTAACTTTTTTAAAGGAAAGGTCTTTTTTAAAAAGGCTCATTCATTTTGCGCCGGTTTTTGGAAAAATAAAACCCGGAGAGCTTGCCAAGTGGATACTAACAGAACAGGTGCCCGTTCACCTTCAGCTCCAGATTCAGAAAATAATTTGGCCGAAAAGAAAGAGAGGTGTCTGAAATGGGGAGAAAAGCGGTGGTTCTTTTGAGTGGGGGGATGGACTCTGCCACAGCTCTGGCGATAGCCAAAAGAGAAGGGTTTGAAATCTATGCCTTAAGCTTTGACTATGGCCAGCGAAATTCTTTAGAAATTAAAAAGGCTGAAAAGATTGCCGTGTTTTTCGGGGTAAAGGATCACCTGGTTATCCCTGTGGATCTTAAAAAAATAGGGGGCTCGTCTCTTACTTCTGATGAGATATCTTTGCCGAGAGGGAGAGACTTCGGAGAAATTGGGAAAGAAATTCCTTCGACGTATGTCCCGGCTAGGAATACCATATTTCTTTCATACGCCCTTGCCTGGGCCGAAGTTCTGGGGGCTGGGGACATATTTATTGGGGTTAATGAAATAGATTGCAGCGGATACCCGGATACAAGGCCAGAATATATCCATGCTTTTGAGCAAATGGCCAACCTGGCTACGAAAGCTGGGGCAGAGGGAAAATTACAGTTCAAAATTCGTGTCCCGCTTATAAACCTGAGCAAGGCAGAAATTATCAAAAAAGGGATGGAGCTTGGGGTTGATTATTCGCTCACCCATAGCTGCTACGATCCCCTTTCCAACGGCATGGCTTGCGGTGAGTGTGATAGTTGCAGACTTCGCCTAAAGGGATTTGAAGAAGCCGGGTTTAAAGATCCAATTTCCTATAAGGAGATTCGTTAACATAAATTTTCTATTAAGGAGGTGTTTCGTGCCCGTTATTATGTATAGAAATTTAAAA
>Ga0208980_10002997_pt1 | contig 10239 bp, 10 predicted proteins | sample WetSurMetagenome_3_FD_187993 | JGI IMG/M metagenome (GOLD analysis project Ga0208980, IMG submission 187993) | Wetland microbial communities from Twitchell Island in the Sacramento Delta, sample from surface sediment Aug2011 Site A1 Bulk (version 2) | ecosystem: Environmental > Aquatic > Marine...
ATTTTCACTCCCAACCCTTGCTCAACTCCTCTTAATACCAATAGCATGAGCTTGGAAACAAATATAGATAAAATTTTTAGTTTATCAAATATATCTGAGAAAATTTTATTAGATGAGCTTGTTAGAAATGATAAAAAATTGTTTATTTTTGATATAGTCCGGTCACGAAATACTGTTTTTAACATGGTTGCAGAGCTTGAGAAAATTATATATGATGACGGCGGAGGTTTCCGGGCATCATATATTGCCGACTCAGGTGGGTTTTGGCATTTTCATCCTGAATACGAGCTGGTTCTGAATATCAAATGCAACGGCACCAGGATTATAGGCGATAGCGTCGAGCTTTTTGACAGATATGATATGGTTCTAATAGCCTGCAATATCCCGCATTGCTGGAATTATTACAAAACCGAAAATGCCATGCCCGAAAAGCACGGTATTATCATGCATTTTAAATCTGATTCTCTGGGAGAATCCCTTCTTGCCCAGCATGAACTCCGCAGCCTCAAGGACCTTTTAAATGACGCAGAACGAGGTATTGTCTTTTCTGTTGATGATGCAAAAAAGGCTGAAATTCACCTGGAACACATGATAAGAAACACGGGAATAGACAAGATGATTGATTTTTTTCATACAATCAAGATATTATCATCATCTGAGAAGAAGGGATATCTCTGTTCCGAGAATTATAAACTTTCATTTGACGAACGGGGAAACAAGCGAATGGCAGATGTCTATACCTATATAAGGGAAAACTATTTCAAACCAATTTCACTGGAAAGCATTGCCGGCGTCGCAATGATGAGTCCTTTTGCCTTCAGCAGGTATTTCAAGAAGAACTGTGGCGCCGGATTCGTTGAATACCTCAACCGGGTAAGAACAAATAAAGCATGCTATCTCCTCCGTGAAACAGAATACCAGGTGCAGGATATTGCAATGGAATGCGGCTTTGCCAGTATCTCCAACTTCAATAAGCAATTCAGGAAGACTGAAGGAATCTCACCACGGGATTACAGGGCCCAGTTTAAATAAGTTGGGAAATTGATCCCCATCAGCTATTTTTACCATAAATTTCAGATATATGGCAATGACTTTGCTTGAGAAGATACTGGCCGCTCATTCCGGACGCGATGTTGTGCATCCCGATGAAATTGTGGATGTAACAATAGACGCGAGAGTGGCCCGTGATTTTGGCGGCGCCAATGTTGTAAAGAACCTCAGGGATTATGGCCTTGGTATAGATAATCCTGATAAAACGTTTTTTACGTTTGACTGCAACCCTACAGGTTCTGACCAGAAATATGCTGTAAATCAGCATATCTGCCGCTTGTTTGCCAGGGAAAAAGGAATCCGGGTTTACGATATAGACGCAGGTATCGGTACTCATATTCTGATTGATGAAGGTTTTATTTACCCGGGAGCAACAGCTGTATCAACCGATTCACATGCCAATATTCTTGGTGCTGTTGGCGCATTCGGCCAGGGAATGGGCGATATGGATATCGCCGCCGCCTGGCATGAAGGAAAAGTCTGGTTCAAGGTCCCTCACTCAGTTAAAATAATCTTCGAAGGTGAAATGCCGGAAAATGTTACTTCCAAAGACATTGTACTCAACCTTCTTGGAATATTCGGCGCAAACCAGCTGCTTGGCTTCTCCATAGAGATAACCGGCCCATCCGCCGAAAAACTCAGCCTTGATGACAGAATCACTATCTCTTCAATGGGTACCGAGATGGGAGCAGCCATCATACTTTTCACTCCATCTGAAGCTATTTCAGACTATTGTTCAAAAAGGTCTGCCAGGGAGGTGAGACCAGTCTTTGCCGATGACGATGCTTATTACTTTAAGACTTTCAAAATTGATGTTTCAGGTTTCAGGCCGATGGTTTCCAGGCCGGGAGAACCTCATGATACTGTGGATATTTCCGAACTTTATGGCACCAAAATAGATTCAGTATTTATAGGCAGCTGTACAAACGGGAGAATGAGCGATATGAAGGCAGCAGCTGAAATCCTTAAAGACAGGAAAGTGGCACCCGGTGTTATTCTTAAAATAGTACCGGCAACAAATACAATCTGGAATCAATGTCTCAGGGAAGGTATTCTTGATATCTTTAAAAAAGCGGGCGCACTGGTCTCTAATGCAGGCTGTGCAGGATGTGCCGCCGGACAGGTTGGTCAGAATGGACCAGGTGAGATAACGCTGAGTACAGGGAACCGTAATTTCCCGGGAAAACAAGGGAAGGGAAGTGTCTATCTGGCCTCTCCGGCTGTAGCGGCAGCCTCATCAGTGGCCGGTTATATTACCTCACCTGAAAATATCCCTGACAATCCTGCTCTGTTTCAATATAATCATGGATCGGTTCAGGCTGAACCCGGGTCAAATGATAAAAGCGTTTCAGTGACAAAGGGATATATTCTTACAGGTCGAATCTGGATCATTGACAAAGACAATATAGATACCGATATGATATTTCATAACAGGTATCTCGCAATTACTGATATCCGTGAAATGGGTCAGTATACCTTTGATAATCTCAAAGGATTTGAAGATTTTGCCAAAAAAGCGAAGCCGGGTGACATTGTAATAGCCGGGAAGAACTTCGGATCCGGAAGTTCACGTCAACAGGCCGTTGATTGCTTTATTTCACTTGGCATTCAGGCAATTATTGCAGAGTCTTTTGGTATCATTTATGAAAGAAATGCAATTAATGCAGCTTTCCCTGTAATAGCTGTTCCCTCGCTGAAGTCAATTGGTCCTAAAGACGGCGACAATATCACTTTGAACGTTAAAACCGGAGAACTGATTAATTTGAGCAACAAAGAAACCTGCATGATCCGGCCATTCTCTGATGTCCAGTTAAAGATTTATGAAAGAGGCGGTTTGCTGGGGAAATAATTCTTAAAAATCAAAATTTACAGACTCTATGAAACCACAAACTTTTGCTGAAAAGATTTTTAGGGCTCCGGCGGGAGCAATAGTCTTTGCAAAACCGGATATAATACTTACTCACGATAATACCTCAAGCATCTACAAAACTTTTCAGAAAATGGGAGGGAAAGAGGTGGCTGATCCAAACCAGATGCTGGTGGTACTGGATCATAATGCCCCGCCTGCAGATGCAAAGCTTGCCACACAATATCAGGATATCAGGGATATTGTAGTAAAGCATGGAATTACAAAGTTCCACGATGCCGGACAGGGAATTTGTCACCAGGTAATGTCATACCATGCGAAACCGGGGATGCTTATTGTCGGAAGCGACAGTCATACCTCTACTGCGGGAGCATTCAATGCCCTTGCCGCAGGGATCGACCGCACAGAATCAGCAGGCATCTGGAAAAGGGGAGAAACATGGTTCAGGGTGCCTGAATCGCTTAAAATAAATCTCTCTGGCAGGCTGAGGGATAAAGTGTCAGCAAAAGATCTTGCCTTATGGATAATAGGTATGTTAGGAGCCGACGGAGCAAACTATATGTCAGTTGAATACCATGGCGACGGAGTCAGTACTCTTAATATATAGGACCGGATGACCCTTGCCAATCTTGCTTCTGAAATGGGAGCCAAGAATGCAGTCTTCCCTGCTGATGATGTCCTCAAGGAATATTATGGCGTGAATATAACCGGTGTGTGGGCTGACGAAGGAGCAAAATATAACAATGAGATAACTGTAGATCTGGACCGGATATTTCCGGTGGTCTCAGCTCCCCATAATGTGGATAATGTAAAGTCGGTCGCGGAAGCAGAAGGTACCGATGTGCATGAAGGACTTATTGGAACCTGCACGAATGGCAGGATTGAGGATCTGAGGATCGCTGCCTCAATCCTGAGGGGAAAAAGAGTGAAGGAGCATTTTCAGCTCAATATTATTCCAGCCTCCGCGAAAATCTATCTTCAGGCTATTGAAGAAGGCCTAATTTCTGTATTTATAGAAGCAGGAGCAAATGTGCTCACTCCATCCTGCGGTCCCTGCCTTGGAACAGGACAGGGCATTCCAGCCAGCGGACATGTTGTGATATCCACTGCCAACAGGAATTTCCCCGGCAGGATGGGCAATAAGGAGGCGCAGATATATCTTGCTTCACCTGCAACTGTCGCCTGCTCAGCACTCACCGGAAAGATTTCGCACCCGGGTGGAAAAAGCGAAGGCGAAGTATACCCGTTTAAAGCTCCTCAAAGCAAAACAGTTACTATAAAGCACAACGAAATCAGGAAAGAAGGAACAGTCTGGAACTATTCCGATGTGGATAACCTAAATACCGATCAGATGTTTGCCGGTAAGCACACATATAATGTTCTGAGTTCCGATCCTGCCGCCATAATACCGCTACTTTTCGAAGATTTCGATCCGGCCTTCAGTAAAAATGCAAAAGAAGGAGACATTGTGGTAGCAGGTGAGAATTTTGGCTGCGGCAGCTCAAGAGAACACCCCTCAGTTGGGCTGGCCTACCTCGGGATCAAAGCCGTTCTCGTGAAATCCGTAAACAGAATTTTTTACCGTTCATCGATTAATCAGGGTCTTGCGCTTATTGTTCACAGAGAAGCTGTCGAATCGTATAAACCAGGAAACAGGGTTGACATTGACTATGATAATTCCCTTATCATCGTGGGAGGGAATAAATTCTCCTTTGAGCCTCTGCCGGAAAAGCTGAAGCTGATACTGGATAACAAGGGGCTGGTTAACTATATGAAAACTATTTAATGCCCTTTGCTTCATAGTCTGCAAAGTATCTTCCGTTCATTTTGCCATTGAGGTTGCAAAAATTGAAAAAAGGTGTAATTTTGCGGCGGAAAATGGTTCCGTAGCTCAGCTGGATAGAGCAACAGCCTTCTAAGCTGTGGGTCGCGCGTTCGAATCGCGCCGGAATCACTTGAAGAGGTATCTTTACGACACCTCTTTTTTGTTTCCTTTCTTCTCTTCATGCTTGTTCGACAAGTACATGGAGATGATAATTAATGACATCGAGACTATGCCGGATAAAACGCCCAGATTTGATTTTGACAGAAGATCCATGTAGTTGATGAAAAACAGCGAAACAATAATCAATGCCGCAGAAATGCAAATTACAATAACTCTGAATTTTCTCATCACACATTGGGTTTTGAAATATTTATTCCGCATGCATCTGTCTAAGAGCTTGCTACCTGTTTTTCTTCATCTCCTTTTTATAGTTCTTTAAAAATTTCCCGAACTCCTTATCTTTCTTTCGTCTCTCAGCTACCGTAGATTCAAAATGCTCTTTTTCCTTTTCCATTTTCAGGTAATTTCCGTATGAAGCTTGGTCTATTTCTCCTTTCTCGACCGCTTCAAGAACTGCACATCCTGTCTCATTTGTATGAGTACAATCTTTGAATTTACAATGCTTGGATCGGTTTACAATCAAGTTGAATGTAATTTCCAAACCTCCTTCCGTATCGGCTATACCAACTTCCCTGATCCCCGGATTGTCGATTAATATTCCACCCTTTTCAAGAACAATCAATTCCCTGTGACTGGTGATGTGCCTCCCTTTATTTGTACTCTTGCTTATAGCATCAGTTCGCATTATGTCCGTCCCGGAAAGATTATTCAAAAGAGTGGATTTTCCTGCTCCCGATGAACCGAGCATGCAATATGTTTTCCCCTTTTCAATGATTGACTTTATATTATCATATCCCTCCTCTGACTCATTGCTAATTGCAATAACCGGAACATTCTTAATGCGTACGTTAATCTTCTCCTTTAATGCTGCAGTCTGCTGGTCATTTATTAAATCAATCTTGCTGAGTATGATCACAGGTCTTACCCCTGAGGAATTACAAATGGTCAGGTATCTTTCGAGCCGGTTTATATTAAAATCCCTGTCAACGGCCTGGACCACAAATGCATAATCAATATTAGCTGCAATTATCTGTATCTCACCATATTGACCTACTGCCTGTCTTTTAATAATTGAAAATCTCGGCAATATCTTGTGTATAACTGCAAAATCTGAATCATAAGTTGTAAGGGCAACCCAGTCGCCAACTGCAGGAAAATCCTGACGGCCAGTGGCTGTAAATCTCATATTGCCTGTTATCTCAGCTTCAAATTCACCTGCATCTGTTCTGACAACATATCGTTCCTTGTGTTCCTGAATAACTCTGCCAATCTCAAAATGAGTGAGATTATTGTCAATCCTGGATTTCTCTAGCTTGTCATTATATCCCAAGTCTGCTAATTGCATACTGTAAGTTATTTGGTCCCCGTTTAATCAGTGCATGGGGAGGGGGCGTTATTTTATAGAGTTTCTCAGATCTGCGTTCCATTTAATTATTGATGCTCTGGCATGTGGTCAAATATTTGGTAATGAGAGTCATTCTGTCATTTGTTATGGACATAGTTATGCGCTGACGGTTTATATCCTAAGATTGTTTGCTTGACTTATTCAAGATTTGAATCTCATTGCGCAGTTCCTCTAACTTAGTAATTATATCCTTATAAAGCTCCTCTGAGTTTTTATTTTTGAATTTATTGTCCTGAATCTCCTGCAATAATTCATTTTGGCTTTCTTGCATGCTGTTCATAATTACTCCTATGAACAAGTTCAATATTATCATAGCTCCAATTAAAATAAAACTGGCAAAATATAGGAATGGCCAGAAAGATATTATTTGCATATTCCCGCTTGAAACCGGTCCGTAAATATGAGTATTCATGATATCTGTCCAACCTTCGAGAGTTAAAACTTTAAAAAGTGTGACCAGAGCATGAAGCAAATCGCCAAAATGCATTGGGTCGTTTCCACCAAAAACAAAAACGCCAATTATTGCATATAGATAAAATAGGATTGCAATAAGCAAAATTATATAACTCATTGAAGGAATACTTTTTAATAAAGCTCCTATTAGCAGTCGAAGTTTCGGAAATGCGGTTATCATCCGCAGTATTCTTAAGACCCTTAATATTCGGAGGGCAGCAAAAAAATGAGTATCAGCCGCCGGAATTAAACAAACAGCAACGATTACAAAATCAAATACATTCCAGGGGTCGACAAAAAAGTTCCATGGCCTTTTTCCACTGGATACAATCTTTAGTCCAATTTCAATGGTAAAACATGTTATGATTAACCTGTCAAGAAATAGTAATAGTCCCTGATTTCTTGAAGCAATTTCGGGATAGGTCTCAATACCTATGGTTACCGCTGAAAGTACAATGAGGAAGAAAATGAATCCGTTGAATGTTTTGTTTTTAGTGATTTTCTGAGCAATTTCGAAAATAATGTTCATGGCTTTTTTACTCGTGAGAATAAGATTTTTAACATCGGAAATGAAGCAATAACGACAAAAAGGAGAAGAAGGTAAGGTGAGTATTTTATTACTTCCGGGAATGTCTTACCGATAAAAAATCCCAGAGGTACAAGTGTTCCAATCCAGGTAACTGCACCGAAAATATTGAACAGCAGAAACTTACGGAATGAAAATGCTGAAGCACCGGCTATCATAGGTACCAATGTGCGAATAACAGGCATAAAACGCCCGAGAATGAATGCCCACATACCATAACGGGTATAAAAACCACTGCCCCGCTGAAGATATTCCTTCTTAAAAAATCGTGATTTATTATCAGTAAAAAGCTTATTCCCCAACCACTTTCCTTTGAAATATCCTGTTAAGTCGCCGAGGAAAGATGCTGTTATGAGTAGCCCTACCAGCAAAATTAATGGAATATCCAGATAATGAGTACCGCAAAAAAGACCTGCAGCAAAAAGCATATAATCACCCCCGGGCAAAACAAATCCAAGGAAAAAACCTGTTTCAATATAAATTATCGCCAAAACCAGGAACAGACCGCCGAATTCAATGATGTAATGAGCATCAAATAAATTGTTCCAGATATTGTTTTCCAAAAAAATCATAAAATAACCTACTTTGTTTTCTTTGCTTTTAATGATAAGACTATACTGGCTGTAATAATAAACGCTATGAAAATTAACGACCATTCTACCGGAATTTTATAAAAGTCGATCAGGAGCATTTTTATACCTACAAAAACCAGTACTACTGCAAGACCATAGCTCAATAGCCAAAAGCGATGCACTACGCCTGCCAGGGCAAAATAGAGTGAGCGTAATCCCAGGATTGCAAACACATTGGAAGTATATACAATAAACTGATCCTGAGTTATGGCCAATATAGCAGGTATACTGTCCACTGCAAAGATGAGATCGGTGGTTTCTATGAGAATCAAAACCAATAGTAAAGGCGTGGCAAATTGTTTACCGCTGAGTTTTACAGTGAATTTATCTTCATGCAGGTCAGGTGTGACCGGCATAAACTTTTTAAAGAATTTAATTATCGGATTTTTATCAGGATCTATTTTTGTATTATTCTGATAAAACATTTTATAGCCTGTATAAATCAATAATACGCCAAAAATATAGATGGTAAAATGAAATTTTTCGATCAGGGCTACGCCTGCAAATATGAATATTATTCGCATTAATAGTGCTCCCAATATGCCCCAAAACAATACTTTGTGCTGATATTTTATCGGAATTTGAAAATAAGTGAAAATCATTATAAATACAAAGATATTATCAACACTTAAAGCTTTCTCAATCAGATAACCTGTAAAAAACTCAAGTGCTTGCTGCTGTCCTCTCCAGAAATATATAATTGTATTGAAACCCAAAGCGAGGAACACCCAGATAACAGTCCAGGTTAATGCCTCCTTTAATGTAACTTCATGAATCTTTCGATGAAAAACCCCAAGGTCAAGTGCTAACATAAGCAGTACAAACGCGTTGAAAAGTATCCAAAAAATAATTGGTGTATCCATTACACTTTTTAAATAATTAACATTTAAATTAGCTTTATTGTTCTGTTATATAAGTGAATGTATGTCCTGCAACATTTTTTAATTACAATACAGTCAATGTCCTTGCCATATGATGTATCTTCATTAGGTCCTCCTGTGGCCTGCATTACTCCATCCAATGTGATCATAGATAAAACAATAGGTTTTCACAAATAATTTCATCACCTCTTATAATTTATTCTTTGTCTAACTATAGTTTTCATTGTTATGATACATATCTGGGCGGGACAACTGTCGTTATTGCAGTGTAATGGTGATAATCTTCATAAAAGCATCTGAGGGGCGTTCTGTATAGAGCCGGCATGATTACCGTTTCCGAGGTTGTCTCGTTGATAAAATGTCATTATGGATGCAGTAGTCTTAATATTCCCCTTTTATCACAAAAAATGAACCGCGAATTATTCCAGCAAGTTTTGATTTTTGTTTTGCAAACTTGAATTTCCCTTCCAGCTCTTTTGGTACTTCCATACCTTCGGAAAGTTTAAAGCCAACTGCTCTTTTTTTTGGATCATTTATAGAATACATAACGTTGACTGAAAGTCCGCTCTCATAGAAGATGTACGTAAATTTCATGCCTTCTACTATGAAATTTGATGTTTCAAGGGGCTTTGATGAAATTTTTATGCTGCGTTCAACGAGAAGAATATTATTAACATATTCAACCATATCTTTGCTTTCTATTGCAGGGTTAACAGTAAAATCATGGTTGTATTTGTTCTTAAAATACCTTGATTCGTTAGCGCGCAAACCCGCAAGTGATTTGGAAACAGGTGATGATTCTAATCCGGCTAACGATACTTTTTCAAAATCAATAATATTTGACATTGGAATCCTCCTTTTAAGTTAAGAACCTGATAGCTGAGGAGTTAAACAGGTTAGATGTTCAGTTTAGCCTTGTATAATAATCCTCATAGTTCAGTAACATTTTTGAAAATCTTATTGTTCATTTACTCTGAAAAGTGAAAGTTAACGGACTGTTAGTTTTAGTGACCGCGTCAGCATTTCATTTGGATTCATTGCAGCATTTTTTTTATTGTTTCAATGGGTACCCCAGTCCGCTTGGAAACTTGCTCTATTGTTAATCCCTGATAATAATATCTGGAAACGAATTGTCTCATAGATTCCCCGATCTCTATCAAGTGACTGTCCGGGTCAAAGAATCTTATTGTCTGTTGCCCCCAGGGCTCTTCATGAATCTCATGCAGGAATTTAACACTTTTGCTTTTTAAAGTTTTAAAAATGTCTGATAGATTTTCTGTCTCAAAGTACAATTCAAATCGATTGATTTTAGAATCTGTTATCCGATCCAATCCAAGTGATGCTGGAATTATATGATTGTTTTGAATCTCCCAGATCGCAAATCCATTTTTGAAAATCACGTTTTTACCAAAATCCAGAT
>Ga0208980_10002998_pt1 | contig 10236 bp, 5 predicted proteins | sample WetSurMetagenome_3_FD_187993 | JGI IMG/M metagenome (GOLD analysis project Ga0208980, IMG submission 187993) | Wetland microbial communities from Twitchell Island in the Sacramento Delta, sample from surface sediment Aug2011 Site A1 Bulk (version 2) | ecosystem: Environmental > Aquatic > Marine...
GTTATAAAAAATGTTGTTAATCATACAAACATAAAATGAACAGAAAAATCTTTACCATTATTACTTTAGCCACGCTTTTGATTTGGTCGTGTGGACATAAATCAGGATCGGTAAATTCTTCAATGAATGCAATATTGCAGGAGGCAGACGGTACACTGGCGCTTAGCCTGGAAAACGCAACCTGTTACAGCGATGTGGTAAACCCTTCGAGTAATACTGCAGAATGGAATATTGTGGTGTCAAAACCAGGACGATTTAAAGTCTGGCTTTCAAGTGCGACAAAAGACACTACTGATCTGAGTTATGTTAATTCGGTCAAGATAACCCTTCTGGATAACCAGCTTGAGGTCAATCCTGCATGCGACAGGGTCGTACTGGATTCGGATGATGTTACTTTCCCTTATTTCAGGGCCGATTCCTACATGGGATCTTTTTACATCTCAGAACCGGGCGAATACAGCATACAGCTTATCAGTGAAAAAGTTCTTACGAAGGAAGCAAAGAATAACAAATTATCAGACAGGGGTGATACCAGGCTGATGTCTGTTATTCTGTCGCCAATGACCCGTTAACTTTTGCTTCGATCCACTGCCTTGCATTTACAAAGGCTTTTATCCAGGGAGTGACTTCATCGTTTCTATTGTCGGAAGGATAATATCCGCACTGCCAGGGGAAGTATGCCCTCTCAAGATGAGGCATCATTGCAAGATGCCGTCCATCGTCTGAACATAATCCTGCAATGTTATAAATCGATCCGTTGGGATTTGCAGGGTATGTGCTCCTGCTGTACCTGAGAACAATATGATATTTATCTTCATTATATGGCAGTATAAACTGGCCTTCCGCATGGGCCACCCATATTCCAAGCTCCATCCCTGACAAATTGCCCAGCATCACCGATGTATTTGACGGAATAGTGACACCAATAAATCCCGATTCGAATTTCTTCGACTTATTCGGAAGTAATCTGACACCTTGTTTGTGCTGCGGATAAATCAATTCCAGCTCGGCCATCAGCTGGCAGCCATTGCATACTCCGAGTGAAAGGGTATCTGACCTTTTATAGAAATTCTCAAGGGCTTTCCGGGCTTTTTCATTGTATCTGAATGCACCAGCCCATCCTTTTGCAGACCCGAGAACATCAGAATTCGAGAATCCACCTACAAACACTATCATATTTAGATCTTCGAGGGTTTCTCTTCCGCTAATCAGGTCGGTCATATGCACATCTTTTACATCAAAACCGGCGAGCCATAAAGCATAGGCCATCTCCCTGTCACCATTAACACCTTTCTCCCTGATAATAGCTGCCCTGGTTCCCCACCTCTTCCTCCGGTCAGGGGAAATCCCAAGCGATTTGAATGTTCCCTGAAAACTTCCGGTATTGAAATTCAGGACATGATTCTTATAATTAGAATACCTTTCCCGGGCCAGGTCATTTCCGCACTGGCGACGATCGAGAAGATAAGAAGTCCGGAACCAGCAATCCCTCAGATGATCGATATTAAAAATGTGATTGTCAGACTGGTTTGTCACATTGATTGTCCTTCCGCTTACAGGATGACCTATAGAAAAATATGATATGCCATGTTCAAGAAGTATTTCAGCAATCTCGTTTTCATCCTTAACCTGTATAATTATGCCTGGATTCTGGCTAAGAAGTATTTTAACCGTATCTTTTTCCCCGAGAGCGGTCAGATTAACAGTCATCCCGCCAGCTGTATTTGAAAAACACATTTCAAGCAGAGTCGTTATCATACCTCCGGCTGAAATGTCATGTCCTGAAAGGATCAATCCTTTATTTATAAGATCCTGAATCGTATTGAACACCTCTGCAAAGTAAAAGGGATCATTGACCGAAGGGACTTCATCCCCGAGCCTGTTAAGCACCTGGGCAAAGCTGCTTCCACCTGTTTTAAACTTATCCCTGCTCATATCGATATACAGAAGGCTTGTATACGGATCATTTACCAATACAGGTTCGACAATCTTCCTGATATTATTTACCTCGCCGGCTGCGGTTATTATAACAGTTCCGGGTGAAATGACAGATTGATCCCTATATTTCTGTGTCATTGAAAGACTATCCTTCCCGGTAGGTATATTGATACCAAGGTCAATGGCAAATTTACTTGCTGCCTGAACAGCCGAGTATAGCCTTGCATCTTCACCAGGGTTCCTGCATGGCCATATCCAGTTAGCCGAAAGTGATACACTTTTCAACTTGCTGGTCAAGGGAGCCCATAAAATATTTGTAAGGGCTTCGGCAATTGAAAGGAGGGAACCAGCTACCGGATCAATAAGCCCGGCAACAGGAGCATGCCCTAACGAAGTTGCCATTCCGTATTTGCCCCTGTAATCAAGTGTAATAACTCCGACATTATTCAGTGGCAGCTGCAGAGGCCCGGCACACTGCTGTTTTGCCAGTCTTCCTGTTACAGATCTGTCGACTTTATTTGTTAACCAGTCCTTACAGGCAACTTCCTCCAGCTGCAGAACTTTTTCGACATACTCCTGAATTTTTTCAGGATTATAATCCAGCTTAAGGTAGCCCGGTACTGTTGATTCATCAGACATTACTGTTCTGGGAGGGTTCCCGAAAAGTGATTCGAGAGCAATATCAATTGGTTTTTCAGCTGTTATACTGTTTTCAAAAGTAAACTGATGGTCACCGGTAATCTCTCCGATTATATAAAGAGGAGCCCGTTCTCTTTCCGCAATCTGTTCAAGCGACGGGATGTCTTTGGATTTCATAACCAGTCCCATGCGCTCCTGTGATTCATTGCCAATAATTTCTTTTGCTGACAGAGTCGGATCACCGACAGGTAGTTTGCTGATGTCGATTTTACCGCCGGCAGCTTCGACCAGTTCCGAAAGACAATTTAGATGTCCCCCGGCACCATGGTCATGGATTGAGATTACAGGATTTGTATCAGATTCACCTAAGGCCCGGATCGCATTATACACTCTTTTCTGCATTTCAGGATTTGCTCTCTGAACTGCATTTAACTCAATAGAACTGTTGTATTTGCCTGTATCAACTGATGATACGGCTCCTCCTCCCATTCCTATCCTGTAATTATCACCTCCCATCAGAACAATAATATCACCTTTTTCAGGGATATCTTTTACACTGTCTTTCTTTTTGCCAATACCAATGCCGCCGGCAAGCATTATCACCTTATCATATCCCAGGGTCCGCAGATTTTCAAAATGTTCAAAAGTAAGAACTGAACCACAGATAAGGGGTTGCCCGAACTTATTCCCGAAATCACTGGCCCCGTTTGAGGCTTTAATTAAAATATCTTCAGGAGTACGGTAGAGCCATGGCCTTTCCTTAACAGATTTTTCCCATGGTCTGCCGCCATCCGGTCTGGGGTAAGACGTCATATAGACAGCGGTTCCGGCAACAGGGAAAGCTCCCTTTCCACCGGCAATCCTGTCTCTAATCTCCCCACCCGTGCCTGTCGAAGCACCATTGAAAGGTTCAACGGTAGTGGGGAAATTATGAGTTTCAGCTTTAAGCGATAATACCGACTCGTATTCTGAAACGATGAAAAAATCAGACTTGTTCTGGGTGGCAGGCGCAAATTGCTCAACAAAAGGTCCCTGGAGAAATGCACAATTGTCCTTATATGCTGAAACAACGCTGTTATGATTATAATGAGTCGTATTCTTAATAAGCTGGAAAAGTGTGGAATCCTTCTCTTCGCCATCAATTATGAAAATTCCATTAAAAATTTTATGACGGCAGTGCTCTGAGTTTACCTGTGAAAAACCAAATACTTCGCTGTCGGTTAACGGACGGCCAATTGAAACGGCAAGATCCTCGAGGTACTTAATTTCCTCATCATTCAACGCAAGTCCCTCTTTTTCATTGTACTGCTTGATGTCGTTGACATAAATTATTTTCTCCGGAGCTCGGTCGATAATAAAAATATTGTGATCCGGATTAATGTAGAGTGCCTGCAGCATTCTATCGAATTCAGGTTCCTCTGATTTCGCAGGGAACAACTCCTCAATCCTTCTGATGCCTGAAATTCCCATGTTCTGGGTAATTTCGACCGCATTTGTGCTCCAGGGAGTTATCATCTCCTTTCTTGGGCCTACAAAGGTACCCTCGATCCTGATTTTTTGAATAAATAAAGCCTCCCCGAAGAGCCAGGTCAGTTTTTCAATATCTGTTTTTGGCAATTCTGATGAAGTTTCAACCGCGATGATGTTTCCGGATTTGCATTCAAAAAAGAGAATCATGATTTGATATTAATGTGTAGATTACTAACGGATTATGATTGGTTTCAAAAAATATAAAAACCCGGTTAAATATAGTATTATTCTTTTATCTGTTTTAAAAAGTTATAAACGATCTTCCCTTTGTGTTACTTTGTGTTGCACTTTGTGATCCTTTGTGGTTTAATACTTTATATTTAACCACAAAGTTACATGAAGTTCACACCAAGGTGCTCAAAGGTCTATTTTAAAAGCACTCTTGCGATGGGTCTCATCACAAAAGGTTTAACAAAGATTTATTTCAGGCCGCTTCTTTCAAGAAAGGCATCTATTGATGGTTCTTTGCCACGAAACTTTTTGTACAGGTTCATAGGCTTGTCGGATCCGCCCGATTCCAGAATGTATCTCCGGAATGAATCAGCGACCTCTTTATTAAATATTCCCGACTCCTTAAAGAACTGAAAAGCATCAGCATCAAGAACCTCTGCCCATTTATATCCATAGTAACCGGCAGCATAGCCTCCTCCGAAAAGGTGTGTGAAAGAACAACTCATGTTCATGGTTTCTGACCATTGGAAAAGTTCGGTTCTTGCCATAGCTGATTCTTCAAAATCGCTGATTTCACTGTCAAATGGTTCAGTTATGGTATGCCAGGCCATATCAAGAAACGAGAATCCAAGCTGCCGGTTACAGGCATATCCTTCATTGAAGGCAGATGCATCTTTTATCCTTTGCACCATTTCAAAAGGTATTTTCTCACCTGTTTTATAATGAACCGCGAAAGAGTCGAGCCAATCCTTTTCAAATGCCCAGTTCTCCATAAACTGAGAAGGGAGTTCGACAAAATCGCGGGCCACATTTGTTCCGGCGACGCTTTCATAGGTACATTGAGACAGCATTCCATGAAGAGCATGGCCAAATTCATGCAGAAAAGTTGTCAGTTCATTAAAAGTAAGAAGTGAAGGTTTTGTTGCTGAGGGTCTTGCAAAATTGGAGACAATAGAGACCAAAGGTATTATTCTGCTGTTTTTCCGGATCTTTTCTTCCCTGAAGTTTGTCATCCATGCCCCTCCGTTTTTCCCTTTCCGTGGGTGAAGATCGAGATAAAGTATGGCAGCAACGATGTCATCATCTCTATAAACTTCCCAGGTGCTTACTTCAGAATGATATACCGGAATCTCATTAGTCGATTTGAATTTCAGTCCGAACAGCCTGGTGGCAAGCATGAATATAGCTTCTCTGGTATTGTCGAGAGAAAAATAAGGCTTAAGTATTTCATCATCAATGTTATGTCTTGCTTTTTTAAGCTTTTCCGAAAAGTATGCCCAGTCCCATCTTTCAATTTTGTCGTTATGACCGAGTTCCCTGGCATAATCAGCTGCATTTTGGAAATCCCTAAGCGCCGCTGTGTGTGAAAAGGTAAACAGCTCTTCAAGAAAAGATAATACCTTATCCTGATCTTCTGCCATCCTGTCGCCGAGTACCATTTCTGCGTAGTTTTTAAAACCAAGCATCTTAACTGATTCAAGCCTAAGATTTACTATCCTTGCAACCAGCGACCTATTGTCCTTATTATCTTTATGGAAAGCCCTCGAATTGTATGCTTTAAGCATTTTTTCACGAAATTCTCTTTTTTCAGAATATTGCATAAAGGGAATATAGCTTGGAAAATGAAGAGTGAATATCCATCCCTCTTTATTGCGTTTTACTGCTTCAGCGGCCGCTGTTTCGACTATATCCCCGGGCAGACCTGCAAGGTCGTGATATTCCGTAATATGTAATTCAAAAGCATTTGTTTCATCAAGGACATTTTCCTCGAACCTGAGGGCAAGTTTTGAAAGTTCTTCTGATATTTCCCGGAACCTTAGTTTGTCATTTTCATTTAATCCTGCCCCGCCGAGTACAAAGGTTCTGTATCTTTTTTCGAGTAACATTTCCTGTTCCCGGTTCAGGCTGAGAGTATCTTTACTATTATAAATTGCCCTGATCCTGGAAAACAACTTTTCGTTGAGCGTAATATCATTTGAAAAGCGCGTCAGGATTGGAGCAATTTCCTGTGCTTCAGCCATAAGTTCCCCGGAAGTCTCAGCGCTGTTCAGATTGAAAAGTATAGCAGATATCTGTCCCAGCTTTTCCCCGCAGTTGTCAAGGGTTGCCACGGTATTTTCAAAAGTAGGCGGTTCGGGATTTTCGGTTATCTGCCTTATTTCCTCGCTGGCTGATCTGATTGCTTCATCGATTGCAGGCCTGAAGTGATTAATCGTGATCAGGTGAAACGGGGGAGTTTCATAAGGCGTACGCCAGCTCTCCAGTAACGGATTTGACATGAAGAATTTATTAATATTGGCTAATCATCATATTCTTCATCACCATTTTCATGCTTTACGGCTCCGGCATATTTTGCAGGATACGGGGTATTTCCTTTTTGGGCAAACCACAATATCCTGTTAAGGAGATCATCATTTCCCGAATCGACTTTGTCAAATTCAGGCAGCATACTCTTTTTTGCATAATGGAGGGCTTTGCCTGAAAGAGAGGATAATGGTTTACTCATCTCATTGATAGGGATATTGTTGGGAACCGCAGAATAAGGGGTCAGATCAGGTTCCTCCAGGAAGCAGTCTGTCATGGGATTTGCTATTGCATCCTGGATATTCATTGGAGGAAGGCCGAGTATCTGCTCAATAGTTCTTATCATGGAAGGCTGGTTATAGTATGTGCTGATCGTTTTTTTCAGACGTGAATACGGACTGATTACCATCCCGACGGTGCGATATGCCGATACATGATCCCACCCTCCCTGGGAATCATCTTCCGTAACAAGAATAACCGTACTCTCCCAGAATCTGCTTTTTGAAACAGCTTCAACTATCTGACCCAGTGCAAGATCATTATCTGCTACCATGGCTCTCGGAGTGGGGTACCCCGGACGCAAACCAGCCGTATGATCGTTTGGCAATGCCATTATCATTAGTTCTGGTAGCTGATCTCCTTCCATTTGTTCGTAGGCTTTAAGCTCCTTAATAAAAGCATCGGCCCTCATCGTATCAGAGAACTGATGATTTCCATATGATGGATATGAAGGGCTGAGGATATTTTTAACCGGTTCAATGGTAGTATGATTTGTGAAATTAACATTTTCACCCTTCTTGAATTTGTTGTAAATTTCGGTCCAGCTGAGGTTGTTTTCAACAACCGGAACTGAAGCTTCACCATAAATTCTTACCTTTTTCCCTTTTGACATTCCGTTATCCCATAGAAATCCTGTCGGGGAGTAAACCAGTGCATCTTCCTGAACATGCGGATAGCTGCGGAACCAGGCTCTCATATTCTTTTCAATATAGTCCGTGACGATTGATGCGTCGGTCCACTGGTGTCCTTCAGCCGAGCACTTTCCCGACACATGGAAATTATCAAGCAAAAGGAACTCTCTTGCAAGTTTATGGGTGTTTGGGGTCACCAATTCACCAAAAGTACAAAGTGTCGGATCACCTTTGCCCTCTTTCATGTCTCCGAGAACCTGGTCATATGTTCTGTTCTCCTTTATTATGTAGAGGACATGCTTAAAATGAGATAATTCTCCGATCCTGTCAGGCACCGGCTTTGGTTTAATATTCTCTCTTGGTGCCTCCCTGGAAAGTGTAGCCCTCGAAAGATCATTTACAGCGATGACCGTATCGGTATATACCTTCAGCTTGTTTTTATCGGGAACGGGAACGACTGAAACCGTTGCATGTTTCAGGTGAGAATTGTAGATCTGGTTAGTTCCGCCCGGATTGTCAATACCAAGGTGAGTCCCGTCTCCCTCAAGGTTAGCAATATAAAGTTGACCGGAAGAAAAACAGACTCCGGCAGGATATGCTCCGGTAGGGATGAATCCTGTTACAATGCTTGTTTTCAGTTTGCTTTTTTTTGTAGCCTTTTTGCCAAGGCTGACAACAGCAAGTGCATTGTCCATACCATTGGCTACATAGAGTGTTTTTTCATCAGATGAAAGACATAGTCCGTTAGGAGAATCACCGAAAAATGGATTTATTTCCGGTTGTAATCTGACACTGATTGTTTCCATGACCTCATCATTGATCGTATTAATTACGGAGACATTATCACTGTTTGAATTTGTAACATAAACAAATCTGCCATTCCTGTCGCTTTTAATTGAATTTGGGTGGAGACCGACAATGACATCTTTGATTTTTGTTCCGGTCTTTGGATCTATTATAGCCACACTTCCTTCTTTTGTACCCCCGCCGGTTTTATTGTTAACGCGTGCCAGACCCCATGGAATGCCAGCAACCTCCTTATCGCCCGGCAGAGGATGTCTTCCGGCCCAGTTTGTAACATACAGTTTTCCCGAAGCCATTGTAAGACCGTATGGGGCAACGCCCGGATCAACAACCCATATTGTATCACCTGATACAAAATCATGTTTAATAACCTTATTATTACCATTAAGTACAACATATAGGTATTTATGACCCGATTCAACAGAAATCAGAATTTCGTTTGGAAGAGCCATGTCGGCAGGGGGTTCAGCTTTGTATTCGATCAGTCGTCCGAACTCTGCTTTCTGGCCATTCCATTTAGCTGAAGCTACAAATGATCTTCCGAATAGACCCACAACACTCCAGTAAACCTCAGGGATTTCACCTTCGAAATTCCATTTTATACCTGAATATGTATTTGATCCTCCTCTTAATGAAGGATGCAGGTTATTCGGCAACCTAAACTTCATTTGATTATCCAGAGTGCTGATAAAGATTATGCTGTATCGTTCTTCAACCGCGAGCCACTTTCCGTCGGGTGATAAGGCAAGGTCCATTGAATGGTTTTCAAGAGCATCATCTCCGAAGATTATCTGGTGACCTGCAGGCTGTATAAGCCTGTTGTAGGGCAGCTGAAACTGCACCGGAGCAGGTACTGCCTTGGTTTCAGTGAGAACCTGTGATTGAATATTTGCACATAAAAAAATAAGGAAAATGCTCAGGGCCTGTCTCATTCTTACTAAGTTTAAGGTTAGCACTTTTTTTTCACTTTAAATATAGCAGTATGACTGTTAATATGCAAGTAAGGACGTTGCGCGCAACGTCCTTACTTCGGATTCTTTGATCATTTCAGAATGGCAGATCGCTCATCTCATCATTTTCCGGAGGTAGGTCCTCCATAGTACTATGCGATGGAATGTTCTGATTTGCACCTGACACAGATGTTTTCTCAATCTTCCATGCATCGAGATTTGTGAAATAATTTATTTTACCGTCGCGTTCCCATTTATTGCCTTTGAGGTTAAACCAGATTTTTACCTCCTCGTTAAGAAATGATTCATTTATCAGGTCACATTTGTCCTGAACAAGCTGAAATTTGATATAGTCAATAAACACAGCCGCACCTCCTGTATCTTTCTTCTCAATTACAAATTCGCGTTTTCTGAATTTATCACTAACCTGGTTTACAGGCATAATATCAATTACTTTGCCGGTAATTTCAAAAGACATCTTTCTTCTCGTTTATGATTATTTTATTAATCAGGTCACCCTGACGTATCTTATCTATGACTTCAAGGCCGGAAGTGACCTTTCCAAAACATGTGTGCTGCCGGTCGAGATGTTTTGTATTTGTTCTGCTATGGCAGATAAAAAACTGGGATCCTCCAGTATTTCTTCCTGCATGTGCCATTGACATTACCCCTTTATCATGATATTGATTTCCGCCGTCAAGTTCACATTTTATTTTGTAACCGGGACCTCCTGTTCCGACACGTGGATCACTCATATTTCTGGAGTAGGGGCAACCTCCCTGAATAACAAAGTCGGGAATGACTCTGTGAAACGCCAGTCCGTCATAAAAACCCTCTTTGGCAAGTTTAACGAAGTTTTCAACAGTACCCGGAGCATCATCTTCATAAAAGCTGACCTCCATTACTCCTTTTGGTGTATGAATCTCAGCAGTTCTCATACTATTTGACAATCTCAAGAAGTTCAACTTCAAAAACAAGAGTTGAAAAAG
>Ga0208980_10002999_pt1 | contig 10236 bp, 10 predicted proteins | sample WetSurMetagenome_3_FD_187993 | JGI IMG/M metagenome (GOLD analysis project Ga0208980, IMG submission 187993) | Wetland microbial communities from Twitchell Island in the Sacramento Delta, sample from surface sediment Aug2011 Site A1 Bulk (version 2) | ecosystem: Environmental > Aquatic > Marine...
AGACTTTGGTTCTTCAGCCGGGACCTGAAGGAGGGAATGATGCTATGATCTCCAATCTGGAGGGGGATAAGAACTTTGGAGATTATAAGTATTTTGAAACCACTTTCCTCTCAGAACCGGTTCTGACTGTAATGCGGTCGAACAGAAGTCTGATATGGTTTAGTTTGGACAATTTGCCCAAATCTGCGATTATTAAGAAGGTTGAACTTCATTTATGGTACGACATTCCTGTTCCGTGGGATCCAGCACTGATCGTCACAGATTCTGTTACAAGTCCCGGGTGGTATGGTGCTGTTTTGCAGCAGATTGTCGAGCCATGGGAAGAGAACAAGGTTTCCTGGAACAATCAGCCCAAGAGTATTGAAGCGAACCAGGTTTTCATATCGCCGTTTATTAAAAATGCCAATTTCATATCTGTGGATGTTACAAATCTCTTTATACCAGTCGCAGGAACTGCAACTCAAAACTACGGGATGATGTTCCGGCTCTGGCCGACCGAGAAGTTTCCCGGCTTCAGGTTTGCATCAAGTGATTTTCCTGATGCGGCTATGAGACCGCAACTGACGGTTTATTACACCGTAAACTGAAAATGTCTTGCAGTCTTGGAGTCATGCAGTCTTGCAGTCCTTTAACTGACCGAATGACTGCATGACTGCATGACCGCATGACCGCATGACTTTATTAAGTGGTTTGTGATTTTTCAGGAATTAATTTATATTTGCAACCGCAAAACTGCTCTGTGGTGTAATTGGCAACACGTCTGACTCTGGATCAGAAAAGTTCAGGTTCGAGCCCTGACAGAGCAACCTCAAATCCAACCACTTATCTCGAAAACCAGATAAGTGGTTTTTATTTGTTGCCAGGTTTTTGCTAGGTTTTGGGGGATTTTATGACAATCTGGTTAATTTAGATGAAGGTTGGTGGAAATTAACACCACTCTACTCATAATTCAGGGGGTCGTTGGTTCGATCCCAACTGGGCCAACTCAAAATCAAGAAGTTACAAACACAAAAATTGTAACTTTTTTTTCGGTGCCAGTTTGGTGCCAGGATTTGAAGTTAAACCTCAAAGAATTCTAAGGTTCTTGATGAAACAACCAACAAACCTTCGACGAAAAATGAAAGCATCTAACTTTCTATTCTTAGCTGTTTATTGTCATTGGATTTTTGTGAAAAGTCCTGCTCCTAGTTCGGAACCTTGTGTGCCAGTAATTAGATGCAAATAGTTACGCTTCGTAGGGTCCTCTTCTATTTGCAAGGTACCTTCTTTTTTTATTACTACATCTTTACCAAATTTCAGTCTGTCTGGATTACCTTTCTCTCCAAAGTCAAATGCACCACCACCTTTGTTTACTAATTCGTTGTACCCGATGACAAGTGAATTTGAAAGAGAAAAAGAAACTTTCTCATCCCTGTTTAAAACCCAGAAAATATTTGTATTAGACACAACATTATTATAAAATTTAAAATCCTCGGCTGCTGCCCACGACCATACAGCTGCTCCATAATTGCCAATGAAGAGATTGTGATGCACTTCACAATGTTCGGCAGGTCTATCAGAAAACCAGAACACAATTGCATCTTTACAATGATAAAAGACACAGTGATCAACAACTATTCCTTGTCCGCTGGCCAGAATTGCCAGATGGTTAGGAATTGCTACCTTATCCCCAACAAATAGGCATTGAGTAATTCTGAGATCATCGAGGCTTCTACCTTCTCTCACAATGGGATAATTGCGTCTCACCATTCTTTCCTGTGGCCTTTCATGAACTGGGGTACCTAAGACTCGTAAACCCTGAATGGTAACATAACTTGTCTCAATCTGAATTCCGTAAGAGGCCCCTCCAAGTGGATCCTGTCGTCCGTTTGGCTTAAAATCAAGAGGCATGGTTGATACAATTACAGGCATCTTCCCAGGATTCCAATCTTCATCATCTGGTAAAATTGCTGCCCTTATAGTCAACCGTTGATCTTTGGAAAAATGCCAGTTCACTGGATGAAATGTCACAGTCGCATCAAGACCATATATTCCTTCAGAAAGAAAAATTGAAATTGCTCCTGTTCCATTGGCTTTATTTACCCTGCTGGCTGCTTCATAGAGTGTTTTTAACGGTTGTTCTTTTGAACCAACATTATGGTCACTGCCAGTATTTGCGTCGATATACAAATCATTTAGCTGAGCCGAGTAAACAAAATTCAATAAGGAAAAACATAACAAGGTAGTTATCACTGATTTGATACTTTTCATGTCACTTATTATTCAATTTAACAACTTTATCCCTGAAAAATTTATTACCAATTAGGTTTCTCTTCGGAGATTATGCCATCATCCTGGGTAGCCTGGACAAGTGATCCTTCATCCACCTGAATACAGAAATATGATAATCCAATGGTATTATCCGCTCTGATAGATCTTACACATGAAGGGGAAATCCGAACAGCTGTTCCTTCCTTAACAGGAAGTTTAGTTCCATCAAGCAAGAACAGACCTTTTCCCGAAGTGAAAATGTAAATTTCTTCATTTCTTTTGTGGGAATGAGCAAATGGTATTTCCGCTCCAGCTGGAAGCCGATTGGCTGAGATTTCAGCACCTGTAAGATCAAGCTTTTCTTTAAGTGTTACACGAGTGATGCTATCAATATTACCTAATTCTGTCACGCTGTAAGTTTTCATGTTTTTAATGATTTAAAAGTTATTATTTTACTCTGCAATGGTAATTCTTCAATTTATTATGTGCAAACTGGTTCGTTGCACACATCTATGTTAGAAATATTGATTATCAATACTATAATGGGCATTAAACTTATAAAAAATAATAAATTCTCCCAGCACTGTAATATCCAATTAAGGCTATTACTCTCTAATAGAGTATTATTTATAATATTGCACTAACAAAATGGATAATTATGATATCACTTGATTTACACTTTCCATCATGCCCCATAAGAAATGTACTGGGGCGATTTGCTGATAAATGGTCATTACTTATTTTGATCAGTCTGCATACTCAAAATAAAATGCGTTATACTGAGCTAAAAAATAAAATCCCCGACATTTCTCAAAAGATGCTTACCTGCACCCTGAAACAATTGGAGAAAGATCATCTTTTGAAACGCAAAGCTTACGCTGAGATTCCTCCCAGAGTTGAATACTCACTTACTGACCTTGGGAAAAGTTTGATGCCTATAATAGAAAATTTGATTGAATGGGGTCAGGAACATTTTATTGAGGTGACAAAATAATTTACATATTGAAAAATAGAAATCAGTATAGAAAAGCCAGACTATCTGACCAAAATTGGCCGTCTCAAATTGACATCTCAATCCAGAGTTAAATCCTCGTTGTTTCCAATTGTATGTTAAGTCTTTTCAGACCTTTCTTTGATGTGGTCAAAGAAGGACGGATTTTAAACTTCATTTCAGGTGACATGAGGTTTGAGGTCAACGAGAGAATAATCCAGTAGTCGCTGGTTAGATTACAGCTGGGCCACCAAAAAATCAGCCGTTTACGAAAGAAATCGTAGGTGGTTTTTTGTTTGGTGCCAGGTTTTGGATGAAAATGGGATGTTTGTAATATAAATTCGTTTCCTTTCAGGTTGAAGGAGGTATGGAATCACTGGAATTCCCAATTTCTTAAATAAAAAATGGGTAAGGAATTTTATTTAGTTTTCGCTTTTATGCCATCTATTAAGGTCTGGCATAATCTGAAAGTGCCATCCTGAAGGGTAGAATTCTTAGCTATCCACGGACAAATGCCTGATGTTATTATATTTCCATCCTGAACGACTCCTGTACCACTATAGATGCCACCCTCAAAATCAGGATTATCAGTTGGATTTGTATTAAGCGTGAACTTTTTGCCTTTCAAGAGACCTGCCTTAGCAAGAATTACAATCCCTCCAGCCTGAGCAGCGACAAGTTTACCTTTATTTGCAGCTTCTTTTGCTAAATTTATAACTGTTGAAGGTGCCATATCGCTTACCATGCAAGGGAATATAAAACCATCATAATCGTCGAGTTTTACTTTCCCGAACATAATATCAGGTTTGAAAGTGACAGTTCCATCTTTAAGGATTTCTCCTGATATAGATGCAGTAATGACCTCAAAGCCTGCTCCAGTAAGTAATTCTTTCATTTTACCAACCTCATTGGTCAGCATATATTCTAACTGAGTCGATTCTTCCTTAACATAGATAAGAACCTTAGGCGCACCTTTATCGAACGAGACAAGAATGCTACCCAACATTAACAAAAAAAATAACTTTTTCATTGGGAGTAAGATTTTAGTTATGAAAAAATCAGATATTGAATTATTGTACATCAATTATTGTCATTAATAAAAAATATATTCAAAATTAGACCTTTAAGAAGTCAAAGTCAAATTTAATTTCACCACATTATAACTAATAGCATCATGTGAAATTGTAAGATATGATTTTCTGAAATGTTAAGTCAATTCAGACCTTACTTTGAAGTGGTCAAAGAAGGACGGATTTAACACTTAGTTTCAGGCTCCAGGAGGTTTATTTTTTGCTTTTAAAACTATGTAAAACATATTCAGATTGGTCAGGTGAGGCGTTGGTAAGCTGAATGGATGGACTTTTGCCCAATGTCAATATAACAGAACTAAAAGTGAAAACGGCTTCGCCATTTTTATATACTCTGCAAATTGGATTTAATAGATTGTCTTTTGAACGAAGTGTTTCTTTGATCAGATTAATCGAAAAATTACTATCAGGCAGTGTGAGCCTGTTTTTAAGTGAAGTAAAACGAATGAAGCTATTGTTATTTTTAGCTTCACCTGACAATATTTTCTTTAGGCTTTCTATATACCAAGGTTTTATATCATCATTGGTTAAGGGGTGGTTAGTGTGATACACCAACAAGGGATTGTCTGCATCAGGTAAAAAGCGTACAACTTTATTTGCTGAAGCTTCAAAGTCATATACGCTATCAACAGCTCCTATGATATAGTTTTGTCCAGAGGCATGTTTGATTGTTTTTAGAAATTTCAACGCACTTGCTCCATCTTGCTTAGATAAAATTCCTCTTATTACACAAGCCACTGGAAGTCCATCAGAACTGGCTTCTAATTGCATTAAAGTATTTACACACACCCCAATGCCATTTGAATTGATTCCATTCAATGCGATTAAGCCTGCACAACTGAGAAGATACTGTTCTGGTTCATCGTTGTAAGAAGCAATATGAAATAATACTTGATATCCATTCATATAGTTTTCTAAGTCCATGTTTTGAGCTATGTATGCTGGATGAGAATTTGTGGCAGCGATGCCAATTCCACTACAATGATGGTATTCTGGATTTTGTAACTTGTCTAAATAAACCCAGAATTCATCAACAAGTTGAAAACAAAATACATCTTTAAAAGATTGACCTGTGCTTTTAGAAATGCCCTTTAACTCATCAAATAATTCTGGTGTCCATGTCTTTATTGCAGGCTCAAAATTGGTTGCTCTGTAAAACATTGATATTACTGAATCAACATTTAGATTTGTACTGAGTTGAATATTCTCTTTCCATTTCTTAAATACTTCCCCAATTTCATTTTTTAAAGCATTGCCGTGTTGTAGCCCACGCTGATATCCATTCCCACTTAATTCAACTACAGGTACTTTTTTATTGCTGGAAATTGCTTGTTCTGTTGCTTGTGAATACAAATTCTCACAAGCTATAATAAGAATAATACTCAAAAGAAAATACCCAAATCCATTTTCGTTTCTTTCCATAACTAGTTCATTAAAAATTGATTGAATCATTTTAAAATCGCAAGCTTCACTGCAATGCTGCAACAAACTCACTCACTCCTCTGTCTCCTTTGTTGTCCGACTGGCGATAATTAAGGAAGAGGTTATAATTATTTTCTGGAATAACGCCTGATATCTGAGGTTTATTAATTCTTTTTCAAATTTAATCTATAAAATGGCTCAGTGCAATTTTATTTAATGTGGGGATGTCAAGAAACATGATCATATTAGGTCGCTTGACATTTACCACCGCATTCTGGAGTCAAATAATTGTTGTTTCCAACTGTATGTTTTAAGTTTTCAGACCTACTCTTGAAGTGGTCAAATAAGGACGGATTCTATATTAAATGATTTTATTCTTACTTTGATACCATTCCTTTAGCGAATTTAAATCTCCCTTTCTTTTACAATATCCGCATCCCCATTCATTAGATTTAGTTGAAATCATTATGTAGTGGTTGCCACCCGATGGGCAGTTTGCCTGCCAATTAGATGTACTACTTCCTTCTGGTTCGGGATTTAGTCCAATGGATTTACAATACTTAATAAGTTCGTTATTTAAATTTAAAAGAATGGCTGATTCTTCTCTCTCTTTCCTTAATTCAACGCCTTTCCTGAGCATATTATCAAATGATTCTTTTGAAAAGACTTTGCTATGTACATACACGGGCTCTCCTTCAAAACTGTATTTGTAAGACATTAAATTAATTAAGAAATCTTCAAGTACAATTTCTGGTCTTGTATTTTTAATCTCTAATGGAAATTCAAACTCCTTTTCGGTATTGTTTCTATTATCAACTTTTTTAATAAAAAGCATTGATTCAATAATTTCATAGAAAAAATCCGTAAATCCATATTCAATACCATCAAAACAAATTTGGTTATATCGCAAGAAATGTTTGTATCCTTTATCTATTCCAGGTGATTCTGCCATTATTAGTTTGTTTAGTTTATCAAAGTTAATTAATGGAGGTTAAAAAATAGAAGTACTCTCTTTTATTTGGTAAAAGTGGGAAGGGCTGGTGGATTTGACTATACATCATCGATCAATTTTGACCAAACCTGAATAGTTAATTCTTGTTGTTTCCAAATATATGTTAAGTATTCTCAGATCTTCTTTTGAAGTGATCAAAGAAGGACGGATCTTCTTGACCTAGAAAATGAGTTGGGAATATTCCTCTCCCAATGAGAGCATCTTTGGTATTCCAATATTAGGGAAAATAAGAGCCCATTCTCATTAAAATTACTACCTGTGGAATAGAGCTGAAAACCTTCAGGCGGGAATGCCAGTGATATGATTGATCTACTAAACCTCTGCACTTATTTTAAGACGTCCTCTGAAATATCTTGCAAGAAAAGCAAGAATAGCAGTGACCAGGTCGCAACCAAAACAGATGAAAAGTATTATTGGGCCTCCTGAAAATGCTGCATCAGAAAGTGCATAACCCAGGAATAGCGCTATAAAACCCGCACCTACCAGAAACCCATTTTCGAAATGCCCTTCCGAAAAGCTGAAAATCCTGCTGTAGACTAGTTCTGCCAAAACAACTAAATGAAGAGCTATAATAATCCATAAACCACCTACAGCAAGATCGTTCGGGCTATCCTTTGCTGCGGGTATTTCAAACAGTAAAAGAATTGCTACTAAACCAATCAATAATATTCCGACTAGAAGGATTCGATTCCAGATCTTTTTTGCGATCATCATGATTCTTTTATATCATAAAGTTGTAATCAAAGTTAAACCAGCAAATAGCTAAAGTCAAGTTTATTTCACCTTAGAATTACTAAAAAGTAAGTCTGAAATTGGAAGATAAGGTTTTCTTAATTGTTAAATGTTATCAGACCTTCTTTGGAAGTGGTCAGAGAAGGACGGATTTTATTGACTAAAAAAATGAGTTGGAAATATTCCTACCATACATGATCATCATCTCAAAAAGCATGATGTGGTTATCCCAATTTAACAACAAAAACTATGACAAACAAATGACCTTTGTCCAAGTTATAGGTCATTATTTTAACCTTTTCTATGGGGAAAATTAAATTTAACATATCTAAACAATAATAAACAATAAAATACAATAATATAAATTGAAATATTTCATAACTTTAAAGTCTACCAAATTCTTTTATTATGGAAAAGAAAAGTGGATTAATAGAAGTCTTCAAAATATTTCAGAATACTGAATCATATTTTGATGAAAGGAATAAGGAGCAATCAAGGAATTTAATCCTAAATCAGATTTTCATTATTTGCGCCTTTACTTTCCTTTATGGAATTGTCATGGGAAGCTATCATAGTTTTCTTCAATCTCTCGTTGCTGGATTAAAAGTGACATTTCTGTTTCTAAGTGCAATTATAATTTGCTTTCCATCATTTTTTGTAATTCAGCAAGTACTGGGTTCCAAGATGAATTTAAGACAGATGGTAACTATTGTCTTAAGTGGGTTTGTTCTCACCTCTGCGATCTCACTGTCTTTTGCACCGATTGTAATTTTGTTTCAGGTAACTGGTGGAAATTATCATTTTTTACAACTTTTGCATGTGGCAATTTTTATTTTCTCTGGTATTTTCGGAATGAGGCTCATGGTAGAAGCTTTAAAATTTGCGTGTGAGAAAAAAGATATATACCCACAAATCGGAGTAACCGTTTTCAGAATCTGGATCATAATTCTAGCATTTGTTGGAATTCAGATAGCATGGAATCTTCGTCCATTTTTATGTAATAAAACTGAGGATTTTAAACTATTTAGGAAATATGAAGGAAATTTTTACACCGCCATAGTCTATTCTGTAAAACAACTCGTTAAGGAGGAAGATTCTAGTCAAAATATTGAAATTAAACCACTATATCAAGATCTGGATAAAACAAATTCAGAAATGACTGATACAAGTATTTTAAATCTTTTGAAAAAATAGAATATGGATGATATAATGACTTTAGAAGAAGTTGCAAAGTATTTAAAACTAAAACCCCAGACTATTTATACATGGGCACAGAATGGAAAAATTCCAGCAGCAAAATTAGGTAAGGAATGGAGGTTTAAGAAATCAGTCATTGATAAATGGTTTAACCAACACATAGATCAAAAATTCTCAGAATATCTTGAAAAGAAGTAATGTTGGCCGTATTAAACTGACCACTTCAATCCAGAGTTAACTCCTTGTTGTTCAGTTATACATGTTAAGTGTTTTCAGACCGTCTTTTGAAGTGGTCGAGAACGACGGATTTTTTGTACCAGAAAAATGAGTTGGAAATAACACTCAAGCACCATTCTAACAAGTGTTTATAAGAAAGAATATCTTGAAATTTATTTGATAGGGTATCTGATTTAAAAGAGAGGCCAACTTAAAAGAACGAAAAATATTCCTACTCCAATGCCCTATTAAGTTTTCCAATATCTTCATTGTTCGGAATAAACCCTGTACTCGTAAAATCAATAAGCCAGGTATTATTATCTTTAACAAGATGATAAACCGTTCGGACTGGTATCTTCTGACTAAAAGGTTTCATGAACATCTGCTCAATGGCAATTGCTGAATTGCCATCTCTGGCAATTCGAATTTCACGTTTATCGACTGTGACATCTATTATTAATTCAGTATTGGCAAACATCTGTTTAACAGTATTGTACATATCTGTCTTATTCCAGAATTCTTTAGGATCAGTACCGTATGAAAGAAAATTATCTGTTACTAAGGCTATAACAGCATCAGCATCTTTTGCTTCAACTGCAGACCAATGTGTATCTAATACCCTGGTTACAGCTTCTTTTGATTCAGTCATATCAATGGGATTAACTTTGGTTTTTGTCTGGCAAGAACTTATTATCATGGCGATTAAAATATAATAGATTATTTCCTTTTCTAAGGTATCTGTTAGTATATAAAATAAACAACCATAAGTCAACAATATTGATGCAAGTTACACCACCAAAAAGGCGAAGTCAAATAAATCTAGGTCACTTCTTTAGAAATCATGGAGTCAAAAACTGTTGCTCAAAATGTACATAGTCGCATCAGATTGGCTCTAAAAGTCGGAATTAAATTAAATCCTTGTTGTTTCCAAATGTATGTTTCATGTTCTCAGACCTTCTTTTAAAGTGGTCAGAGAAGGACGGATTTTGAAGAAATTCAAACACTTACAAACCAAATTTGCAGATGTTTTTATTTGATGCCAGGCTAGTACCAGATTTTGAATAAAAATGGCGTGTTTAAATTTGGAGATCCTACATAAATTCTTATTAAATAAAGTAAACCACTATACTCCTGGAGGAAGTTTTGAAAGCATTAACTTTCGATAATTTATAGTTCGACCATCAACTATAAATGTCCCGTCTCCATTAGCGTGTATAGTGCGGCGTTCTTTACGGTCGGAATCTATCCATGCATGCACTGCATCAAGAATAAAAATATTATGTTTTTCAATATAATCCGTTACATGGCATTCGATATTTGCTAGACAC
>Ga0208980_10003000_pt1 | contig 10236 bp, 17 predicted proteins | sample WetSurMetagenome_3_FD_187993 | JGI IMG/M metagenome (GOLD analysis project Ga0208980, IMG submission 187993) | Wetland microbial communities from Twitchell Island in the Sacramento Delta, sample from surface sediment Aug2011 Site A1 Bulk (version 2) | ecosystem: Environmental > Aquatic > Marine...
CTTACCTGAAAACCCACTTTAACAAATAGGTTTTCAGGTAAATCCCTATCGGCTGTTACCCCGATAGGGAACTGTGCTTTGCTACGCTACGCTTTGCTTGGCTAAGCTAGGCTAAGCTTCGCTATGCTTCGCTCAGCTTTGGTAATCTCTTACCTGAAAACCCACTTTAACAAATAGGTTTTCAGGTAAATCCCTATCGGCTGTTACCCCGATAGGGAACTGTGCTTTGCTTTGCTAGGCTTCGCTTTGCTTGGCTAAGCTAGGCTTCGCTTGGCTAGGCTTAGCTTTGCTGCGCTCCGCTATGAAAATTTACCTAAATAACTTTTACTTCAAACCTGCCGAACGTACCTCCCTTCTCAGGTCTGAACCCGCCCAAACCAACATATTGCCCAGCAGTAATAAGGGAATCGGTAATTTGCTGAGCGTCTAAAATATTCTGGTCATACGAAATAATAAATTCCAACTTCCACTTTATAAACTTAGGCCGATAGGCAATCACCCTGGCCTTCCCGACAATAACGGATCGCCTATCGACATAATCCGCGCCGTCGTTGGATTCCCACAATTGCTTAACCGATAAAGATTTGCCGTAATCCAAGACAACTTCACTTTCCCAAATAATCGTACCGCGCTTTAAATGCTGGCCTAATTTATTAAACTTCCCACCACCTACCAAACAAGCCCTTATGTTAGCTGTTGGCATGACGACTTTGCCTTTGTCATTCAAATAAAGGCATCCCTCCCACTGGGAACGGGCAATCGCCAAATGGTCTTCCTCAGTCTTATTGCGCTTGGAAGTCAGTTTTTTATGCGCTATCGTCAACTTGTTAAGCGGATCGGCCAACTTGTCCGAACTCAATAGTAACGCGGAAGTGCCTGTTAATTGGAATGCTATGCTTGTATTATACATCTTATATCCTTTTATGCTTTTAGTTAAATTAAAATTAAAGTCCTAATGGACTGAAACAAATCATATCTGTTATTTAACAAAATGTCAAATAAATATTTCAACAAGTGACGGTTTTGTTTAAGGTGAGAACCCGCCAACTCACCATTTCTGCATAGAATAAGTATTATTTAACAAAATGTAAAATGATTATGGATTTATTTGTTCAAATATATGCCAAATAAGACTTCCGCCTTCTTTTTGCACGGTAGCGATATACTCACCCGGATAGTCAGGAAGATTTCCTTCCCCTGTCCCGAATATAAGAAAATGCCTACTTTCTTTCTCGGCATTTTCATCACACAACGCCCAAAGGCAAATGCCACCGTGTTGAACCTGGACATCCAATATCTTCGCGCCTATCGGCATTTTAACTATCTGCCAATCTGTTACTTCTAAAGGGAATTTCCAAATTATCATTTCTCAGCCCCTAGTCGATGTAAGTTATCAAGCTTCTGGTTCAACTCTTCCCGATTGATGTAATTTGACATCGGCATTACCCTATCCAGCGTCGGGGTAGCGGTCGGTACGATTGCGCCGGGCATGGGGACGGCAACCGAAGTCCTGACGACATCGTTACAAGTCTCCCCTGCCGACTTCATCGCATCGGCATTGTCATCCATTTGTACGAACCTGAAACACGCCGACTTGTGTAAGCCTAGACCGGCAAAGTGCGCGGAATCTAGCCGTGCGTTACAGGCATCGCTTTCCCACGGCCATAGGAAACTGCCGCCACCGCCTTGGCCTGAACCCGCTGCACCTACGCCATTGGCACAATTGGCTTGGCTGTAACTCATGCCTGTCCCGATTGCCATTGACGGGGCTTGTACTGGATAGCGACCGCCGTTTATCTGGACTGCACCGGGGGCAAGATAACCACCCTGTCCACCAACGCCACCTTGTCCACCAACGCCACCTTGTCCTCCCGATCCGCCTTGGCCACCGTTGTTGATGATTCCTCCCGGAACAGGCCGGGGCAAAGGTACGACCGGGGATGGTACAGGGCTTGGACTAGGCGCTATAGGCGGAACTGCCCCGACACCGCCGCCGAACCCGCCTGAACTGCCTGGGAAGTTCGCGCCGTTGCCTGGAAGCGGTTGCGGAACTGGTTGCGGTACGCCTGTCGCCATCGCTATTGCAGGAAGTAGCATCAAAGTTGAAATAAGATTTTTCATATTATAGATTCTCCTTAGTTTAGTTATTCTGTCCCGGCACGAATACCATTTACGAACTTGTCAAGTTCTATTCTAACGTCTTCCAATAACCCTACGCCGAGTTCCTCAAAGTCTTCTTCTGAGATTTCAGGGGTATCTCTACCAACGCAAAATTGCATATTAAGAAGACTTAAACAACCGGCATAAAAAGCCCGTCTGACTATCTTAAGTTGAAGTTCGGTAGCGTCTTGGGTAAGTGCCGCCTTCCGATAACTCTGCCACTCCTTAGCTATCCTGTCCGTTTGCCTTGGTTTTTCTTGATTTGTGTTCTTGTTCTTGTTCTCGCTCATGCCCTCACCTTGTTTATAAAAAAATGATATGTTTAGTCTTCGGATTCCAGCAGATATTCTTTTGCCTAAGCTGATAGCCCTTCGGACAAGCCGAATCTATTTCAGGCCGGAAGGCTTCGGCAAACCGGGTACGAAGGGAAACACTTCCAACTTCTCGCCCTCGAACATTATCGACTGGACTTTTTTTTTCTTCGACTTGCTGGATTTCTTAACCGGCTTCTTGCTGTAGTAGTTATTCACTATCGTTTCCGGCTTACGCGCCAATAGCTCATCAAGCTTCTTCTTAACCCCGTCCAGTTCCCGGTTGACTGCCAGTATGGTATTGCCGGAACTCATGACAACCTGCTTGGACAAGTCCTCTGCGAGTAGGTTGTTCTCGCCGCTATCGTAAACAGCAGCGACCGGAATGGGAACTTCCTGAGCTTTATTGGTATATACCCAGTACCCGCCCATAGCGAACATAATGGACATTATTAAGGCCATCCCGCAAAGGGAAAGCAATAGGTAGAAGTCCCGTCGTTCCGCCCTCTTATGGCTCTCGTTGATGTCCTTACGAATGGAATTGGAATGCTCACCCAGTTCCCGCGCAAGCATGGTTATCCCTTTAAGCATAAGTCCGTCGTCTGAATCCCTATTGGTTTTCGATTCTTCTGCATAGTTCGTCGCATCCTGAGCCAAGGAAATGCCTTCTGAGCCGTTTTCCTGGATACCCGTTACCGAAGCCCCGCTTCCGTCCTCAGTCCTCGCCATCGCCCCTCTCCTGCCCTTGCTTGCCATAATTATCAATTAACTCCGCTATCACTTTATTTTGTAAAATAACCATCTTTTCCATTTCATTAATGCGCCCTTCCAATATCGCTACATACTTATGCTGGAATCTGGCAAACTCGATATTACCATCAATGAAATCATGCACCCTGGTTCTTGCTGAAACCAAGAAATTGCAAATTACCCTATGGGCAAAATAAGCACTCACCGTTATGTTAAGAACGCCAAAAAGAAGGATTTGCAATAAGCCGATGCTCACTTCCGTTGTCATTATCGCCGTCCTCACCAACGTCGGTAATATGGGCGCGGATATATCGCGCTGCTACCGTAGCCATAAGCGTAAGGATATGGCCGTAAAGCCACGTAGCCCCTGGTCATACCCCCGCCTGCCAAATATTCCTTGGCATAAGGGAAACAGCCGCTTAACCCTATGCAAACTAACCATACCGCCAATCTCAACAACCGTCCCATACCATAGCCCCCGTTATATTCAATAATTTCTCAGCTTCCCGGATGTAATAATCATAATCGATGTCATCCGGCAACACCTTTGGCAAGGCCATCACCGGACGGCAAAAGTCGGACTTCGGTACTTTGTTGCCATTATGCACGTACCGGATACAAGAACTGCTTAAGGTAGACCGATAGAACCGGACAACCTTACCTAAGTAAACATCGTTCCATTCCCCACCTTCCCTTACTGTACGCACCATCAGGAAGGGATGTATTTCATCAACGTTCCGGACAAAGGTATCGATTTCAATCCCATGCAGTACCTTAACCATCACCGCCATCGGGACAATAGTCTGGTCTGGGTTCTTCTCTATCCCCGGATCTGCAAACAAGCCCTTGGTCTTAACTGAGCCGTCAATCTTAAGCGCGAAGTAGTTGTTTACATCCCTGGCGCAAAGTAGCTGGTAATGGACTCGCTCCAACTCGAACCGGGTCAGCATCGCAAACTCATCCAACATCATATTGAACATCAATTCGTCTTCTTCCGGAACTAAGAAGGTAACGCCGTCGGTATTGGCGGATATGGCATGGAAGCCGTCCTTCCCCATGCGCTCAATCAACATGAGCAAGGTAAGCTGTCCGGTAATCGTCACCTGGATAAGCATTTCCGGGGAGTACATCGCGGAAAAGCGCGAACCGAACTTGCCGAAGGAAGAGTTCAATACGATTTTCAGGGTTTCCGCCTTCACCTTGTCGCCTTTGCGCTTGGCTTCAATGCGTTCGCTAATCAGCTTTTCGTAGTAAGGCCGGAAGGGATTCCCGAAGGCACGGGGGGCAAGTCCCAGATTCTTGATGATATAGGGATAGAAGCTCGCTGCATCAACATCGATAATCTTGTTATGGTCATCGGCGTAAAACGTCTGCCCGGACTCCATACTATGCAAGCCCCCTATCCCCATCTTGTATTCCCGACCGTACAAACTTATGGGTTCTTTTTCCATCCATTCCGGCAACTGCGCCGATCCGGTATCACGAAGCTTGAACCTGTGGTTGTAAATTCGGTACAGCAGCTTATTCAATTCGCTATTCGAGAATTGAATATACTTCGGTATCCGGTAAGGAAACGTATAAGTCTCCGGGTACTTCATCGGGACGGGCTTCTTGCCCAAGGCATCAGCCATAGCCCCGGTAATCAATTTATCTGCAATTTGAGCGTCGCCTTTGCTTAGCAGGTCATAACCATACCTGTCGCTCATATCGCGCCGTAGCTGCAACTGTGGGCTTAATTCCTGATATAGCAAATGGGTCAACTCCAAGTCATTCGCGCAATACTCGCTTACCCTGTCCATCTGGGACGGGTCAAGCTCGGAATCGTCAGGATAGGGTAAGTCCTGGATGACTTTAGCCCCTAAGCGAGCGCCATACAGCTTAAGGCTCGCCTTGCCCTTGGCCACGTTAATCAGGTCGATATGTTCCCAATCAGGTATCTTAATACGCTGGTCATTGCATACCATCCAGGACGGCTTATCGCTGGTAATTATCAGGTCGCTCAGCTTCTTCAAGTCCCGGTTAGACCATCCCATAATCGCCGCTGTAATCATGGGCAAGTCGTAACTCAGGGAGTTGAAGCCGACGGTAAGGTTGTTCTTCATCGCCTTGCGTATGGTCATAACGGAATCGTTATCAAGCCCCGTCAACTCTTCGGTAAGCTCAACAACTATATCCCTTCTTTCCTCGAAGTCCCTGGCGCGGAAGAGCCAGTAATTAGGGAAGCATTCGGTATCGATAATCAGCATTCCATTCCTGCCAGAACTTTTTCGACCGCTTTCTTCTCGCTCTCAAACAACAAGTCGTAATGCCTTTGTATATAAGGCTCATGAATTGCTCCAGGAAAGACGGTAGCGACGTTGACTTGATGTATATACAATTCCAAGCGATTGCCAATCTGGGCAACTTTGACTTTCGTTTTCATTTCACCAGTCCCTTTTTCCATAATCTAAAAAATCTAAGAAGAAATCCCAAATCAAACAAACTAAGATTTGATAGATAAACGCTTCTATACAAGAAAATCTCCCGTTGCCAAAAAATGCGTTAAAAATAAGAGCTAGTAATCCGCAATAAAACGCCCGTTCAAAACTAACCCTTATCATCGGCTATCCCAACAACACAAACTGCATATACAAAGTCGGTAACAAAGGCCATGATACAGCCTAACAAAAGACTAAATTGGCAAACCCAACAACACAAAAATCCCCAAAAGAAATAAAAAATCATCTGCATTCCCTGTCCATATCCGCTTTCATCGCATAATGCTCAAGGCTCGATACCATCCCCCATGAACTGTGATATTTGTATTGTGCGAAGTGACAACCGAATTGCGATTCCGGTTGTTTATGCAAAAACTTATAGCCGACACCGGCTATAAGCAATGCTGCAACTAGGCTTAATAGTTTCATGGTTGTTTCCCTTCCTCAAGACTTTCTAACAAGTCCTGCTTAATCCATTCTCCCAAAGTGCTTATTCGGTCTTCTGGGAAGTATTTATATTCCTTGGTCGGGGGATCGTAATCAACAACCCGAATGACTTCGCCGGTCATTGTTATAACGGCCTTATCGCCAATTTTGAATTTCTTACCTTTGACATCCACGCCGGATTCTTCCAATAGAGCGTCAGCTTCTTCGTCGTACATAAGACAAAGATATTCATCAGCTTCCCAATCATCTTTTTCTTCCTTGGTACATCTAGCATACGCCATGAAGGTGTCGAACGAAGACAACTGGTAAACCCCAGTCAAGTTATAACGAATTTCCCTTACGCCATTTTCATCAGCTACCAATAATTTCATGATTTTATCCTTTTATCCTTTAACACTTTTAGTTAAAAAATCCCCGGACTAGCCGGGGAATGAGTTTAGACAATGAAAACTTACGCTTTCAGGATTGTATTATCCAGATATTTAACAAATTGTCAAATACTTTTTAACACAAAATGTCATTATTTAACAAAAAGTATAATTATAAGAAGTCTTCGCTGTAATCGTTATCGTCAAAGTCTTCAAAATCCTCGAAGTCGGAATCAGAAGCTAACTTGTTTCCGCTGAACGGTTCACCATTACGACAAAATTGGACACCAAAAAGGTTAGCCAAAATTTGCTTTCCGCCTTTTTGATGATTGGAATACCAAAGCCCCAATAAGGCATTGACGTAACAACCCGCGTATACAATTCCGTCTTCTTCGGCTATCGGGGATCGGCCTTTAGCATTACTGTCGAACACCGGGACGCGAGAATTGTTGGTCGCTTTGATAGCCCAATGGTTTTCATAACCGTCATAGTCCTTTTCATCACCATCAATCAGGAAGGTATTTTTAATTCCCTTGGGAATGTCCTTGCCGAACTTCAAACGCAAGAAGTCCCTATGGTAAGCCTGGACTTGCTTAAACAAATCCGCTTGTTCATCCTTATGGATTAGAAAAGTCGCTTCAAACTTCGTTTCCGCGCCCTCGAACACCGCTTTACGAAATAAGGAAGGGAATGAAAGCCGAACATTCGGCAACTTCAACTTTGGCATTTCTACTTTATTTTCAGACATAATTTTATCCTTTTAAGTTTTAATGTAAGCGCCGTCTTTCCGGCTGTCAGGTTCATAGTATGCAGTTTTTACTTTCCCCGCTTTCGAGTTTAACCTTGGTTTCCTTCTTTTGTCAATTCCACCCGCAACTGTCCCATATACCAATCGCATTTCAACAAGTCTTCAAACCCGTTCTTATGCCGATACCGCCAAAGATATTTGAATGCGGTCAACCGCAAGAAGCCTATAAATTCTTCTTTGGTCGCCATCGCTCGCATCGCATCGATACATTCAATATCACCTTGGTTATAGTGCGCTGGTTTTGTCACCGGATTAAATTGGTCTTCCTCTGTCATCAGACCGCCCCGGTATTCGGATCTTGCTCAGCATCATAGCCTTCTGGCTTATCTGGGTACGGGTTCGCATCCTTAATTTCCCGGCACTTAGCTAACCAGTCTTCTTTAGTCGCTTCTCCCCGTTGCCAATCGAAGAATACCGGATCGGCATCCATCCTATAGGAAAACTGCCGGTTGGACTTAGCCTGGGCAAGCATTTCCTCATAACTCGGTTGCGGATACTCGAACAGTTCTGGCATACCTGTTGCCCCCGGCGCAATGTACTTGCCCTGGGCTTCCCCTGCCCTGAGTTCCTCGAAGTAGTCTGGTGAAATCTCGTTGGCATCAGCCGGTACAAGCGATCCGGCTTCAGTATTGTAAAACGCCTGCGTAGAAGCAGAATAATAAATGGTCATGGTGCATCCCCTATAGTCATCCAGCGAAAAGGTTGCCCTGCCTGAGCCGCTGGAACTTGGTTGTTAGTAATAAGTTGGAAACTTCCTGCTAATAGGTTATATGGAAGCGCGAGAACGCAAACATTGGTAGGTACGCTCGTTGTAACCCTATTCGCTACCGCAGAATAGTTGGCATCAACATAGGAAACCGGAAGGGTAACTGTAGCTAATCCAGAACCATTTGTAACCGAAGTCCCCCATTGTAGCAATTTCTTCTTAGGCAAAAGCATCCATCCAGAACCGGAAGCCAACACCCCGTTCGACTTCGCTAAGGTAGCCGATCCGCCGATAGCCTTCCAGTTCGTACCGTCGGATATGACTTCTATGTTATCGCCTGCGCCAATCGGCAAGCTGGCGGATAGCGTTCCCCATAGGTCTATCTGGTCGGTTGCCTGTCCCTGCAAGGTCATGATGCCGGACGCGGTATTGACCAAGCGGATAGCCGTACCTGCCGGGACTGAAGAACCTAAAGGTAAGGTAATGGTATTGGTCGTCCCGGTTACGAATATCGTGTTCTCGATATGTGTTGCACCCAAGGTCACGTTACCTGTAATCGACTGGGTATTCAGGTTACTCCTGAAACTTGGCGCTGCCCCCGCCGAACTGACTGAACTCAATACCGCATCTGTCGTTCCGGTATACATCATCAGGTCTTTCGAGCCATCGACATTCTGGCGTACCCATAGGCCATCGGCCTGGATGGTGTTAGGCCGGGTCGGATTCCCATTCGCTGTCAGGAAGGCATTCGCCAACCTGTTAAGCCGTGCTGCCAAATCAGAACCGGAAGTGGTAGCCGGATCGATGGGGAAGTCGGTATTGTTCAATATGGACATAAGTCTTAGTTCCTCCTGTTTGTATTAGATGACTACGGTCTTCTTACGTCCGTAACCTTTGGCAATAAGGTCTATCTTACCCGCTGCCGGATTACCTGTGGCTACATCGTAAAGTGTTACGTGTACGCCAAGCGGGGTACGGCTCTGTATCCTATGGGCAAGGTTCAAGGTCGATCCGTCAATGGATATGGCTATCGCCGGTATCTCCTTAAATTCAGGGTCGAAGTTGATAGTAGTCCCGCCGATAGGGATAGTCACGTCCGGTATATCCAAGATACGGTCAGGCATGTCAATCTCAATCAAACCGTCGGTCACGACCACAATAGTATCGGAATCGAAGTTCTGCAAAGTTACCCGGAAGCGAACGAACTGGCCGGTAAAGTCCCCGACCTCGGTTGAACGCCAAGCCGACCATACTGCGGCTGGTAATGACAACTGCGGAAGGCTTACCAAGTCAGCCCATGAAATCATAAAGGTCGCTGACGACGATACTGAACAATCCAGGGTCGCATTCCACTGGTCGGACGTGGCAGACACCATCTTGGTAATGGAACTGAGCCTTGCCCAATTGATGATATAGTCTTCATCCAGGATACCGTACGCCTGAATCTTGTTCGATACCCGGAACTGGTAAATGTCCCCCAAATCGAATATCGAGCTATAGGTATATACGCCTTGTTGTAGGGTTACATCGGCAAGGATAAGGGTACTGCCTAACTGGGTTATGTTAGTCTTTATACCACTCCAACCAGGGGCTTCGTTGACACTCCCTATCACGTTAATGTCAGGTAGTTTATCGACCGTTGTTCTTTGGGTAAGTACCCTGGAAATGTTACCGGAAGTGTCTACCGCCCGAATCATGTAAGTACCAGTACGCGCCCCGACACTTATCCGGTTATTCGGATACGACACCTTGGCCAAGACTTGCGAAGCGTTCCAGTCGCTATTGGTTACTGCCGGGGAATACCTCAGCATGTAGTAATCGATGTCGAAATCGTTGGCAGGATGATCCCACCATAAATCAATCCGTTCCTTCTGCACATTGAGCGAGAAGTTGGTCGGCCTGTCCGGTGCGCCGTTATCGGTATTCAGCTTAACCCTCACAGTCGCCGGTACACCCGCATAACCTCCGGTAGACATCGGGGTAACTCGAATGGTTATGAAGCCTGAGAAGAAGGCTTGGTCGGTCAACGGCGATTTCAGGAAGGTATGGATAAGCCGTTGCTCGCTGTCGAAGTCTATCCATTGCGAACCGCCATCGGGCTTATAGGCAATCTTATGGGTATCCAGGTCGAAGCCTGCGGTTTCCCATGTCATGCTGACTTCATTGAACGGATACCTGTCCCGGTAAATTATTTTCTGGGTCAATACCA
>Ga0208980_10003001_pt1 | contig 10234 bp, 8 predicted proteins | sample WetSurMetagenome_3_FD_187993 | JGI IMG/M metagenome (GOLD analysis project Ga0208980, IMG submission 187993) | Wetland microbial communities from Twitchell Island in the Sacramento Delta, sample from surface sediment Aug2011 Site A1 Bulk (version 2) | ecosystem: Environmental > Aquatic > Marine...
GTAACATGATTATCGGCCCAGTCCATTATCCTGACCATCTCTTCCCAGTAATCAACCTCTTCAAATTCAAGATGTTCAATAGGAGCTCCGGTAATGATCAACCCATCATATTTATGAATGGAAATATCATCGAAAGTTTTGTAAAACGAATCAAGATGCTCCCTGGGCGTATTTTTCGACAGGTGCATTTTTGTATATATAAGTGTTATTTCAACCTGCAGAGGTGTGTTTGACAGAAGCCGCAAGATCTGCGTTTCGGTTGTGATCTTTACCGGCATAAGGTTAAAAATCAGGATCTGCAAAGGCCTTATATCCTGATGGACTGCCCTTGTTTCCTTCATCACGAAAATATTCTCGTTTTCGAGAATTTTCACTGCAGGTAAATTATCAGAAATATTCAGTGGCATAGCTCAAAATGGATTTTTTTATGAGTTTCAGTAATATTATGGGCCAGTATTTTCCGCCTGAAAGATAATACATATTCATAAAAAGGGTCACCGGAACCGACGGATTTTAATTCTGCCTTTTATTCCCCTTTATCTGGCTGATAAATCCTGAAGTTATCAGATATTGTGCAGTTATATATGTAAGCATAATGACATATCCTGAGGATTTAAACTTGAAGCTAAACTTATTTATAGCTATGGATGAGTCAGAAATAACGAAGATAATGGCACCCGCTAGCACAAGCAGGTAACTTAAGCTATTTACTTTTTTCAGCCTGTTAATCGCTCCGGCCAGCATCGTGAGGATGACAATGGTGTAAAGTATAATGGGAAGACGCATCACATCCAGGTCATCATATAAGATCTGGATAAGGACAGTGCCATAAATCCCCTTAGCTCCATGATGAAGATAATTATAAGTACCGGGATTATCAGCGACTTAATAATAAGCTCCTGGTAAAAAGTCGTTTGTGGCTTTAGGATAACATATAGGATCCCGATCAGGAAATATATTATTGATAAAACTACTTTTTTCTTCATTTCATGACGTCTTACCTTGTAAAATTATGATCTTTTTACTCTCAAATCCTCATTTTTCAGGTAATCTTGTCATATTGTAAATATCATTTGTCAAAATCGGGAAATTATTCACAGTTAATACATCTTACATCTTAAAATATTATAGCCCAGTGCATTTGGTCTATTCAACGCTGCCGGAAATTCCCAAAAAGCTCTATTCCCAATAAATTAGCGACCAGTTTTGACGAATGACCTTTTTCCTTTCATAAGATGATAATACCTGATTCTAATCATCAGGATTCCATTGACCAAAGCCATTTTGTTTTGTCGCATTTGTACACTGATTGGGCTTAAGCGTATTGACATGTATTAATCTGATGTTTACTTTTACATCAATAGCATGAATTTAAAAAAATAGGAAAATGAGAACATTTTACCGCATATCATCGAAGGAAACAGGAACAGTTTTGCTTAAAAGAAGAAAGATCGCCAAAGCTTATCGCTGGTGGTTACGTGAAAACGGATTTATATATAAATATATGTTTTTTGTCAATTAGGTCAGATCAGGAAGGTTTTAGGTTTGTTTAAGGTTGTTGATCAATGCCGGATTTTTACATCCGGGTTTACGAGAAGAGAAGGATCAGGGGTAAGTCCTTCTCTTTCTTTATATATCAAGCCTGAACTGGACCCGGAACCCCCAACCGGAGATACCCGGATTATCAAGATAGGTAAAACGTTTTATCAGATCGACCCTGAAAACCCTTAGAATATTTGAAAGACCAACTCCCGCTTCGATATATGGCTTATTCTCCAGTGTATAGGTCAGCGGCATATTATTACTGTCGACCGGGAAATGGAACAGATCAGCATTATTTTCAGGGTTGTTATTACTTCCCAGTCCGCCGTATAGTATCTTACAGGTAATAATCTCCCTGAATTTCAGCTTCTTTAATAGAGGGACTTTATTAAAAATGAATCCGTTAAAGGAATGATCAATATTAAGTGAAGCATATTTGTCGCTTACAAATTCAAGGTAATTCATAAGGTTATATGAATTTCTCTGGTAGGCATATGTCTGGTTCGCAGTATGGATAAACAACAACGGGTATGAAACTGTACCAAATATTTTGCCTGCTTCAAGCGCGACATCCGTGTATCCTATTATAGAGATATAATACCTCCTGCTGATATTCAGTTGAAGTCGAAGGTAATCATAATCATTGTTTATCTCTTTTGCCCCGACAGCAGTTTTAAGCTGAATAACGGGGTATTTATTTGGGAACCGGTCTCTGTACAATTTGCCCTGATAAAAAGTTTCGTTTGGTGCAAAGCGAAGATTCAGATAGATCTCAGATATATTTATGCTTTCGACGTTATCGGATGTTGTCACATCTCCGTCATAGTCGAAGTAAAGCGTGCCGAGAGGCTGCTGACGGGTATGGTGGTATCCCAGCAAGTATGAAAAATGGTTCTCAAATTCATTCAGAAACTCGAACCTTAGAGTATTATTAAGTGTAAATTTATCATTTACCCCCCTTGTGAAGGAGAGGAAGAAATTATCCCTGTATGCGAACTGAATCTCCTGGCCTGGGATTTTCAGATCCTTCTGATAACTTAATCTGACCGACTTTACCGGAAACTGGTAAATTGTTCGCGGTGTCAGGGAGTAGGTAATCCCTGCATTATATTTAAAGTCATTGTCCTTTACACCATAAGCGATATAACCATCCAAAGTTGTTTTTCTGCTGAAATCAGTTGTTGTCCTTCCTCCAATCCTGAATCTTGATCCTTCAACCGGATTGAAGCTATAGAAGTTACTTACAGGTCCAATTTCTACTTTACCAAGGTCTAAAAATTCAGTTGTAAGGAGCATTACAATTCCCATCTGACGCTTGAATGCCGGTACATTATTAATGCTGTCAATCATCGAGTAAATCGCGCTTTCTGATCTCGTCAGCGGAAGATGCCTGTTAGCTTCCCAGAAATGAGGATTTTCTGATAAGGGATCTATTCTTTCGCTCATAACAGGACCTTGGAAAACCTTATCATTAACAGGTTCATTAATGACGTATTTCTGGTATGAAACAGTACGTTGGGCATATAAACCAAGTGAACCTTTTTCAACGCCGGCATCGATAGAGATCTCTTCTTTTGAAAGTAGCCAGAGATTCTGACCGAACTTATCAAAATCCTGCTTTATGCTTATATCATTGATCCAGTCAATATTGATGTTCTTGTTAATTCCCATGTCTATTTCCCTTACTGCATAGCTGCTGTCAAGCGTGATATAAAGGTCTCCGTGAAACAGAAAATCAGACGGATTCCTCGGTTCAAAAAACAGCTTTATGCACCTGATGTCCTTTACGAGCAATGTGTCGGTGATATAATACCTGTAGAAGGCTGGAGCGCTTCCAGCCAGGGGACTTAAGAACTTGTTTGTCATAAACAGGATCTCGTTGTCGTAGATTTTTATGTTCTGGAACAAGTGATTCAGATTTGCCGTAACACCTTTATTGTCAATATATTCCTGAAGGTTGACAGTTTTGGTGGCACGGACTATTTCCTTTATAGCCTCAGGTTCCTTTCTGTAATAATGATCAGAAACAGTCTCCTTTATGTAGATCGGCAGAACATTATTGCTGATGCGTTTTGTAGTATCAGTATTATCAAAAATGAATTCATATTTTTCGAATGCTTTGGCCTGCTTAAAGCTCTCCGAGATATTACTTAATGCAAGCTGAATCTTTTCATATTCTTCATATTCAAGATAATCGTAAGATTCCTGCCTGTTCAGACTTTTATGACCGATTACTTTTTCTATCAGTTCGACAGCAGGATTATTCTTATTGCGGTACTCTCTCTTCCCGGGTCTTACAGTCACTTCATCGAGTGTTATTGATGAGAGTTTCAGCCTGATGTTTATGGTCTGCTCAGTTCCGTTAATAATCCGGTGTGTTTCAGCCTCATAACCAATAAACGAGAATCTTATTTCAGCAGCCTGAACATTAGTCTGAATTAGATATTTTCCCTGTGTATCAGTAATTGTACCAACTGAAGTACCCTTCAGCAAAACAGAAACATATGGTACCGGATCTCCTGTATTGGCATCGGTAACAGTGCCTTTGATAATAGTCTTGCCAGTATCCTGTGAATAAATGTTCAAATTTATCAGCAGGAAAATTAATATCCAGCTTCGAAATAAATATTCTCTTTTAATACTATCTCTTAACAAATCCGGTTCTGTAAAAAATTGACGGCTCAAATTTAACCAAATAAGCTAAGGAAGGTTCCTGCTTATCAATATTCTCTTAATCCAATAAGAATGTTGGTGAAAGTATTCAAAAACCTTAAGCTTTCTTTATTTAAGGTTTTTTCTAAATTTGCGGTGACTAATACAAATTAACTGATATGAAAAAAATAATTCTGACATTAACACTTGCTTTTTTTATTTATGCTTTTGCTTCAGCCCAGGATTATAATTCAGCAATTGGCCTTAGGTTAGGAACCTCAGTCGGTGTAACAGCCAAGCATTTTCTTGGAGAAAAATCTGCAGTCGAAGGTTTGCTGACCACGCGGTGGCAGGGACTTGAAATTACCGGATTATATGAGTTTACTAATAATGCATTTGATGTTGACAGACTGAACTGGTATTTCGGATTCGGGGCTCACCTGGGTTTCTATAATGGTGATCATACACCATGGGGAGAAGTTGGAACAAGCTACGCAATTTTGGGTATCGACGGGATAATTGGTATGGAATACACCTTCACGGATGTTCCTATCAATCTGAGTCTCGACTGGAAACCAATGTTCAACCTGACAAGCTATACCGGATTTTGGGGTGATGCCCTGGCTCTGTCGGTAAGATATACCTTTTAGAACCCATTAAGTTTCATTGTTACAGTCGGGATTAACAGCAGAAATCCAAGCACAATAAGGATCAGGAGTATTGGCGCGATCCACCTAAGCCATTTGGCATAGGGGATCCTTGCCATGCCCAGCACACCTATCAGGACACCTGAAGTGGGAGCAATCATATCTGTAAAACCGGCCCCGAACTGAAATGCCATTATTGTTGCCTGTCTTGTCAACCCGACAATATCTGAAAACTCGGCCATAATTGGTATTGTCAGCGCAGCTTTTGCTGATCCTGAAGTAATGATAAGATTAAGCAGTGACTGAAATCCGTACATTATTCCTATTGACGACATCTGACCAGAGCCCTTCAGAGATCCTGATAATGAATTCAAAACTGTGTCAATTATCTGACCATCAGTTAGTATAGCTATTATCCCGCCGGCAAACCCAACTACAAGTGAAGCCGAAACAATATCTTTGACTCCCTCAACGAAAAGTCTTGCCGTTTCACCCGGCTTCTTACCCGCTGCTAATCCTGTCACCAGGCCCATTGCCAGGAAAAGAGCTGCTATTTCCATAATATACCATTCATATCCAAGAACACCTATTACCAGGTAGACCATAGTGAATCCCAGTATGTTGAGAACAAAGAAGTGGATCGATTTCTTCAGCGAAACATAACTTAATATAAAATACAGACCCGCCGTAACAGGTAAAATAGGAGCCGAGACTTTTGATAATCCAACAGCGAGTTGGGTTACAGGATATTTAACAGCAAATACAACAAGGACAATGCCTGTTAAGAGCGCGACAATCCAGGCTGATGGCGGGGTGCTGTATTTAATCTCTTCAATATGAGAATTTCCCTTTTTTCTCCAGTATTCATCGGCTTCATACATTATACTTTTACGGGGATTCTTCCTGATTTTTGCCGCATACCAGAGAACGAACATAATGCCTGCGAATGTTATTATGATCCAGCATAAAGTGCGGTATTCAATACCGGTGTATAATGGAACACTGGCCAGTCCCTGTGCTATACCGACTGTGAATGGATTCAGTATAGCTCCCGCAAAACCTATATGAGCGGCAAAATAACAGAGTGCTATGCCAACAATGGAATCATAACCCATAGATATTGAGAGCGGGACAAAAATAACTGAGAAGGCAATTGTTTCTTCAGCCATTCCGTATATAGCACCAAAAAAACTGAATATCAACATTGTCAGCGAAATAATTATATTGTTTACTCCAAGCATCTTAACCAGACTGAATCGCTCCATGCGCCTGGTAAATCCAAGGAATGAGAAAATACCCACGTCAATGGATTTTGTTTCATTTAATATCCAGAATGCACCTCCGATCATAAGGATAAAAACAATAATGTGCGACATATTGATAAATCCTTTATAGAAAGCTGAGAAAATCTGCCAGGTCTGGGGCTGGCTTTCAACATAGTGAAATGAGCCATTAACTATTACACTTCGTTCAATCCCGTTTACCTGAACAGTCTGACGATCAAACTTTCCTCCCGGAATTATCCATGTCAGAACAGCAGAGACTATTATTATGCTGAATACTATTACCAGGTTATGCGGAACTTTGAATTTCAGATGCATAAGCTTCAGTTCTTATTGTTAAACAAGTCAACTCTTTCCTGAAAATAAAATCAGGCATTGAGTAAAAATAACTAAAATATGATCAGTCTTTAATTTAGTACGTCAGAATGGCTAATTTTACTTCATTTAAAAAACTAATAACCAGGTTATGCTTCTTATAAAGAATGCCACACTCTATAATCCGGCGTATTGCGGCAAAAAAGATATTTTAACAGGCGGTAAAACTATACTCGAGATCTCGGAAAATATTGAAATGCCAGATAGTCCTGAATTAGTACAGTTCGATGCAGAAGGTTTAATAGTTGTACCCGGACTTATCGATAATCATGTGCATATTGCCGGCGCAGGAGGTGAAGGCGGACCTTCAACCAGGACTCCTGAGTTGTCAATTTCGAATATGTTCGAAGGCGGGGTAACGACAGTCGTAGGATGCCTTGGAACTGACGGATTTACTAGGTCGGTAGAATCGGTTTTAATGAAGGCAAAATCAATAAGACACGAAGGAGCCTCAGCGTGGATATGGACCGGTGCTTACCAGGTCCCGTCACCAACTATAACCGGGGATATTGGAAAAGATATTGCACTTATTGAAGAAATTATTGGTGTGGGAGAGCTTGCAATCTCTGATCACAGAAGCTCATGCCCGTCCACTGATGAACTTATCAGGATTGCAGCCCATGCAAGAGTTGGTGGGATGCTTGGGAAAAAAGCCGGGATCGTAAATATTCATATGGGCGATGCAAGAAATCCTTTCTCCCCGATTTATGAAGCTGTAAGTAAAAGCATGCTAAAATTTAATCAGTTTCTTCCAACGCACTGTAACAGAAATGATTACATTTTTGAAGACTCCAAAAAATACGGAAGGGAAGGCTATATTGATATTACAACAAGCTCATATCCTTATTTCGCTGATGAAGAGATTAAACCTTCGACAGGTCTCAGACTACTAATTGAATCCGGAGTCCCGGTTACAAATATCACTTTTTCATCAGATTCATGCGGATCACTTCCGGGATTTGATGATCAGGGAAGGCTAGTAAAGCTTGAGATGGGGTTGCCATCCTCAAATTTAAGGGAATTGTCTGATGCAATTTTTGTCGAGAAAATTCCTATTGACACTGCACTTAGGGTACTTACATCAAACGTAGCCTCGATCCTAAAGCTTCAGGGGAAAGGATTTATTACAAAAGGTATGGATGCTGATCTGCTTTTTCTGAACCAGGGAATGGAAATGGTCCATCTTATTGCGATGGGTGAATGGGTTGTGAAAGATAGTGCTGTTCTGAAAAAAGGAACTTATGATAAATAAATTATATCCTGCCTGAAAAGGCACTATCACTCAAGTTTAAAGGTCTGACCCGGGAGGTAAACGCTGATCTGCAGCCCTTCAGTTCCCAGAAGTCCATCCTGCACAATTTTCTCAATGCCTGTGTTCCTGATCAGCACAACCTGGCCTATGCCTGTTACCCTTGCTTTTTTGCCTTCAACAACTATTGCCGTTGATTCATCGATTCCGACACACAGTTCTTCCGGGTTTTCAATTGAAGCAGAAACCAGCCTGTTAAGCCTTTGGCGCTTAATAAAATGCTGATCTATGATGACATCCTCAAGCATGCCCAGTCCCTCTGTAATTTCAATATTATCAGCTTCAATTGTAATAAAACCTGCATCAGCTTCGGGGTGTTTCTTCTGATTGCCCGTTATCATCTTTTTGCTCATTACTGCAGCCCCTGCACTTGTTCCGGCAATCACAGCTCCGTTATTGTATGCTTCATGAATAGCATCCATGATGGGTGTATTCAGTACAACTGACATGAATCTTGACTGATCGCCACCACTTATAAAGATAAGCCTTGCATTTTTTAAAGAATCCAGTTGCTGGGCGGGAGGAACTTCTCCCTGCCGGAAATTATATCCTGAGACCTTGCTAATTCCTGCCTTTATGAAATCATCCCTTACCCACATTATTGAACTGTCGGGAACCGAACTTGACATCGGCAGTACATACATATAACCATTGCTCCGGATGCCTGAAAGTTCAACCATCTCTTTTACCATCTCATCTGTCCTGTCACCACCGCCGATAATGTAAAGCATACCTGACACATTTTTATTCTTATCCGAACAGGAAAATACAAATAAGCACCATATAACTGAGATCAGTAACAATTTCCTTTTCATAAAAGTCAAAATTAATGTGATCTGTATTTTGTAGTTTTTCTTTTACTTAAAATGAGTTTAAAGATATCCGGAATTTTTATCCTGTAAATGATGATATTTATTTAATTTTAAGCGAATCATAAGCCACTTACCTTAAAGTATTAATAATCATTAACTATTAAACCGGATAATATGAAGAAAAATCTTGTTCTTACACTGTTAATTATTCTGATGCCATTACTGGTATTTTCCCAGAAAAGTTTCAATGGACTGGACATGAATATGGGAAACCTTTACAGGTTATCTGATGCAAAAACACGTTCTATAAGTCCTGAGAATTTTACTGGTGAAAAAGGTAAAGCAGGAATGGCCCGTCTTGAAGACAAGGATAAGCCTAATGTAGCTAATGCAGCTAATGCTGCCCGCGACCTGGGGCAGGGATGGAAAGTGAATCCTTTTGTCCGTATAAAGCCAGGTGAAACATTTACAATGGCAGTGATTGATGGTCCGGGAGCCATCCAGCATATCTGGATGACACCAGCTGGCAAATGGCGTTTTTCGATTCTCAGGATTTACTGGGATGACGAAACGGAACCTTCGGTGGAATGCCCGGTCGGAGACTTCTTTGGTATGGGTTGGGGTCAGTATGCGCCTCTTGTATCAGCAGCAATCTGTGTGAATCCCGGGAGCGCATTTAACTGTTACTGGGTTATGCCTTTCAGAAAAAAGTGCCGGATAACGATGGAAAATATTGGCGATGCTGATGCCATGACACTATATTACCAGATTGACTATACTCTTACTGATGTGCCTGATGATGCTGCCTATTTCCATTCACAGTACCGCCGGCTCAATCCGAATGAGACTTCTGATTATACAATTGTTGACGGTATAAAGGGGAAAGGACAATATGTGGGAGTTTACCTGGCTGTTGGAGTGAACAATAATGGATGGTGGGGTGAAGGTGAAATTAAGTTCTTTATTGACGGAGATACAAAGTTTCCTACTATCTGTGGCACAGGAACTGAAGACTATATATGTGGCTCTTACGATTTTGACACCCGGAAGAAAAACGCGGCAGGTGTTGAGGAGGTAAATTACACAGAGTTCTGTACTCCTTATTCGGGATTGCACCAGGTAATCAGAGGTGACGGGCACTATAATGTTATGCAGCGTTTCGGCTTGTATCGCTGGCACATAATGGATCCTGTAAGGTTTGATAAAGACCTGAAGATAACTATCCAGGATTTGGGTTGGAGACAGGGTGGCAGATATCTTGCACAGAAATCGGATATAGCATCAGTCTGTTACTGGTACCAGACTGATCCGCATTCAAAATTCCCTAAATTACCAACATGGCAGGAACTTGAAGTATATTAATAAGGCAAAAGGCAAAAGAAAACTAAAAACGAAATAAGTATATGGAAAGGAATAGTAAGGAAGAACAAATCATCAAAGACGGAATTGACCGTCGAAGTTTTATCTCCAAAGCTACATTGGCCACTTTAGGGACAGTAGGTGCATCCGGATTAATTTCATCATGCAGCCGGGAGCCAGCTAAGAAAAAGCTTAAGCTTCCAGTCCTTTTAACTCAGGCCCCTGACGGGAAACCATTAAAAGCAGGCCTTATTG
>Ga0208980_10003002_pt1 | contig 10233 bp, 9 predicted proteins | sample WetSurMetagenome_3_FD_187993 | JGI IMG/M metagenome (GOLD analysis project Ga0208980, IMG submission 187993) | Wetland microbial communities from Twitchell Island in the Sacramento Delta, sample from surface sediment Aug2011 Site A1 Bulk (version 2) | ecosystem: Environmental > Aquatic > Marine...
AGAGATTGTCTAAAGAGGTCGAGAGCAGTGAGAGGAGGCATTGGCGCGTTTATCTTCCAGCGGCCTTGACCATCGGCCTCATAACTTCCTCGTTGGGTTTCTGGTTAGATCAACCTTTACTGATCGCATCCTCCATACCTTTGGCAATGCTCACCCTCATGCTAGACACCAAGCGCAACATGTTCAGGAAGGAAGCGCAATGGTTCGCGTTTGGTTGAAGCGGAACCGAAGCATTTAGTCCGGCCTCATCGAATGCCATGATGATGAGCACCGCCGGTCTGGAGTCAAGGACGAGATTAGTTCGCAAAGGGCAGGCAGACGGGAAATGCGTCTGCTACTGGATGAGCAGGGAGCAGCGCGTCGAGGACAACCAGGCCTTGGCCTTCGCCATTGCATCTGCTAATAAGCTTGGACTCCCAGTGCTAACTCTCTTCTCACTGTCCCCCAGCTTTATCGGTGCTGCAAGACGACACTATGATTTCATGCTCGACGGGTTAATCAAGGTAGAAGGGGAGCTAGCCAGGAAGGCTATCGGGTTCAGGTTGGTGCTGGGGGATCCCTCAAAGACGGTCCCTGATTTCCTGAGCACATCATGCCCTGCGGTATTGATTACCGATTTCGATCCCCTGAAAGCGAAACGGTCTTGGAGAGAGGAGGTATGCAAGGAGACCGATGTGACGATTTACGAGGTGGATGCCCACAACATCGTGCCATGCTGGCTTGCGTCTAATAAGAGGGAGTGGGGGGCGGCGACACTGCGCCGAAAGCTCGCCCAACTACTACCCGACTTTCTCGTCAAGCCTCCAATGTTTTCCGTGCCCAAGGTACCCTGGAGAGAGACACAGGAAGTCGATTGGAAGAAGGTTAGATCCACCGTCCAGGCAGTAGATTATGGCGCCCCTATAACCTGGCTCGAATCTGGGTCCAAGGCCGCTCTGAACAAACTAGAGAGCTTCATCTCCGAAGGACTATCGGGGTACCCCGACCAGCGCAATGACCCCAATAAGGAAGGCCAGTCCGGCCTCTCACCTTATCTACACTTCGGTCAGATCTCTCCGCAAAGAGTGGCCTGGGAGGTATTCAAGGCAGATGCGCCACAACCCTCAAAGCAAGCCTTCCTGGAGGAGCTGATCGTGCGAAGAGAGCTATCCGACAACTTCTGCCTCCACGCCCCAGATTATGATTCCGTCTCCGGGTTCCCGGAGTGGTCGAAGGCCACCCTGGAGCAGCATCGATTCGACGAGAGGGAGTATGTTTACTCCGCGAGAGAGTTCGAGGAGGCGAAGACCCACGACAAACTATGGAACGCCGCCCAGAATCAGATGGTCAGGCAGGGGAAGATGCACGGCTACATCCGCATGTTCTGGGCCAAGAAGATATTGGAATGGTCGGAGACGCCAGAGGAGGCGATGCGGATCGCCATCCTCCTCAACGATAGGTACGAGCTGGATGGAAGAGATCCCAATGGCTATGCTGGAATTGCCTGGTCGATAGGGGGTGTACACGATCGGGCCTGGCCCTCGCGTAAAGTCCTAGGCAAGATTAGGTACATGAGCTTAGGAGGCGCCAAGTCTAAATTTGACGTCGAATCCTATGTCTCCAGATGGTCCTGATCAGACATTTATGCTCTTTCCGGGAACGACCGACTCCAATCCTACTATCCCCGCCTTGTGCAGGGGCGTGGGGTCCTCGGTGTGCACTGGGATCACCTTCTTGGCGCCAATCTCCCGGATGACCTGCACCAGGTCTTCCAATGAGACGTGGCCAGAAGCGTGGTAGCGTTTGTCGAAGACTGGCTCCTCCCTTCCCCTGTCCCCTATCAGGGAGAACCCCTTGACCTTCAACCGGAACAGCTGCAGCCAATTGCTCAGCCTCCGGAAGTCCACCACCTGCTCTTCGTTGAACGCCTCGCTGTTGGAGTACACGTACGTCCCACCCTTGTGCTTGATGTCCAGTAGGTTGCTCATGTCGAAGTAGGAGAAGCAGAGAATGTACTGCCCAGGATCTTTGGCGATTGCTTTCGGATCCAATACCTCGTCCAGGCAGCGACAGGCAGCCTCCTCCACTCCGCTCTCCTGCGCCTTCAGCGCTCCAAAGACCTTCACGCCGCTCATTCGGTCCTTACCATCGACCTTCTGCAAAGCTTGTAGGTAATAGGCGTCCTTCTTCGTGACCACCAGCATCCTTTCCGCCTCCTCCGCTATCCCTAGGAAGGTGTCAAGTCGCTCGAAGTTGCGAGGCGAGAAATCTGCTACGACCAACGATCTCTCCTCCTTGACCGCGGCCAGGCAAGTATCCTTGACCACCTTCTCGTCCACGTACGCCGATTCGCCCCTCGTGGTTCGTGTGCCCTCGATTATCAATGCCGCCGGGTCCAGTTCGGCCACCTTTTCCACGAAGGTGTCGGTCTTCTCGCGGAATAGTCCATGGCGCCTAAGGTCGCCGGTGTAGACAACATAGCCATGGCTGGTCTCAATCGCGTAGGCCGTGGCCCCATAGATGGAATGGTCAACATCGAAGGATTGGAACCCGAAGTCCAAATAGTCGTTTTCCAAGAACTCGCCGGCCTTGATCCCGTTTGAGTAGACGCTCTCCTCCCAGAAGACCCTCAGATCATTGGAAGGCGGCGAGGTTAACAGGAAGTCCCTTCCCTGGTACGTCTCATCCTTCTTCATCCTCAGGGCCTTGACGATCCTGCCATCCTTTGGATCCTTGACCCTAGTCTGGCCATACACGCATTCGGTCTCGCACCCTCTCTGCCCGCAGTCCTTCATGGCCTTCATTATGACAGCGGTCATGGGAGAGGCCACGAACGGAACGTTGAAGTCCAAGAAGCCAGCATGACCTATGTGGTCCATGTGGGCATGCGAAATGAAGAGGGCATCGACCCTGAGCTTGGACTGATGGCTACGATCTACGTCATCGCTGATCGCGTCCAGCCGGATCTGGGGAATGTCTGGTATGAGTCCCATCTCGAAGTAGTCGTGCACCCCCCTGGCCGAGCGTGGCTTGAGGAAGTCGGTGTAATACTCGCTCATGCGTCTGTAGTTCTGGCCAAAATCGAAGAAAAGCCCCCTCCCATCGAAATCCAGGTGTATCTTATTACCACCGATGCTGTCCGCGCCGTCAAAGACCGTGACCTTGACCATCCCTATCACCATCCAAAACAACCCGAATCGGCTAGTGGCCGCCATGACCAAGAATCTATGCTAGGACCATCTCGGTCAAGAGCGAGGCATCATTATATGGTACTCGTCCTTCAATATACACCACATGACCCACCACATGGTGCGCGACCTCATGTCCCCTAAGAGGGAGGTGGTCGACCCCCAGGATGCGGTGATCAGTGCCATCGAATTGATGGTGGAGAAGGACGTCGGCAGCGTTCTGGTGGTGGATAGGGCGGGCCGATTGGTAGGCATTTTCACGGAGAGGGACCTGCTCCGCCGTTATCTCGAGGCCCAGTCCAAGTTCCTCTACTTGACGGTGGACAAGGTGATGACCAGCCCGGTCATAACGGTCTCGCCCACCACCACTCTGGATTCTGCATTGGACCTGATGACCACCAGGAAAATCCGTCACCTGCCAGTGGTGGACAAGGATGGCAAGGTGGTCGGATATTTGACCTGGAAGATCCTGTACCAAAGGCTCAGCGGCATGCTGAGGGAAGAGAAGCCATAGGCCAGCATCTTCACCCTTACGACCAATATCGTTATTAATGGGCATCCTTGTTCGCTCATTTGATGGCTGCCAAGACCTTCGCGGAAAAGGTCCTCTCGCGCGCTAGCGGTAAGGAAGCTTCAGCGGGAGATATTGTAACTGCCAAGATTGACCTGGCGATGTCGCATGAGAATTCCGCCTTGGTCCTCAAGTCGTTCCAGGAAATGGGCGGAAAGGAGATATGGGACCGAGGCAAGGTCATCCTTCTATTCGATCACCGGGTGCCAGCGAACACAGTGAAGGCGGCTGAGGGGCACAAATCCGTGAGGGAGTTCGTCCGAGTTTCCAGCATCCCCAACTTCTACGATTTCCGCGCAGGCGTTTGCCATCAGGTGCTCCCGGAGAAGGGGCATGTGTTGCCGGGCATGCTCATCGTGGGAACGGATTCGCACACCACAACCTATGGGGCCCTAGGCGCCTTCTCAACTGGTATCGGTGCCACGGAGATGGCTTCGGTTTGGGCCACGGGCGAGCTTTGGCTTAAGGTACCTGAGACGATGAGGCTGGTGCTCAGCGGCCCTCTGCCCCAAGGAACGACCGCCAAAGATGCCATTTTGAGGGTCATCGGAGACCTCGGGGCGGATGGCGCGGATTATAAATGCATCGAGTTCGTCGGGCAAGTGGTCGAGTCATTGACCATCGCTGGTCGCATGGTACTGTCTAACATGAGCGTGGAGATGGGCGCCAAGGCCGGGATCTGCTTCCCTGATTCGAAAACCAAGGAGTTCTTGTCGGCGCGGGGCAAGGCTTGTCATGCGGTCACCTCCGATCCAGGCGCCAACACGCTCGAGGCAATGGAGTTCGACATGTCCCATCTTGGCCCGCAGGTGGCTAAACCCCATTCCGTGGACAACGTTGTCGCAGTGGAGGAGGCAGCCGGCATCCCTATCGATCAGGCGTTCATCGGCTCCTGCACCAACGGCAGGTTGGAGGACCTGGCCGAGGCTGAGAAGGTGCTTAGGGGCAAGCAAGCCTCCTCGAAGGTGAGGCTGATCGTGGCGCCCGCCTCGCGGGATGTATACATCGAAGCGTCAGATCAGGGTTTAATCGCCTCCTTAGCCAGGTCCGGAGCGGTGATATTGAATCCGGGATGCGGCCCATGCCTCGGGGCGCACGAGGGGCTCCTGGCGCCTGGTGAGAGATGCATATCCACCACCAACCGCAACTTCAAGGGTAGGATGGGGTCACCAGAGGCCGAGGTTTACCTCGCATCCCCGATGACCGTGGCCGCTAGCGCCCTTAGAGGCGAGATCGCGGACCCGAGGGAGGTAGCGAAATGATCAAAGGTAGGGCATGGGTCTTCGGTGATCACATCAATACTGACCTGATCATACCCGGCCGCTATCTGGATGATTACAGCGCCAAGAACCTCGCGGCGCATGTCATGGAGGACGCCGATCCCGAGTTCCCCAGGAAGGTGGCTAGGGGCGATATCCTGGTGGCTGGACGCAACTTCGGTTGCGGGTCGAGCAGGGAGCAGGCGCCATTGGCCCTAAAGCACTCTGGAATCTCAGCGGTGGTGGCTGACAGCTTCGCCAGGATATTCTACCGCAATTCGATCAACATCGGATTGCCGGTAATTGTGTGCCAAGGAGCATCCGATAGGATACAGGCGGGCGAGGTGATCGAGGTGGAAATGCATGGAGGGCTGATCTTGCTGCCCAGCGGTGAGAGGATTGCGTTCTCGCCTATTCCTGACTTCCTGATCCGCATCTTGGATGAGGGGGGCCTTGTCCCCTATACGAAGCGAAGGTTGCAAGCGAGATAGCTATGCAGAAAGCCGATGCTCTGGCTTGACCCTCCAAATGGAAAGTGGAGCCATCCATTGCTACAAAAAGCTTATAAGGGGCCCGCTAATTAGGGGCTTTACCCCTTTATTGGTGATTGTATGAAGAAGTACACCAGGTTCGAGAAGGCTCGCATCATTGGTGCCAGGGCGCTTCAGATTTCTCTCGGTGCACCGGTACTCATCGATATACCAGAGGGTACTATCGACCCCATCGAGATAGCTCGCACGGAGTTCGATAGGCATGTCATACCCATTGATGTTAAGAGGGACTAATGGAAGGGTTGTAGATGAGTGACGAGATCAAAGCTGATTTGCTTGTACCAGAGGATGTCTATCTTACTTCCGGCGTTCACATAGGCACGCAGCAGAAGAGCGCCGACATGAAGCAGTTCATTTTCAAGGTGCGGTCCGATGGATTGTACGTCTTGGATGTGAAGCAGACCGACATGCGCATACGCGCGGCGGCGAAGTTCTTGGCCCGCTATCCCCCCGAGAGGGTGATGGTAGTATCGGCCCGCCAATATGGCCAGAAGCCGGTTAAGATCTTCACCAGCATCGTGGGCGCAATGACCACCAAGGAAGGAAGATTCATCCCTGGGTCGCTCACCAACCCCCAGCTTCCCCAGTATACCGAGCCCGATGTCCTGATGGTAACGGACCCCGCGGCCGACCAGCAGGCGATGGCGGAGGCCATGAACATCGGTATCCCCATCATCGCCTTGTGCGACGCCAACAACGAGACCAGGAACGTTGATCTGGTCATCCCGACCAACAACAAGGGGCGCCGCGCGCTGGCTTGTGTATATTGGCTCCTCACCCGCGAGATGCTCAAGGAGAAGGGCGTGATCTCGACGGACGAGGCCTTCACCAAGACCATAGACGACTTCGAGGCCAGTCTTTAATCTGGGCTCGCAAACCCCTTAAAGCAAAACTTTTAATCCATCTTTAGCCACATTTCTTTCGATCAGCATGCGCTATCCTGCCGTAGCCGGTCGTTTCTACTCCTCCAAGGAGAAGGTGCTGCGCGAGGAGATCGAGGAATGCTTCAAGAGCAAGATCGGTCCGGGCGATGTCCCCACTCTAAAACAAGGGAGAGGAAACATCGTTGGAGGGGTAGTCCCCCACGCGGGTTACATATTCTCTGGCCCGGTGGCCGCGCATGTTTACCACGCGATCGCCAAGGAGGGGTTCCCCGAGACCTTCGTGGTCATTGGTCCCAACCATCACGGGGTCGGTTCCGGGGTGGCCATGACCAGCGAGGATTTCACCACTCCCTTGGGCGTGATCGAGACCGATAAGGAGCTGGCCAAGAAGCTGAGAGGCTGGGTGGACGAGGACCCCATTGCCCATCAGCATGAGCATTCCATCGAAGTGCAGGTCCCATTCATCCAGTACTTCTCGAAGAAAGCAAAATTCCTCCCTATTTGCATGGCCTTCCAAGACTTCGAAACGGCCAAGGGGCTCGGGATGAGGTTGAGGAAGGCATGCGAGGGACGGGACGTGATCGTGCTTGCATCCAGCGATTTCTCCCATTATGTCCCTCCCCACTTCGCGGAGAAGCAGGATCGCGCGGTCATCGACAAGATTCTGGCCCTGGATCCGCAGGGGGTCGAGACTACGGTGGTTAGCAAGGACGTCTCCATGTGCGGCTTTGGGCCGGTCATGGCCATGCTCGAAGCCGTCGGGGGCAAGAGCGCTCAGCTCCTCAAGTACGCCACCTCTGGAGATGTCCAGCCGATGTCCGAGGTCGTCGGTTATGCAGGGATCGTCGTCCGGCGATGAGCCCGGTCATTTTGTATATCCGCTCGCCATAACCAGCTCAAGATCGGGCTTGGTGGCATATGCCTACATCCTCCGTCGAGACAAAGCGGTCCAAAAGCAATGGTAAGCACAAGGTGGAGGAGGGCATCTCCCGCAGACCCCAGGCAGACGAAATCATCGGAGGATGGTGGAGGTACTTCCCCCTGGCCGCCGTAGCATTCGGTCTAGGCGGTTTCCTGGCATTCACCCTGCTCATCCCGGGCCTTGGTGGTTTTATTTTCGGCTATTTTGTGATGTATATAGCAGGCTTCGCCATGCTTGCCATACTCACCTATAAGCAGACCAGAAGGCTAGTTGAGCACATGAGCAGGGAAGCTTCCATTCGTCAGGGGATGCTGGAGAGCCTTCAGGCGAGGGAAGGGGCGAATGGCGGCTGCGTAGGAGAGATCGCGGCAATGGAACGGATGCACAGCGAAGCCTCAGAACAGGAGAAGTTGCCCAAGCAGCTCTACGCCGCCATGATCGCATTGCCACTGGTCGGTCTGGCGTTCGGCTTCTATTATCTGTATGATCTAAACCGCGTCCTTGCGCCGCACGATTCCAGGTGGCTAAGCTTCCTGGAACAATTCAGATCAGCTAGCTTGAAGATGGGTATCGCCCCGCTTCAGGTCCCGTCCCCCACCGCGGTCAAGCGCTCCTTCGCCCTCTATGTCATCCTATCCTTGATCTTCTTCCCCTTCTTAGCCTACTGGTATCATCTGATGATCCGAGAGGCCAACGAGCATTTCAAGACCCAGTGGAAGGTGGAGGATGAGCTTGTGGCCAATATGGGATAGGCCGAAGGCGAATCCTAGCTATCACGCCTCGTCGTCCTTATGACTGATGGAGCGAATCGCTCAGATTCGCTTCATGCGCCCCAGCACCGGCTCGTAGATCAAGCCCTTGTCAAGGAGGGAGTTGGTGACCTCCTCCAAGGCGGTGCGGTCCATGCCCAGGCGCTTCACCTCTTCCACGATGTCGTCCCAGGCGGCCCCCTTCCCGGACTTATCCAGCTTGGTTATGATGGTCAAGACCTTTTCCTCCTTATCCTCCTCAGCGGCCTCGGCCTCCTCATCATCCTCCACCTCCTCAGGACGCTGGCCCAGCTCGGAGGGCATGTCGGACTCCAGCTCTGATTGATACTCGGGCAAGAGGAACTTCAGGGCGTCCACGACCATCGCTCGGTATCGGCCCAGGTCCACATCCTGGTAGTGACCTGCGGCTCTTACCACGCCATCCGCCAGCGCGGGTGAGTGTCCCAGCTTGACGAGTTCGTCCACCGTGGGGACGGCCATTTCCTTGGCGTCGGTCACGGCATCTATGCGCCTGAGGGTGGCCTTGCAAGTCTCCAGGACCCAATGGTCCCTTTCCCTGGCTTCAACCAGACGGACCTTCTCGGGACGGATGGAGACGTACATCGTCCCCTCCTCTGGGGAGTAGGTGCGGGTCTTGCCCACCACGGCGATGAATGCCGGCGCCTCCATCTTCGACAAGGCGGCGGTGGCCTCTGGTTGGTATTGCCCCGAGGAGATGTAGAAGTTGCCCGTGGGGTCCTGGAGGCGCCCTTTCCACAATGGCTCACCACCGGTGCCGATGTTCTCCAGGTCAGTAAGGACGCCCACGAGGAACACCCGGTTCACCATGGCTCCCAAGGGAGATACGATGTAGGAGGGCGCCCTCTCGCCCTCGCCCTTTATCTCTAGGCGCGATGAGTTGTATTCCGCGGCGAAGATGCGCCAGGCCACCTCGCGCCCTATCATTGCGCTCCCTCCAGCTCGGACAGCAGATTGGTCGCCTCGGCCCTGACCTCAGGCACGAACATCCTGGCCTCGGACACGATCATCATGAGGCCATAGTCATCACTGATCACGTTCCCACGGGCCTCCAAGGGCTTGGCCAGCAATCGCTCCTCAATCTTCTCTTTGACCACCTCGGGGTCCATGGCATCCCTGGCCTCCTTGATCGCCTGCTCCAAAGTGATGCCCACCAAAGCTTCAGTGATATCCTTGTTCAGGACGGCCGTGATGGACCCTGTGCCGTCGTCCACCACCGCTTTGATGCGAAGGTCGTACTGGCCTTCTACCTTTCCATGGATGCGACAGAGCTTGTTCTGCACCAGACGGTTGCACTGCGGGCATCTCTGGATCAACCCGCTCCCTTTCTTCACATCCACGACGATCCCAGTGACAAGAACGTCGAACGCACCTCCTATGGTCTCGAGCTCGGCGATCACCCTGGGCTTCGCCTTCGAGAGATCGAGGTCGGATGGGAAAGGCGAACGAACCCGAGACACCTCTGCCCTCTCACCAAAGTTGAGCTGAGGGATGCCCTTCCAGGAGCGGACATAAGCCCCTTTGATCTGGACGATCTCGTCCTTCTTCAGGTTGAAATCGTGCCAGGCGGAGAATTGCGCCCTTCCCGTATCATCAGCGAGCATCCCCGAGAAGAAGGTCTTGGCCCCCTCTTGCGACTCGATCTTGCGCGTCTCGACGGAGAGGATCTTGGCAGTCAAGGTAACGCTATTCATCCCCTCGACCAATTCGGCGACCTTGGCCGTGGTGGGACCATAGACGGGGATGTCGACTCCCTCTGGTAGCTTCACCGAATCGATGGGTTGCGACTCGATGGTGGCCCTGGTCCCTAGATTCAGCTGGGGCTTGCCGTTCCATTCCCTGGTGTAGGCATTGTGCACCAGAAGCACCTGCCCCCTCTCCAAAGCAAAGCGGTCAGCGTCCCAGGCCGTATACGGCATTGTGCCGGTCTCGTCGGCGAACAGGCCATAGATGAGGGTCCTGAGCTCACCGTTCTGCTCTATCTCCTTTCGGTTCGCTGAAAGCACCTTGACCAACAGGTCGACGCTCTGTTCCGAACCTGTTAGTTCAGAGAGCTTCTTCTGCGCTCCCTTGTTGAGGGCATTATGGTCC
>Ga0208980_10003003_pt1 | contig 10232 bp, 12 predicted proteins | sample WetSurMetagenome_3_FD_187993 | JGI IMG/M metagenome (GOLD analysis project Ga0208980, IMG submission 187993) | Wetland microbial communities from Twitchell Island in the Sacramento Delta, sample from surface sediment Aug2011 Site A1 Bulk (version 2) | ecosystem: Environmental > Aquatic > Marine...
GGCTTCGAGTGCTCAGCCCCGATTCTGCCGGGTCGCTCCCAAGAGTCCGCTTCCCGCCGGCGGGGGGTTCGGAGCGATACGCCGAGCGAGCCGTTGCTTGGACTTCTCTGTGGACGACAGCCTTTAATCTTTGTACAGGAGGTCGATCAGCGGCTTAAAAACCTTCTCGACGATATGCCGCTTGACCTTGAGCGACGGCGTCAGCTCGGTGTCGGCGTCGAAGTCGCGGTCGAGGAGGACGACCTTCTTGATCCGCTCATAGGAGGCCAGGTTGGGCGTCGCCCGGTTGACCTCGGCCAGCATGAAGCTCGTGATCTCCTCGCGCTCGACCAGCTCCTTGCGGCTCCCGAAGGGGATGCCCTTGGCTTTGGCGTAGCTCTCGAGCTTGTCGAAGTTGGGCACGATCAGGGCCGAGATGAACTTGCGCCCGCCGCCGACGACGACGGCCGTCTGGACGTAGGGATTGGCCTTGAGCGTGTTCTCGATGGGCTGGGGCGAGACGTTCTTGCCGCCGGCCGTGATGAGGATGTCCTTTTTCCGGTCGGTGATGACGAGGAAGCCCTCCTCGTCGAAATGGCCGATGTCGCCGGTGTGGAACCAGCCGCCCTCCATGGCCTCGCGGGTCTCCTGCTCTTTCTTGTAATAGCCCTTCATGACGTTGGGACCCTTGGCCAGGATCTCGCCGTCCGGGGCGATCTTGATCTCGACCCCGGGCACCGGGGGCCCGACCGCCCCGAACTTCATCCTGTCGAAGGTGTTGCACGTCAGGACGGGCGAGGTCTCGGTCAGGCCGTAGCCCTCGAGGATGGTGATGCCGATGGCGTAGAAGAACTCGGCCACGTCGCCCGACAGGGGCGCGCCGCCAGAGACGAAGAAGTGGACCCGGCCACCGGTCTTCTCGACGATCTTGCCGTAGACGAGCTTGGCCGCGATCTTCCGCCGCAGGCCGAGCCACCAGGGGATGGGCTGATGGCGGATCTTGCGGGCGCCGTATTTCTTGCCGACGCCGAGGGCCCAGAAGAAGATCTTCCTCTTGAGCGGCGACTGGGCCAGGACGTTGTCCATGACCTTGGCGTAGATCTTGTCGAAGAGCCGGGGCACGCTGATCATGATCGTCGGCCGGACCTCGAGAAGGTTCTCGGCCACGGTCTCGATGCTCTCGGCGTAATAGATCGAGGCGCCTTTATAGATCCAGGAGAAGGTCGTCATCCGCTCCAGGACATGCGACAGGGGCAGGAAGGAGAGGATCGTGTCCTTGGCGCTGAACTCCGTCACGGCGTCGAGGGCCTTGGAATTGGAGACGAAATTGCCGTGGGTCAACATGACGCCCTTCGGGACGCCGGTCGTTCCCGAAGTGTAGATGATGGAGGCCAGGTCGTCGGGCTTGACGGCCAGGGCCCGCTTCTCGAAGAGCCCGGGGTCCGCGGCGGCGATGGTCTTGCCCCGGGCCATGACCTCGGACAGGCTGACGACGCCCTGCGGCCCCTCCTCGTCGATGAGGATGAAGTGGTGGACGCTGCGGAGCTCGGCCCGCACCGCTTCGACTTTGAGCCAGAGGTTCCGGTTGGAGCAGACCACGATCCGGGCGTCCGAGTCGTTGATGATGTACTTGACCTGCTCCGGCATGAGCGAGGTGTAGATGGGGACCGTGACCGCGCCGGCGCACAGGACGGCGAAGTCGGTCATGGTCCACTCGGGCCGGTTCTCGGAGAAGATGACCAGCTTGTCTCCCTTGCCGAGGCCGAGATCGGCCAGGCCCAGGGACAGGTGCTTGACCCGGCGGGCGAATTCTTCGGTGGAGATGGGGGTGTAACGGCCCTCGATCTTGGCCGCCAGCAGGTCGTCCTTGATGTAGGCCTTGACGGTGTTGAGAAAGATCTGGCTGATCGTTTCGACCACGCGGAGCCTCCTTCGTGAGGATACGGGGCTTATTCTATCCTTTTCGGCGGGCGAAGTATCAAATTAAGAGCCTGTCGTGGCCTTCGTGGCGGAGGAGCCAGTCCTTGCGCCACAGGCCGCCGCCATAGCCGGTCAGGCGGCCGTCGCTGCCGACGACACGATGGCAGGGGACGATGATCGAAACGGGATTGCCGTGGTTGGCCCCGCCGACGGCCCGGGTCGAGGCCGGGTTGCCGACGGCGATGGCCAGGGCCTTGTAGGTCGTCGTCTGGCCGAACTTGACCCGGAGGAGCCTGGCCCAGACCTTCTGTTGGAACGGCGTGCCGCGGAGGTCGAGCTTGACCGTGAACTCCTTGCGGTCGCCATGGAAATAGCCCTCAAGCTGGACCAGGGCCTCGGCCACGGGTCCGGGCGGAGCGCCCTTCTGCCGTCGGGCGGTCTTCTCTTCCTTGATATCGACGAAATTCAGGCCGGAGACGCCCGCTTCCGTGCCCTGGATCTCGATCGTCCCGATGGGCGATTCGTAAAAGGCCGTATACACGTCGGGTTCGGGCATGGCCGCCTCCAGGCTGCCAAATTAATACAATCGGGCCTCTTTGTTCAACTCCCGCGGAAAATGGGCGGTTTTCGCTCCGTTGACGGGTCGCTCCCCGTATGTTACAAGCGGGGAGAGACAACCGAGGTGAGAGCATGAACGGAAACATCCCGACCCTGGCGGTCACCGGGCACACCCTTCCCGAAGCCTGGGAGAAGGCCGTTCTGGCCTGTTGGAGCGAGGGCGTCGCCATCAAGACCGAATACGACAAGCCGGGCGACCCGCCGAGCCGGGACTGTACGATGCTCTGGACGGTCGAGGACCCGTTCGCCGAGCCGCGCATCCACCGGGCCTTCCCCGGAGGCCTCGAGGACCTCGAGGTCTACCGCCAGGAGGTCGTCGACGGCGTCCACGATCACTGGATCTGCCCCGAAGAGGGCAAGTGGACCTACACCTACCACAAGCGCCTGTTCGCCTACGACATCGAGGGCCAGACCGTCGACCAGATCGCCGCGGTCGTCGACCGGCTGGCCCGCTCCGGCCACACCCGCCGGGCCCAGGCCATCACCTGGAATCCCAAGCTCGACGGCCCGACCGAGGACCCGCCCTGCCTCCAGCGCCTCTGGTTCCGCATGCTCGAGGACGACGCCGGCGGGCTCGTCCTCAACATGAACGCCCACTGGCGGTCGCGCGACGCCTATAAGGCCGCCTACATGAACGTCTTCGCCCTGACCGATCTGCAGCGGATCGTGGCCGGCCGCATCGCCGAAAGGACGGGCCGGGCCGTGCGGGTCGGCCGCTACGCCGACCTCTGCGACAGCTTTCACATCTACGGCTCGTACTTCCACGATTTCGAGGGCTTCCTGAAGATGGTCGAGAAGCGCTCGTTCGAAGAGCGGACCTGGCCGAGCGCCTACGCCGAGCCGATGTTCGAGGAGGCCCGCGAGCGGCTCCGCAAAGAGAAAAAGGAAGGGAGATAGCCCATGGCCGAGACGATCCGAACGCTCATTCTCCCCGCGCTCGTTCTCATCGCGGCGGTCCTGGCCATCTGGTCCCAAGCCAAAGGGCGCCAGCGGGTCCATTACGTCGCCAAGCCCCTGGCCACGGCCCTTATCATCGCCGTGGCCGCGCTCGCCGCCACTCCTGTGCCGGCGGTCTACAAGACTCTCATCCTGGCCGGGCTCCTGTGCTCGCTCCTTGGGGATATCGCCCTGATGTTCCCCGAAAAGTGGTTCACGGCCGGCCTCGTCGCCTTCCTCGCGGCCCAGGTCCTTTACATCCTGGCCTTCAAGCCGGCGGCCGGGCATCCGGTCTCTGTGGGGTCGTTTCTGCCCGTCATCCTCTACGGCCTGCTGATGTTCTTCATCCTGGCCCCGAGGCTCGGTCCGATGAAGCTGCCAGTGCTTGTCTACATCGGGGCTATCACGGCCATGGCCGGATTCGCGGCGAGCCGGTACGTGGATATGGGCGGGACGCGACCGCTGCTGGCTTTCCTGGGGGCCGTTCTATTCCTGGTCTCGGATTCGGTGCTGGCCTACGACCGCTTCGCGAAGAAGTTCGCCCTGGCCCGGATCTTGGTCCTGGCGACCTATTTCCCGGCCCAGCTGCTTATCGCTCTGTCGGTCTGAGTAGACCGTCAGGCGGCGGCGAGGATCTTCCCGTCGAGCCCGACCACGACCTTTTTCACCTCGAGCGGAACCCCGGCCTGCTCGACGGCCATCCGGACGATGCGCTCGAGCCCGGAACAGCAGGGCACGGTCATGATGGCCACGGTCAGCGACTTGAGATCGTTCCGCTTGATAAGCTCGGCCAGCTTTTCGACATAGCCCTCGGTGTCGTCGAGCTTGGGGCAGGCGATGACGAGCTTTTTCCCCTTGAGCAGGTCGTCGTGGAAGCCGCCCAGGGCGAAAGCCGTGCAGTCGGCGGCGACGAGCAGGTCGCTCCCCTCGAAGTAAGGGGCCAGAGGCGAAACGAGATGGAGATGGATGGGCCACTGGCTGAGGCGGGACGGGACGGAGCCGGTCCGGCCGGGGACTCCGGCCTCCGGCTCGCACGGGATCTCCCGGGCCAGACTGCCGGGGCATCCGCCGTGTCCGCCGCCGGCCCCGTGGACCTTGGATGCGGCGGCCGCGCCGCGCGTCGTCAGGACATGCTTGAACGCCGCCTGGGCGTCGTACTCGCCGCTCTCCCGCTCGACGACCTTGAGGGCGTCGGTCGGGCAGACGTCCAGGCAGGCCCCCAGCCCGTCGCAATAGATCTCGCGGACCAGGACCGCCTTGTTCTCCTTGTCCAGGGCCAGGGCGCCCTCGGCGCAGGCCGTCGTGCAGAGCCCGCAGCCGTTGCACTTATCGCGATCGATTTCAATGATCTTTCGTTTAGCCATGCGATGTTCTCCCTGGGTTTAATTCCGACAATTATACTAGGAATTGAGCCGGAGGGCAACCGATCAGACGGCTGGCGGCGGGACGAGAGGGCTCCGGCGGACAGGCGCGGCAGTCGCGAACCAGTCGCGGGCGTCCCGGCCGAGGAGGCCCATCAGGGCGATGATGCCGAGGATGGTGCCCACGGGGACGGCGATGAGAAGCAGCCCGGCCATGGCGATGCCGGCGAACCTGGACCAGGGCCGGCCCTTGGCGATACCGGAGGCGATGACGAGGTCGGCGACGCCGAATGCGGCGAAAGCCACGGCCAGGAAGACGCCCGTCGCTCCGAGCAGGGCGCTGCCCAGAAGCCCGGCCCGCTCGGTCCCCCAGCCGATCAGGACGGCGCCGGAGAGGAAGATGAAGAGCAGGAGCGCCGCCGTGGCGAACGCGAGCCCCGCGGCGACGATAAGCGCGATCCTGGTCGTTTTGATGCTATCCGGCATGGCCCGCCTCCGTCGGTTTCACGGGGCCATTTTAGCATATAATGCCCTCAGGAGTTCCTCATGGACAAGATCATCCGCATCAATCCCCTCCTCGAAGCCCTGCGGTCCGCGCCCGAGCGGGTCAATAAGGTCTTCGTTCAAGAGGAGCGCGGCCACGCCCGGATCGGAGAGGTCATCCACGAAGCCAAGGCGCATCACGTTCCCGTCGTTTTCGTGCCGGCCAAGCGGCTGGATCTGATCGCGCCAGGCCACCAGGGGGTCATGGCCGAGGTCTCGCCCAAGAAGTACTCCACCCTCGAAGACATCCTGGCCCGCTCGCCCAAGCCATTCGTCGTCATCCTCGACGAGGTCGAGGACCCCCAGAACCTTGGGGCCATCGTCCGCAGCGCCGAAGGGGCCGGGGCGGACGGCCTGATCCTGCCCGAGCGCCGCTCCGCCGGCCTGACGGAGACCGTCGACACAGTCTCGGCCGGGGCCTTGGAGCACCTCCCGGTCGCCCGGGTCACGAACCTTGTCCGGGCCATGGAAGAGCTCAAGGAGAAGGGACTTTGGCTGGTCGGGGCCGAGGGGTCCGCGGAAGAACCCTGGTATTCCTTCGATTTCACCGGCCCCATCGGCATCGTCCTCGGCTCGGAGGCCAAGGGCCTCCGGCCGCTCGTCCGCAAGACCTGTGACAAGGTCCTGTCCATCCCCCTGGCCGGCAGGGTCAACTCCCTCAACGTGGCGGCCGCCGCCGCCGTCTTCCTCTTTGATGTCGTCCGCCAGCGTCGGGGCGGCAAGTAGAGAACTCCCCTCAGGGGCCGGACTCGGTGTCTTCCGAGGCCCCTATCCAGAGGGCACGCTAAAAATAGAAGCGTATCCCGGCCCGTAAGCTGACACCGCTGAAATCGACAACCGCTTCGCGCGGCTGACCGCTTGGCCCAGCCGGCGGCTCGGACTGGACCAAAATGACCCGGGGCGATCCGGAGAGCGCAGGGAATGCTTCGTAATAGAGCCCGCCTTCTTCTGAGAAAAGACCTGTCGGGGAACCGCCGAGTTCAACGTAATCTGCAACGCTCGTTCCCTCCAGCCCGTCCAGCTTAGCTAATTTTCCTTGCGCTTCAAGCAGAACGGCCACCTTTGTCGTTAGATGATATTCAAGTCCAAGGCCACCCTGAAGACCTAATGGGGTTCTCGGCCGATGGGCTGCTGTGGTGATCTCTATTCGATATTCCGAAACCGAGCTGACATAGTTTTCTTGCCAAGGTGCGTTATATCGAACTCCCGCAAAGTAGGAAATTCCGACATTTGCGGTGATATCGATCCTCCCGTTTATGGGCCTGCTTAGACAACAAAAAGCCCAGACGGGCGTTGCGGACAATATTGACTCTGTTGTGAAGATGGCTTCTGGTCCGTAATCGGGCTGAGCACACGACACTTTATTCTTTACGGAACCTCTGAAGAACCCCGCGCCGATGCCAATTCCGAAGTTGCGGCCTAATCTGAATATGAGATCCCCTCCGATCTCATACCCCCCATGGAGTCCTGCGTATTCACCCGATGTAAATTCAAACTGACTCCTCCCCCAGTCGAGAAAGGCCTGAGTGCCTGGATTCACATCGCCCGCCTGCAGATAAGCCCAGCCTCCGGATACTTTTAAGCTCCAATTCGAATCGGCCTGGCCTATTCCGGTAAAAAAGCAGGCCGTTATCACAATAGTGAATAACAGGTGGCTCCCACTCGCTTTGCGCATTTGCCCATCCTCTCTCCCATAAACTACCAATCAATAACTTCAACTAAAATCGTATTCGAATAAGCCGAGTTCCCCAATGGATTCGAAGCCCTAGCTGGTGTATGGTGACGTTCGCAATTTGGCATAGGAGGTGGGCCATCGTAAACTCTCTTCGAGTGCAAAATCGAATGAGAGGAGGACTTTTACTACGATGGCCTGCGGTGGTCCCCATAGTCTGGACACTCGGAGGGCCTGGATTTGGTGTTGTTCGTGCCCGCCGTTAACGACATTGTAACCCTTTCCTTCGCGGAAGGCCATTTTCGCAATCCGGCCAAAAAAACGGCTTCGCCATTTGACCCAGGAAGGGCGACCGCCGTCCGGTCCATGTCAAGCTATGGCCTCCGAAGCCGGCATCAGCGTCGCCTGAGTCCCAAAATGAACCTCGTGCGGCGTTCGATAGCCGAGCGCTTCGTGCGGCCTCAGGGTATTGTAAAAGTGAAAGTAGTCGGCCAGGCGTTGCCGGGCTTCGCTCACCGTCCGGTATTCGTGAAGATAAACCTCTTCGTATTTGACCGACCGCCACAACCGCTCCACGAAAATGTTGTCGAAGACTCGGCCGCGGCCGTCCATCGAGACCCGGATCCCCTGGCTTTCCAGAAGCCCCGTGAACTCGGGGCTGGTGAACTGAGACCCTTGGTCGGTATTGAAAATCTCCGTCTTCCCCTGGCCCAGGGCCGCCCGGAGCGCCTCCAAGCAGAAGTCCTTTTCCAGCGTCGTCGAAAGCGCCCACGACATCATTGTCCGGCTGAACACATCGATGATCGCCACCAGGTAGACGAACCCGTGGGCCAGTCGAACGTACGTGATATCGCTGCTCCAGACCTGGTTGGGCCTCACGATCGCCAGACCGCGGAGAAGGTACGGACAGATCTTGTGCCGGCGGCCCGGAATGCTCAGCCGCGGCTTCCGGTAAATGACCGAAAGTCCCAGTTCCCGCATCAGGCGGCGGACCCGTTTCCGGTTGACCTGGTATCCCCGCTTTTTCAGCCGGATCCGAAGCTTCCGCGTTCCGAAAAAGGGCCTGGCCGTAAATTCCTCGTCCAAGAGCGTCCGCAGAACCTCGTCCTCCGGATCCTCCGGAAGCGCAGGATAATAGAACGTCGATCGGCTCAGATCCAAAAGCTCGCATTGTCGGACAACCGGGATCTCGGGATGCTCGGGCTCGATCTCGTCCCGCTTGCTCAGGACAGGAGCTTCTCGGATTTTTTTTTAAGCCAGTCCAGCTCGACCTTGAGCTGGCCGATCTGCCGATACAGCTCGGCCTCGGTCTCCTCCCGGTCCTTCTCCTGCCTTCTCCTCCGGTCGGAGAACAGACCGGGCAGCTTCTCCAGCAGCTCCGATTTCCATCGCCCGATTTGGTTGGGGTGGACGCCGTACTCGCCGGCCAGCTGGGCGATCGTCTTCTCGCCTTTGACCGCCTCGAGGGCGACCTTCGCTTTGAACGTGGCTTCGTACTGTTTCCGTCCCATACTGGACATCATGCCATACCTCCTTGTTGAGATACAGCGGGTCCGCTTTCCACCTTATCGGCCTGTCCAGTTTTTGGGGTCCAGCTCACACCTCCCCCACGAAGCAGTGGTAATTGCCTATTTGGTTGCCCTATCGACGGATATTTCGCAATGAAACCCCGAAGGCTTTATCCGCCGCGATAATTGTCCGCTACATAATTCGCCTTTGTCAAGAAGTTCTAATAAGTTCCCTCGGGCACGAGGTTTCGCCTTCCTCTGGGCCTGGCAAGCAATCCCCATTCGGTCCTTTTTATGCGGTTTTTCCTTTTATTACCTCTTCTTCCGGTATTCCCTTGTGCTTCGCCTCATTCCGGTCTTGCAGGGCAAAAACCGCCGGAGTGCCCGGCGTGAGATTGCCCTGGCGGACAATAACCGGCGGCATCTTGTACTAGGGGTCGGGCATTATCGCGAATACGACTTTCATTTGCAGGCCTCTGATAACTCATCGGCGGTTGATATTACCTGCCCAGGCCGGCGCTAAATATCGACCTTCTGCGTGCCTTCAAGTCTGGGTTTGGCGGCTTCCGGCACCCGGCTTGACTTGATCATCCTCCGCCCCTAGAATAGGCCCGTACTCTAACCTGTTGAAAGAGCAGAGCATGGAAAAATCGGTGGAGTTTTATAGCCTGGAAAAGGGCATTCTGGCCCTGAAGGACCAGATCGACGCCCTGGCCGAGACGGACGACATCGACAAGAAGGACAAGATCGCCGCCCTCCGAGGCGAGATCGAGAAGGAATGGGCCAAGATCGTGCCCCAGCTCTCCACCATCAACATCGTCCAGATCGCCCGCCACCCCAAGCGCCCCTACACCCTCGACTACATCGCCTTCCTCTTCCAGGACTTCATGGAGATGCACGGCGACCGCCGCTTCGCCGACGATCCGGCCATCGTGGCCGGCCTGGCCTTCTACAAGGGCCGGACCGTGGCCGTCATCGGCCACCAGAAGGGCCGGACGACCCGGGCCCGCATCGACCGGAACTTCGGCCAGGCTAACCCCGAAGGCTACCGCAAGGCCCTCCGGGTCATGCAGGAGGCCGAGAAGTTCGGCTACCCGGTCATAACCTTCATCGACACGCCCGGGGCCTATCCCGGCATCGGCGCCGAGGAGCGCGGCCAGGCCGAGGCGATCGCGAACAACCTGAAGGTCATCGCCCTGCTGAAGGTCCCGATCATCAACGTCGTCATCGGGGAAGGCGGCAGCGGCGGCGGGCTGGGCATCGGCTACGGCGACCAGCTCATGATCCTCGAGCATTCCTTCTACTCCGTCATCTCCCCCGAAGGCTGCTCCTCGATCGTCTGGAAAGACCAGAACGCCGTCGAGGAGGCGGCCGAGAACCTGGGACTCCGGGCCCAAACCTTGCTCGGGTTCGGCATCGTCGACAAGATCATCCCCGAGCCGCCCGGCGGCGCCCATATCGATCCCGAGCAGACCTACAGGAACGTCGACAAGCACATCTACCAGGCGCTCAAGAAGCTCGAGTCCATGCCTGTCGAGGAGCTCCTCGACGAGAGATACAAGAAGATCCGCAAGATCGGGGTCATCGAGGAACGGTGACCGAAGACGCCGCCGCCAAGAAAGAGCTCGCCGCCGTCAAGGGCACTAAGGACATCCTGCCTGGCGAGGTCGAGAAGTGGCAGGCCCTCGAGAGCTT
>Ga0208980_10003004_pt1 | contig 10231 bp, 8 predicted proteins | sample WetSurMetagenome_3_FD_187993 | JGI IMG/M metagenome (GOLD analysis project Ga0208980, IMG submission 187993) | Wetland microbial communities from Twitchell Island in the Sacramento Delta, sample from surface sediment Aug2011 Site A1 Bulk (version 2) | ecosystem: Environmental > Aquatic > Marine...
TCAAGTCCTCCATTTTTTTCTACCCAATTGTTTCAGGATGCATTATTATAGCAAACAACTGAAAAACAAAAAAAATTAATTTTTGTATGGCTAAAAAAGCGCTCCCTGCCTAAGGGATGATCTACCCAAAGATTCTCTCATAAACAACTTCAGACCCGGCCGGGATTGGATTACACGAATATAAGAAGATGACAAGGAAGTAATGAACGAAACGCATATCGAACGAATTTTAAAAGAACTCAGCTTGACACTACAACAGGCAAAGGCAACCGCACAGCTCCTTGAAGAGGGGGGGACCATCCCCTTTATTGCCCGCTATCGCAAGGAAGCAACCAACTCTCTGGATGAGGTGGCGATTACCGCAATCCGAGACCGGCTTGCGCAGCTCGCCGAACTGGACAGTAGAAGGGAAGCTATTGTACGCTCCCTCGAAGAGCGAGAGCTGTTGACGGATGAGCTTAAAGACAAACTCGATGCCGCCCAAACCATGGCCGTGCTGGAGGATGTTTACCTTCCCTTTCGACCCAAGCGCAGAACGCGGGCGACGATCGCCCGGGAGCGAGGACTTGAGCCCCTGGCACAGCGAATTTTCGCGCAGGATGGCATTGATCCAATCAATCAGGATCCGCTAAAAGAGGCTCACTCCTTTATCAACCCGGAAAAGGAAGTCAATTCCGCTGAGGAAGCGCTTGCAGGAGCTCGGGACATTATCGCTGAGTGGATCAGTGAAGATGGTGCCGCACGCGCAGCGATGAGAGAGTTTTTTCTCCAAAAGGCCGTGTTCAGGTCAAAGATCATCTTGGGAAAAGAACAGGAAGGGATCAAGTACCAGGACTACTATGACTGGGAAGAACCGGTGAATACTGCCCCCTCTCACCGGATTCTCGCGATGAGACGGGGGGAGAAAGAAGGTTTTCTGACGCTTCGCGTATCGCTTCCCGAGCAGGAAGCGCTCGCGCTCCTGGAGCCGCTTTTCATCAAGGGCACGAGTCCGGCCTCTGAACAGGTGAAAAAGGCGCTTGACGATAGTTTTTCTCGCCTCCTTTATCCCTCGATGGAAACAGAAATCCGAATGGTCACTAAAAAATGCGCGGATGAAGAAGCGATCCGGGTATTTGCAGAAAACCTCCGCCAGCTCCTTCTGGCTCCGCCCTTAGGACAGAAAAATGTGCTTGCTATTGATCCCGGTTTTCGGACCGGTTGTAAAGTAGTCTGTCTCGACCGGCAAGGAAAGCTTCTTCAGACGGATACGATTTTCCCCCACCAATCAGAAAAAGAAAAAGCCAAAGCAGCAGAGACTCTGATTGCGCTTTGCCAGCGTTTTCAGGTAGAGGCAATCGCGGTGGGAAACGGAACCGGGGGGAGAGAAACCGAAACTTTTGTGAAAGGTCTCGATCCTCTCAAAAAAATTCCCGTGATCATCGTCAATGAGAGCGGGGCATCCGTGTATTCTGCGTCTGAAATTGCCCGCAAGGAATTCCCCGATCACGATGTTACCGTTCGCGGTGCTGTTTCCATCGGCCGACGTCTCATGGATCCCCTTGCCGAACTGGTAAAAATCGATCCCAAATCAATCGGAGTCGGCCAATACCAGCATGATGTTGATCAAAACGCATTGAAACAGAGCCTCGATGATGTGGTGATGAGCTGTGTTAATGCGGTAGGCGTTGAAGTCAATACCGCCAGCAAACAACTTCTCACATACGTTTCCGGGTTGGGGCCGCAGCTCGCCAAAGCGATCGTGGGATACCGAAACGAACACGGTCCTTTTATCGCGCGGAAGGAATTAAAAAAAGTGCCCCGTTTGGGTCCAAAAGCGTTTGAACAAGCAGCCGGATTCTTAAGAATCCATGAGGCCGAAAACCCTCTCGACGCAAGCGCGGTTCATCCGGAAACCTACCCCATCGTCGAAGCAATGGCTCGAGACCTCGGTTGTTCTTTAAACGACTTAATGAAAAGTGAAGGGTTGCGCAGACGCATTGACATGAACAAGTACATAACCGAAAAAGTGGGGCTGCCCACTCTCACTGATATTTTGGGCGAACTTGCTAAACCTGGCCGCGACCCCCGGGAGATTTTTGAGGCTTTTGTTTTTACCGAAGGGGTTGAAAAAATTCAGGATGTAAAGCCCGGCATGAAGCTTCCGGGCATTGTCACCAACATCACGGCTTTTGGCGCTTTTGTGGATATCGGAGTACATCAGGACGGCCTCGTACACATCAGCGAACTGGCAAACCGTTTCGTACAAAATCCAAACGAGGTGGTGAAGGTCTACCAGAAGGTGATGGTGACCGTGCTCAATGTGGACGTGGAGCGAAAGCGCATTTCTCTTTCCCTGCGGGATAATTCTATAATGGCCGCTAAGCGGCGCGAAGAAAATAAAGGCAGTGCAGGAAAAGAGACCCTGCGTAAAAGTGCACCCAGAAAAAAAATTGAAAATAATTAACAGAAAAAAGGACCGCGCAAAGCGCTCCTGAAAATCTCTCATAAAACAATTTTTATTTTGAAAAACGATAACTTATTTTGCCCCTGGTCGAAAGACGAAAGCAGTATTTTTTGGTTTTTGTCCTACACTTCAAAGGCCGGTGCAAAGAGTCGTGGCAACCGAATTTAAAAAGTCGACCCGGAACCTTGGGTGGTTACCCATCTTGTTCTTGATTTTTAGGCCAAGGAATGTTAACTTTTTACTGCGCTCATCCGCAAAATTATAAAGCTTCAGTATCTGAGAGGTCGTAATGAAAAAATTTAAAGTTCTTATTACCGACAATATTTCCCAGGAAGGCATTGATATTTTGTTGCGGGAAAAAAATATCGATGTTGATATCAAGGCTGGCATCAAAAATGACGATCTGAAAAAAATTATCGGTAACTATGATGCAATGATTACCCGCAGTGGAACCAATGTCCCGGCAACTCTCATAGAAAACCCCGGAAAATTAAAAATTATCGGCCGCGCTGGTGTTGGTGTGGACAACATCAACATTGAGGCAGCAAGCAAAAAGGGTCTGATCGTGCTTAACGCTCCCACCGGAAATACGCTTGCCGCAACCGAACTCACGATCGGGATTATGCTGGCCGCAGCCCGAAAAATCCCTCTGGCAAGCGAATCCCTCAAATCCGGCAAGTGGGATAGAAAAAAATTTATGGGTATAGAGCTTTACAACAAAACGCTCGGGATTGTGGGCCTTGGAAGGATCGGAAGCAATGTGGCAATCCGGGCAAAAAGCTTTGGCATGAAGGTGATTTCGTATGACCCTTTTATCAAGAAATCGAAGGCGGATTCCCTGGGGGTCATTCTGTATGACAAACTTGAAGACCTTCTGAAAGAGGTTGATGTCATCACCTTCCATACCCCTTTAACCACAGCCACAAGGAATATGATTACCGCCAAACAAATTAAAACGATGAAACATGACGTGATCTTTGTAAACTGTGCGCGGGGGGGAATTGTCAACGAAAAAGATCTTTACGATGCTTTAAAAACCGGAAAAGTCTTTGCCGCAGGGGTGGATGTTTTCGAAGAAGAACCCCCGGAGAGCAATAAGCTGCTGAAATTGGAAAATGTGTTGGCCACTCCCCACATTGGTGCTAACACCATTGAGGGACAAGAAGCGGTATCGAAAATCATCGCCGAGCAGGTGGTCAATGCACTCAACGGCAGACCTTACCTCAATGCTGTAAACATCCCTTTTCTAAAAACCCAGCTTCCTGAAAATCTTCAGCTCTATTTCACGCTCACGGAAAAGATGGCAAAACTTGCGGCGCAGATCGTCCAGGGAAGGCCAGAGAAAATAAAGATTGTGATGGTCGGAAAAAATTTTGAAGAAGATCTCTGCGAGCGTAAATTCGATGTCCCCTTCAGCTACCAACCCTTTACCATAGCAGGCATTAAAGGCTTTCTCGAAGTCAGTCTCCGTGAATCAGTAACCTACATAAACGCGCCGTATCTGGCGAAAGACCGGAACATCGTTGTCGAGGAAACTAAAACCACTCAATTCGACAAGTTTAACGACCTTATTCTTTTTAATCTCAAAACCGACATAGCCGAGACTACTATTGCCGGCACCGTTTTTGCCGACAAACTTGGCAGGATTGTCCTTCTTGACCGTTTTCATCTCGACATAATCCCCGAAGGTTCCTTTCTTCTTTTTCGCATCTTCGACCGGCCTGGTGTCATCGGAAAAGTAGCGACCATCCTCGGAAACCACGCTATTAATATCGCCGGGTTTGAGCTGTCACGGCAGAAAACCGGGGAAGAGGTGGCCTTTGTTGCCGTGGATGACCCCATCAATAAAAAAGTTCTTGATGAGATCTTTTGTATTGACGGCATGATCGAAGCAAAACTGGTGGATCTGTAAGCACGCATTACCGCATGCAAACACGTGCACCCGACCCGATAATGAATTCCTATTCGACCCAGGATCGCGGGATCTTACAAAAAAATTTTGCTTATTTACGCCGGCACGGCCCACTCGGAACGGTTAGGCGTAGTACCATCGTTATGCGGGATCGTCTTGATAAGGTCCCTGGCTGCAAAAGCTTCTTCCACTCAATCGAAAACTTTCTCACTAACGTTCAGAATTACCTCGATGCCTCGTTCGACCGAAAGTATGGCGTTAATACGTCGGGAAGCATTCCTCTCCAAGACCTAACCATTGCGGGCAATATTCTCAAAGAGTGCTTTTGGTATGAGCCGATGTCAGCAAAATTATTTAGACAGATTATGCATCACCTTAATATCCCTTTTGATCAATTCGAATTCATTGATTTCGGCTCCGGCAAAGGACGGTAGTGCTCCTGGCATCTGAGTACGGATTTAAAAAAATCAGTGGGGTTGAATTCGCTCAAGAGCTTCATCGTGTCGCCGATAAAAATATGGCCATCCTGAGCCGCAATGCTCAGAAGCCGAGCACTATTGAGAATATCTGTATGGATGCAATTGAATTCCCTATTCCAAAGGTGCCGTTGGTTATTTTCTTCTTCTGCCCATTCAAAGGGACGGTCATGGAGCAGGTAGTTAATAACGTGTTAACCTCCTACACCATGAACCCCAGAGAAATTCTGCTCATATTCTATGGTCCCTACAGCGAAACTAAAAGGCCGCTCAACCTACCCGAATTCCAAGGTCGCGAACTCGAACTCCGCGCGGACTGGTCGCAATTTGTTAAATACCGTTGTTTCCTCTTTACCAGTCGTGAACTAATTTTAAAAAATCCTAAGGAGTGAAAAAGGAGGATAAATTATGGGGAAAAAAATAAGTCGAAGGGAGTTTTTGAAGGTATCAGCAACCACAGGGGCCATCTTGGCATCAGGGAATACTCTCTTACCTATAATAATACCGAATACCGCCTTGGCAAATGAACCAAAACCGATTCAGCTTTTACATCCTACCACGGGCAGCAGCAATCCCTTGATACAGTTATTAGAAAAAAGAAGTTCTTCACGGGAGTTCAGCCCTGAGAAATTGCCTCTTGCGATTCTCTCCAGCATGCTTTGGGCAGCTTTTGGCATCAACCGACCCGACTCTGGCAAACGTACTGCACCCTCTGCAAACAATCGACAGGAGATTGATATCTATGTCGCCTCCATCGACGGTTTTTACCTCTTTGATGCAAAAACAAATATGTTGAACCCGATATGGGGAGAAGACATACGAGCCAAAACGGGGCCTCAACCTTTTGTCAAAGAGGCTCCGGTTAACCTCATTTATGTGGCGGATTACGCGAAGATAAGTACCGGGTCAGATGAAGAAAAAAATTTCAATTCAGCTGCTAATACCGGTTTCATCAGTGAGAATGTTTATCTTTATTGCGCTTCCGAAGGATTAGCGACAGTGGTACGGGGTTGGATAGATCGGCCAGCCTTGGCGAAAGCGATGGCGCTACGGCCAAATCAAAAAATTATTCTTGCGCAATCGGTGGGTTATCCTAAAAAAGCATGATGATTCCAAACAAGTTTATAGATCGTCCTGGTTGCTCCGTAACGCCCATCTAACGTGCAATATTAATACCAAGTCGAATTCAAAAGCAGATCGAGGCGGCGACGAGGAATCGACGCAGGCGTACGGGATTTTAGTACGTCGAGGAGTATGACGAGGAGACAACAAAGATATGCAAATGAAGGCGACTTGGTATTAGAGCAAAAAAGAAGACCCATGCACTGGGTCTTCTTTTTACATTATACCATAATGTCTAAGTCAGAGAAACTGACATAAGATTAGTCAAAATTTTAATTTATTTAATATGTTGGTGGTGCTTAAAGCTACGGGTCCGCTTGTCTTTATCGGTATCCCCCGCGTCCTCCTCCTCCTCTGCCGCCACCGCCATATCCTCCTCTACCACCACCACCCCCGCCTCCTCTGTGACCACCACCACCATATCCGCCGTGACCTTCAGGGCGAGGGCGAGCCTCGTTCACATTAAGAGTTCTTCCTTTCACCTCTTTGCCGTTGAGGCCATCGATTGCAGCTTGCCCTTCTGCTTTAGAAGCAAACTCCACAAATCCAAATCCTTTTGATTGACCACTATATTTGTCTTTTATAATGGTGACGGTTTCAACCTGTCCAAATTCTTTGAAAGCCAGCTTTAAATCATCTTCAGTCACCTCATACGACAAATTTCCCACATAGATCTTCATTCTTACTCTCCTTTTCTAATAAATTATAAATTTCCCCTTCGCCCAACTGTTGATTACGGGGTTTCCGACGTCATAAAGAAACAACCAGTTTTTTCTTTATGACCTTCGAGGAGCCTGGCGTGTTTTTAACATAACCTTAATCGCAACTTATTGTCAAGTTATATTACTCAAGGATTTCTAATACCGCGCGTTTTTTAAGCTTTGCAGACGTGGCATTTAAAAGGGTACGAATCGCGCTCGCCGTCTGTCCGTGTTTCCCAATCACTTTTCCCATATCACTTTTATCTACTTTCACCTCAATAATAATCACATTATTACCCATTACTTCTGTAACCTGCACTCCATCGGGATTGTCGACCAAAGTCTTAACAAGCACCTCTACCAGTTCTTTCATCGCTCTAACCTCCTTTGTCACTCACTTAATAATTACTATACCCTTTCCGCCTTTTAACCCCTTTCCACATTTCATTCCCCCCGTTGGTTTCGTTGGCATAAAAAGTTTTAATGAGCCTTGAGCAGTTTGTGAACTTATTAAGGTTTTAGTTTACAACACTCCTTTCCCTTTTTTAAGCATTTTATAATTTTATCCCCCTTCCTTCCTCTCTGGTTAAGAGGCAGATTTGTTCCACTTTTTGATTGTGCCTTGTTCGCAGATAAAAGCCTCCGTTTAGTGACACTAACATTAATATTAACGATTCATAAACACTCAGGATATGTAGGCTGTGCCTTGCTCAGTTATAACTCCTGGACCACCGTAAGAATCACTGATTAAACCAGAGATTCCGATACAAAAAAAACGGCAATCAGCGAATAAAGTATTTCACACCATAAACGAAACAGCGTTACAAAAACCAACTCATCAAATTATTAAACCCTCTATCCATATTTTTGCGATCGTCGGCATCTTGTCAGATACTTCAGCAAAAGTTAACGATGGAATTGCACTTATTATAATCGAACGAGTGATTTTGATAATTTTCATTTTATCCCATGACAGTGATCAGTAATTGCACATTGTGTAAGAAGGCAAAGGTAGACATTTTTTTGTCTGGAGCAAGTTAAAAGTGTTTCCCGGGGCGGGCCCTAAAGCAAAAAAAGCCAATTGCCAGTCTTGTTTGGCGATACGGCCTTGTTTATTCGCGGCAATCATAAAAGCCATTCCCCGTAGCACGACCCTTTTTTATTCTGCGTCTATTTTTTTTAGATTTCATATCACTATTATTTTATTTTTTTAGTACTAACAGATTGAAATGTCAAGAAAAAAGTTCAACCGGGGAAGGCTATTGAAATTTTACGCTTTTGGGCAGGTTCTTAAAATTTCTATTTGACTTTTTTAGCCTATTAGTTTTAGATTTTTTTATTACTTTTTAAGCGGTTGCGGTAAACCCCGTTAGAAGACTTTCACACGGGCATTTACCCGTGTGAAAAAGTGTAAGAATTTTTAATTTTACCCCGTGTTTCTTCACCCCGTTAAATATTTGATAATCTAACAGGGCAAGCGGGGCATTTCTAACGGGGTAACTTATAAAAAAGTACCTTTTGATCACAGTCAAAACTTGAAAAAAAGAAACCAAGAAAGCAAAATGCGATTGCGGAAGAAAATAGCTATCGGTGTGGCTGTAGGCATGCTTTTATTAGCCGCTACTTTCGTGGTCGTGATCGGTCCTTGGCCTGCCTACGGTCCGGGTTATCGGGAAGCGGATTACTTCCGTCATTCGATCGCTGCCATTGACAAAAGCGCCAAGACCTTGAATCAATGGACGCACTATCAATTGATGGCGGGCTGGGGTGTTTCCGACATGACACCAGAAACAGGAGTTCCTCTCGCGGGCTATAGAGGCCGTCACGGCAAACCATCCGTTGGCATTCATGACCGCCTTTACGTAAAAGCACTGGTAGTTGGAGACGGTCAGAATATGGCGGTCATCATTGGGGCGGACATTCTTCTGGTGCCTGAGAATGTGGCGGATGCTGTCCGAAAGGCCATCGAAGCGCGGACATCCTTAAACGGCACCAGTATACTTTTTACCGCAACTCATACCCATAGCGGACCAGGAGCGTTTGCGCCGGGTTGGGCTTTTCGCACCGTGACCGGCAAATACGATCCCAAGATGGAGGACCTTCTGATCCGATCTTTTATAAATGCTGTAGACCAGGGTTACCGGTCCATGAAGCCCGCCAGGATCGCGCACGGTCGCCTGGATGCCAAAGCCTTTATCCGCAATCGCATCCGCCGAGCGGGTGTTGATGCGGACCTCAACTACGCGGTAATCGAGCGAGCGGACGGACAACGTTGTTACCTGACCCGCTTCTCCGCTCATCCAACGATTCTTGGCAGCGAAAATTTTGAGCTTTCTGGGGATTATCCGGGTTTTTTGCAGAAAAACATTGAGCGGTTTACCGGTGCAACCGCCCTATATCTCGGAGGCGCAGTAGGCAGCATGGGCATCCAGAAAACACAAGGCGCGGATCAATTTACCCGGGCAAAGATGTTCGGTGAGACGTTAGCTCGAATGGTCATCGACCAAACAGAAAAGGGGCTTTGCTTTCAGGATCACGTGGCGGTTGCATCGATCGGCGCTCTTATCGAACTGCCGCCCTTCCAGCTGCGTTTCGGCCTGGATGGCTGGCGTATTTCACCATTTTTAGCTCGAATCCTCGGCATTCGCCGAACTGCCTGGCTGCAGGCAGTTCGGATTGGAGATTTGCTTTTTATCGGCACACCAGGAGATTTCAGCGGTGAAATCAGTGTTGCATGGCATGAATGGGCTGCGAAAAAAAAATATGACTTATGGGTAACCAGTTTTTGCGGGTCCTATGCGGGATACATTTCACCGGATAAATATTACGGAGAAATAACAAACCAAAAGGGATCACTTGCTTATGAAACCGGATTGATGTCCTGGTGCGGTCCCGACCAAGAGGCTTACTTTACCGACTTGATGAAGCACATGGCGGAAAGCATAGGCCCTTCCCCGATATCCCCAAACAGCCACGTGAAGTAATCCAATCTAACTCAATGATAAGAGTTTTTAAAAAAACTTTGAATCGTGCGAAGAAGAAAAGCCGCCGGTTCCATGGAACCCGTTTCCAAGCCTCTGTCCTAATGAAAATATAATGCCCCCGCTCAAACCAATCTTTTTTGGAACATTCCGATAAGCTGCAATAAATTACCGGCAACTAATTCTGATTATTAGCAAAAACAAAAAGGGCTACAGACCAAAATCTTGTACCCCCTTGATTTTATTTATGGGCGGTACTGGATTCGAACCAGTGACTTCCACCGTGTAAGTCAGATTCAATAAAACAAGAGGGGAAACCGCAATGGAATGAGGTTAGGTTGTAAGGTTCAGGATCCTGATGCATTGCATCACTCAATTAGGGTGGGGTCTCCCCACCACTAACAACAACGTTACCGGTCTGCGCATCCTCGACCGAAAAGTAATAGATTGATTTTGACCAAGAATAATGCCATTTCGCTATGTATTCGTGTCCAGCCTCAGCCTCAAATTGAAGTTCTACGGGTCCAATGGAGCCGCCTCCCGGACGGTTATATTGAAGCTTAACCGTGTGCGTTCCGGGGAGAATATATGCT
>Ga0208980_10003005_pt1 | contig 10229 bp, 19 predicted proteins | sample WetSurMetagenome_3_FD_187993 | JGI IMG/M metagenome (GOLD analysis project Ga0208980, IMG submission 187993) | Wetland microbial communities from Twitchell Island in the Sacramento Delta, sample from surface sediment Aug2011 Site A1 Bulk (version 2) | ecosystem: Environmental > Aquatic > Marine...
AATTAATACTATTTTTAATTAGACTTCCCCTCAATGTTTTCAATTATCAACATTTTAACATTTTTCAACCTTTTGATTATTATAGCTTTACATAATTGTTGATATATTTCTTTCTTTTTATATGGAATTTGTTTTAATTCATTTTCCAAAATTTCTATTCCATTCTCTATTTTTTCTATTTGTGAAACAATTTGTTTTTGAGTTTCAAGAGGAGGAAGAGGAATTTTAATATTTTTCAAAGTTGGTAAATTTATATGTTGAACTCAAGAATTATTAGTTAATCAACATCAAAATGTAATCATAGTATCAGGTGATGAAGATCTACGTCAGTTAGTTAGATATTATCCACATGATAATAGTTTAGATAAAATATCTCATGTCACTGTTTTTAATCCTTTTATGCAAGGAAAAAATGCAAGTCGTAAGCTTTATGTTACTGAGCGCTTTCAAACATGGATAACTCAAATTGAAGTAGTTGATATTTTTAATATGAGAGGCTCAATAAATGTTGATAAAGAAGATTTCAAAAAGATTATAAATGGTGAAAAAACCAAAATGGAAGTTGTTGATGGTGATATGATAGCTCTTAGAAAATTGTTTTGTGGAGATGATGGTGATAATGTGCCTTCTATGTATACATGGTTAAATGACAAAGGAGTTGAAACCCGTATAACAAATTCTAAATTTGAAAAGATATATGAGTATCTTGATAAAAATGTTACAAATAAAGTGTCATCACATTTTGATACAATTGATTTGATTGATGGTAGTAATGCGCATAAAGTATTAGAAGCAATTGAACTTGTAACTAAACAAACACCACCATTTAATATAAGAACTCGAATTGAAAGACAAATGAAACTTGTAGTGTTAAATACATTATTATTTCCTTCTTCAATAATAGAAAAATTTCATGAAATTAAAACTATTGAGCTTCAGAAGCCTAGAATAAACTACGCAAATCTAAATATGAAAGATTTGCTTGAAGGAACCCGTTATGTAAAAGATAAAGGAAGAGAAAATGAAGCAAGCATATTTAAAGAAATAGATCGAATTAAAGGAACGGCATTATTTTAATTATGGAATTATTTGATTTTATAAAAGTATTATTTACGGATCCAGGAGAATATTCCAAGGTTCCTGCAGGTGAGAAGAGAAAACAATTCTTTATGATACAAAGAAGAATGGCAATAAATTTTCCTCTTCAAGCTAGTGTTTTACAACAAAACAAGATAAATCAATCTGCAGTTGTAGACTTTTGGCAAAGATTTGTACGAAAACAATATAAATATGTGCCTGGGTGGATGTATACTAAGGGTGTTAAAAAGGCTCAGGAATTTAAAGAAAAAAAGACAAGTGTAAGTGAAAGTTTAATTACAGAATATTCAAGATATTTTAAAATAGATAGAAAATCAATTGTAGATGCATTGGAATTTTATCCTGACCAAATGATAAAACAATTAAAAGATTTTGAAAAAATTATAAATCAAAAATAACATGAAAACATTAAAAACAATCTTGATCGCTTTTACATTTCCCATATGGGCTGTTCCTTTTGCGATTTATTTTTCAATCCGTATGGCGTATGAAATTACTCATGATTTTTTATATGATCATTATACAACTTAAAAATGTACGAAGGAGAATTCATAGAATGGCTTAGATTGTATTGTACTACAACTTTACAACAAAGAAATGGATTGTGGGATATGTTTTGGTGCATGACAGAAGACGTACATCCTTGGGATAATACTCCTCGTCATTTTTATACTACAGATGAAATATACAATAATTGGAGGCAAGAAGTTTTTAAAAAACAAAATAGTGATGAAAGAACCAAGAGTTAAAGAACTTATTAAGAATTATCAAGATGGCAATCTAAAACAGGTGTTGGAATATTTAACACAGCCTGATATGGTGGTTGACCCTAATACTTGGTGCGGTAAAGTATTGCAGCTAATAAATGCTGAACAATATTTTACAGCTAAAACATTAATTGAAACAGTAGCTTATAAATTTATAAACTTAAAATAATAATATAGATATGAAAAATTTGAAAAACTCACCAGAAAACGTAGAAGAAATTAATTATAACATACGAGATCTAGAAATTACAGATATTGTACCGAACATTATAGATAATTTTATGGTAACAATACTTGATGGGCATCACACACTTTTATTACCCTCAACAACAACAGGATTACAATTGAATGCTTGGTCAAGAGAAAAAGGTGGAGTTTTTTCAAAAGACGTGTTAAAACATTCATTAGGACAAAAATGTGGACAGTATGTCCTAATCGGTGGTAATGACCTTAATTGTATTGCAAGATTAATCACTGAAGAAGAACTCTTTTCGTTTGAAACTCTTAAATTGGTTGATGGAAAAATAAAAGATATTCCTTATATGATATTAAGAAATCTTAAAGAAGGCGATACATTAATAAACACTAAGAAAATTTCTGTAGAAAAAGATTTTTATAGTGAAGTAGATTCTATCATATTATCTGCGCCTAAAGTTATTTCTCATGATGAAGATCCAGATTATCATGTTGGTAGTGTTTCACTTTTTAATGAATAAAATATGACAACTACAGTAACCGCGTTTAACAAAGCATTAGAATTTATTAAGAAAGATAACTTAAACGAATTTGTTGAATGGTTAAAAAATGAAACAGATTTTTTCACTGCTCCAGCATCTACACAATTTCATGGAAATTATGAAGGAGGATTAGTGGATCATTCGATGATAGTAACAAGATTTGCACTTCATAATTTTAATTTTGTTGTTAAAGAAAATCCAGATCTTGAATACTTAAGAGAATCAGTTGTATTTTGTGGATTATTTCATGATGTCTGCAAAACAAACATATATGTAAAACAACAAAAATGGACTAAAGACGAAAATAACAAATGGAAAGAATATTCTGGTTATTCTGTTGAAGATAAATTTCCATATGGACATGGTGAAAAGAGTGTTCTTTTAATCTCCAGATTTATAAAACTTACAGATCCAGAAGCAATGGCAATTAGATGGCATATGGGTGCTTCTGAACCAAGTGTAAGTATACCTAATAATGCACACTATTACGCTTTTAATCAAGCAATAGATCATCCTTTGGTTAGACTTATACATTGTGCAGATATGCTTGCAATGACAGTAGAAGAAAAACGTGACTTAAAAAATAGCTAACTAATTAAATATAAAATCCCTAAAGAATCTTTAGGGATTTTTAGTTTGAATATATAAATAAATTTAAATTAGTAAAACTAAAATAATTTATAATTATGTTAGACTTAACTCAATACAAATTTAATCTTGAAAAATCTCCTACAGATCCTCGAGACTTTATGTTGGAATCTGTATATCCTGAAGCGGTTGAACTTCCTACAAAATGGGATTTAAGAAAAGATATGAGATCTGTAAGAGATCAAGGAGCACAAGGAACTTGTTCAGCACAAACCGCATCAGCCTTTAAAGAGTGGCAAGAATATGTAGATGTAGGATTTAAAGAATGGATGTCTCCTCAATTTGTTTATAATTTAAGACCAAATATACCTTCCGAAGGAATGTTTCCAAGAGACACAATGGAAATTCTTTATAAAATAGGAATTGTTCCTGAAAAAGATTATCCTTATGGTTCAAACACACACGTTACTGATGAACTTTATAAAATAGCTGCAAAATATAAAATAGAAGGTTATGCTGCAGTAAATACAGTCGATTCATTAAAGAAGGCTTTATTTATGAATGGACCTTGTTATATTGCATTTCCTGTTTATAATCCACAAAAAATGGAATTTTGGAAACCAGATTTTACTGGTCAACAAATGTTAGGTGGTCATGCAGTAACAGTTGTCGGATATCTTAAAGATAGCTTTATAATTAGAAACTCATGGAGTTCTGAATGGGGTGATCAAGGTTACACCTATTATCCATTTATACAATTTGGCATGCACTGGGAAATTTGGACAGCGATTGATGCTGATTCAAATCCAGAAAATTTAGCTAAAAAATCTGCACAATACAAGCGTAAAAGAACACGAAAAATTAAAAAGTAACATAATGTAAAATAATGACAAAAATCGTGAGAGAACATATAAATGAGAGCTTAAAGGAAGAACTTATTCATGAATTGATGCGGGTGAATATGAATCATACATCTGAATATAAAGAATATCTTGAAAATTTATCTGAAGAAGCATTAGATGAAATGATGGGACTTTATTATTTATACGATGTTAGTAGAAAAAAACATTAATGAAATTAGTTAAAGAACATATAAATGAGAAATTTAAAGAAGATTCCGATCCCATAAAAGATATGGGTATCGGGCCTCAACAACTTATTATTAATGCAGCAAAAAAATTATATCTTTACAGTTTAGAAGGAGTAAATGAATTTATTATAGATGAGATTACTCTTTATTGTGTAGGCATATTGATTAAAACAAATTATCCTAATTGGAAACAGGCTAATTTTAAAAAATATTTTGCAGAAGCATTTAAACATATAGGACTAGACAAATTTTTACAAAAAGAAATAAAACCACATTATCATACATATCATATTGATTTTGGCGTAGATTTTAAAGATAAATATGATTTTTTATTTAAAGAAGACATTATTATAAACCATACTAATTACAAATGAATCCACAACAACATTTTTTTCAATCGTTCTTTGGTCCTCAACAACAGCAAATTCAACGACAAGTTCCTGAATATATAATTCATAATGAGACTATTTTAGAAATTATGAACAACTGGAATGATTCTCAAAATTTGATGAATAAATATAAAGAAGGAAAAGTAAAACAAGTAGATCAAATGCAACAAACTTGGTTAAATTTTTTGTTACCAAGAAGTATAGATATAACAATTTTTAAAAATGAGCAGGAATTTTTTGATAAGTATTGGATAATTCCTAATAATTAAATGATGATTATGAAAACAAAAAGCTTATTTGTGCCCGTAAAAAAGATTCTAAAGATCGTTAATTCATGCCAAGATGAACAACAAATTGAAAATTGTAAAATTTTAATACGCAAATATATTAAATCTGCTAAGAAAAATGGTTTAGCTAATGTAGATGATCTAACTATAAGATTAAACGAAGAACTTATTCAAAGACAAGAAGCCCTTTATTTGGTAAAAATATTTAATAGAAACGTTTAAGTGAATAAAATTGTATATTTTTTAAAACTTTTTGCAATAAGTATGGTATAAATTCAAATTGACACAGATATATACTAAAAATAGAAATATTAAGAGATGATATTAACCCATACATATTTTTCTTTTTTACAACAACTCCCACAATTCAGTGAGCAGCTACCGTTATGTTATATGATAAAAGCGGAGGGCCCGAGTTAGGTATGGAATAATATCATTTATTATATACTCCTTTCAAGAACCCTCTGCCAAAACAGAGGGTTTTTTATTTTGAGAGTGTTCTTTGAAATTTTTTATTAAAATATTTTTATTTGTCAAGATTTTTTGTTATATTTGTACATATAATATAAAAATAAAAGTTATGGCAAGTAGTATTAAAGGCACAACGGAAGAATCTTTAACAGATGTTGTTGATAATGTAAAAGATGTATTTAAATTCTGTGAAGAAAGTGGATTAACCATCGAAGTTATTGCAACAGCATTAATAATTCTTAAAGAGAATCCTAAGTACCAAATAGAGTACGCACTCCATGCAGCAATGCAGGATTGGGACATATAAAAATATTTTGAAAAAAATTACATAAAAATTTTTTAGATTCAAATATTTTGTTTATATTTGCAATCTAAGTTCTTTGACATTTTGGCCACTTGGTCGCTAAGCTCAATGGATGGGTGTCGGTCTGCAAAACCGAAGTAGAGGGTTCGATTCCCTCAGCGATCTCATATGGGGGATAAGTTTAAAAGCTAATCATGCACTTTTCGGCTTTCTCAGTAATGTAGTGATGAATGAGTGTTACATCGCAAGGTAAAACGTTAATTTTGAATATTAAAGTATGAGGTTCAACTCCTCGATCCCCCACTCATGAGTGTAGATAAACCAGCTTCCGTGCACGCTGACTGACCGGAATAATTAAGGCAATGTAGTATTGCGTATCATTGATCTAACTGGAGTCTATACTTTTATACTGTTACAAAACTCGATAAGCTCAGCTGTGGTACATCAACGATCCGTTACACATACGGTGGTAGTGCAAAATGCCAGACCGGCACACTTCGATGGGAAAAAGGGTTTGTAGTACCTGCAGAAAAGATGATGTAATCAGAAACCCTGCGTAACAGTATTTATTGTCTATTAGTGTAAAGGAAAACACAGCTGTCTCTGACACAGTTAATCCAGGTTCGAGTCCGGGATAGACAACAATTTTGCCCTATAGCGTAATTGGTCATCGCGCCAGCCTTTGAAGCTGGGTCTATTCAGGTTCGATCCCTGATAGGGCAACTTATAATTGTCGACAAATGGAGAGCTGGTGTGCAGTAGCACTTAAATCGGATACAAATCACGAAGCCAGCGTTATGGAGTCGTAGCTGAGTTGGTTCTAGCGCTGGATTGAAGATCCAGAGCAGGTGGGTTCGAGACCCACAGGCTCCACGTTAGAGTTTTTAAAAGTTTTTTCTGTACCCTGACTGAAAAAAGCATACAACGAGTAGTACTGCAGATGGTTATACTACCCTGGTCTGGAGCCAGGGGTCCGTCGGTTCGAATCCGGCCTACTCGACAAAATTGCCCAAGTAGAGGAACTGGCAAACTCGTCAGTCTTAGGAACTGATATCGTATTGATATTGTGGGTTCGACTCCCACCTTGGGCACAAGTAGTAGTGATGGCAAGCGTTACATCGCGTGTAATGGTTACACAAAACTCTGCAAAAGTTTGTTTACGGTTCAAATCCGTCTTAAGCGCTACCGTTTTTCTCTACTTAAATGACGCGTTCGTCTAGCTGGTCAGGACATTGGGTTTTCATCCCAAAAATCAAGGATTCGAATTCCTTACGCGTTACAAAGCAGACTAATATGATAGTAACTGCATGGGTGCGCACCCTACTATCACGATGCTCAGGTGTTGGAATTGGTAGACAACCGGGACTTAAAATCCCGTGGTCCGTAGGGCCGTGAGGGTTCGACCCCCTTCCTGAGTACAAATGGTCCAGTGGCGTATGTAGCCGCGCGAAGTGAATGTTGGTGCACACACATTCAACGTCTCCCTAAAGGAGGAGCAGGTACTAAGAACCCTGCCTGGACCACATGCTCTTGTGGCGCAACTGGAAAGACGCAGTAGTCTAAGAAACTATCCTTAAATGGATGTCGGTTCGAGTCCAACCAAGAGCACAAAGATATACGGGGTGTATATCAGTTGGTTTAGATTTCCGCATTTGGGATGCGGCGGCCGTCCGTTCGAGTCGGACCACCCCGACCAAGAAAATACGCAAGTTCAAAAACTTTTTACTTGTTTATGTATATAAAATAAAAAGAATTATGAAAGTTTGTGAAAATTGTGGTATTGAGCATGAAGGCATATTTGGTTCAGGAAGATTTTGTTGTAAGAAATGCGCAAGAGGTTTTAGTACAAAAGCAAAACGTTCTTTGATAAATAAAACTGTAAGTCAAAAACTTAAAGGTAGAACTTGTTGGAACAGAGGAGAATTATTTGAGTCTAAGCGTCTTTTTGTTGAATATATTACAAAAATTTGTTTAGAATGTAAAAAACAATATAAAACTAGAATTAAAAGTCAAATATATTGTTCTCAAGAATGTGCAAGAAAAAATAATGGTTGTAATGAACATGCAAAAAAAAGTATTTCCAATAAAGTGCAAGAAAGATTAAAAAATGGAACTTTTTCCGGTTGGAAATCTCGAAAAAATAAAGAACCCTCATATCCAGAAAAATATTTTATTTCTTTATTTCAAAATGAAAATATTGTAGGGTGGAAAAGAGATTACAAAGTTGGAAGATGGTTTATAGATTTTGCATTTGTAGATAAAAAACTTGCGCTGGAAATAGATGGTAAACAACACGAAGAACGAAAAGAAAAAGATAAAATTAAAGATAATTTTTTAGAAAAACACAATTGGAAAGTATATAGAATAAAATGGTACAACCCAATAAATGAAAATAATAAAGAAAAATTATATAAACAAATAGAAGAATTGAAAACAATTCTTAACGACAAACTCTAACATATTGTTAGAGCGAATTAAAATAAATTAATAATAAAATGAGTGAAAAAAAGAATGAAGGAACTGTAAAGTTCTTTAACGGAACTAAAGGTTTCGGATTTATCAAAGACAACAATTCAACAAAAGAGTATTTTGTGCACGTAACAGGTTGCGTAGATACTATTAACGAAAACGACAATGTCGAATTCGATTTGAAAGAAGGGCCAAAAGGTTTGAATGCAATTAATGTTAAATTAATATAATTCATTTGATAATGACAGGCTGGAAAGACAGCCAAACAGGGGTAGTCGCATAGCGGCAATTGCATCAGACTGTAAATCTGACGTCTGAAGACTTCGAAGGTTCGAGTCCTTCCTACCCCACAATTTGAACTTACATAGACTGTATATTTTTTCATAGTCTCTATGAATATATAAAATAAAACTATGATATATATTTGTGAAAATTGTAATTTTGAACATGATGGATCTTATGGTTCAGGTAGATTTTGTTCTAAAAAATGTGCAAAAGGATTTAGTACAAAAGAAAAACGTATTTTGATAAATAAAAAAGTAAGCAAAACTTTAAAAGAAAAGCCTAAATTAGAGGCGCCTATATTTGAATATATTTGTGAGAAATGTAGAAATACTTTTTTTAGTACTAAAATTAGAGATAATCATAAAAAACACTGTAATAATTGTAAAAGAACAGTAGTTCATTTTAAATCAAAAGAAGAACTAAATACAATTTTAGATCTAGCAAAAACTACAGTTGTTAAAATTTTACATAGAGCTAAGCGAAAATGTGAAATATGTGGGTGGGATAAAGCTTCATTAGATATTCACCACATTGATGGGAAAAAAATAAAACATCCCAACGCGTTAAAAAATTTGGTTATTTTATGTCCTAATTGTCATAGATTAGTGGGTGCAAATAAAATATCCAAAGAAGAATTAAAAAAAATTAGTATGGATAAAACATTTTCAAATTGGTTTGAATTTTATCATCCATCAAATTAATTAACAGCTTGGGGGTTCGAGTCCCTCCGGCAGCACAAAATAAAATAAATTATGGATAAAGATAAAATATACATTGAATGCGAATGTGGAACTCATTTACTGCAAGTTACCAACAATGTTGAATATTTTGATGATACACATTCAAAGACTACAAGAGTTCGTCAAGAATTTTGGTTAGCAATGTTTTCTTATAATGGTTCTGATGAAAATCCGAGTTTTTGGAGAAAATTAAAAATAGCGTGGATTTATATAAAAACAGGAAAAATGCATGATGATCAATTGATACTTCATCCTGATGAAGCTCAGAAACTTGCAGATTTCTTAAATGAAAATATAGTTCCTACAGAAAAAGGATAAACATTATCTTTGTATTATATAAAAAGTGTATATTCAGAGATAATAATTGTCTAAATATTTTTTTATATCAAGTATTTTTATTATATTTGTACTAAGTTCTTTGAAAATATAAACTACTTGCTGAAGACAAATAGTAACGAAAGTTTAAAGGCTGTGGTGGGTCCTAGAATCCAAAACCCGCCAGTTACAGTCCTGCCAAGAGGATGATATTTGTTGTAAGATATATCTGTATGGTTTAACTCCGTCATATTTGAAGCATAAGTTTAGTTCTTGTATATTCCGCTTGGAAACGGACAAGTAGTTTTTTATGGCGCTGTCGTCTAATTGGTATAGGACACAAGACCTTCAATCTTGGTAATGCGGATTCGACTTCCGTCGGCGCTACATATAAATTTTAACTAAAACGTTAATAGATATATAATTACAACTAAAATAATGTACTCAATATGAAAAAGTTAATTTACATTTTTGTTATTGTTATAACTCTTGCCCTTGCATCATGCAGAACTAAGAAAGCTCCTGCTCCTGAGCAAGCTGCTGATTCAACAGCGGTTGAATTGGTTGACAGTGTAGCTGTACAATAATAAGTAAAGCATACGGCATCTCCGTCCAAGAGAAACAAGACGCCTCATCATAATAGTGATCATAAAGGATGAGTGACTGGTGGAAATCCAGGAGACGCCATG
>Ga0208980_10003006_pt1 | contig 10229 bp, 13 predicted proteins | sample WetSurMetagenome_3_FD_187993 | JGI IMG/M metagenome (GOLD analysis project Ga0208980, IMG submission 187993) | Wetland microbial communities from Twitchell Island in the Sacramento Delta, sample from surface sediment Aug2011 Site A1 Bulk (version 2) | ecosystem: Environmental > Aquatic > Marine...
TCTCAGGCTATATAAAAAGCCGAGGAAAGGGCATAACCCTGGTGTAACCCTTAACTTCAAAATAAATACCGATGAAGAAACCGCAATCGGGTTAGCGGGGCAGGAGCGCCTTGGCCTCGTTCGCTGCGGCTTCCATTGCTTTGAACATTGCTTTAGCTTCTTCTGCAGTGAGCTTGGAATCAAGTATGGGCAGGTAGATTTCCTCTTCCTTGGCAAAATGTAATTTGACAAGCGCATAGAGACCATACAAAACGCGTCGCAGAGCATTGACTTGCTCAAAGGTGATAGAAAGTTGCGACTTGTGCACCCGGAGTGTCCCTAACTCCTCGGTTAGTCGTTCCATCTCCACATGGTCACGGGTCATCGTTACTGTTGCTTGCGAGGCACCCATGGCTTTTTGGACCATGGGGTAAAGTTCTTTTTCTTCTGCCCGAGCATGTGGGATCAGCTGATGAGTCAGGAAGGTATAAGCTTGTTCTATTTTGTCATGGGCTAAGGTGGTAAGGCTTTCATTCACGACATCACCAGCTAATCGTAAATTTTCTACTTGCCGATACAATTCTTTATGCTCATCTCTGAGGGGTTGGGTTATGCTTGCCATTTACTCATCTCCTTAGGTTTTCTTAAAACACACTATATCATACCACTTCATTGCATGTATTTTTCAATTTATTCGAGTTTCATGATCATACCCCTAATATATGTACGCTTGCGTAATCCATTAGTCTGCCAGTTTTGATTGCTGGTATGGTATCTATCGAGTGCTCGTTCCTCTTCGATGACCCTGATGATGTCTTTTACCAGGTGATTTTCAAGTCTGCCCTGGGTAGAGTGAACCACTTCCCATGGGATCGAATTTCACATGGTAGAGGGATATTTTTAAAATGATGATGATTTTTAATTCGCTTTTGCTCACATATTCAAGCAAACAGCTCATAAATATCTCTTTTTGTAGACTTGCACTATTTATGGAATGTATTAAAATTAGCCATTCGTAAATTACCCCGTTGATTAAGTTGTTTGAAAAAAACTGAATAAAGCATAAGTTCTCATAAATTTGGAATTTGAGTATCTTGCGACCTTAAGGCATCATTTGGTTATCAATCTGTAATAGTAATGATATACACATGGATTGAGTGTGGAATAAGGATGAATCATTATATCTTGGCTTGGTACTGTCTGAATAACTTCCACCTAGGAACCCTGGCGATTACCCCACGGCTTGCTACCAAGCGCAAGATAATAGGCTATGCAGAATGCTCAGGTGCTATGGCAAGGTACTGGAGCCGCACTGTGCATGAGGAAGGGGGTTGAGCGTAGAAAAAAATCAAAACATACGTTCTTTCAAGAATCAAAATAATACAATAAATAAGGAGGAAAGTATGGATAAGAAAAAGTGGTATTCGTTATTTGCTGTAGTGCTCATATCAATCCTTTTAATTACCGCATGTGGTGGTCAGACCAAGAGTGGTACAGGTCCACTTCAAGAGATTGGTAAAGGTGAAGGAGAAGTTTCGATCATTTCCTGGGCGGGATACATCGAGCGTGGTGAGACCGATCCCGCCTACGATTGGGTCACCCAGTTCGAAACAGATACTGGCTGTAAAGTAACCAATAAAGTGGCTGCTACTTCAGATGAGATGGTTTCGCTGATGAACCAGGGAGGTTTTGACCTGGTGACTGCCTCCGGCGATGCATCCAACCGCCTCATCGCGGGTGGTACAGTGCAAGAGGTCAATATTGATTTGATCCCATCCTGGAACACTGTTGACCCTCGACTGCAGAATGCTCCCTGGCATACTGTGGATGGCAAGCACTATGGTGTCCCTTACCAGTGGGGTCCGAATGTGTTGATGTATAACACGAATGTTTTCCCAGAGGCTCCCACCTCGTGGGATGTGGTTTTTGAAGAGATGACCCTCCCGGATGGTCAATCGAATAAAGGCCGCGTTCAGGCATATGAAGGTGCAATCTACATTGCCGATGCTGGACTATATCTGAAATATCACAATCCTGAGCTTGGCATTACCGATCCCTATGAGCTTAACCGTGAACAATATGATGCTGCAATTAACCTGTTAAAACAACAGCGCCAGCTGGTCACCCGTTATTGGCATGATGCTTACGTGCAGATGGACGATTTCAGGAATGAGGGAGTGGTGGCGTCCACCTCCTGGCCGTTCCAGGTTAACATGTTGCAGTTCGAGGAAGCACCCATCGCCTCGACGATCCCCGTTGAAGGGGCAACCGGATGGGCGGATACGACCATGATGCATGTTAATGCACCCCACCCAAATTGCGCTTACATGTGGTTGGAGCACTCGCTCGATCCAAAGCTACAGGGTGATCTGGCAGCCTGGTTCGGCTCGAATCCGGCTGTTCCGGCAGGGTGTACTTCAAGTGAGCTGCTTGGTCCGACAGGATGTAAGACCAATGGCTTTGAAAACTTTGACAAGATCTATTTCTGGCGCACACCTACCGCGGATTGTGGAAATGGAAAGAATGATTGTGTCCCATATAATGAATGGGTAAGTTCCTATATTGCCGTTATGGGCGGATAATTTGTTTATCATCTCACCCCTCGTCATAATCGATGAGGGGTGAGCTTTATACCGACAAGTAAAATTATATGAACAATAATTCAGCTGTAACTTTTGAAGGTGTCTGTCGCTATTTTGGGGAAGTGAGAGCGGTGGATAATGTCAGTCTCATCGTTAGAGATGGCGAATTTTTTTCTATGCTTGGGCCTTCTGGTTCTGGCAAGACCACCTGTCTTCGTTTGATTGCAGGATTCGATCGACCAACCGCAGGGCGAATTTTGCTTTATGACCAGGATGTATCCCAACTTCCTCCGTATGAACGGGATGTTAATACTGTCTTTCAAGACTATGCATTATTCCCACATATGACAGTCGGTGAAAACGTTGCCTATGGTTTGATGATCAAAAAAGTCCCCAAGCTCGAGAGGCAGCGCCGCGTGGAAGAGATGCTTGACCTGGTGCGTTTGCCAAAAATGGCTCTCCGCAAGCCAGGGCAGTTATCTGGTGGGCAACGGCAGAGAGTGGCGTTGGCACGTGCCTTGATCAATAATCCTAAGGTGCTCCTCCTGGATGAGCCTTTGGGGGCTTTGGATCTCAAGCTCCGTCAGCAGATGCAAATAGAGTTAAAGACCATCCAGAAACGAGTCGGGATAACATTTATCTATGTGACTCATGACCAGGAAGAAGCTCTCACGATGAGCGACCGGATCGCGGTGTTCAACCAGGGTAATGTTGAACAGGTTGGCACGCCCACCGATATCTACGAACATCCCGCCACCTTATTTGCAGCTGGGTTTGTGGGGGTTTCAAATCTGATTCGCGATGAATTGGCTGAACGTATCACCGGAACTCAGCAGCCTTTCTCGATCCGACCAGAAAAAATTCGATTGGCTCCTTTGGCAGAGATACCTGGACCGAATACTTTCTCTACCACAGGTTGTGTAGGCGATGTAATCTACCTGGGTATCTTAACTCGGTATTTGGTTGAATTGGATGGTGGTGGTGACCTGGTGGTTGTCCAGCAGAATTTGGAGACCACTTCTATGGATGTTCTTTCTGCGAAAGGCCAGCATGTCAGGCTCATATGGAGCTGTGACCACATCCGCCATCTGGAAACCTGAGATGCTTAGACGATTTTCCACATATTTATATCTTCGCCCATGGTTGGTGCTCCTGCTCTTGCTTGGTCCACCCATGCTTTATATGCTGGTGGTCTATCTCGGCTCACTTTTTGCATTATTAATCAATAGCTTTTTCTACCTGGATGGATATACAGGAAAAGTAGTCCATCAATTTACCCTGAAAACATATGCAGAGCTGCTGCAACCTTCGAATATGGAAATCATCCTGCGGACGGTTGTTATGGCTGGAGCAGTCACCGTGGCTGATGCGCTGGTTGCCTTCCCACTGGCATATTACATGGCCAAGCATTCTTCCCCAAAGATGAAGACCTGGCTGTATATTGCGGTCACACTTCCATTATGGTCTAGTTATTTGGTGAGAGTGTACGCCTGGAAGCTGATCCTGGCCAAGGAAGGCATCATCTCCTGGTTCGTAAACCTGCTTGGTTTGGATGGGGTTTTAAGCTGGCTGCTTCATTTACCCGGGATTGGTGGCTCATCCCTTTCACTCTCTCCCATCGGTATGTTCATCGTATTTACCTACATTTGGCTGCCCTACATGATTCTTCCAATCCAAACCGCATTGGAGCGTGTTCCAAAATCATTAATGGAAGCTTCCGGCGACCTGGGTGCCAAGCCAGCATCAACTTTCCGTTTTGTCACTTTGCCTTTAGCCTTCCCTGGGGTTGTTGCCGGCTCCATCTTCACATTTTCACTGACTCTCGGGGATTTCATTGTGCCCCTTTCATTGGGTAACTCGCGCTTTTTTATTGGGCAAGCTGTTTACTCCCACCAGGGCACCTCCGGTAATATTCCGCTCGCAGCTGCATTTACCGTGGGACCGGTGGTAATCATGATCATTTACTTGCTGTTTGCAAGAAAACTAGGTGCTTTTGATGCGCTCTAAATCTACCTCCTCTTCCGAATCGGCTCCGTTATTACTAAAGCTGGCTGCTATTGGGTCGTTGTTGTTTCTTTTTCTGCCCTTGTTGATAATTTTCATCTATGCATTTACCACAGATGAAGCGACCTTCACTTTTCCACTGCCGGGTGTCACAACACGATGGTTCGCGGTGGCACTTGGACGGACGGATTTATGGGCTGCTTTGTGGCTTACCTTGCGTGTAGCAGCCATAGCTACGCTGGTCGCTTTGGTTCTTGGCACCCTGGCTGCAGCTGCAGTTTACCGGAGTAATTTCTTCGGTAAGGATTCGATATCATTGTTACTGATCCTGCCACTTGCATTGCCTGGCATCGTTACCGGAATCGCCCTGCGCTCCGCCTTGGGGTCGCTGGCCATTCCCTTTTCATACTGGACGATCGTGATCGGGCATGCAACATTTTGCATCGTGGTGGTTTATAACAATGTGCTGGCACGTTTCCGCCGTACTGCTGGATCGCTAATAGAAGCCTCCATGGATTTGGGAGCGAATGCCTTCCAAACATTTCAGCATGTGGTGCTACCAAATATCGCTACGGCTTTATTGGCAGGCGGAATGCTTGCGTTTGCACTGTCATTTGATGAGATCATTGTGACAACTTTTACTGCTGGGCAGCAAATGACATTGCCCATCTGGATCTTTAGCCAGCTGACACGGCCGCGCGACCGTCCTGTAACCAATGTAGTTGCAATGTTCGTGATCCTGATCACCTTTGTGCCAATCTTTTTTGCCCAAAAGATTTCAGCTGGAAGTGCTGACACCGGCGAAGGGACGCGCTGATCAAATCAAAATTGAATTCTACCCACTAAAATTTACTTAGAGTCCTGACAGAGTGAAAGTGGCGGTTATTTTCTATTCATTGGGTTGGCGACCTGTAATTATAAGAGATGGGGCGAGAAGGTCATACTATGGGTATGGTCGGGGAGACGTTAGGTGAACCAGCCATGTATCTGCCAGGAAATTTGCACCAGACTCGCCGTTTCTTCCCCCAGTTACCCACACTAGGCCATCAGGTAGTAAAACAGCTGCGGAATAGATGCCTGCTTGAGGGAGTTCACCTGCGATATGCCAGAGACTTGTGCCTGGATCGTAAATTTCAATCTCCTTATCAAAAGAGTTTTCATGTAAGCAGCACTCCTCATCGTGTGCCCCGCCGATTGCCAATACCTGGCCATCCTGGAGGGATACCAGAAGATGCCCAATCCGTGGCTCCGTAAGGTCATCCGTTGCTGACCAGGTGTTCGTAACGGGATCGAAGATTTCAACGCTGGAAGATGGCAATGGATAGTAAGCCGATACCAGCGTATCTGCCAGATTAATTCCGCCAGCCACCAACACTTTACCGTCTGGAAGTAATATTGCTTCCGCATTGATACGTGGCATGATCATCGGTCCGGTAGGTGTCCAGTTATCCAGCTGTGGATCATAAAGCATTGCATCGCCTCCTAAAGGAATACCCGCAGCTGAACCACCACCGATGATTAAAACTCTTCCATCGTTTAATAGAATTGCTGTGTGGCTGGCTCGATCAGATGGTAAGGACGCCGCGCTGACCCAGGAATTATTCTGCGGATCGAAAATATCAACCTGACCAGTCTGTAGACTTCCACCGATCGCGCCTCCGACTACAAGAACTCGGCCGTCATTCATCAGGGTTGCGGTGTGTTCGACCCCATGTGAGGTAGGCGGGGGTATCACCAGCCACTCATTCGTGGATGGGTCGTACAGTTCAGCATCATCCAGCCAGCCTTGGAGGTGGTTGGAACCACCCACAACCAGCACCCGACCATCTTGCAGTAATGTAGCTGAGTGGGCATGCCGTGCAGTTTGGAGCGGGGCTGCCTGGAAGGTGATGCCCGTAGCTGGATCATAGATTTCAACCTCCGCGGTTTGTTGCGTGGGGGAAATACTACCACCAGCAAACAGGACGCTCCCATCGGTTAAGAGCGTGGCGGTATGTTGGGCACGAGGTACGCGGAGAGAAATAACCTGGGTTGTTTCAACCCTCGGCAAAAATATTGGGGTTGGGGTAACAATGACGGTCTCTTTGACGAGGCGAGTTGCTTCGACGGTGACGATTTGGGTTTCTTGGACGATACGGGTCTGTTCGACAATGCGCGTCTCTTCGACAATACGCGTCACGATAACGGTGGTCACTGGGGGTGTACCGGTTTCGCATGCAGCTAAGAAAAGGAGTGCAGGGATGAGAATTATCAAGCCAATTCTTCGAAGCATTTTGTCCTCCTCCATAGCCCAACGATGTCACAAAATCAACTTATCGACCCAAGCATTGACGTTGAGTATTAGAACTTAATTATATATCTGTATTTTTGTTACCCCTGGTTGAATAAAATAAGGCTTATCGAAGCGGTCCGCGGTATAAAACTACATTTGATTTAATGATCAACCAACTCAGCATGCGTATAAGAATCTGATCCTTCGTTGTCTATCCTTCCGGCTCAATCATATTCTCGTATTCTTTTTGTTCCTGGCGGTCTTTTGCCGCGTCTACGTCATCTCCTTGTCTTTCATATGCTTTTGCCCGGGCAGCATACGCCCGCGCCACTCCGGGCCAATTCTCGAGCGGCTTTAAGATTTCCAGGGCGTGCGTGGCTATGTCAATAATCTCGATTGGTTCCTGCTTAACCAATCCGGCATTTGCCAGGTCAGCTTTTAGAATCCATATCCAACCCAATCCTTGCTTGTGGTCATAGCTGTCCCCTTTTTCGAACAGCACCTGGGCTTTGTCAATTGCCGTTAGTCCTCGCTCTGGTGATCCATTCACAATATAGTTCGTGCCGTTAGACATCAAGGCCCGCGCCAGCGTGATATCATCTCCGGAAAGTCGTGCTGCTGCAATTTCTCGCTCGCTTAGCGCCAGAGCCTCATCCGGTTTTTTTAGCTGTCGTAAAAGGTTTCCCTGGCGCATCAGGCAGTAGGACAGCACTCGTTGTTGTTCTTTATAAGCTGGATTTTCGTCATTAATCGGCAATTGAAAAAGCTTTACTTCTGCATCTTGATAAATAACCAACGCTTCTTCAAGCTGATTATTTAGTTCCAAATCCCAAAGGGCTTTTTCGATTTGTGATTCAATTTTCTTGATTTGCTCGGTTAATTCGCTCATCAAATTCTCCATATGTGAGGCACACATCAGCTATTATTCTAACTACGCAGGTTAATTAGATGAATTTTCTTGATAGGTTGCCAGATAAGATTTAAATCGGTTACTACTTTCCATGAAAACTTGTATCCGTTGTATTGTAGGTTTCTCCGATCAAAGTAGTATACAGCGGTATCAAACCATTATTTTTATAAAAGTCAATGGCTGCCCGATTTTCTACTGCAGTAAATACGGTGAAGTAATTTACCGCTTCCGCCTTAAAGAAATCTCTTGCACTCGCCAATAATCGTTTTGCAATACCTGTGTGCCGATAGTCTTTCTGCACCATTAGACCTGAAATTTCTCCCACCTTTTTAATTTCCCAGTAGCCTGCCTGCTCGATTACATAAACTGTGATGTAAGCCACTATCCTTTTCCCCTCAACGGCAATAAATGATTTTCGCGATTCAACGCCACAAAAAGATGAAAAGTAGCTGATAATATCATCATCCTTTAGTTGATCAATCTTGAAGAAATTTTTGTGATGCAATTCATATTCTTGAAAAAATTCCTGCGATAATTCAATCAGGTCATTAAAATCGTCACCCTTAATCAATTCTCGGATTTCAGTCATTAGAATTCCCTCTTATAGTGGGTTAATATACCTATGCATTCTTGATCTGGCTTTAAATTGTGCAAATCTAACATTCTTTTTATCCATCACAGCTATTGCCTTCATAATTTTTTGTTCCCGCTAGCTTTGTACTTAACCTCTATCCACACTTTCGAGACAGGGTTTCGGTTGGAATTCGCACATCCAGTATGGGTTTGTGCCTTAACACCGGAGGCTATTTCTTCTCTCGATCCTTTAAGCTGGCGAGTAACATATCTAAGTGCTCTTCATGATGTCCAAAAGAGCCCTTGCAACTGTCCATTAGTGCATATTTTCCCATCCAGGCATACCTGCCCAACTCCAACAGGTCTTTTTCAGGCACCTGCCTGGTTAATTCCAGGTAATGTTGAAATTGCTCTTTCCAACCCGAATAGACATTCGACCAGGGCTTATCTTTGTTGGTATCATAGATCCAGGTGTTTGTTTGTAACACATCTTCTTCTGGGTCAGGACCAAACATACGCCACCAATCCGGGAATATGGGTTCCCTATCGTAGAGGGCTGCCTCCATGCGTGCTACCGAAATTTGCTGCCAGGTACACAAATGGGCGATTACATCTTTAACGGTCCATGGAGAATGAACGAGAGGGTCTGTAAATTGATCTTCATCTAGTTCTGCGAGAAGTTCTTGCCAACGCGAGAACACACCGGATAATTTGGTTAGAATTTGCTGCTTTTCATTCATATATCACTGGATGGTTTTACTCATCCCAATCAAGCTGATTCGCTGGAACACCGACAGAGAGCGCATAGCGTGCTGCCTCTCCTTGTGCGATGATATCACCCTTTGGGTATTTAAAAATCTTGCCAGGGAAGATCACGTAAACATGAGTTTCTGTCGAGGCGTTAATATACCATCCCTGTGCTTTTAACGCTTTACTCAACTTATCTGCGATCGCATCACTCTGCTTTTCTTCTGTTTCAAACGAAAACGCAGTCCATACATTAGGCTGGTATGGAGCTGCGTTATTTACTTGCCAGGTCTCTTCTTTGGTCACATGTAAAAAACCTAACACATTTGTATCTGCTAAACTTTCCTTGAGTAAGAGGCCTTTCATCTTTTTGAATTTCCTTTCAACATAAAAGTTATCCTGCTAAATTAATGTTCGATATCATTTCTTCCCGTGCTTATCTCATAGCCAGTATTTCATTGGGAGTGTTATTGGTCACTACCATTACATATTTGCTAGACGGTGGATACCTATGCACTGGTGTGTATAGTTTTTCGAATTGTAGCACCACTTTCACCTTCTTGAAACTGGCAGTCTTTTTCACCCCAGAGGTTGACTCTATAGAAGCCAAAAACTACCAATACTATCTAATTTGGAATCATTTGATAGAATTGGCGTCTAATATGGAAAGAAAATGGCTAATAAAATGAACACGAAATCGATTTTCGTTTTACTATTCACCCAGAGCTTTTTGACTTCACGCGCTCAACCAACAACCACGGGAACATATCCACCTCCGGTGGCAATACCTACCACACCCACTGAGATGGCTAATTACCCTGGACCCTCAATTCACCCAACCGAGATTCAACCGACACCTACGTATGTCCCGGTTGATCAGATGTCAGCCCAGATAGCTGCCATTCAATCTGTATCGAAAAAATATAACATCCCCGTCGATCAGAATAAAATTGTCAACACTGAAGCGAAGATCCGGTCAAGTGGATGTTTAGGAGTAGTGATCCCAGGAGTGTTGCACACGAATATGATTAGTGAGTAATAAGAGCTTTTATGTGGTATAATCCTCCGTTCGCTTCTGAAATGGATAAACTTTATCCATAATAGTTGCGTACGGGCTAGGGTTCGCCTTGGCTCAATCTTAAGCCAAAAGGACCTTTTGTGA
>Ga0208980_10003007_pt1 | contig 10229 bp, 6 predicted proteins | sample WetSurMetagenome_3_FD_187993 | JGI IMG/M metagenome (GOLD analysis project Ga0208980, IMG submission 187993) | Wetland microbial communities from Twitchell Island in the Sacramento Delta, sample from surface sediment Aug2011 Site A1 Bulk (version 2) | ecosystem: Environmental > Aquatic > Marine...
TACACCCCTTCTTGTCCTTCTTTGACATAACGGCTGCGTGGGAAACCCATGGATCACCTCCCTTGATACTTCTTCTAACTGTTGACTTAAGGAAAGTGCTAAGAAAAAATTCAAAGATAATGGGTGTCCAGGTTCTTTGCCAAAGATAGTGGGTGTCCAAGTTCTCCAAAGATAATGGGTGTCCAGGTTCTTTGCCAAAGATAGTGGGTGTCCAAGTTGTCCAAGTTCTTTGTAGAGGGCTGCGCGCTTTCAGCGTTCAGCGTCTTCGCTTATATTAGCAATGTCGTTGGGCTAGATATAGAATTTATAAATTGTAGATGTCTGTTTTGTACCGGTTGAGGTTGTCTCTAAACCACTCTATTGTCTGGAACAATCCTTCTTCCAGAGTGATGGTGGGGGCCCAGCCAAGCAATTGTCTTGCCTTTGCGTTGTTGCAGAGGAGGCGTTCAACCTCGCTTTTTTCCGGCCGCAGTCGCGCCGAGTCGATTTTGATTATGGCCTCGCTGCCGCTTAGTCTGAGTACCAATTTGGCGAGATCCCCAATCGATATCTCGTGGCCAGACCCAATGTTGATCACCTTGCCTTCGATGTCCGGTGTGGCTCCTGCCAATATAAATCCTGCCACCGTATCGTCCACGAAAGTGAGGTCCCGTGTTGGTGTCAGTGCGCCCAGGCGCACCGTGCCGCCGCGCAGTGCTTGACCGATGACTGTGGGAATGATCGCACGAGCTGATTGTCTCGGCCCGTAACTATTGAATGGTCTGATAGTAACAACGGGCAATCCAAAAGAGCAATAATAACTCTCCGCGATCATGTCCGCTCCAATCTTGCTAGCGGAGTATGGAGACTGGCCCTGCAAAGGATGATTTTCGTCAATAGGGACGAAGCGAGCTGTTCCGTAGCACTCGCTGGTGGACGTATGAACAACTCGGCGAACGCCTTCTCGCAGGCTCCCTTCCATCACATTCAGTGCTCCCATGATATTTACAGAAACGAAAGCATGGGGGGCAATATAGGAGTATGGAATAGCGATAAGGCTCGCCAGGTGATAGACAACTTCGCATCCCTTAACTGCCTTTTGGACAGCAAAAGGATCTCGGATGTCTCCTGCAATTACTTCAATCTGATTCAACACGGCATCCGGAATCAGTTGGAGCTGGCCCCAATCGTTTCGGGAGTTGTAGTGGACCAACGCTCTAACCTGGAAGCCCTCAATCACGAGGCGATGAGTCAAATGGCTTCCGATAAAGCCACCCGATCCTGTCACTAGAACTTTAACGTTCCCCAATTTAACCTCCTCGCGCGGCCAAGGCAGCAGCCAAATAATCGAGATTGGTGGAGGCTGCGCGTTTTCAGCGCTCAGCTTTCAGCCGTCAGCTTCTGATGGGCCATGGCTCAATTCCTAAACAGTCGCGATCGGAATTGCAGCAATTTCAAGTCCTTCATTGTCGAAAATGCCGAGCGTCAAGGGCCACGCTGTCGAATGGCACTTTATGAACGGCGAGTCATGGAAGCCGTCCTGTACATCCGCAAGCCCGACTACCCCAAGGCTAATTCTGCGATCACCGCATGGGTTTTCTTTGTACGATGCAAAGAAGTCACGGATAAGGAATCCATTTCCCACTGCCGTCAAATCTGAGTTGAGCGGAGTGAGGATTGGAAAGAGCGATCATATGCGCTTGCGTTGATTGAATTCGGCAATGAAGTGCTATTTGCCGATGGCTATTGGTTTGCCGGCATCATCGCGGAATTCCAATGAAATATTAGAGCCGGATCCGCCAGGGTTCAGGAACAAAAAGTCAGTCTTGTATCCTCCTCCATTGGCAACCTGAGGGAAGACAATCGGCACTGACGGGATGCCGGTCGCATCAACTGTGGGAAAAATAGTGAATAGAAAATCCCCCCGCTCATTCGTCAGTGCCCTGAGTGTGAGAGCGGCAAATTCAGAAGTGCTGGTTAGCTCTAACACTCCCGTGAATCCTGCAGCGGGGTCGCCGATAACTTGCCATGCGAAACTCGAATCCTGTTCATTCGAAGCCAAATTTATGGTCTCCCTGTCAGTGGCAACGTCCGTTACGCCGTCACTTCGGCGCAACGTGATGGCTATTTGCGATGGTTCATCTCCCGTGTTCACTATTGCCAAACCGGTATCATGTCCGGCGGCTTTGTCAACATAGATCAGCGCGTTCGTTGTTGGCAAGGCTACCGGAATTCCCGATTGGCTGATCATTACACCTCCCCGTGTCAATGTAAAAACACCTGTCCCTACCGGGGCTTGATGGCCTAAATCGGGAATCACCTTGATCCAGCCGGTTTTGCCCACGGACTGGAATTCGTCGGTTATCAGCTGGAATATTCCTCCTGGCGCGATGCTGTAAGTGAACTGCGATGATTGCGCCGATTCACCCCTGAGGCCCACAGTAAGTGGCATGCCTGTTTTACTTCGAAATTGGATAGTGCCGGATTCCAAGGAAGTTGAAGTATTAAGCAGAATCAAGGAGGTCTGGTAGCCACCTCCAGCAGCCATTTGTGGAAAGTATAATGGCTTAGATGAGGCTGGCGCTGTTAGGTCTGCAATCGGCAAGCTTGTAAACAGCAATTCACCCCTTTGATTTATCGTAAGGCGCAGAGCCATTACCGATATCAGCTGATTGCTTGTGATTTCCAGCGAACCAAGACCTGAATTAGTAAAAGTTTCCGGGAGAATGAGATACGGGGCAAGCTGATCAATAAAACGCGCAATTTGGCAACCTTGATCCAATCGCACAGCTCCTGCAGACAAGACATTCCCTTCACTATCGCGGAGGAGCAGATGCAGATCGGCCGGACCGGCATCGAGATTAGCAATGGCAAATCCGGTGTGTATGCTTATCATCCCTCCATCGTTTGTGGAACCTTTTGGCTCGTTGTCGACGAAAATACGGACTGCCCTGGTGGTTGCAACTGCCGGGATGCCCACTTCGCTCACCACTACTCCATTCTGTCGATAACTGAACACAGCTGTACCATAGGGGGCAGTATTGCTGTCTGTCGGTACTGCCAATGCATACCCCGTCTTAAGAGAGTCATCGGGGCCTATTGTGTCATAGTTTGCCGTGCCCCCGTTTGGCACGAAAAGACCGACCTTAGAAACAGGGAGTGTGATGGTGAATTGGGCTGCGATCACCCCGCCGCCGGCGGTTGTAACGGTGAGAGGGCCTGAGCTGGCGCCGGATGGAATTACCGCTACTATTGTTGTACTGCTCATCGAAATAATGTGCGCCGCAACGCCATTGAATTGAACCACGGCACCAGGATCCAAATTTTTGCCTTGTATTGTTACCCGCGCTCCAGCGGGTCCGCTGGTTGCGGAGATCTGCATTACGATTGGAGCAGGAGGAACAGTGAAACTGACTTCATTTGAAAAACCACTTTCTTCCTCAGAGTAGTTTTGGGTCGTAACGGCGAAATAGTAAGTTGTTGAGTTTTTTAACCCGTTCACCCTAAATGAAGTGCTCAAGCCGGCATTGATGTGAGATGAGTATGTCCGTGACGCAGTGCCGAAGTGCACTCGGTAACCTGCAATATTGGATGTGATGCTTGGATCCCATTCGAGATAGACTCTCCCGTCATCAATCGGCCAAGTTGACTGTACATTAATCAGGATAAGGAAGGTGATGACAGTTACGGCTAGGGCTCTATACATAGAATTACTCATATAGGTCGGACACTGGCTGTTTCAGTGTGCGCAGGTCTAATACAACTAAGTTGAATTTATGAATAATTAGGGTTGGATTATTAGGGTAAATTAAATAATATCAATGCCCTGTGGGTGGTTAGCCCAGCGGCAAAGCATCGGCCTTACGCTTCGGTCTAACCAAACTATCCAACCCAATGCCAATCCGCAAGCAACTGACTATTCGAGGGCCTTCGGGAACTCCCAGAAACCACTGTTAAGTCCAATAGACTCAATTTCTTTTTAAAATTTCCAAAATCTTTCCCCTAGGGAATTGCCTTATTTGCTGTCCTTCGCCAGAAAATCGGACATTGTTCAGATTACACCCTCTGGATTCTGTGTTCAATGAAAAGAAAACCGAAACAAGTGAAGATGTACCCAAAGATTGCTGTGACATAGGATCGCAATCCCCAGTACGAACCCCGTTACCTGGCTTACCTTGCAAACCCCGTGTGCGCGACCCCCTATAATACCCAGACATACTTCTGGCACTAGGATTTCTGCGAATTCCACCAGTGCGCTCTGGTATTTTGCTGTTTGCTTCTGCCATAGCCGTAGTAATAGTAATACTTCGAGTAATTCTCCGAGTGAATATCAACGCTATTCAAAAGGGCTCCAATAATTCGTATGTTAACCCCTTCGAGCAATCGCTTGGTATGACGGACGGCATCCCTTGGGGTTGAACCGCCTTTGACAACCAGAATCACACCGTCCACGACTGTTCCCATGATTCGTGCGTCAGTAACAGACAAAACAGGCGGAGTATCGATCACCACATAGTTGACGAAGGACCCAAGAAAAGAAAGCCCTTCTTTCATGCGTGGAGATCCGACTAATTCCGCAGGATTCGGAGGAATGCAACCCGAAGTAATGACTGACAAGTTGGGGATTGAGCTCGCCTGAATCAAGGAAGATAAATCGGCATTGCCGGACAGGAATGTGCTCATGCCTGCGTCATTCTTGAGATTCAACGCTTTATGCACACAGGGATTGCGCATGTCGCAATCCAAGAGCATCACTGTTCCTCCGGTCTGAGCAAGCGTAATAGCCACATTGATTGCTGTCGTCGTTTTCCCTTCTCCCTTCTGGCTTGACGTGATTAATAAGAACTTCGGCGGCCGCCCGTTATGGGCCGAAAGCAGGATTGAGGTGCGCAGATTGCGGTAGGCTTCCGTGATAACAGATCCCGCATCGTGATAGGCGATCAACTCCACGGATTTTTTGAAGAAATCCGGTTTTGCGTCCGAAGTTGTCCTGGGCGCCAGCAATTTGTGTTCCGAGGCCAGCGATGGCGAGGTGTACATGGGAATGATCCCCAGCGAAGGGAGCTTTAGATAACGGTTTATGTCATCCGGAGTTCTGAGGCTTCTGTCGATATATTCCGCAAAGAAAGCTAATCCTACTCCCATCATCGTGCCGAGGACTAACGCCAGCGAGAGGTTCAGTAGCGGATTGGGTCGATAAGGGATCATGGGGACCTCAGCCGCGTCGATGGCATGTATGTTGCTGGAATTCAGGCCGGCCGACACGCCGGCTTCATTCATTCGCTGCAGTAATCCCTCATAAAGCTGCTTATCAGCATCTACCTGGCGCTTGAGGATGTTGTAATGGATGGAATTCTGGCTATATAGATTTGACTCCTGCTTCTGAGCGGCAAGAGACTTTCTAAGGAGATTCTCCCGCCGTACCGCCGCGCGATACTCGCTCTCAACGCTCTGCAAAGCTCTATCCCACTGAGTTGCAAGCTGCTTTTCAGCCTCCTCTATTTGACCGTTCAATTGATCCAATTCCGGCCAGCCCGGTTTGAACGATGCGTGCAGCTTAGCTTGCTGCTGCTTAAGAGTTGCCAGGTTCGTTTCAAGTTCTTGGATCAATTGATTGCGGAGAATTTCGGGAAACTCACCTTTTCGCACCTCTCGCACCTCATCCCACAGAGCCTCTTTCTGCATCCTGTCCGTCTCTGCAGCCGTCAGAGCAGTATTGAGATCCGACAGTGTCTGTATGATGACATTCTCCTTTTCGCCGAGCGGATAAATATTATGTTGTTGGCTGAACTGAACCAACTCTTCCTGGGATTTCTCAACCCTCGCTTTGAGACCAACGAGCTGTTTGGCCAGAAAATCGGAGGCGGCAACGTTCGCCTTATAGCCGGTTTCAAAATTCATTTGTACGTATTCATCCGCCACGGTGTTAGCCACATCAGCCGCGAGTTTTGGATCTCGGGCAGTGAAGCTCACATCCACCAAACGGCTGTTCCGGATCGGAGACGCTGAGAGGTTTTCAAGGAATATGTCCACAACGCGCTTCAAGTTCTGATCCTCGTTTGAAGACGCGTCTGAATCGCTCGCTGCAACTCCCGAGGATTTCCACAATTTGTTGAAACTGAAAGTCGCCACGGACGGTGAGGCTTGCATAAGCTCCTGATTGCGTTCGAGTTTCAATGTTTTGATGACGCGGCGTGCCAGCGTCCTGCTTACCAGAATCTTGAACTGAGTTTGAAGATATTCCTGGCTGAGCGCGTAGACCGCTCCCGGACCTTCGGTCTGTTTAAAGGGAAGGATATCCGACTGATCCGGGTCGATCTGAATTCGAGTGGTTGCCTGGTAGATTGGAACGGTGCGCCATGTTGCGATTACCGCTAATGCAAAGGTCACCAAAACAGTGGTGATGATAATCCATCGGTATTTCTTGATTACGCGCCAGTAGTCGAGGAAGCCAATACTCTCATCCTCGTGCGCCAGGTCCATGGTGATAAGCTGCTCAGTCCCACCTGCCCGGTAATAACACTGCGGGCCTGGCAGTTCGACTCGATTCCGAACGGGTTGATTTGACAATTCCATTTAAAACGCTCCCGGAATGCTATATCCGCGCAAACTGCCGCCAAAAGGAATGCAGTTTTTTGATTCTAATCTGAGGTAATGGTTTGATTCTAGGTAAATGCACAGTAAGGTGTCAACAATCTCGTCAATCTCGTCAATAAAATGCTTATCCGCATCGCTTGCCGGTGCAGAGGAGCATCCGGAAACTTGCCTGCCGGCAAATTTGCGGGATATCCATTGACATGCCGAAAAACTGGGGACTATAATCGGCACAATCCTAATGGGCATGGCTTCGTGGATCTCATGGAGGAATTGCTGATATGCTCATCCGAGCAGCCGGGGACCGTGTGGTGTGGATGATGTTTTGCGTGGGATGGCTTTTTACGACACCACTATCTCTGCAAGCAGAAATGACTGCTATCCGCCCCCTCGGCAGATTGGCAACATCCGGAGCAGTTTCAATTGGCAACGTACCTGCGCCGACCGGGACCGTCCTCTTTTCGGGCGATCATCTGTCTGCACAGGATTCCCCGGCTTTGGTCAGCTTTAGCAGCGGCAGCAGTGTTGTCCTAACCCGCGGCACCGCGGCAACAATATCCCGCAAGGGAACGGCGCTTCTTGTAGAAGCCGAAAAAGGCACCATCGGTTTTCATTTCGTGCCGCGTGAAGTAGCTCGCATTGAAGCAGGGCACTATAAATTCACGATCTCGGCAACAAACAATGCGGGAGTGGGGGAATTGGTCATCGGCACCGACGGCCAGGCTGCAATGTCACTCAGCAGCGGAAGTTTCTCGGCCTTTAACACCGCAAGCGGGGAATCTTTCGAAGTCTCCGCTGACTCGCAGGCAAAGTCGGAGTCTCTGCCTGCAGGCAAAGGGACGCTGGTCAACGACACCAGTACGCTTTCAGATCAGACACAACACTGGCCTGAGAACTCGCGTAGGGACAAGTGCGTCGTAGTCCGCGGAGAAGCACACAGGATTATCGCAAACAATACCACCACCTTGACACTGAGGGGAACATGGCTGCTCTTTTCGGGCACCTACGAATATATGATCACTGACTGCACTGAACAGGCGTTGGCGGATGCCAACGCAGCCATTGGCATTGAAGAAGCCCTTAATACTTCTGCGGCAGCTATTCCTCCTGTTCCATCCCCATCAACAGGCATGAGCGGCGGGGCAAAAGCTGCTATTGCTATCGGAGTGGCCGGAGGCGCAGCTGCCGGCATAGCGGTTGCCGTTTCCAATAAATCGAAAAGCCCTTAGATTAAATCCCGCCTGCTGTCTCTTAGCACGTTGTCTCAAATCGAGCGTTGTATTGCACCCAAAGTCTCAACTTGTTGCTGAGACCGGGCAGCTCTTTCGTTTAAGGCTGCAATACAAATCAGCATTGCTGCCACGGCAGGCGTGTAAAGCGCATAATCCGTCATTTCTTGAATGGCCGTGGCGGTAAGTGCACCGAGGGTAGCCAGGCCAATGCCACGCACAAGAGGATCCTCGCTTCTCAAATTGTGCCAGGCGCGCCGCCAACAGGCGATCAGGAGCCAGACGACGAGCCCCAAGCCCACTATTCCGCACTCCGCCAGTATCTGCAGATAATCGTTATGGGCATAAACAGCCGGCCTGTCCGGCTCCCAAGTCTCGTAGGCAGGGAAAGTCCATTGAAAGCTGCCAACTCCTTGTCCGAACCATGGATTTGAGCGAATCATTCTCCAGGAGTCGCGCCAAATCGGAATTCGATCCTGTTCGAAATATCCATGATGCATCATGCTGGCGTAACGTGACAGCACGGCATCTATGCCAGTAAAGATGCCGATCCCGACGATGGCAAAAGCAACCGACAGCACAAGTATCGGCGCAAAACGCCCGCCCTCAGCCGATCTTGCGGCGATCATCATGACTCCGACACTCACAAACATGGCAATAATCCCTGCTCGGGAAAGGGACATGATTACTCCGAGACCTATCAGCGCAAGCCATGCGATGATCCAAGCGAGCTGTGCTGAATCGGGCATGCCAAGCAAATGACCGACTCGGAACTCTCGGCCCTGAAAGAGATCTGCCGATTTCCGGTAGAGAAATCCCACCCCCAGAGAAATCGAGAAATTCAACATGAGAGCAAAGTGGTTGCGATTAGCGAGAGTCCCGTGCGCCGAGTCGGAATGAAAGGGCGGGTCTAATGCTGAAGTAAAGCCGGTCAAGTTCTGAAAAATACCGTAAAGAGATTCCATAATACCCAGCAATATCATCAAAACAACAAACCGCACCAACTGCTGCCGCGTGGAAAATCCATGGATGACAGAAAGTCCGAGCGCGGCGTACCCGACTGCCAGGATGAGGTACAATTCAGTTGTATGCGGCTCCACGGTGTGGGGGAGAAAAGGGGATGGCGAATTCAAGGCGATCACTGGATTCATCCGCTGCAGGGCGGCCAAGGCGAGCAGCCCGAGAGCCGGGATGTATGTCCAGGAGAAAAAAAACCGGACGCCCCCTCCCGCCGCTTCCATGATTAGTCTGTAAGCGCATAACAAAATTGATGCCGCTGAAAAAAAAGACATGCTCCACGGCATTTTGGCGCCCCAGGCAATTGCAGCAGAATAAAGAAGAGCAATTACCAAGAAATCCAATATTGTCGATTGGATTATTCGGCTGGATGTTGTTCCCATCTCAATTTTCGGATGAATTTTCAATGCTTTTCTTTGCCGTCTCGGACTGCAGGTTGTCGACTCGGATCGCAACGTTATCGAGCCAAAGCGATCCCTGAATTTTGCTGTCAAACTTTTCCGAAGGAGAACGCCGGAGCGATAGTTTTACCGCTTTGGTGTCAGGATTCACTTTGAAAGCGAAGGAGTATTTTTTCCAGGAGGATAGGCTTGGGAAGGATTCAGTTTGCATGATTATACCCTGCGAGCTAGGGAAGCTCTCAATTACGAAGCAGGGTGTTTGGTCTGTTGTCAGGTCTTGAGTCTTTAAGTAATACTGTAGCCAATAATTACCGGCATTTGGTGTGGGTAGGATTTGGCTCAGATGAGAAAAATCAATATTGGTGTTGTTGAATGTTACCTTAAGACTTCTGAGCCCATCCACATGGACTGCCTGATCGATCTGCACATTTGCTTCGTCAGTCTCTTGTCGGCGCCAGTCGAAGCCACCATCCAGAATCTCGTCTTCAAAGGATCCATTCCAAACAAGATTTGCCATCGGATCAGTCGCTGAACTGACCGCAAGTTTTTGCCCGAGTAGGAGTTCCCCGCTGTGCAGAGCATTTTTATCCAAGGATTCCACCCACACCCTGGATGCCTCTTCAACCCGGTTCTTTGCCAGCAATGCGTCGATATAGGGAAAAACCAGGGATATGCCGCCCGTAAATCCCTCCGGAAAATGATTACGAAGAAACCGCTCCCAGGACAGCCGGGCAAGCTCCAGTTCATCATGAGCATTAAAAAAAGCAAGCGCGCTTAGATTTGTCGGCATTTTGTCGGGGACCAGCATTAAAAGGACTCTTGAATGATCCGGATCTGCCTTCCATGCAACCTGAAGGGCGATATCCAGCCTGGTGTTATCACAATCGATTGCAGTCCTAAAATGCTCGTACATCTTCTCCAGATTTCCACGGAGCAAATAATAATTTCCTGCCTGCCAATGAACCGTGGGGGAATAAGCCCAGACTTTTAACGCTTGCTGAAGGCATTC
>Ga0208980_10003008_pt1 | contig 10224 bp, 10 predicted proteins | sample WetSurMetagenome_3_FD_187993 | JGI IMG/M metagenome (GOLD analysis project Ga0208980, IMG submission 187993) | Wetland microbial communities from Twitchell Island in the Sacramento Delta, sample from surface sediment Aug2011 Site A1 Bulk (version 2) | ecosystem: Environmental > Aquatic > Marine...
ATTACACAATCAAACATATCAATTCCTCTTTCAATTGCTTCAAGAAGATTTGCCGGAGTCCCTACCCCCATCAGGTAACGTGGTTTCTCTTCCGGCAGTATCTCATTGACTAATTCAATTATCCTGTACATATCCTCAGCAGGTTCACCTACTGACAATCCTCCGATGGCATTTCCTGCAAGACCGGATGAAGCAATTTTCTCAGCAGAAATTCTTCTCAGATCATCAAATGTCCCTCCCTGCACAATCGGGAACAGGAATTGTTCCTTTCCATATAAGTGTTCTGTTTCATTAAACCTGACAATTGCCCTGTCGAGCCAGTGATGAGTGAGGGCAACGGACTTTTTTGCATAATTGTAATCGCAGGGCCATGGTGCACATTCATCAAAAACCATCATTATATCAGCACCAATGATTCGTTGTATATCAATTGTATTTTCAGGCGTAAAAACATGTCGTGATCCGTCAATATGTGATTTAAAGATTGCACCTTCATCTGTAAGTTTCCTGTTCCCGGTAAGCGAGAATACCTGGTAGCCACCACTATCTGTAAGTATCGGGCGATCCCATGACATAAACTTATGGAGTCCACCGGCTGCCCTGAGAATTTCTGTTCCAGGCCTTAAATAAAGATGATATGTGTTCCCAAGAATTATTTTTGCGTTTATATCTTCTGAAAGGTTTCGCTGCAGAATTCCTTTTACAGTACCTCCAGTTCCAACCGGCATAAAGATTGGTGTCGGGATATCACCATGAGCTGTTCTCAGCAAACCTGTACGAGCTTTTGATTCTTTATCCCTGCTCTCAATCTTAAACATATTATTCAGTTTCATCTTTCGAAGCACAAAGGTAATTTTTCCGGACAGCCTAATAAAATTATCACGAATTATTTTTCGTGCATTCCTTTGCCTCTGACTCCCCCACCTGCTACCACATTAGAATATGCAAACACTTCAGATAGATAAATGCCATATGGAAATGAGACAAAAGAAAGAGTTAACCGATGATTATTATAATTTATTTTTTAACATTCCGTTTATCTTATTAATATTGCTGACTTATAATATGTCAGATGACAGATCAGGGTAATAATATTCTTTTTGTAGTTTTTCTAGTTTTTTCTCTAGCTGCAGCAATTCAGTTGTTTTATTACTATTTCTTCTATCTGTCTGTTTACACTTATAAACCTGTTGCTCCCGGGAAAGCCACCCATCCTGTTTCTGTCATTATCTGTGCAAGGAATGAAGCAGAGAACCTTAGTAATTTTCTCCCTGCAGTCCTTGAACAGGATTATCCGGATTATGAAGTCATTGTCGTGAATGATTGTTCAGAGGACAACTCTTATGATATCCTTGGCAAATTTCTTATGCAATATCCTCATCTTAAGATATCTACTGTTAACAAAGATCCAAAATTCACACATAACAAGAAGTTTGCCCAGTTTATCGGAATAAAGGCTGCAAAAAATGAGATTCTGCTTTTTACCGATGCAGATTGCCAGCCTGAATCTGATAAATGGCTAGAGGGAATGACTTCGCACTTTGATGATAAAATCACTTTTGTCCTTGGATATGGAGGATATCTTGCTGAAAAAGGATTGCTGAACAAATATATACGTTACGATAGCATGACAATAGCTATGCAGTATCTTGGAATGGCAATCCGCGGCATCCCTTATATGGGTGTCGGACGTAATCTTGCCTACAGGCGTTCCGCATTTTTTGCAAACAAAGGTTTCGGGGTACACACTAATCTTGCCTCAGGTGATGATGATCTTTTCATAAACACAAATGCTTCAGGTTTAAATACATGTGTTGAGTTCACCAAATATACACATACCAGGTCTGTTCCAAAATCAACAGTCAGTGAGTGGATTACACAGAAGAAAAGACATCTTACAACTGGACCTTACTATAAATTAAGAGATAAATTGCTTCTGACAGCAGAGCCAGTGACAAGGATCATTTTCTACATGGCATTTATTGTACTCCTGTCATTTAGTTTTTTCTGGCCATTTGTCTTAGGAATATTCGTTGCAAGACTTATTACCCAAATAATTGTATTTGTTCTTGTACAGAAAAGGCTGAATGAACCGCGATTGTTAACATATTCACTAATATTTGATATCTTTTCACCTGTGATCAACAGTCTTGTACTCTTAAGCACTTTCGGGAAAGGATCCGGTAATAATGTATGGAAATAAAAAACGATTTATCGGAAAAAGCAAAAAACGATCTGCTGCTTGTGGAAAAGGCAAAAAATGGAAATGAAAAAGCCTATGCAAGCCTTATGAACCGGTACAGGGATTCAATATACTATATGCTCCTTAAAATGGTTAATAATCCTGCTGATGCTGAAGATCTCACAATTGAGGCTTTTGGCAAAGCATTCAGGAATATTGACTCCTACACTCCAAAATATGCATTCAGTACCTGGCTATTTAAGATTGCCTCCAACAACTGCGTTGACTTTATCAGGAAAAAGCAGGGATATCCCACACCTCTTGATCATTTGCAGGACAACCTGGATAATGCAACTGTAAATATCCAGTCAGACATGCCGGATCCTGAAGAATCACTTATCAATCATCAGAAAATAGCTGCCCTTAAAAATATAGTCGATCAGCTTAAACCACGATATAAAAAACTCATTGAGCTAAGATATTATAAAGAGTATTCCTATGAAGAGATTTCATCAGAGCTCAACCTTCCGATTGGCACAGTAAAGGCGCAGCTATACAGGGCTAAAACATTATTGTACAATATACTAATCAAAACAGGTAACAGGTAGTGTACGAAAGCTTATTCAGGTATTTTCCCTTATTATCCGATTCACAGAAAGATAAGCTGTCGCAGTTAAAGAAAATCTACGACAGGTGGAACAGCATGATAAATGTAATTTCCAGAAAAGATATGGACAATTTTATGGTGCATCATGTTCTTCACTCTATGGCTATAGGGAAAGTGATCACCTTTTTGCCCGGAACAAAGATCCTCGATGTCGGAACTGGAGGAGGATTTCCGGGAATCCCTCTGGCAATATTGTTTCCCGATTCAGAATTCACCCTGCTGGACTCAATTGAGAAAAAAATAAAAGTTGTTTCAGCTGTCGCAGAGGAACTTGAATTAAATAATGTCATTCCCTTGCGTAAAAGAGTTGAAGATGAAAAAAACAAGTACCATTTTATTGTCAGCAGGGCAGTTACCGGGTTCAGCGGATTTGTAAGCATGACTGCAAAAAATATAGACAAATCAGGATCAAACAGTCTCCATAATGGCATTTTATACCTAAAGGGAGGAGATCTGTCTGTAGAATTATCTTCATTCAAAAACAAGGTAACTGTGGTGAATATCAACAGTTTCTTCGATGATCACTATTTTGAAACCAAAAAGATTGTCTATCTGCCTGTTTGATTTTTTGAAAAAAAACATCGCCGGGATTTTTATATTTCAAAAAAGTACTACATTTGCAGTCTCAAATAAGAGAGTTATACAAAATATATATTTCAAAAGATGAAAAGGACATTTCAGCCATCAAGAAGGAAGAGATCAAATAAGCATGGTTTCAGGGAAAGGATGTCAACCCCGAACGGAAGAAGAGTTCTTGCTGCACGCAGGGCAAAAGGAAGAAAGAAACTTACCGTCTCTACTGAACTGAAATTGAAAGGATAATTAAATTCTACAATATCTTATTTAAAGGTGTCTTATAACAGGACACCTTTTTTGTTGCATAATTCTTAACTTTACCAACTTTTTAATTTCTGATAATGAATCATCTCCTGGACCACATAAACGATAAAGAGCTAAGCCTTATCGCCGGTAAAGTAACTGGTAATCATCGCATCACTCCCGAAGAGGGACTGATTCTGTATAAAAAAGCCGATCTGGCTCTTCTTGGTTTGCTTGCCGGTATTGTCCGGAGAAAGCATAACGGGAACAAGGCTTTTTTCAATCATAATTTTCACATCGAACCAACTAATAAATGCATTTATAATTGCAGATTCTGTTCCTACCATAAACCGGAAGGTGATCCGGAAAGCTGGGAATACAGTCATGACGAAATGCTCGAGCTTGTAAAACGCTTTGACAAAAAACCTGTCACAGAAGTTCATATTGTCGGAGGCGTGCACCCATCATACGATCTGCATTACTGGGGATCGCTGATAAAGCGGATAAAGGAACACAGGCCTGCTCTTCATGTGAAGGCATTTTCAGCCATTGAACTTGATTACATGATAAAAAAGGCAGGATTTACAATCAAAGAAGGATTGGACCATCTGAAAAACTGTGGACTCGATTCGATTCCGGGTGGCGGAGCTGAAATATTTGATGAAGAGCTCAGAAAAATGATCTGTGATGAAAAATCATCATCTGAACTCTGGCTTGAAATTCATGAAACGGCTCACCTGAGCGGTATTCCATCGAATGCCACAATGCTTTATGGCCACATTGAAAACTACATCCACCGTATTGATCACATGGAGAGACTGCGTAAACTGCAGGATAAAACAGGGGGATTCAATGCATTTATACCATTAAAATACAAAAAGATCAACAATAGCATGTCATATCTTGGAGAGGTTAATCTCATTGAGGATCTGAGGAATTATGCCGTTTCAAGAATTTACCTCGATAATTTTCCACACATAAAAGCATACTGGCCAATGATAGGAAAAGAGAGTGCCCAGCTTTCCCTCTCTTTCGGTGCTGACGATATGGACGGTACTATAGACGACACGACAAAAATCTATTCAATGGCAGGTTCTGAAGAGGAAAAGCCGGTAATGACCACTGATGAAATCTGCCATCTGATCCGTCAGGCAGGATATGTTCCGGTTGAGAGAGATTCTTTATATAATCCCATATACCCCCCATCCCCCCTGAAGGGGGGCTAATACCCTATGAATTAAACCCCCTTTAGGGGGAATGGGGCAAAAGAAAATAGAGAGAAGAATCTATGGGCATGAATTCTTCTCAATTTTTCTTATAATTTTATCAGTACCTTTACGTTATTATTAATGTTCAACTTGTCAGCATGAGCCTAAAAAACTTTATACTCAGCAAAGTATTCTTAAAAAACCTTGGAATTGCCGTTGTTATTGTTGTTGGGATAGTAATAGCCTTACTTATCTGGATGAATTTCTATACAAGACACGGACAGGCTCGTCCTGTGCCGGATTTTTACGGCCTCAGTATTGAAGAAACAGTAAAGCTGGCAAAAAAGAACAAACTGAGGTTCCAGGTAGTCGATTCGGTTTATACCACTGTTGTCCCACGCGGATGTGTTGCTGAACAGAATCCAAAACCAGGATTCAAGGTAAAAAAATGGAGGAATATTATTCTCACAATAAATGCTTTTAAACCTGAAATGGTTGCTGTGCCTAACCTTGTGGACCTGCCAATAAGACAGGCAAAGGCCTTGATAGAGAGTGCAGGTCTTAAACTTGGTGAGACGAGATTCAAACCGGATCAGTCAATAAACATGGTTATCGAACAGCTTTATAACGGGAAAAAGATCTCTGAGGGTGATTCAATCCAGAAGGGCTCTGTGGTTGATCTGATTCTTGGAAAAGGATTAAGCAATCAGCGTACTTCAGTTCCATATTTGATCGGGATGAACCTTGAACCCGCCAAAAATAAAATTCTTTTCGCCTCTCTCAGCCTCGGAACGTATGTATATGATAAATCAATTGTGACCGGTCAGGATACCCTTAATGCTTTTGTTTATAAACAGAATCCTGAGTACAGGGATGATGCAAGCCTTCAGCTGGGATCTGCCATATATCTCTGGCTGACAGTTGACTCAACTAAGCTGGCTGCAGATTCAACTCTTTTGATGATCTCAGATACTCTTCCTGTAGCGGATGTTACAAATAAGACATCTAAATAATACAGATGATCAAGCAGCTATCCCTATATCTTCTTTTTTTCAACGTCTTTCTGGTTGTCTTACCTGCACAGGAGGTAGTTACAGGCCTTCAGTCAAATTATGTAATTCTGAAAAACAGGGATGAACAGAAAATTACTAAAGGAACTGCTGCTTCCGATACAATTGATCTTCCATTTTTCGATGATTTCTCACAAAAATCAGTTTATCCGGACAAAACGAAGTGGGTGGATAACTTTGTATTCATCAATGATACATATTCTGATAAACAGAGAACAACAGGTATAGCCACGTTTGATGCCCTGGATAATTATGGCAGGTTATATGAGACTGCATCATCGGCAACATTTCAGGCTGACCAGCTAACATCAAAGCCTTTAAATCTGAAATTCTCCGCTTCTGATAACATCTGGCTAAGTTTCTTTTACCAGGCAGGAGGTCTGTCCGATGCGCCTGAAAAAAACGATATTCTTGTTCTTCAGTTCTACGCACCTGAAGAGAAAAAGTGGTATCCGGTGTGGACTGCAGAAGGTAATACTGATCAGAAATTCAGGCCGGTCATCATACAAGTTAAGGAGACCCGTTACCTCAGGAAAGGTTTTCAGTTTCGTTTTACGAATTATGCAAGCCTGAGCCCAAACCTAAGTGATCCGTCAATGGTCGGGAACTGTGACATATGGAACATTGATTACCTTCTTCTCGGTAAAAACAGAAACGCCGCAGATACGATATTTGCGGACGTGGCTTTGAGACTTCCGTTAAGGTCGCTGTTAAAGAATCATGAGGCGATGCCATGGAAACAATTCAGACAGACATATCTTCAGGAGATGGCATCATCGATACTTATCCACTACCGCAACAATGATACTATAGTCAGAAATGCGACAAGAAATTTCGAGATATGGGATGTTTATAAAAACTCAGAGGCCCACTCTTTCTCCCCTGGTGCAACCAACATAGATCCATTAACAAATGTCGATTACAAAGCCAATCTTGTTTATACATATAATACTAATAATCCTGATTCTGCACTTTTCAGGGTAACATGCTCCCTCAAAACTGATGCATTTGATCCTAAAGTGAATGATACATTGGTATATTATCAGGTTTTCAGAAATTATTTCGCTTTTGATGATGGATCCTCTGAGGGAGGATATGGAATTAACGGGTTAGGTTCAAGAAACGCGATGCTTGCTTATCGATATAAGTCATATATGAAGGATACTCTCAGGGCTGTGAATATTTGCTTTAATGACAGCTATCAGGATGCCAATAAAAGAGCATTTGACATAATGGTCTGGGACGACAACAATGGTATCCCCGGAAATGAAATATATTCAGTCGAGGAGGTTATGGTCGAACAGGGACAAAAGATCAATGGTTTCTATACCTATAATATCCCCGGAGGAGTAATGTTGGATGATATCTTTTATATAGGCTGGAAACAGCGGTCTGAGACATTTCTGAATGCTGGTTTCGATATTAATACTCCGCATAATGGCAAACAGTTCTACTGGTTAAATGGAGTTTGGCAACAGTCACAGGTGCATGGAAGCGTGATGATCAGACCTGTTTTGGGTGACCGGCTGAAGGTTACATCTGTTAATGATTCCTATTATAAGGATAAATCCAAAATAAGTATCTGGCCCAATCCGGCTTCAGATTATTTCAATGTTGATACCGGGGAACGTCCGATTTCAGGTTCTGCTTACGTTTCAGTACTCGATCTTTCGGGTCGTGAACTTATAAGAGTACCCTACAGTGAACGGATTGACATATCATCCCTCCACGAGGGAATGTACATAGTTATAACAACTTTCAACGGCAAACCTACAGGTTATAACCGGTTAATTAAGACCAAGTAAATAAAGAAAATGGCTGAAGAAGATTTGGGAGACCAGCAGGAGCTTTTTGAACATTACAGGTTTAAAGCCGATCCGGGTCAGTCATTGTTGAGAATTGACAAGTTTCTTTCCGACAGGATTGAGAACAGTTCCAGGACACGCATTCAGAATGCTGCCAATGCCGGGAATATTCTTGTAAATAATAATCCGGTAAAACCTAATTATAAAATTAAACCCGGAGATATCGTCCAGGTCGTTTTACCAACACCCCCAAGGGAGATAGAACTTATACCGGAAAATATCCCGCTGAACATTATATATGAAGATGACGATGTACTGGTAGTTAATAAAGAACCGGGTATGGTTGTTCATCCTGCTTACGGAAACTATACTGGTACACTGGTAAATGCACTTATGTGGCATTTCAAAGATCTTCCTCTATTCAGTACGGGAGAGAGCAGACCAGGACTGGTTCACAGAATTGATAAAAACACTTCCGGGATCCTTGTAATTGCCAAGAATGAATTCGCACTTAACAGACTCTCGAAACAGTTTTTTGACCGGACTACTGACAGGAAATATAATGCACTTGTATGGGGAATTCCAGATCCTCCGGAGGGTACAATAACCGGAAATGTCGGCAGGAATATTAAAGACAGGAAAATAATGCAGGTTTTCAAGGATGACAGTGAAGGTAAAACTGCGATCACACATTACAGAGTTCTTGAAAACCTTGGATATATTTCACTAGTTGAATGCAAGCTTGAAACCGGGCGAACTCATCAGATAAGGGTACATTTCAGCCATATTAAACATCCTTTGTTTAATGATGAGGAATATGGTGGTAATCAAATTATTAAAGGAACTACATTTACAAAGTACCAGCAATTTATCAGGAATTGTTTCAAGATTCTGCCACGCCAGGCTCTGCATGCAAAATCACTGGCATTCGACCATCCTGTTAGCGGTAAACGACTTTCATTCGACTCCGATTTACCCGATGATATGCAGCAGGTTATTGAAAAATGGAGGAAATATATCTCCGGGAGAGAACATGAGTAAAAAAGCTCAGAGCTCAGAGCTCAGCGCACAGGGCTCAGAGTTAATGTTTTTGCCCTGAGCTCATCGCGCTGAGCCCTGCGCTTAATGTTACCAGCTGCCACTGGCTCCGCCACCACCAAAACTTCCGCCACCGAAGCCGCCGAAACCACCTCCGCCACCTCCGCCACCGGAAAATCCACCCCAGCTTCCACTGTGTGAACCTCTGCCTGAATTCATCATACTAAGTAGCAACCAGAATGGTAAACCTCCGGTACTTATATTTCTTCTGTTTGAACCTCCTGATTTTCCGGCGAAAATAACTATTACAATAATTATGATGAAAATAATGATACCTGCGGGAGAATTCTTTCCTCCGCTCTTCTTAGGTTTTTGTCCGTAATCTGCAGCTGAAAACTCACCTCTTGCCAGTGACATAAGGGTATTTGTAGCATTACTGAGTCCTCCATAATAATCGTTATTTCTGAAGGCAGGAATAATTTCGTTATCAATAATCTCAGCGCAGGTAATATCCGGAATTACTCCCTCGAGACCATAACCCGTTTCTATTCTGATCCCACTGTTAGAGTCAGAAGTTTTTGGTTTTATCAGGATCAGCAGACCATTATTAAGACCTTTCTGTCCTATTCCCCATTTCTCTGCCAGACGCTGGGAATAATCCGAAATATCATATCCTCCGAATGAGGGAACAATGACTATCGCTATCTGGGTAGAGGTCGAATCGTTAAACTGGACCAGTTTTCGTTCCAGCATACCAACCTCTTCAGGTTTGAGTAACCCTACAAAATCATTTACCAATTTGGGAGGAACAGGTCTGTCGGGAATTTTTTGTGAAAAACCCTGGCTGACAAAAACTGTCGAAAAAAGAATTGCAAGGGTAAAATTATATATACTTCTTCTCATTATATCTACTCCCCTGTTGGTTTATCGAATGAAATCTCATCAGACAGTTCGTTAACATCATCTTTTCTGTAGGGGAAGTGAGTCTGCAGTTGTTTGCCAGCAAGAATAATCCCTTCTGAAAGTCCTTCGGTAAACTTATTTTCTTTGAATCTATTCAACAGAAGGTTGCTGATCTCATCCCAGAATCCGGAAGGAACTTTTGAATTAATTCCTGCATCGCCAATGATTGCGAATTTTCTGTTGCTGACAGCGAGGTAAAAAAGGACACCGTTACGTTCAGCTGTTTTATGCATCCCGAGTTTATTAAAGATCCACGCTGCTCTGTCAAGAACATCACCTTCAAAGGAGGTCTCGATATGAACCCTTATCTCACCGGAAGTTTCTTTTTCTGCCTCTCTCACGGAAGCGAGTATCTGAGCCTGTTGTTCTTTCGTAAAGAAAGATGAAGCCTTCATTCTATTTAAGTATAATAATTAAAACTTGACTTCCGGTGCCTTATCAGCCCCTTCAGCAGCTTCAAAATATGGCTTTG
>Ga0208980_10003009_pt1 | contig 10224 bp, 7 predicted proteins | sample WetSurMetagenome_3_FD_187993 | JGI IMG/M metagenome (GOLD analysis project Ga0208980, IMG submission 187993) | Wetland microbial communities from Twitchell Island in the Sacramento Delta, sample from surface sediment Aug2011 Site A1 Bulk (version 2) | ecosystem: Environmental > Aquatic > Marine...
CTGAGGCATGCATGGTCCCAGGAAAAACAGGCCGCCTACTTGAACGCGCAGATCAATTGGCGACAGGTAGAAGGCGAGGAGATCAAAATCCTGGTCACGCCCGCCCACTATTTCAACAAGTTCAGGGCCGTCAGCCCTCAATTCGAAGAACTCACCGGCATCAAGGTGACCTTTGACATCATCCCGCCGCGTGAGATGCGGGAGAAGGCCGTGCTCGATTTCGGTGCAGGCACAGCCACCTATGCCACCCACACCGGCGACCCCATGTTCTTGTCTCTTTATGAGACCAATAAATGGATTGAGCCACTCGACGACTATATCAACGACCCGAAGTTGACCGACAAGAAATGGTTCGCCAAAGACGATATCATCCCGCTCTGGCTGGCGGCCGATTCCGTCAATGGCAAACTCTACGCCCTGCCCTCGGAAGGCGAAGCGACAATTCATGTCTTCAACCGCGAGTTATATGAGAAGAAAGGGCTGAAGCCGCCGGCCACCATGGAGGAGTTCAAGGAAACGGCAAAAGCCCTCAACAAGATCGACGGCAAAGCGGCGGGGGCAGCGCTCCGCGGGTTCCGGGGTGCCGGTCAGAACCTGTACATTTGGCCGTCGCTCTTCCTGGCGTGGGGCGGCAAGTGGTTCGGCGCGGACGGCAAGGTTCTCGTGAACAGCGAGCCGGGTGTTAAATCGCTCGAATACTATTGCGACCTCCTTCAAAACTACGGCCCGGCCGGGGTGGAAAACTGGAACTGGCCGGAAATCATGGAGGCTTACGCCGGCGGGAACGTCGCCCAGTTCATCGACGCCAATTCGACCGCCTCGGTCATCGAAAATCCGGCCAAGTCAAAGGCGGCCGGAAAAACCGGGTACCAGCGCTGGCCCAAAGGCCCTTCCGGCCGACGCGTGACCAGCATCTGGAACTGGGCCATGTCGATCAACTCGGCCCTGCCCAAGAAGAAAAAAATTGCCACGTGGCTCTACATCCAATGGCTTACCTCCCGGCCGACCCAGCTCTCTTCGGCCCTTTTCTTGGAATCCCCCGATGCGGTCGTGCGCACCGGGGTCAACCGGATTTCCATTTGGACCGATCCGACGTACCGCAAGGCGATCAACTTCACCCCCGACTATGCCGACGTGGTGCTGACCACCATGAAGGAAGACACTGACCCGGATTGGAGACCCCGTGTGCCTCAATGGCCGAAAATCGGCGAGGTGATGGCGGTGGCCATTCAAGCGGCCCTGGTCAAGCAGAAAACTCCCAAGGTTGCTTTGGACGAAGCCAACGCCGAGATCGAAAAATTCATGAAAAAGTAGTTGCCGGCAAGGCAGCCGGTGGAGAGAGGCAAGGGGAGGCCATGCCGGACGCCTCCCCTTGCGGCACACCCCGGACGAGAGTCGCAAATGGATAATGTGACCCCATCGAAAAAAGCCGGGTTCCAGAAGGAGTGGGAGCGCTTCGGGTACGCGATGGTGTCGCCCAGCATGGTCTTTCTGATTGCGGTGACCACCCTGCCGCTCGTGTCGCTTCTATCAATGAGCTTTTTCCGGATCGATCTCACCTCCCCGATGGACAACGGGTGGGCCGGCCTTGAGAACTACAGTGAAATCTTCAAGGACCAGCGTTTCTGGCATTCGATTCGCCTGTCCGTCATTTACACGGCGATTACAGTCGTACTGCAGGTGGTGATCGGGCTATCCCTGGCCATGGCGTTCTTTAAAGGATTCAGGGGCCAGGGAGTGATGCGGGTCAGCGTTTTGCTGCCGATGATCCTGGCCCCCGTGGTGGTCGGCCTTTCGTGGCGGACATTGATCCTGACGCCGGAGTACGGGATCCTCGATTACCTGTCGATCCTGATGGGATTCGGATCAAAGCCGTGGCTGGTCCAGCCTTCCTGGGCGCTGGTGTCGGTCATCCTGATCCACACCTGGCAGTGGACGCCGTTCGCGTTTATCGTCTTCCTCGCCAGCCTCAACGCCATGCCGCAGGAGCCGCTTGAGGCCGCCTTTTTGGACACGCGAAACTCCTGGCAACGATTCCGGTTCGTGATCCTGCCCATGATCCGCCCGGCCGTTTACATCGTCGTCATCATCCGGACCATGGTCGCATTGCGGGCCTTTGCCGCCATCTTTTCCGCGACCGGCGGCGGGCCGGGGACCGCCACCGAGATATTGAACCTCTACGCCTACCGGGTCTCTTTCAATTCCCTGAACCTGGGCTACGGGGCGGCGCTGGGAACGCTCCTGCTCCTGATCACGGTCGGCATTTCCATGGTCTTTTTCCGAATGAGGAGAGCAAGCTGAGGTCGCGATGATATGAGCGCGCCAGGACCCACAAGCGCGGCCGTGAAAAGGGCCGCCGCCGTCGTGAAAACCGCCCTGTTCCTGACGATGATCCTGATCTGGGCCTTTCCGGTCATCTGGGTGATCATGACCTCGTTCAAAGCAAGGACGGACATTTTCACCCTCCCGCCGAAAATATTTTTCAGCCCGACGGTCGAGCACTACATAGAAGCCTTCCTGCGTTCATCCGACATCACGCGCGGCATCGGGAACAGCCTCCTGGTGGCCGCCCTGACCACATTGCTTACGCTTTTGATCGCCGTCCCCGCCGGCTACGCTTTTGCGCGGGTAACCTTTCGCTTCCGCCAGCAGCTGTCTTTCTTCGCACTGATCTCCCAGATGGCGCCGCCGATCGGCCTGATCATCCCGTATTTCTTCATCCTGAGCCGCACGAACATGCTGGACACCTACACCGGCTTGATCGCCATCCACATGAGCCTGACCGTGCCGTTCAGCATCTGGCTGATGATCACCTATTTTCAGGATCTCCCGGCCTCCCTGGAAGAATCCGCTGCGATCGACGGGGCCTCCCCCTTCACCACGTTTTTCCGGGTCGTGCTGCCCACGGCCTGGGGGGGAGTCGGTGTGACCGCCATTTTCGCCTTCATCGAAAGCTGGAACGAGTTCCTGTATGCCGTTGTCCTGACGGGCAACCGAACGAAAACCGTGCCGGTCGCCATCTTCAGCTTTCTCACCACCGAGGAAAGTTTGTGGGGCCCTTTCACGGCGACCGGCGTGAGCATCATGGCCCCCGTGATTCTCGTCGCGCTCTTCGCCCAGCGCCAGATGATCAAGGGGATGACCCTCGGGGCCACCAAGGGATGAAGAGAATTCAAAACGAAAGTGGAACCATTGCCGAATAAACTTACACAAGGGAAGGGTGTCGATGAAAAAAAGCAAACAAAAGCTGTTGATGCTTGGCCTGGATGCGGCGCTGCCGTCGCTGATCTTGAAGTTCACGGAAGAGGGGTCCATGCCGGTCACCAAGAAACTGATGGACCGCGGGTGGTTCTCGCCCATGATGACCACCTTCCCGCCGCTCACGGCCGCGGCCTGGTGCGCCATCACCTGCGGCGCCGGGCCGGGGACCGCGGGCATCCCCAGTCTCATGGTCCACATGCCGGGGGAGCCCCTGGACAAGTGGCACACCTCTTTCTGCCGCAACACGCTGCGGGCTGAAACCCTCTGGGAGGCCGCCGAGAAGGAGGGCGGCAAGACGCTCCTCGTCAATTGGCCGGTGACCTGGCCCCTCGGGGGGGTGAAGAAGGGCATCCAGCTGTCGGCTTCGCTGAACCCGCCGTTCCGATACTTCTACATGCCGCTGTGGGATATCGCGTCCTCGGCCATCTTCTCAAGCCGGGTCGAGCGCTGCAACCAGGTCCCCGGCCGCGCGGTGAAGGTGCGCTTTGAAGCGGCCGAGGGTTGGACCCACCTCCCGAAAAACAGCGGGACACCCATGGCAATTCAGGTCAGTGTGCCGCCGACCTACGCCAAGGGGCCGGTCTACCATGTCGCGGTTTTAGAAACGCGCGGAAACGGCTACGACATGGTGGTCATTTCGGGCAGCAAGAATGCGGCGGAAGCCGTGGCGACGCTGAAAGAGGGCGAGCGCAGCGCCTGGATCACGGAGACCTTCACCAACTCGCAGGGCAAGTTTTGCAAAGGGCGCTTCTATTTTCACCTGGAGCGCTTGAAGGGTTTGGAGGACTTCAAGCTGTATCAAAGCGCCGTCAACACCGCCGAGGTGTTGACCGATCCGCCCGAGCTGACCGAGGAACTCATCAAGGCCGCCGGCCCCTACATGGAAGTCGACGACCCCTGGGCCTACATGGACGGATGGGTCAGCGCGAACTTCTACCTGGACCAGCTGACGGCGCACAACGACTGGTGGGAAAAAGCAACCATCTACGGCCTGCACCGCGAAGAGTGGGATATGGCGTTCAGCTGGGTCGGGACCATCGATCACATCCAGCACGTGTTCTACGGCGGGATCGACCCGAAGAGCAGTTACTACAACCCCGGGGAAGCGCCCAAGATCATGGATCACATCCGCCGCGTCTACTCCGAGGTGGATGCCCGCATCGGGCGGATCCTGGAGCACGTGGACATGGAGAACACCCTGGTGTGCCTGGTGTCCGATCACGGCTTCTCGAGCATTGAGTGGAACCCGTACCTCAAGCACCATCTGGCGCAGGCCGGGCTCCTGTCGTTCGATCTGGACACCCGGACCGGCGCGATGAAGATCGACTGGTCCAAGACCAAGTGCTTCCCGCTCGAGCCCTGCCACGCCCACATCTTCGTCAACTTGAAGGGCCGCGACCCGGACGGGATCGTCGACCCCACGGATTATGAAAAGGTGCAGGAGGAGATCATCGGGGCGCTCCTTGCCATTCGCGACCCCGACACCGGCGAGCGCATCGTGGCGACCGCGATCCGCAAGCAGGAGTCCGGCACCCTGGGCGTGTTCGAGAACCAGGGCTACGAGCGCATCGGGGATGTGCTCTTCGGCCTCAAGCCGAAGTACATGGCCAACCCGTTCGTGTATCCGGTGGCCGTGCGCTACAAGGATGGGACCGAGCGGCTGATCCCCAACCCCGAGGGGTTCGAACCGGCCATGCTGCACCGGAATTTCACCGGGGTCCACCTGGCGCTCCCGGCCATCAAGGAGATGCATGCCGCCGTGGTCCTGGCGGGCAAGGGCATCCCCTGCCTGCGCCGCAAGAACCCCATCAACGTCATCGACCTGGCGCCCACCTTGGCCTACGTGCTGGGCGCGCCGGTGCCGAAGGATGCGGAAGGCAATGTCCTGAAAGAAATGGTTACGTTTAAACCTTAACTGGCTGAAAGAGAGCCCCGGGCGGACCCATGCGGGTCGGCAGCGGGTATTCGGGAAAGGAATTTCAGAAATGGGAAATGTTCTGCTCGACTATGGTGACGGGAAGATGTCCGTCGAACTCCCGGACAGTGCAACGGTCGTGCGCTACGGGCAAACCTATGTGGACCCCCCGGACGTCGACGCGCACTCCGCCGTCCAGCACGCCCTGGAACACCCGCTCGGGTTCCCCCCCTTGCGGGAAATGGGCGGCCCCACGAAGAAAGTGGTTATCGGGTTCCCCGACCGCGTGAAGGGCGGGGTGCAGCCGAACTGCCACCGCAAGGTGGCCATCCCCCTGATTGTGCAGGAGCTGCTCAAGGGGGGCACCAAGATCGAAAACATCACGCTGCTCTGCTGCATGGGGCTGCACCGCAAGAACACCCTGGAAGAGTGGTACTGGTATCTCGGCAAGGAGATCGTCGATCGGTTCTGGCCCGACCGCCTGGTCAACCATGATGTCGAGGCGCCGGATCTCTGCGATTTCGGGACCGATGCCATGGGCAACCGTGTCCAGTGCAACCGGCTCATGGCCGAGGCGGACGTGCCGATCGTGGTCGGGCATTGTTCCGGAAACCCCTACGGCGGGTACAGCGGGGGGTATAAAATGATCGTCACGGGCCTGTCGGGCTGGCAGTCGATCGCCTCGCACCACACCCCCGGGACCATGCACCGCAAGGATTGGCTCGGCGCCTCCACCGCCTCGCACATGCGGCACCAGTTTGCATCCATCGGACGTGCGATGGAAGAGGGGATCGGGAAGAAGTTCTTTGCCGTCGATGCCGTGCTCGGCCAGAAATCGCAGATCCTGGACGTCAAGGCCGGCTTGATCGCGGAGGTCGAGAAGGCCACCTGGCCGCTGGCCGACCGGCGCACCAACATATACCTCGACATGCAAGAGCCCGCCGACATTCTGGTGTTCGGGCTGCCGCGGAACTTTCACTACGGGCCGGGGATGGGGACCAACCCGATCCTGATGAGCCTCGCCGTGGGCGGGCAATTGTCCCGCTGCTGGAACGCTTTCAGGGAAGGGGGCGTGATCATCGCGCCGTCCATCTGCGACGGCTGGTTCAACGACCACTGGTTTCCTTCGTACGAGGAGACCTACCATGCCATGCAGAAGTACTGCACGGCTGCGGAGTTCCTGAAATCCGACGAAGCGCTGCGGATCTCCACCACCTATGAATACCGCTTTCAGTATTCCAACTACTACACCTACCACCCGTTCCACGCCATGTCGATGATCAGCGGCGGGAGCGCCGCTTTGCTGTGGACGTCGGCCGTCTTCATCGTGGGCGCGAAAGTGCCGGGGTATGCTCGCGAAATGGGGTTCATTGCCGTTTCCACCTACGCCGAGGCGTTCGAGCAGGCAAAGAAAATCGTCGGTACCCAGAATCCGAACGTGTTGTGCACCCCCGAGTGTTTTACGGGCGGAGTGCCTGTGCATCTCTATCGCAAATAGGAGCCCGGCGGGCAGAGCGCCGGTCTGGTTGATTCAGGATTTTTCATGGGGGCGACATGGCCGAAGTGATACTGCGGAACGTCTGCAAACTGTTCGGGAAGGTGCCCGTGGTAAGGGATTTTTCCTTGAACATTGCGGATGGCGAGTTCCTGGTGCTGGTCGGGCCGTCCGGCTGCGGCAAAAGCACCACGCTGCGGCTGGTAGCGGGTCTCGAGAGCCTTTCGTCCGGGGAAATTTACATCGGGAATCGGTTGGTGAACGACATCCACCCCCGGGACCGCGACATCGCCATGGTTTTCCAAAACTACGCGCTGTATCCCCATATGACCGTCTATGACAACATGGCGTTCAGCCTCAAGATGCGAAAAGTCCCCAAGGGCGAAATCGACCAGGCCATCCGCCGGACCTCCGAACTGCTGAGGATCGACGAGTTGCTGGATCGCAAACCCGGCCAGTTGTCGGGGGGGCAACGCCAGCGTGTCGCCCTGGGACGCTCCATTATCCGCAACCCCCACGTGTTTCTGTTCGACGAGCCGCTGTCGAACCTCGATGCCAAACTCAGGATAGCGATGCGGGCGGAGCTGTTGGAACTCCACCAGCGGCTGAGGACCACCGCCATCTATGTGACGCATGACCAGCTCGAGGCCATGACGATGGGGGACCGTATCGTGGTGATGGACGAGGGGGTGATTCAGCAGGTCGACCACCCCCAGACCGTTTACGACCATCCCATCAACCGTTTCGTGGCGGGCTTCATCGGTTCTCCCTCAATGAATTTCGTCGATTGCCGGATCGTCCAAGACGGCGATAGCCTATGTGCCGCAGCTGATGGGTTGCAGCTCAAGATCCCGACCGGGAAACAGGCGCTGGTGCAGTCCTACGCCGGCCGTGATGCCGTATTGGGTATACGGCCCGAGCATATCGGTTTGGCTTCGGATACTACCCGGTGTGATTGCCGGGAGGGCTTCAAGGCTGTCGTGCGCGTGGTCGAAAGCGCCGGCTCGGAAAAAATCGTTCACGCACGGGTTGAAGGCCACTCGCTGGTAGCCCGACTGGACCCGCACACCCGATTAAAAACCGGCGAGATCGTGGAGTTTGCCGTCCGGATGGAAACGGCCCATATTTTCAACAAGGTCACCGGCCAAACCCTTTTGTGAGGCAGGGGGGTCGGTGCGGCCGGAAGCGGGATAAGCGCCCGCGTGAACCGGGTGCGGTGCATCGGAACAGGAGCCTGTTCGACGATGGCAAAAGTCACCATGCAGGAAATTTCGAAACTGGCCGGGGTCTCGCCCGCAACGGTTTCCAGGGCCCTGCACTCCCCGCACCTGGTCCGGAAGGACACGCGCGAGCGGATCACGCGGGCGATGGAGACGTCGGACTACGTCTACAATGCCACCGCCGGGGACCTGTCCCGCAAACGCTCTTCCATGATCGGTGTCATCATCCCGACCACCAAGAGCCTCGTGTTTTCGACCTCGCTCCTGGCCATCCAGGAAGCGGCCCAGGAAAACAATTTTTCCATCATGGCCGGCAGCAGCAAATACGATCCCGAAACGGAGTCCGCCCTGATCTCCCAGTTTCAGGAAAGACGCCTGGCGGGGATCATCCTGACCGGCTTCCTCAAGGGCCAGCAGGCGTCGATCAAGCGGTTGGTTCTTAACGGCATGCCCTGCGTCGTGATCTGGGACAAGCTGGATGACCCCGACCTGAGCTATGTCGGCTTCGACAACTTCAAGGCGACCTATGCCGTCACCGAGTATCTTATCAGCCTTCGGCATCGGCGCATCGGACTGATCATCGGGCCTTACTCCAAGGTGGATCGGGTGCGGAGACGTCTCGAAGGTTTCCTGGCGGCTTTGAACGACCATGGCATACCGCATCAGCCTGGAATGATCATCGAGAAGGAACCGACCCTGGTCGACGGCAAAGAAGCCATGGCACGCCTGATGAACATGCCGGAAAGACCCACGGCGGTGCTGGCGGCGAGCGACACCCTGGCCATGGGTGCGATGGCGGCGGCACGCGACATGGGGCTCGGTATTCCGGAGGACGTGTCCATTGCCGGGTTCGACGACATCGATATCGCCGCATACTGCAACCCGCCGTTGACCACGGTGAGGGTGCCGGCCTATGAGATCGGCAGGCTGGCCGTCAAGGTCATCCTGGACATGGCCAAGACAGGCGATCTCCAGGCGCAGCATTACTGCCTGGACACGAGTCTCATCATCAGGAAATCATGTAGAAAGCTGCAGAAGAACGAAACATAGCATTAAATTGCACGGGGGTAATCGCATGGAAACTATCGGATTGATCGGGGTCGGAGTGATGGGGCGCACCGTCGCCCAGAAAATTTTAAGCGGCGGGTACGGACTGCTGGCATACGATGTCAATGCGGCGTGCATCGAACAGGCCAGGGCGCTCGGGGCCTCGATAGCCGACAGCCTCCAGGAAGTGGCGGAAAGAGTGAAGATCACCCTGATGCTGCTGCCGGGCCCCGATGAGGTGAAACACTGCGTGGCCGGCCCGCAAGGGCTGCTCTCCCAGGCGGCCCCGGGGGCGGTGATCGTCGACATGAGCACCATTGACCCGGCCACGACAACCGCAATGGCCGCCTTGGCTCTTGCGAAAGGTGTCGGATACGTGGATGCCCCTGTTCTGGGCCGACCGGCGACCGTCGGCAAATGGGCGCTGCCCGCGGGCGGTCGGAAAGAGGACGTTGACCACTGTCGGCCGGTCTTGAGCCAATTTGCGGCCCACGTGCCGCATGTCGGCCCTTCCGGGTCGGGTCACAAAATCAAACTGTTGAACCAGATGATGTTCGGGGCCATCAATGCCATGACGGCCGAGATGATGGCTGTAGCCTCCAAAATAGGCATCGAGCCGAGGCTGCTGTATGAGACCATAACCGCCAGCCAGGCGGGCACTGTCAGCAACCTGTTCAAGGAGCTCGGGGGCAGGGTTGCCTCCGGCAACTATGACAACCCGACCTTTACGGTGGATCTGCTGATCAAAGACATCAGGCTCGGGGTCAAGATGGCCAAGGAGGGCGGCGCGCCGCCGATTCTCGGCCGGACGGTCGAACTGGTAAACGAGATCTCACAAACCCAGGGATTTGGGGCGAGCGACACGTCGTCCATGTGGAAGAGCTATCTCCAGGTGTGGGGCCAGAGCAAATGAAATGCGCCGCCATTCATTTTCGTGCCGGCAAATGGTTGATGTTACCTCAAACCCAAAAAAGAAAGGAAGCGAAACATGAAGTCTAAAATCGCCATCGTGTTGTTGATCGGGTTGTTCTGCCTATCCGCTGTTCCACCCGGCCATGCGGTTGAAAAAGTTAAGGTCGGCTATCTGCACACCCTAGCGGTGGATGGCCAGATGTGGCTCGCAATCCACAAGGGCTACTTCAAAGAACAGGGTGTGGAGTTGGAGCCGATTGTGTTCACCTCCGGGGTTCCCCTGATGCAGGCCCTCAGCGGGGGCAGCGTGGATGTGGCGATCATGGGTGCCGTCATCTCCAACTTCCCCTCCCGCGGGGTGGGCAAGGTCTTCT